>JAABUN010006567.1_pt1 | contig 13263 bp, 10 predicted proteins | sample 5559311 | NCBI WGS metagenome assembly JAABUN01 (sample SAMN10711877, study PRJNA513370) | rock metagenome | isolation source: Antarctica rocks | place: Antarctica: Victoria Land, Siegfried Peak sud | reverse complement strand
AAGGCGAACCGCCTCGCCGCAATGGTGCGCCAGAACCTGCCCATGGCCATGCAGGGTCTCGCGGTCGTGCCCCTGTTCGCCGGATTCGACGCCGACCGGCACGTCGGGCGGCTGTTCTCCTTCGACGTCACGGGCGGACGCTACGAGGAGTACGAGCACCATTCGGTCGGCTCCGGGTCCGTCTTCGCCCGCGGCGCGCTCAAGAAGCTGTGGAACCCGCGGCTCGACGAGGCGTCCGCCGTGCGCGTGGCCGTCGAGGCCCTCTACGACGCGGCGGACGACGATTCCGCGACCGGCGGCCCTGACACTGTCCGCGCGTTGTGGCCCGTGGTTTACGTCGTGGACGCTGCGGGCGCACGCCGCATCCCGGAGCGCACCCTCGAAGCCGTGGCGCACACCATCATCGACGCCCGTTCCTCCGCGGGCCGGGAGGCATAGGCCATGACACAGCAGTTCTACGTTTCCCCAGAGCAGCTGATGAAGGACCGCGCGGATTTCGCGCGGAAGGGCATCGGCCGAGGCCGCTCCGTCATCGTGATGAGCTGCCGAGACGGCATCGCACTCGTCGCCGAGAATCCGTCACCGTCCCTGCACAAGCTGAGCGAGATCTACGACCGCATCGCCTTCGCCGCGGTGGGCAAGTACAACGAGTTCGAAAGCCTCCGGCAGGCCGGCGTGCGCTACGCGGACGTCCGCGGCTACTCCTACGCGCGTGAGGACGTGACGGCCCGCGGACTCGCGAGCGTCTACGCTCAGAGCCTGGGCGCAGTCTTCACGGCGGAGAGCAAGCCGTTCGAGGTGGAACTCGTGGTGGCCGAGGTGGGCCGCACGCAGGACGCCGACCACCTGTACCGCCTGACGTTCGACGGCTCCATCGCCGACGAGGCGGGCTTCGTCGTCATGGGCGGTGCCGCTGACGCCGTCGTCGACGCCCTGCGCGGCTCCTGGTCCTCCGACCTCAGCCTTCCCGAGGCCGTGCAGGCCGCGGCGCGGTCGCTACGGAACGATGCCGCGGTCGCCCCTGCACCGACCGACGGTGACCGGCCCGGCGCCCAGGCGCTGGACCCGTCGCTCCTCGAGGTCGCCTTCCTCGAACGCGAGCCCGACACCCTGCGCGGCAGTCGCCGGGCGTTCCGCCGCATCGGCGGTCCGGAACTCGAGAACGTGCTGCAGCACGATCAGGACAGCTGATGGACCGCCGCATCTTCGGAGTGGAGACCGAATTCGGGATCTCCTACTCGGGGCCCAACTCCCGGCCGCTCTCTCCCGAGGAGGTGGCCCGCTACCTCTTCCGCAAGGTGGTCAGCTGGGGCAGGTCCTCCAACGTGTTCCTCACGAACGGGTCGCGCCTGTACCTCGATGTCGGGTCCCACCCTGAGTACGCGACCGCGGAGTGTGACGACCTCGCGCAACTCGTCGCCCACGACCGCGCCGGTGAGCTGATCCTCGAGGACCTCGTCTCGGAGGCCCAGCAAAAGCTTTCGCAGGAGGGGTATGACGGAAACATCTACCTCTTCAAGAACAACACCGACTCCGCCGGCAACTCCTACGGCAGCCATGAGAACTACCTGATCCCGCGCAAACTCGAGTTCTCCCGCCTCGCGGACATCCTCATCCCCTTCCTCGTGACCCGCCAACTCCTGGTCGGCGCGGGCAAGGTCCTCAGGACGCAGACAGGGACCATCTACGCGTTCTCGCAGCGGGCGGACCACTTGTGGGAGGGCGTCTCTTCGGCGACGACCCGCTCACGGCCGATCATCAATACGAGGGATGAACCCCACGCCGATGCCGAACACTATCGGCGGCTGCATGTGATCGCGGGCGATTCGAACATGTCCGAGACCACGACGCTGCTCAAGGTGGGGTCGGTCGACCTGCTGCTGCGCATGGTGGAGGCGGGCGAGATCATGCGCGACTTCCGGCTGGAGAACCCCATCCGGAGCATCCGCGAGATCTCCCACGACCTCTCGGGCCGGCAGCTCCTCAAGCTCGCCAACGGCCGGCACCTGACCGCGCTCGAGATGCAGCGCGAGTACCTCGCCAGAGTGACGGCGTTCGTGGGCCAGCATGGGGCGCACAACGACCACGTCCCCGCGATCCTCGACCTGTGGGAGCGGGTGCTCGACGCCGTCGAGTCGGGGGACGCCGGGCGGATCGACACGGAGGTCGACTGGGCGATCAAGAAGAAGCTGATCGACAGGTACCTCGCACGCTCCGGTGGTGACCTCGACTCGGCGAAGGCGGCCCAGCTCGACCTCACCTATCACGACATCTCACGCTCGCGTGGGCTGTTCTTCCTGCTCCAGGCCCGCGGTGAAGCCGCTCGGGTCGTCGATGACACCGCCGTGAAGGAGGCCGTGGATCTACCGCCCCGGACGACGCGCGCCCGACTTCGGGGTGAGTTCGTCCGCCGCGCGAAAGAGGCGAACCGCGATTACACGGTCGACTGGGTGCACCTGAAGCTCAACGACCGGACGCAGCAGACCATCCTGTGCAAGGATCCCTTCACCTCCGTGGACGAGCGTGTGGAGGCACTCCTGCAGCAGCTGTGAAGTGCGGCACGACGTGTGACGAACCCCGTTCGGCAACGCGCGGGTCGCTTCCAGGAGAAACACCGCGTGAACAGCCGTTAGGCTTGTCAGGGCCGTTTGTTCTGCGGGCAGCCTGAACTGAACACCAATCTGAAAGTGGTTCTGTGCGAAAAGTACTAGCGATCCTCCTCCCACTGCTGCTGCTGCTGCTGACGGCCTGCGGGGGAGTCATGACGGACGATGTGTCCGGCAAGACCGATACAGCGAAGTCGGCGGGCGCCGCCGAGGTCTTCGACACGGTCAAGGTGAGCGGCGGATCCGACGAGGAGGCGCCGACCGTCGAGTTCGAAGCACCGCTCGACATCACCGCCGTGGCCGCGAAGACGGTCGCGCAGGGTGAGGGCGACGAGGTGGAGGCCGGGCAGCAGATCCGTTACCAGCTCGTCGCGCTCAATGCCGAGGACGGCGAAGCCCTCGGAGACACCTACAGCCAGGGTGACCCGCAGGTCCTACCCGTCGACGACACGCTCAAGGAGCAGGACGGTGAGCTCTACGAGGTCCTTGTGGGGTCGAAGGTCGGCGCTCAGGTCGCGTACACCCGACCCTCGCCCACGCCCGCCGAGGGCCAGGCGGCCGTGCCGCAGCAGCTGATCGTGCTGCGGATCATCTCCTCCGAGCAGCCTCCGCCGGAGCCGGAGGTCCTCTCGCCCGAGGACGTCAAGAAGCTCGACGACGACGGCCAGCTGCCGACGTTCACCTTCGGCGACAACGGCGCGCCCGAGGTCACCATCCCCGATAACGAGCCGTCCCAAGACCTCGTCGTCAAGGTGCTCGAGGAGGGCGACGGCGAAGTCCTCGCCGAGACCGACACCATCACCGCGAACTACACCGGCTGGTCCTACAGCAACGGCGAGAAGTTCGACTCCAGCTTCGACCGCGGCGAGCCGGCGAGCTTCGGCCTCAATCAGGTCATCACCGGCTGGACGAAAGGCCTCGCCGGACAGAAGGTCGGCTCGAAGGTTCTCCTCGTCATTCCCGAGCCGTGGGCCTACCCCAACGCCCGGCAGGGCCAGCCCTCGGGCACCCTCGTGTTCTTCGTCGAAATCGTCAGCAAGGAAGCCGCCAAGTAGTCCGGGCCGACCTCGCCAGCGATCAACCCAGGAAAGGAAACCATGTCCTTCGGACAGCGCAAATTCGACCGGCAGAAGCCGGAGATCGCCTTCCCCGCCCACGGTGCGCCCACCGACCTCGTCATCGAGGACATGATCGAGGGCACCGGAGACGAGGCGAAGGCCGGTAACACCGTCTCCACCCATTACGTAGGCGTCGCCTTCTCCACCGGAGAAGAATTCGACGCCTCCTGGAACCGGGGCGCGCCACTCGACTTCAAGGTCGGCGTGGGCCAGGTCATCCAGGGATGGGACCAGGGTCTCCTCGGCATGAAGGTGGGCGGCCGTCGCCGTCTCGAGATCCCGTCGGACCTGGCCTACGGCGCCGGCGGCGCCGGTTCGGCCATCGGCCCCGACGAGGCCCTGATCTTCGTGGTGGACCTGCTCGCCGTCGGCTAGCACCACCGCCGGACCGCGCCCGGCTGACTCCCGGCGTCACCGTGTGGAAGGGCCGCAGGTCGACCCCGGTTGATCCGCGTCCCTTCCGCTGTTTCGTTGAAGGTAGGGTTTCAGCGTGTCCGCAAAACGTACCGAACGCCTCCTCACGCTCGTGATCATGCTCCTCTCGAGCCGCCGCGGGTTCACCAAGGAGGAACTGTTCGAGGAGATCGACCTGTACCGCGAGGCGACCTCGGTCGCGGCGCGCGAGAAGCTGTTCGACCGTGACAAGGCTGCCCTCCGGGAGCAGGGCATCCCCCTGGAGTCCTTCAGCGAGGACACGCTCTTCGACAATGACAACACGGTGCAGCGTTACCGGATCAGCGCGGAGGACTACCGCCTCGGCGGGGTGACCTTCCTGCCGGAGGAGTACGCCGTCCTCAACCTGGCCGCCGGGGTCTGGGACCAGGGGTCCCTCGATTCGGCCGCCTCGCGGGCCCTGAGGAAGCTGAGTTCACGCAGCACCGACGGCGGGATCGAGCTCACGCCCCTCATACAGCCACGCATCACCACGGATGCGCCCCACTGGGACATCGTGTGGCAGGCGTTGACATCGAGAACCCCCGTCCGCTTCCCCTACCGGGCGGCCAGTACGGGCCGCGAAGAGGTCCGGACAGTGCATCCCTGGGGCATGGGAGCCCGGTTCGGCCACTGGTACGTCGTCGGGTTCGATACCACGCGTAAGGCAGAACGCTTCTTCCGCCTCTCACGCATGACCGGCGAACCCGTGCTCCTGCGGGGTACGTTCGATGTGCCGCCGTCGTTCGACATGAACCAGACGCTCTCCTCGCTGTCACGCAGCGAGCCTGACCGTACCGCCGTCGTCGCGGCCCGCCCGGGCTCGTGCCAGGTGCTGCGGGTGCGCAAGGACGCCAAGGTCCTCCAGACGGGGGAGGAGTGGGACACCCTGCGGGTACCGTACGCGGCATCGAGCCCCATGGCCGCGACGATCGCAGGACTCGGTACCAATGCGAAGGTCGAGGAGCCGCAGGAGCTCGCGGTAGAGGTCGCCCGCCTACTGGACGGGGCCTATGAAGCGGCCGTCGCCGCGCCGCAAGGTCTGGTGATCAGCGGGGGTGCCCGTCCCGCACCCCGACGGAAGTCCTCCTCCCAGGACCACCTGCTGCGCCTGCTCGACCTCGTCCCCTATCTTCTGGCGAACCCCGGTGCAGAAGTCGATGAGACGGCACGGAAGTTCGACGTCTCCGAGAGCCAGCTCACCAAGGACCTCGACCTGCTGTTCGTCAGCGGGCCCCGGCACTACCCCGACGGCCTGATGGACGTCGACATCGAGGACGGCAGAATCTACCTGACGAACGCGCGCGACCTCGCCGAGCCCGTGAAGCTGAGCATGGACGAGGCCTGCTCGCTGATCGTGGGTCTCCAGGCGCTACGGGAGCTGCCCGGCATGAGGAACAACGGGGCGATCGTCAGCGCCCAGACCAAACTGACCGCCGCCGCCGGCGACGCCGCGCACATCGGGACCGCCGTGGCCACCAAGCTCACGGAGGACGACATCGATCCCACGCTCGAGGTGCTGCAGGCCGCCCTGCATTCGACGGTGCGGGTGGAAGTGGACTACTTCGTGCCGACCCGCGACGAGATCACGCATCGCCTGATCGAGCCGATCCGTATCTTCCTGCACCAGGACACCTGGTACCTCGAGGCGTGGAGCGTGGATTCCGACGGACTGCGCAACTTCCGGCTGGACCGTATCCAGAGCGCCACGCTGACGGATCAGCCAGCCACGGAGACCGTGGACGAGCAGTTCCTCGCGCGCGACCGCCGGGCCGTGTCGCCCTACCGCTCGGGAGCAGCGGACCAGGCAGTGACGCTTCTGCTGGAGCCCCGTGCACGCTGGATTGCCGCGCAGTACAACGCCGATGCCGTGCAGGAGATGGGAGACGACCGCCTCGCCGCGCGACTGAAGGTGGCCTCGAGCTCCTGGATCCCCGGACTCGTCGCCGGTCTCGGCGGCTCCGCTGCCGTCGTCGCACCGGATGAGCTGCGCGAGGAGACCCTCCGCTGGCTGGAGGCCGCCCGGGCGCACCAGGCTCTGGCCTAGACTGGACCCCATGCTGTGGTGGATGTGGATCGTTCTGTGGGTTGCGCTGGTGGCCGTCAGCGTGATCTTCCTCGTCGTCGTCGGATTCCGCGTCTTCCGCCGTGGAATGCGAACTCTGGGTGAATTCGGGGAAGCGATGGACCGTTTCGAGGTGAACGTCCCGCCTGGGGACGGCGGCGCGCAGCCGCACACCGGCGTGCACACAATCCCCGTGCCCGCCGTGTTCTCCGCGCCGGAGGATGTCCGTGCGGCTCGTGAAGAGGCCATGACCCGTCGGATGGATGACCGCCGTAGCAGGCGAGTGGTCAGGCGCGCCGAGCGGGGACAGCCACAACTCCTGCAGGACATGCCCCACCTGTGAACTACACTGTCGTGGGGATCAACGAGAGGAATTGGGCATGAGGCTCGAAGGCTGGCACATCGTCATCATCATCGTTATTGCGATCGTTCTGTTCGGTGCTCCGAAACTGCCTGGTCTGGCGCGTAGCGTCGGCCAGTCGTTGCGGATCTTCAAGTCCGAGGTCAAGCAGATGAAGGACGAGAACAATACGGGCGAGGCTGCCACGGATACGGTCGAGGGCCGTGTCGTGAACAACCCGCAGCAGCAGACCTATTCGTCGACCGGCCCGACGTACCACGCGCCTGAGCAGCCGAATGCGCCCCATGTTCCTCAGGGCCAGCACGCGCCGCAGGGTCAGGGCGATCCTCATGGCCGAGGCCAGGTGGAACCGTCGCACCAGAGCGGTTCGTCACACACCACCCCGTAGGCCGGGGTCGACCCCGTGTCATCTGCGATGTCGCGCAAGAAAGCAGCCGCCGGTCCATCGTCCGCGAAGGCGAGGACTGGTGCCAGGAGCCGCGGGAGGAAAGCCAATCCCGAAGGGCAGATGGCCCTCATGGACCATCTCCGCGAGGCACGTAACCGGTTGTTCAAATCCGCGATCGCGGTACTCGCCGCGACCGTCGGCGGATTCTTCCTCTACGATCCCGTGCTGCAGGCACTCGGCGCTCCGATCATCGCGATCAATGATCAGGAGGGCCGCACAGCGTCGCTGAACTTCGACACTGCGGCATCCCCGTTCGATCTGCTGATCCAGGTCTCGATCTTCCTGGGCGTCGTCATGTCCAGTCCGGTCTGGCTCTACCAGCTCTGGGCGTTCATCACCCCGGGCCTGAGGGCCAAGGAACGCCGCACCGCGTTGGCGTTCATCGCTGTCGCTGTGCCGTTGTTCCTGGCAGGAATCTGGCTTGCCTGGCTCATCCTCCCGAACGCGGTGCGTGTCCTCACCGATTTCACCCCCGAGGACTTCTCGAACCTCATCAGCGTCTCGGTGTACTTCACCTTCGTGCTCAGGCTCATGCTGGCGTTCGGGATCGCGTTCCTGCTTCCCGTAGTCCTGTTCGGACTGAACCTGGTGGGCATGATCTCCGGGAAGCAGATCCTCAAGGCCTGGCGCATCACGGTGTTCCTCGTGTGCCTGTTCGCCGCCATGGCCGCACCCGGCGGTGACGCGCTGAGCATGTTCTACCTCGCCGTGCCCCTGCTGCTGCTGTTCTTCATCGCCATCGGTCTCTGCCTGCTCAACGACAAGCGCCGCGCCCGGCGCAACACCGCCCGCGAAGCCGCCGTCGAAGCCGCCGCCGATACCGCATCCCCCCTGGACGCGATCTAGTCCGACGGATCCGCCTTGGTCCCATCGACGAGCACGGTGGGGAGCGATCGCTGTCCGCGCCCATGGCGTAGCCGGCCACTGTCGAGCGTCTAGGGTGGAAAGATGAGCACTCCAGCGGAGAAATACACAGCTGCAAAGGTCCGTTCGGAGCACTCGCGGACGCAGCTGTTCCACTTCGAGCAGACGCTGGACTTCGAACTCGACCCGTTCCAGCGCGAGGCGTGTACGGCCCTCGAAGCGGGCAGGGGAGTGCTGGTCGCGGCGCCCACCGGGGCCGGCAAGACCGTCGTCGGCGAGTTCGCCGTCTTCATGGCTCTGCAGCACGGGCTCAAGGCCTTCTACACCACGCCCATCAAGGCACTCAGCAACCAGAAGTACTCGGAGCTCGCCTCAGTGCACGGCAGCGACCGCGTGGGCCTGCTCACGGGTGACACGAGCATCAACGGCGATGCCGACGTCATCGTCATGACCACCGAAGTGCTGCGGAACATGCTGTACGCCAACTCGGACGCCCTGGACAACCTCGGGTACGTGGTGATGGACGAAGTGCACTATCTCGCGGACCGCTTCCGCGGTGCCGTGTGGGAGGAAGTCATCATCCACCTCCCCACCGAGGTGAAGCTCGTTTCCCTCAGCGCCACCGTCTCGAACGCCGAGGAGTTCGGTGCCTGGCTCGACACCGTCCGCGGTGATACCGACGTCGTCGTGTCCGAGCACCGTCCGGTTCCCCTGTGGCAGCACGTCATGGTCGGCCAGAACCTCATCGACCTGTTCGCCGGCGACGTCGCCTTCGACGAGGCCGCACCTGCCGGCGCGCAGGCGGGTGCCCGCGAGCAGTACGACGTGAACCCCGAACTGCTCGACCTAGCGAGCAACGAGGTCCGGCTCAACCAGCGCGCCAACTGGGGCGCCGGTGGACGTCGCGGAAAGTCCCGCAACGGGCGGGGCGGGCCACCGCAGATGACCGTGGTGCGACGTGCGACGCGGCCGCAGGTGATCAGCACCCTCGATCGCGCCGACCTGCTCCCCGCCATCACCTTCATCTTCTCGAGGGCAGGCTGTGAAGCGGCCGTGACGCAGTGCCTGCACGCGGGGCTCTGGCTGACCACGGAGGAGGAGCGCGACGAGATCAGCGAGACCATCGACGCCGGGACGATGGACATCCCCCGCGACGACCTCGAGATTCTCGGCTTCTGGACGTGGCGAGAGGGACTCATCCGCGGCTTCACCGCACACCACGCGGGCATGCTGCCCACGTTCAAGGAGATCGTCGAGCGCCTCTTCGCGGCAGGACTCGTGAAGGCGGTCTTCGCGACGGAGACCCTCGCCCTCGGCGTGAACATGCCCGCCCGCACGGTCGTGCTCGAGAAGCTCGACAAGTTCAACGGGGAGGCGCACGTCAATGTGACGGCGGGGGAGTACACCCAGCTCACGGGGCGCGCAGGGCGTCGCGGGATCGACGTCGAGGGCCACGCCGTCGTGCTGTGGCAGCCCGGCACCGATCCGGGTGCGGTCGCGGGCCTCGCCTCGCGCCGCACCTACCCGCTGAATTCCAGCTTCCGTCCTACGTACAACATGAGCATCAATCTCATGGCGCAGTTCGGCCAGGAGCGGTCGCGGGAGATACTCGAGACGTCGTTCGCGCAGTTCCAGGCGGACCGCTCCGTCGTGGGGCTCGCGAAGCAGGTGCGCAGCCGGGAGGAATCCCTCAAGGGCTACGAGAAGTCGATGACCTGCCACCTCGGTGATTTCCGCGAGTACGCGAACCTGCGGCGGGAGCTGTCCGACCTGGAGTCGAAGGCATCGCGGGACAGGTCACGGACCCTGAGGTCCGCGGCCGAGTCCTCGCTGGAATCGCTCCGGCCCGGGGACGTGATCGACGTCCCCGGGGGCAGGAGCCAGGGGTACGCCGTCGTGCTCGACAGCGACACTTCACGGGAACCGAGACCGACCGTGCTGACGTTGCAGACGCAGATCCGCCGCGTGGGCGTGCAGGACCTCGACGGACCAGTAGAGGTCCTTTCCCGGATCCGCATCCCGAAGCATTTCAGCGCACGCAGTCCGAAGGACCGCCGGGACCTGACGTCGTCCCTGCAACATGCCCTGCAGGACAAGCGACCGCCGCGTCGGGGGTCCGCCCGCGTGTCCGCTGGGTACTCCGCATCCGCGGCCGCTGAGGAGCTTGCGATCACGGAGCTCGGCCGGCGGCTCCGGGCGCACCCGTGCCACGGCTGCAGCGAGCGGGAGCAGCACGCGCGCTGGGCGGAACGGTGGTGGAAGCTGCGCCGCGAGACGGACAAGCTCGCCGGCCAGATCCGCGGCCGTACGAACACGATCGCCAAGACTTTCGATCGCGTCTCCGAGGTCCTCGGACACTATGGGTATCTCGAGTACACGGACGACGGCGTCGTCGTCAGCGCGTCAGGCCAGAAGCTCCGCCGGATCTACGGGGAGAAGGACCTCCTGATCGCGCTATGCATCGAGGAGGGTGCTTTCAGCGACCTGGACGCCGCGGAGCTCGCGGCCGTCATCACCGTGCTCGTCTATCAGGCCAAGCGCGAGGAGCGTGGCGTGCGGCCGGTGATGCCCAGCGTGTCGCTGGAGGGGTCCGTAGAGACGATCATCCGCCAGTGGTCGCAACTCAACGACGTCGAGGAGCAGCATCGGCTCCCCGTGACCGGTGAGCCCGAGCTATCGCTCGTGTGGCCGATGTTCAAATGGGCCCAGGGCAGGTCCCTGCAGGCCGCCCTGAGTGGGACGGAACTCGCAGCCGGCGACTTCGTCCGCTGGTCGAAGCAGGTCATCGACCTCCTTGACCAGTTGGCCAAAGTGCCCGATCTGCCCGGCCACCTGCAGCAGACGTGCAAGCGCGCGATCGCCTTGGTCCGTCGCGGCGTGGTGGCATACTCGAATATCAGTGCGTAGTCCCTGCCTCGGGTCACGCCGGCCACAGAAAGTCCTTCAGCGCACCCATGCCTATCCCTGAGCGCCTTCTGCCCGTCCTCTACCGCAACGGGTCCGTCTACAGCCCAGCCGATCCGTTCGCCACCGCCATGCTCGTGGACGGAGGGACGGTGGCCTGGGTCGGGACCGAGCACGCGGCCACGAACCTCGCCGGACCCGGCGTGAGGACGGTGGACCTCGACGGCGCGCTGGTCACGCCCGGGTTCGTCGACGCCCACACCCACACCACGGAAACGGGAATAGCCCTCGGGTCGATCGATCTGTCGTCGTGCCGCTCGCTCGCCGACCTGCTTGACGCAGTGGCCTCGGCTGCCTCGGCGGCGGCCACGACGATCCTCGGGTTCGGCTGGGACGAATCGAGGTGGCCCGAGAAGCGCGTACCGACCGCCGCTGAGCTCGACCGAGCCGGCGACGGCGCGCTCGTCTACCTCGTTCGGGCCGATATCCACTCCGCCGTCGTGTCGGGATCCCTCGCGGCGGGGCTCGGCCTGACCGAGATCGACGGTTGGGACAATGGCTTCGTTGTGCGTGCCGCGCACGAGGCCGCCCGGCAGGCCACCCGTCGCCTGACCCCCGACCAGCGACGCAGCTACCAGCAAGCGGCCCTGCTCCACGCCGCCTCGCGCGGCTATGTCGCTCTGACCGAGATGGCCGCGCCTCACATCGCACCCCGTGAGGACCTCGAGACGCTGCTCTCGATCGACGGTACGGGTCACGAGGTCCCGTTACCCGAGGTCATACCGTACTGGGCTCAGCTGACCACCTCACGGGTCGAGGTGCGCGAGCTCATGCAGGGCTTCGGCGGGCGGCTGGCCGGTCTCGCCGGCGACCTCAACGTCGACGGGTCGATCGGATCACGCACGGCGGCGCTCCGTGAGCCGTACAGCGACGCGCCCGGCAACCGGGGGACCCTCTACCTGAGCGAGGACGACGTCGCCGGCCACCTGCTCGCCGCGACGGCGGAGAGCGTCCAGGCGGGCTTCCACGTCATCGGCGACGCCGGACTCGACGTGGTGCTGCGCGGGCTCGAAAGAGCCGCGCAGGAGCTCGGTGTCGAGGACGTCCGCCGCTCGCGCCACCGCCTCGAACACGTGGAGCTCGCGGATGATACCGCCATCGCTGCGCTACTGCACCACGGTGTCGCCGCCAGCGGCCAGCCGGTCTTCGACGCCCTCTGGGGCGCTGAGGGCGGCCTGTACGACCAGCGGCTGGGCGAGCGCAGGCGTGGTATGAATCGCTTCGCCTCGCTCCTGTCCGCGGGTGTCCTCGTGGCACTCGGCTCCGACAGCCCCGTGACGCCGCTCGATCCGTGGGCCTCGGTACGGGCGTGCCTGGAGCACAGCAACGCGTCGGAGAACATCTCTGCACGGGCGGCGTTCATCGCCCACACACGGGCCGGCTGGCGACTCTCGGGTCGCAGCCCCATGATGGGTCAGCTAGCGCCCGGCACGCCCGCCTCCTTCGCCGTCTGGAAGGTCGACGAGCTGATGGTTCAGACGCCCGACAACCGCGTGCAGTCCTGGAGTACCGACCCACGGGCGGGCACTCCACTGCTGCCGGCCCTCGACTCCGAGAATGCTCCGCTCTGCCTCGAGACCGTCCACGACGGACGGCGGATCCACACCGCCGATGGCTTCCCGCACGCCTAGGAGGCGTACCCTCCGCCGCGGGATTTCCGGATGGGGAAAAGCAAGATTTTCGGCTGGGGAAAGACAGGCTCCTGACCTGCACCGAAGCACGTCGTCGCAGGTCAGGCGACTGTTGACACGTACTCCACAGCACGTAAGCTTTTGCCCTACGGGTTAGAGGAACTTCTTCGGGAGGGAACCTGGCTGGTCTCCACGAGCGCAACGCATAGGCCTTTTCAATGGCGCGTGTTGCCCACCTGGACGGAGCCGGCACTCAAAGGGCAGGTCCACGCGTCAGTAGAAAACGGTGCCGGCATCCGTGCGGGTATCGGTACGAAGGTGAGTGGACCTGCCTGAGCGCCGTCCGGTGGCATGTGCCCCCGGACGTTCCCGGCCGCCGCGTGGCCGTCGCCTATACTTGCAGACTGGCTCCGCATACGGAGCGATCCGCTGCGCGATGCGCATCCCGATGGAAAGGCCCACCTGCGTGCGAGTCGTCACGATCATCCCCACCTACAACGAGATCGAATCGCTTCCGCTGACCCTTGCCCGGCTGCGCGCCGCAGTGCCGGGCTCCGACGTCCTCATCGTCGACGACAACAGCCCGGATGGCACGGGAGACCTTGCCGACCGCGCCGCGGCCACCGACGACCAGGTGCATGTGCTGCACCGCACGGGCAAGGCGGGCCTCGGGGCCGCGTACATCGCCGGCTTCCGCTGGGGACTGGACCGCGGCTACGACGTCCTGGTGGAGATGGACGCGGACGGTTCCCACCAGCCCGAGCAACTGCAGCG
>JAABUN010006564.1_pt1 | contig 13267 bp, 14 predicted proteins | sample 5559311 | NCBI WGS metagenome assembly JAABUN01 (sample SAMN10711877, study PRJNA513370) | rock metagenome | isolation source: Antarctica rocks | place: Antarctica: Victoria Land, Siegfried Peak sud | reverse complement strand
GGGGGCTAACGCCCCCCGCTCGCCGAGTCGACATTGCCCGCCGCACTTCGCGCCTACAATGCCCCGGTATGGACACCCCCGCGATCCGCACCGAAGCCCTGACCCGCACCTACCGCAAGAAGCGCCCCGGCTGGTTCCGCCGCCGGCCCGCCGCCGCCGGCCCGGACGAGTTCACGGCCCTCGCCGGCGTGACCCTCGAAGTCCGCCAGGGCGAGCTGTTCGGCCTGCTCGGCCCGAACGGCGCGGGCAAGACCACCCTGATCAAAATCCTCACCACGCTCCTGGCCCCGTCCGGCGGCCGGGCGTGGGTCGATGGGCACGACGTGGTCGCCGACCCCCACGCCGTCAGGCCGCACATCAACATGGTCTCGGGCGGGGAGTCGTCCGGGTACGGCATCCTGACCGTCCGCGAAACCCTGTGGCTGTTCGCCCGCATCTATGGCGTACCGAACGCCGACATCAAGACCCGGACCGAGCGATTATTGGAGGTCGTCGGCCTGACGGACAAGGGCGGCAGCCGGGTCAGCCACCTGTCCACCGGGCAACGTCAAAAGATGAACTTCTGCCGGGGGTTCCTGACCGACCCGAAGATACTTTTCCTCGACGAGCCGACCCTCGGCCTCGACGTGACCGCGGCCCGCGCCATCCGACTGTTCATCAAGACATGGATGAAGGAGCGCCAGGACCGCACCATGTTGTTGACGACGCACTACATGGCCGAGGCCGACGACTTGTGCGACCGATTGGCGATCATCGACAACGGCAAAGTATTAGCCTGTGATACGCCGGCGAACCTGAAGAGGCGCGTGCAGGAGTACCCGATCTTCGAGGTCAGCCTGGCCCCCGACGCGGCCGGCCCGGCCGACCTGGCCCGGCACCTGCTCGCCCTCCCCGGCGTGATGACGGCCGCCCGCACCGAATCCCCGGACGCCGTCGAGGTGAAAGTGTCCCTGGCCGAGGACGCGGCTGTCGGCGGGGTGGTGCAGTCCCTCGTCGAGCGCGGTGCCCGCATTTTATCGCTCCGGAACGTCGCCCCGACCCTCGAAGACGTGTTCATCGCCCTGGTCGGCCACGGCCTCGCCGGGGCCGGGAAGGGGGCCGCGTGACCCGGACCGCCCCACTCCCGAGTCCGCTCCGCCTGTTCGTCCTGGCCGCCGCCGCCCGGACCTACCCGCGCTGCGTGTGGCTGTTCCGCCACCGCACCTGGCTGTTGCAGGAAACGTTACTCCCCATGCTCGGCGTGGCCGCGTCGGTGTACGTCTACAAGGCCATGAGCGCCCCGCCGGAATACATGGGGTACGTGATCCTCGGCGCGGCCATGACGACGTTCTGGATGAACGTCTTGTGGAGCATGGGCGCGCACCTGTACTGGGAGCGGGACAGCGGCAACCTCGAAATCTACATCATGTCCCCGGCCCCGATGATGGGCGTCCTGGCCGGCATGGCCCTCGGCGGGTTGACCACGACGTTCGTCCGGGCGATGGCGATCCTGCTCACCGGCGCGCTCGTCTTCGACGTGCCGTTCCGGCCATCGAGCTGGCCGATGCTCGTGCTCGTCTTCTCCCTGACGATGGCGTCGCTGTACGGGCTGGGCATGATGTTCGCGTCCATTTTCTTGCTGTTCGGCCGCGAGGCGTGGCACACCGTTAACTTGTTGCAAGAACCCGTCTACCTGATGACCGGCATGAACTTCCCGGTCAAAGTCCTCGGGGCAATGGTCGGGTACGCCATACCCGGCATCGCACTATTACTCCCACTGACGGCCGGCATGGACGCCATGCGGCAGGTGTTATTCCCCGCCAACGACTCCGGGCTATTGCCGGTCTGGACCGAGGTCGGCATCCTGGCCGCCCTCGCCGTCGTGTTCCTGGCCTTGGCCCGCCGGACCCTCGCCTACATGGAGCACAAGGCCCGGGCCGACGGTAAATTAACGGTGAAGTGGCAATGACCCCCGCCGCCCCGCCGGCCGAGCCGTTCCGCACCCTCGCCTGGTCCGCCTGGCTAGGCTGGCAGATCGAGTCGAACTGGGCCGACCTCCGCCTATTTTTGCTGTACCTCGTCGTCAAGCCCGTGTGCGGGTCGATGATGCTGGTCTGCATGTTCTACGCCGTGAGATACGCCGCCGAGGCCAGCGGGACGGCCACCCTCAACCCGGCCTACCTGCCGTACATCTATGTGTCGAGCGCCTGCTACGGCCTGGTCAGCACCGTCATGTTCGGCATGAGCTACGTCGTCATCTCCGACCGCGAATCGTACCGGATGTTGAAGTACATTTACATCAGCCCGGCCCGGTTCCAGGTCTACTTCGTCGGCCGCGGCCTGGCCCGCGGCCTCGAAGGCGTCGCCGGCGGCACCATCACCATCGTCACCGGTTTGTTGATCCCCGACATCCGCGCCCAGTTGCAACCCGGCTCGATGAGTATCCCGTGGCTGTTGGTGTTCCTCGCCGTCGGCAGTGTGATGCTCTGGTCGTGCGGCATGATCCTGGCGTCCGCGGTGCTGAACATGTCGCGCAGCGGCATGTTCCTGTCCGAAGGCATCGCCGGCGTCGTCTACTTCTTGTCCGGCGTCGTCTTCCCGATCACCGTCCTCCCGAGTTGGCTGCAACCCGTTGGCCTGAGCCTCCCCACCACGTATTGGCTCGAAGGGATGCGGCGGTCGATCACCGGCCTCCCGGCCCCCGGGTCGCCGCAGGCCGCGTCCCCTCTGACGGCCTGGTCGAACCCCGAACTGGCCCTGATGCTGGCCGCGACGACGGCCGTGTTGGTGGTGCTGTCGCAGTGGTTCTACCGGGCTAGCCTCCGCCGGGCGTGGCGGACCGGCCGGCTCGAAGAGACGACGGGGGTGTAGAGTGCCGGCCGGGTTCACCGTCGCCGCCCGGTGGCTGCTGACCGCCGCCGGGCCGCCGGTCCCGCACGGGGCCGTCACCATTTTCGGGGGCCGCATCACCCGCGTCGGCCCGGCCGCCGGGGTCCGCGTCGACCTCGACTGCGGCGACGCGGTCATCACGCCAGGGTTCGTCAACGCCCACGTCCACCTCGACCTGACCGGGGCACGCGGCCTCACCCCGCCCGACCCCACTGCCCCGTTCCCCGACTGGCTCGGGCGGGTCATCGCCTACCGCCGGTCGCGCACCCCCGGCCAAATCGCCGCCGACATCCGCGCCGGCCTAACGGAAGCGACCGCCGCCGGCACGACCACCCTCGGCGACATCGCCGCCGACGGCGCGAGCTTCGCCATCCTCGCCGCTTCACCCATCCGCGCGGTCGTCTTCCGCGAACTCATCGGCCTCCACCCCGACCGGGCCGCGGCCATTTTAGCGGACGCCGACGCCTGGCTCGCCACGCACCCGCCGGCCGCGCGGTGCCGCCCCGGGCTGAGTCCGCACGCCCCGTACAGCGTCGGCCGTGACCTGTTCCGAGGGGCGGCCGCCCTCGCCGCCCGGCACGGCGTCGGCGTCCAGTGCCACGTCGCGGAGTCCTCGCAAGAAGGCGAATTGTTGGCCGCCCACGCCGGCCCGTTCGTCCCGTTCCTCGCAAGCGTCGGGGCGTGGCACCCGGCCGCCCTGGCCCCCGACTTCGACTGGGTGCTGCGCGAATTGGCCCTGGCCCCGTCTACCGCTATCGCCCACGCGACATACCTCGACCCGGCATCGGTCCGGCCGAACCAGGTGGTCGTCCACTGTCCGCGGACGCACGCCGCCTTCGGCCGGCCGGACCCCATCGCGGGGCTGCTAGCCCACGGCGTCCGCGTCGCCCTCGGGACCGACGGCCTAACATCGAACCCGGACCTCGACATACTCGCCGAAGCCCGGTTCCTGGCCCGCCTGCCGTCGGCTCCGCTGCCGGACATCGTGCTCAACATGCTCACCCGGTGGGGGGCGGACGCCCTCGGCCTCGGCGGCGAAACCGGGACGCTCGAAGTCGGCCGGGCCGCGGACCTGGTCGTCACGGCCACCGGGGCGGCGGCCGACCCCTACGCGGCCCTCTTCCACGGGCCGGTCGGGGCGCGGCTCGTCATGGCCGGCGGGGGCTGGGTGGGCGGCCCACCGCCGGCTACAACGCACTGACCACCCGCCCCGGAGCCAGCCCGCCATGCCCCCCGCCCCGGACACCCTCGGCGTCGGCCTCATCGGGGCCGGCGACATCGCCGTCCTGCACGCCCGGGCCGTCGCCCGCTGCCCCGGCGCGACGCTCGTCGGCCTGTGGAACCGCAGCCCCGACCGCGCCCGCGGCCGGGCCGCCGAGTTCGGCTGCCGCACCTACGCCACGCCGGAGGAACTCGTCGCCGACCCGGCGATTCATGCGGTGTTCGTGCTGACCAACCTCGAAACCCACCTCGAATACACGCTCCTCGCCCTGACGCACGGCAAGCACGTCCTGGTCGAAAAGCCCGTCGGGGCGTCGGTCGACGAGATCGAACGGATGATGGCCCTGGCCGATGCCAACAACCTCGTCTGCCTGCCGGGGCACAACTACGTGTACGAGGCCGGCATGGCCCGCACCCGCGAACTCGTGCAGGCCGGCGACCTGGGAAAAATTGTATCCGCCTACGTCATGTATAATATTCACCACCCCGAGGACGTGGCGAAACGCTACCCCGGCGTGGTGCGGCAGATCCTCACGCACCACTCCTACATACTATTGTACCTCGTCGGCCGGCCGGTCGAACTGTGCGCCATGAAGGCGACGCTGCACTACGACGAGTACCCGGAGGAGGACATCGCGATGGTCCAGATGCGCCTGGAAAATGGGGCGCTCGCCCACTTCTGCGCCAGCTTCGCCGCCGACGACCACGCCGCCGACCCGTGGACGGTCATGGTGAAAGTCATCGGCACGGCCGGGTCGACCCGGTACAGCTACCGCGACCACGTCGAGATCAAGCCGGGCCTCGTGCATAGCCAAACCTATACCGCCTACCAGGGGTCGGTCATGAACGAGGTCCGGCACTTCCTGGTCGACTGCCTGCGGTTCGGGGCCGCGCCCCTGTCCACCTTGGCCGACGCCGTCACCGCGCAAAAGATGATCGAGGCGGCCGAGGAATCGATCCGGTCCCGGTCGGTCGTGCGGCTGTGACGGCCGGCCGCCCGGTCGGCACCACCGGGGTGACGGTCAGCCCCCTCGGCCTGGGCGGGTCGGCCTTCGGCCAGCAGTTCGGCCCGGTCACCGCCGCCGAAGTCGCCGCCACCGTCCGCGCCGCGCTCGACGCCGGCGTCACGCTGATCGACACGTCGGCCTACTACGGCGAGGGGGCGAGCGAGACCCTGCTCGGCGACGCCCTGGCCGGCGTCCCGCGCGACTCGTTCGTCCTTTGCACCAAGGCCGGCCGCCTGGGCCGCGACCGGTTCGACTTCACCCCGGCCGGGGTCCGCGCCTGCGTCGCCGGGTCACTCGGCCGGCTCCGGCTCGACCACGTCGACATCCTCCTGGCGCACGACATCGAGTTCGCCGACGACTTTGACGACACCTTGACAAGACTTGTCGCAACACTCCAAGACTTGAAACAGGCCGGCGTCTGCCGGGGCGTCGGCGTGTCCGGCCTGCCGCTGGCGCTGCTCCGTCGCGTCGTCGAGACGTGCCCGGTCGATGTCGTGATGTCGTATTGCCACCTGACATTGCAAGACACGACGTTGTTGGCCGGCCTGTTACCGGCCGCCGCGGCGGGGGGGGTGGCCGTCCTGAACGCCAGCCCGCTGGCGATGGGCCTGTTGACCGCCGCCGGCCCCCCGGCCTGGCACCCGGCCCCGGCCGCCGTGTTAGCCGCCGCCCGCCGCGCGGCCGCGGTGTGCGCCGACCAAGGGATCGATTTGGCCACCCTCGCCCTGCAATACAGTTACGCCGAGGGGGCCGCCGCCGGGGTGGCGGCCACGATCACCGGCCCGGCCCGGTGCGACGAATTGCGGGCGAATCTCGACGCCGTGCGGACGCCGCCCGACCCGGCCGCGGTGGCAGCCGTCCGGGCGGCGCTGGCCGACGTGCGGGACGTGACGTGGCCGAGCGGCCGGTGGGTAAAGTAGCCTAAACAAGTTGAATCGGGGGGCAAACCCCGAAAGCCCAGGGACGAACGTCCCCGGGAATGACCCTACGGCTTCCCCGCCAGCGTCGGGTCGATCTTCCGCACCGCCTCGGCCGCCGCCGCCCGGACCTCCGCCTGCGGGTCGCCCTTCAGTGCCAGCACCTTGGTTAGCACCGGCGTCGCCGCCGGCCCGATCTGGCCGAGCGCCCGGACGGCGTCCCGCCGCACCTTCCACTCGGGGTCCGGGAACAAGTTGGCCAGGTCGGGGACGGCAGCGGCCGCCGGCGGTCCCATGTCGCCTAACGCTTCGGCTGCGTGTTCCCGGACCAGGCCGTCTGCGTCCCCGAACTGGGCCACCAACTCCGGCAGGCCGGTCCGCACGGCGGCCGGGCCGATCTTGCCGAGGGTCCGGGCGGCGTTCCACCGGACGGCCGGGTCGGCGTCTCGAAGCAGCGGGACGATCGCGGTAATCGCCGGTTCCGAGTGGGTTTTATAGTCGCTCAGCACCCGCAGGGCGTCGACGGCCGGGAGTTGGGCGGTCAGCGCCGGGACGACGGAGGCCAACTCCGGGGGGAGCGGCTCGCCGGCCTTCGGGGCCATTTTCGAGACGGCTTTCAACGCCGTCACGCGGGCGAACGGGGCCGGGTCGGTCATCAAGGCTAACAACTGCGGCGCGGCCGCCCGGCCGTCCGGGCCGAGGACGCCGATCACGTCCGCCGCCCGCCGCCGGGCCTCCGACGGGCCGCCGTCCTGGACCACCCAGGCCAGGACCGGGACCGCGGCCGCCCGCCCGTCCGTCAACCGTTGGGCGGCCACCGACGCCGTCGCGTCGGGCGCGTCCAGGTCGGCCCGCCAGGCCGTGGCGGCACGGCCCTCGAACGTCGGCAGACTGCGCACGATTGCTTCGAACCGGCGGTCCGGGTCGAGCCAGTACGCGGCGGCCGCCCCGCCGACGAGGAGGATCAGGGCGACGAAGAGCACGAGGATGCGGCGCGGAGTCATTCGTTAGGCAACCGGAAACAGTAGAGGCTGGCGACCCGCCCGGCCGGGGTGGCGATCTCGGTGGCCTGGTAGACACGGCCGGCCCGGACGACGGGGGCGGCGACGCAGAGCGGCTCGGCTTTCGTATGTTCCTTCAGGTCGAATCGCCAGACCACCGCACCGGTTTCGGCGTCGAGAGAGGCTAGCGTTCCGGTTTGAGTGACGACGTACAATCGGCCGTCGGCGAGAGCGACCGGGGCGACGACTGGGCCGCCGAGAATAGTCCACCAGGCGACCGTCCCGGTGTCGGCCGCGGCCCGGGTGACGGTGCCATCCCGACACCCGAAATAGACTGCCGATGCACCGCTGGTGGGACGTTGGAACACTGCGTCTGCGGTATTGGTGCGCCAGATTTCAGTACCGGTTCCGGCTTCCAAACACAGAACCGCGCCGGCCGGAGTCGCCGGCGGCCGGGCCGGCTCGGTCAGTCGGCCGTTGCCCAGGCCGACGAACACCCGCCCGGCCGAAACGTTAGGCGATCCCCACGCCGGCAGGTCGGTCGGCGTCTGCCAGAGGAGTTTGCCATCGCCCGCCGATAAGGCAACCACGGCCAGGGTGCGGAACCGCCGGCTCGGCCCGCTGCCGACGAACACCCGGCCGTCGGCCACCGCCGGGCAGGTATCGACGTGCAAGTCCCGCTCGAAGTGCCACTTCACGGCCCCGGTCGCAATATCGGCGGCGTACACCCCGGCGTTGCCGGCACTGGCGTAAACCGTGTCACCGACGATAGTTGAGGCGGCCTCGATGTGATCACCCGCCGTCAGGTGCCAGGCCGGCCGGCCGGTGGCGGCGTCGAGGGCGAACAGCCGGCAGACGAAGTCGGCGTGCATCCCCTCGCCGACGAACAGCCGCCCCCCGGCCCGGACCGGGGCCGACGCGGACGGCCGCATCCCGGCGTCGGCACTGAACGCCCAGAGCTGCTTCCCGGCCACGGGATCGACGGCGTAGACCGCCCCACGCTGTGTTAGGCCGCGGGTCAGGACGGCCGAGACATAAACCGCGTCGTCTCCCACCCACGGGGCGGCCAAAAAACCGCCAGGGTCCGGGGCGTCGAAGACCCATTCGATGCTTGGACTGCTGGCCGGTTGCAATGGCAGAGGCTCGACGGTCGGTCCCGGCCAGGTCACGTACCCGGCCACGACAGCTAGCGCAAAACCAGTCAAAGCCAGGGGTTTACGCACGGTCAGCAGCACCCCGCCCCAGGGGAGCAGGCCAAGACTTCGACTCCCATGCCCACTGAGACGGGGACGCCGCAACGATCCTTGGCTAGACAGTCGGTGTGCTTGCCGCCCAACGTCAAAAGTAGCCCGCCGGGCGTCGATTCGACAGCCGTCAACGGGTACTGCGAGATCACCCCGGCGTCGTACTCGACCTCGACCGGCAAGTCATTCGGCCCGAAAAGGTCGTCGGCCAGAGTCAGAATCTGCAGCAGTCGCCCGGACGTGAGTCGGTGCGCAACATCGTCCGCCACCCAGACTTGCAGCACGCAGGTGACGCTCGATCGGCGGGTGCCGCCGCAGTCGAGGAAGTCCTTCTGCACCCGGCCGACCTCGGTGACGTGAAAGTGAGCGGCAATGAACTCACCGGTCGGCAGCATCAGGTGCAGCGGGACCGCCGGGTCAGCGTGGAGGGCGGTTTTTAAGGCGGCAAGTGTGGGCATCGGTCCGGCTCCAACTGGGCTAGACCCAGGGACGTTCGTCACTGGGCTTTCAGGGCTGCTATGTCTCAATGAATGCTGTATTCGACGACGCAGGCGGCCCGCCAGAGGGCTTGGGCGTCCTCGGTATAGCGAGGCGTTAAAATGGGCGTGGGCATAGGGTTACGTTCGCTGTCACTGCTTCAGGTCGTCCTCGCCGAACAGCGTGAAGCCGTTGTTCTGCAACGCCGCCGCGGCCGTCTCGAACTCGTCCACATGCAGGGCTAAGGCCGTGTTCCCCATCGGGCCGACGCCGATGAGCATCGGGTAGGTGTAGTTCAGGTCGACTTCGCCGCCCAAAAGGCACTTCATGATCGTCACCAACGGCCGGTCGTTGTCCGGCAGTTTGACGACCAGTAAGTCGCTCTCGGTGAATGGAAGTTTCGCGGCGGTCAGGACTTCAAACCCGCGCTCGTACTCGCCGAGGACGAGCCGGATGATGGCGCAGTCGCTGGTTTCGATGACGGTGAGCGACACGATCGGAACCTGGGTTGACTCCAGCCGGCGGACCAGGTCGAGCATCGCCCCCATGCGGTTAGCGAGGAAGACGTTGAACTGGCGGACGCTCGGCCACGACCGGCCGCGGGCGGTCCGGGTGGCGGTCGGGGCTTCGTCGCCGATGCTCATCATGGAACCTCTCGGGGTCGGCGGAAGGGTGGGCCGGGGGCGAGTTTACACCACTTCGTGCCGGGACACAACCGCCCGCCGGGGTTTATCGGAGGAGGGGTAGCCGGCAATCGGGAGAACTGGACTGGCCGGCCGGTGGTCCCCCCGATATCGTAATGGTTTGCCGAAGCGTGTTCGGGCCGACGGCACGGCAACTACTCTCGCGGTCCGGCGGGTGATTCTCCGCCCGGCGTTGTGTCCCCGCCGCGATGGGACTCACGATGAGGAGGACGAATGGGTTTGCGCATGCGGGTTCACGACAAGGAACCGATCGGACAGGCCCTGCGCCGGTTCAAGAAGCTCATCGAACGCAGCGGGATGCAAAAAGAACTCCGGGCACATCAGTATTACGAGAAGCCGTGCGAGCAACGCCGGCGGGCCGACCTGCGCAAGGTCAAGGCCGCCCGTAAGGCGATGACCCGGACGTAACTCCGTGTGTGGGCATCGGTTGCAGCCCCAGGGACGTTCGTCCCTGGGCTTTCAAGGGTTTAGTGCATCTCGATTACGGCATGAATCATCTTGTTGCCAACACATACGCCAGTCGCACAGCGTTCTCGAACTCCGGCAAATCGACCCACTCCTTGACCGTGTGAATGTCCTGTTGGCCGGCCCCCAGGGTGACGACCGGGACACCGTGCCGGACCATCCAGTTGGCGTCGAGTCCGCCGTTGGTCACCTTCAACACCGGCTCTAACCCGAGCGACCGCACGGCGACTGCGGCACGCTGGACCACCGCGGCGTCGTCCGGCAAGCGGAACGGGTGGTAGTCGGGTCGGTTGGTGAACGTGACGTTGCCCGGTTTCCCCTCGTGGTCGGTGACGGCGGCCGCGGCTGTTCTGAACGCAACGTCATACGCGGCCGTGATTTCGGAGACGAACGCCGGGTCGTGGCTGCGACTCTCGCCGCGGACGTGAACATAGTCGGTGACGACGTTGGTGGCCTCCCCGGCGGCCCGGCCGTCCTTGTCGCCGACCGATCCGACGTTGCTGGTGCCGAGCTTGCCGTCCTTCTCGACCTTGCCGAACCAGCCGCCGCGATGCACGTCGGCGAGGGCTAAAGCGAAGATGAGCGTGGCGGAGACGCCGCGGTCGGGGTGGACGCCCGCGTGGCTGGCCCGGCCGTGGATGTCGACCTCCCAGCGGTCCGCCCCGACCGCGCCCAAAATCACGTCCGACGCGAGTTTGCCGTCGAAGTTGAACCCCATCGCCACCGGGCCGAGACGGGCGGGGTCGAGGTAACGCGCGCCGAACAGGCCGCTTTCCTCACGCACGGTAAAAAGCAGCGTCAGCGGTGGGTGGTCGGGCTTCCGGCGGAGCAGTTCCGCGGCGAGGCTGACGAGGACGGCACACCCGGTCCGGTTGTCGCCACCCAGGGCCGTCGGGGCGGCGTTGACGATCTTGTCGCCGTCGTGGCGCGGCTTCGCCCCGGCGCACAGGGGGACCGTGTCGAGGTGGGTCATGAACAAGAGCGGCGCGTCGGCCGAGCGGCTTCCGTGGCCGGGCAACTTGACGATCAAATTGCCGGTCTGCGTCGGCAGCGGGATGCGGCTATGGGCGTCGTCATAGGTCATCTGGCCCGGGGTGACGCCGACACTTTCGAGGGCCACTTGCACGGCCCGGCCGATGTCGGCTTCCCGGCCCGTCACCCCGTCGACGGCCAGGAATTGCAGCAACCGCTCGACGGCGGCGAACGTGTCGACGGGCATGGCGGAGCCTGGCGGGTGCGAGGGGGAAGGGGTGGGGGAGATGATACGACGCCGGCTAGTCGAACCGGACGCGGTCGCCGAGAAGGGACACCAGAGCCAAACGTGTTTGCTTGAACTCGGTGCTTGAGCGACTTCCGGTCCATACCGACGACAGCAGCTAAACTGCTTGTGGGATGTTGGGATCGGCAGTGAAAGATTGGAACGTGCTGTCGTTGAAACGCAGTGGACTGAAGCCGGATTTCGTCATAGCGCGGAACTCGATATCGTGGTCGTAGCTCCGCGTGAGCATCTGAAACGCGGTGTGAGCCGCGTCTCGCACAAAGTAGTCGTCGGTGGACAGGGCGACCCGGGCGACGGCCCGGACCAACTCCGGCGTCCGAAGTTCCGGGAAGTCTAGGGCTAACGTGGTCATCGCCTTCGCCTGGACGTGGCGGTTCAGGTCGGTCAGAGCCAGTCGGGTTATTAGCTCCCCGAGTAACTTGGAATGGATGGGGGCATTCGGATCGGCCACGGCGAGCCGCCGCATCCGGGCTATGGTCGACTCGTGCGGCGGGCAAACCGGCCCCCACAGCCGGTTCCAAAACCAGCCCCTCGTCTTCGTCTCGACGAAGGATTCTGGACTGGGAAGTGGGGCGAACAACTCGTCTGGAGAAAATCCGATCCAAATCCGGTTGGTCAACCCCGTCAGTCCCCGCAAGCGTACTACCGCTTCCGCATGTCCGAGCAGACCGATTATCTCATTATTCGAGGGCAAATACTCGCGAGGCGTGGGTTCCCCGACCCGGGCGTGAACCTGAAGCTCGGCGCAAACGTCATCGACTTCACCCAGTAAGGATAGTAGCTTTGTGTTCAGTTCATTATACCGGTGTGAAGCGAGCATCAGTAACTCCCTTCACGCGGGAAGAAAATAGGAACCGAGAGCGCAGTGCGGTCGGGCGGGTCGACGTGGCTCAACATGGTCTAGGGCTTCCCACCCTCTGCCGCGATAATTCGGGCGAAACTCTCGGCCTGCAGCCTTGCTGTGGCCACTTGATCTTGCACAAGCGGGTTCGTGCTGCCGGCATTGGCGAGCACGAACTTGTACAGGTTGTCGATGTTTTGGCGGATTTCGTTGTGTCTGGCCGCCGTCGCCGCCGCCGCTGCGGCAGCCGACTCCGCGGTGATGGCGGCCCGGGCGATCACCACGGCCCGAACGCCGGTCCCCGCAACGCCGCCCCCCACGCCGCCGATGGCCCCGCCGACCACGGCGTCCTTGATGTCGTCGGCGAAGAACACCCCGTAAATCCCGCCCACGACCGTCCCGCCGATCGCTCCGGCGGCGGCCCCCCCGGCGGTCGTCACGACGGCCAATGGGCCACCCCAGATGCCTCCCACGAAGCCAATGCCGGCCCCGGTTCCGGCACCGGTCGCGGCACCCGCGCCGGCCCCCACCGCCCCACGCACGAGTCGGTCCCTGATCCCGTACAGGGTGTCGGCGTCGCTGGCCCCCGGATCGGGCCGGTAGACCAGAATCTGTGCGGCCTGTCCGCCCGCCTCACCGAGCGTCGGCTGCATGGCGATCAGCACCACCGCCTGCGGCGAGGCCGACCCAAAGCCGTCCGGCGTCAGGCCCGCCCCGACGCCCGTCACGGTCAGGCCGGGGAACGCGCCGCCGGTCTGCAGGGCCGCGTCGAGCGAACTGATGGTCGCGATCGTATCCGTTGCGGCGAAGCCCAACAGCCTGTCGTACTCGGCGAGAGTGGCCTGACTCGGGTCGGACGCCGGCGCGGCCGGCTCGGCCGCCGGGGCCGTCTGCACCGCGTCCGGCTCGCCGGGCGGCGGCAGCACCGGCGCGGCGTCCAGCATCTGCCGGCTCTCGAACTCGTTGAGCGTCAGCTTGACTCGGGTTCGCATCCGGCGACTACTGGCGACTGGACAGTATAAGCTCCGCGTCCCACGCACGCCATAGTACCGCCCCACCCCCCCCTAAAGTCAATGCCCGCAGGACCGATTCATCCGGCATGACCGTAACTTTCCGCCGGCCCGTCTCGCGATGTCGGCCCCCGCCCCCAGGGCTACTCAGAGATGGAAGGTGGGGCCTTCTCCTTGAGCATGTCGAGGGCGCGTTCGGGGAAGGCGACCATCTCGCGGGTGGCGGCGGGCAC
>JAABUN010006563.1_pt1 | contig 13270 bp, 10 predicted proteins | sample 5559311 | NCBI WGS metagenome assembly JAABUN01 (sample SAMN10711877, study PRJNA513370) | rock metagenome | isolation source: Antarctica rocks | place: Antarctica: Victoria Land, Siegfried Peak sud | reverse complement strand
CGCCTTATGCGGCGGCGCGAGTCCTTCTTGCACACGACGAGGCTCGGCCCCGACGTGCGGTACTGGGGCACGCTGCCCTTGGTGTGATCGGGGAAGAAGGTCTTGCGCTCAGGGTGGCCGAGGGCAAGCGCGGGGAGCATGACCGCGGCAAGCGCGGCCATGGCGAGAGCGATGAGTACCCGGCGCATCGCGGAGCAGCATATGCAACTTTCCGGCGACGCGCGCCAGTTCCGCACTCCGGGGTGCTTGACCAGTCAGGCCCCCTAGCGAGCGGCTTCGCGCACCGCGGCCTGTGCCGCGGCCACGCGCGCGATCGGAACGCGGTACGGCGAGCAGCTCACGTAGTCCAGCCCGGCCATGTGGAAGAAGGCGACCGACGTAGGGTCTCCCCCGTGCTCGCCGCAGATCCCGAGCTTTAGGTCGGGCTTGGCCTCGCGACCGGTCCACGCCGCCAGGCGCACGAGCCATCCGACCCCCGGCCCGTCGATCGTCTCGAACGGGCTGCGGTCCACGATCTTCTGCTCCACGTAGCGGGCGAGGAACTTGCCCTCGACGTCGTCGCGCGAGAAGCCGAGCGCCGTCTGGGTGAGGTCGTTGGTTCCGAACGAGAAGAAGTCGGCCACCCCGGCGATCCGGTCGGCTACGAAGCAGGCCCGTGGCAGCTCGATCATGGTGCCCACGCTGAGCTCGAGGGCCCTGCCGTCCCCCTCCTCCTCGGCAACCGTGGCGCGCACGAGGTCGCGCATGATCTCGAGCTCCTTCTCGTAGGCCACGAGCGGGATCATGATCTCGAGCAGGGGCGCCTTACCGGAGCGCTCCCTCACGGCGCGCGCGGCGCGCACGATGGCGCGCACCTGCATCTCGTAGATCTCGGGGTGGAGGATGCCGAGCCGGCAGCCGCGCGTGCCCAGCATGGGGTTCGTCTCCTGCAGCTGGTGCACGCGCTCGAGCGTGGCCTCGAGGTCCTCGAGGTCTGGCGTGCGCTCGATGCGAGCCCGCTCGAGCTCCTGGGCCACCTCCTCTGGGTGCGGCAGGAACTCGTGCAGCGGCGGGTCGAGGAGGCGGATGGTCACGGGCAGCCCCGCCATCTCCTCGAACAGGCCCTCGAAATCCTCCTGCTGAAGCGGCAGCAACTCGGCCAGTGCGGAGCGCCTGGCCTCCTCGGTCTGGGCCATGATCATCGCGCGCATCTTCGGCTGCCGATCCGCGGCCATGAACATGTGCTCGGTGCGGCAGAGGCCGATGCCCTCCGCCCCGAACTCGCGCGCCTTGCGGGCGTCCTCGGGAGTGTCGGCGTTGGTACGCACCCCCAGCCGGCGCAGCTCGTCCGACCAGGCAAGCACGGTCTCGAAGTTCTCGTCCACCTTGGGGTCGATCAGCGTCACGTCATCGGTCGTCACGATCCCGGAGGTCCCGTCGATGGCGATCAGGTCGCCCTCGACGAGGACGGTCCCGTTGACGCGCACCTCGTGGGCCGACAGGTCGACCTCGAGCTCCGAGGCGCCGCACACGCACGGGCGGCCCATGCCCCGGGCCACCAGCGCGGCGTGGCTGGCCTTGCCGCCCTCGGACGTGAGGATGCCCCGGGCGGCGAAGAAGCCGGCCACGTCGTCGGCCTCGGTGAAGGGCCGCACGAGCACTACGTCGCGCCCCTCCTCGGCCGCGCTCACGGCGTCGGGGGCCGTGAACACGATCGCGCCCTTGGCGGCGCCGGGCGAGGCGTTCACCCCGCGGGCGAGCACGGTGTAGTCGGCGTCGCGGTCGAAGGTGGGGTGCAGGAGCGCATCGAGCGAATCGGCGTCGATCGTGTCGAGCGCCTGCTCGCGCGTGAGCAACCCCTCGCCTACGCTCTCGACCGCGAAGCGCACCGCGGCCTGCGCCGGCCGCTTGGCGCTGCGGGTCTGCAGCATGAAGAGCCGCCCCTCCTCCACGGTGAACTCCGTGTCCTGCATGTCGCCGTAGTGGCCCTCGAGCGTGCGCAGTATCTCCATCAACTCGCCGTGAGCCTCCGGCATCACGTCGTGCATCTCGGCGAGGTCCCTTGGAGTGCGCGCCCCCGACACCACATCCTCGCCCTGGGCATTCACGAGGAAGTCGCCCGATGGCTCGCTCGCGCCGGTTATCTCGTCGCGTGAGAAGGCGACGCCCGAGCACGACGCCTCCCCCTTGTTTCCGAACACCATCTGCTGCACGTTCACGGCCGTCCCCCACTCGTCGGGGATGCGGTTGATGCGCCGGTACTCGACCGCCCGCTCACCCAACCACGAGTCGAACACCGCCCGAATGGCCTGCGCCAGCTGCTCCCGCGGGTCGAGCGGGAAGTCCTCGCCCGTCTTCTCCCGGTACAGGGCCTTGAAGTCGTCGGTCAGACGCCGCAGGTCGTCGACCCCGAGCTCCGTGTCGAGCTTCACCCCCGCCGAGCGCTTGCGCTCCTTGATCACCTCGTGGATCCGCTCGCCCGGCACCCCCCGGCACACGTTGCCGAACATCTGCACGAAGCGCCTGTAGGAATCCCACGCGAAGCGCTCGTTGCCGGTCGCCCGAGCAATCCCCTCGACCGACTCGTCGTTCAGGCCGAGGTTCAGAACGGTGTCCAGCATGCCGGGCATCGATTCGCGCGCACCGGAGCGCACCGACACGAGCAACGGGTCGTCCGGATCGCCGAGGCTCTTGCCAGCCTGCTCCTCGAGACGCCCAAGCGCCTCGGCCACCTCGGCGTCGAGGCCGTCCGGCTCGGAGCGGCCGGCCTTCATGTATGCCACGCACGCCTCGGTGGTGATGGTGAAGCCCGCCGGCACCCGCTCGGGCCCGAGGATACGGGTCATCTCGGCCACGTTTGCGCCCTTGCCCCCCAGCAGGTCTCGCATCTCACGCGAGCCCTCCGAGAAGTCGTAGACGAACTTAGTGCCGGTGGTGGCGACGGCCAAGGCGGGGCGGATGTTACCGCCGGGGTTCGCAGTTGGCGGTTCGCAGTTGGCCGGGAGTGGCCTTCTGGATGATCGCCGTGGACTCCTCAGGCGGTTCTTCTCAACCTTACGTGGGCGTGATGCTCCAGGGTCTCCGAGACCGCGCGGTCAGCCTGGCGGAGGGCCGCATCTGAGGCGGTCGGGGCCTCGGCCAGGGGTCGCGCGAGGGCCTCAGTCAGGAAGACGTGGGTCTCGGGGAGGAGAGAGAAGGAGCCGGCCTCGCAGGCCTCGCAGACCACTCCTCCGGCCGCCGCCGAGAAGGCGCCCAGGTGCTCGCGCTCCCCGCAGGAGGCGCAGGAGGCGAGCTCGGGAACGAAGCCCGCGGCCAGCAGCAGCTTGACCCGGAAGGCAAGCGCCTGAGCGCGGGTGGCCGTCCCCGGCTCGCGGTCGAGCAGGGCGAGCTCTTGGCAGAGCAGGTTGTAGGCGGGCCGGTTGGGCTCCTGGGAGTCGAATAGGCGAAGCACCGCGTCGCAGGCCTGCCCCGCTCGCTCGAGTGGAGCGCGGGCCTCGCGCAGGCGCGCGTGGGCGTGAACCGTCTCGGCCGAGGTGACCGTGCAGAGGTCCCCCCGCCCCTCGTGCAGGATCAGGTCCACCCGAAATAGCGGCTCGAGGCGGCCTCCGAAGCGCGAGCGGGGGCGTCGCACGCCCTTGGCCACGGCCCCGACGCGACCTCGCTCGGACGTGTAGAGATGGAGCACGCGATCGGCCTCGCCGAAGCGGAACGAGCGCAGCACGACGGCCTCGGTCTTGAACGATCCGGCCACTAGTGGTCCTTCCTGGGGATACTGGCGGACCGGACCACGATCTAGAATGGTGACGTGCCCGCGGACGCCTCAACCGTGACCGTCTACACGACCGAGCCATGCGGCTTCTGCCGCTCGGCCAAGTCGCTGCTCGACAGCCGCGGCGTGGCCTACGAGGAGATCAACCTGGCCCGAAGCCCAGACGGGAGGGCCAGCCTGTCGCAGCTCACCGGGCAGATGACGTTCCCGCAGATCCTTATCGGCGAGCGCTCGATCGGCGGCTTCCGCGAGTTGCTCGAGGCCGACCGCGCAGGGACCCTGCAGCAGCTGCTCGCAAGCACCTGAGCGGAGGGCCCATGCGTCCACGGCGAGGGCTCCCGTCTGGGGTTTCAGCGCCTGCGCTCCGACGAATACCGCGGGCACCGTGATCTTTGCGGACGCGGCGCGTTAGAGAGCCAGAACGCCAACCACCGAAACGGCAAACCGCCCGCGAGGACGGGGCGCAAAGCCAAGGGTCTCCGCACGAGATCGCCTGGCTACCGAAAGGAGCACCAGTGAAGCGACTCACCACATTGATGGCCACGGTCATCGGATCGGCTTTGATGCTGATCGTGCCGGGATCCGCGCTGGCTGCGGACCGCGACCACGACGGCATGCCCAACCGCTTCGAGGCCAAGCACGGCCTGAAGATCAAGGTCAAGGACGCTCGGCGTGACGCCGACTCCGATGGCCTCGTGAACATCGGCGAGATGAAGTCGGGCACCAACCCGCGCGACGCCGACACCGACAACGACGACATCGAGGACAGCGACGAGGATCGCGACCGCGACGGCGTCGACAACGCAAACGAGGTCGACGAGGGCACGAAGCCCCGCGACCGCGACTCCGACGACGACGGGCGGGCCGACGGCCGCGAGGATCGCGACCACGATGGCCTGAACAACGCCGGTGAGGACACGAGCGGGATGGACCCAACGGACAAGGACACCGACGACGACGGCATTCGTGATGGTCGCGAGCGCGCGGCGACCGTCACGTCCTTCGTCGACGGCGTCCTCACGATCGACCTGCTGAACGGCAGCACGCTCAGCGGGCTGGTCGACGGAGACACCGAGATCGAGTGCAAGACCGAGGACGAGCACGAGCAGGACGAGAACGAGTCCGAGTCCGACACGCCGGCCACGGCCGCCGACAGCGACGACGACGAGTCCGGCGACGATGATGAGTCCAACTCGGGCACGTCCGACGAGGATGGGTCGGACCAGGCCGACGAGGACACGTCCGGCTCCGACGACGAGGACGAGCAGAAGGAGAACGAGGGTGACGACGACAACGTCTGCACCACCGCCGACCTCACTGCCGGCACCGTGATCCACGAGGCGGAGCTCGAGCTAACCAGCTCGGGCCTCCGATTTGAGGAGATCGAGCTGATCAAGTAGTCACGCGGCGCCTGCTGCGCCACACAGAAGGCAGAGGGAAGGATGCCCGAAGGGGCGGCTGATAGGCCGCCCCTTCTGCTTGCTGTGATCTACGGCAAAGGCTTTGTCCCGGGGACAAATATCTTGCCTGGCAGGCAAACGTCTTGCCGTAGATGGCAGCGGTCCGCGTAGCTCGGCGGTCAGTCCCTCTCGCGCGGGCGCCGCCGCGCTCGCGGCCGCGCCCGCGGCTGGCAGCTCTCGCAGACGTAGGTCCCGCGGCCGGCCGCCCTCAGCTTCGTGATCGGGCGCTCGCACGTCGGGCACGGCAAGCCCTCGCGACGGTGCACGAGGAAGCGGTCCTGAAAGCTCCCCCGGGCTCCATTGGTGTGGCGGAAGTCGTCGATGGTCGCGCCCCGAGCGTCGATGCCGGCCTCCAGTGACGCCACCACGCCGTCCCTGAGCCGGGCGATCTGCGGCCGGGTGAGCGTGCCGACGGGCCGTAGGGGGTGGATGCCGGCGCGGAACAACGCCTCATCCGCGTAGATGTTGCCCACTCCCGCGACCTGCTCCTGGGACAGCAGGAAGGCCTTGACCGGCGCGCGACGACCCAGCGCCAGCGCCTTGAGTGCGTCTGCTGTGAAGTCGGGATCGAGTGGCTCGAGTCCGAGTCTCGTCGCGAAGTAGGCGTCGAGGGCCTCGGTGCCGAGCAGCACGTGGCCGGTGCCGAACCGGCGCGGGTCCACGAAGAGAACTCGCATGTCACGGTCCAGCGCGAGGCGTACGCGGAGGTGCGGCCGCGGCCGGTCTCCTTCGCCCGCTTCCGTAACGAGCAGGTTGCCCGTCATCCTCAGGTGCATCACGAGGTGGACGTCGCCCTCGAGCGTCCAGATGAGGTATTTCCCGCGCCGTGAAAGGCGCTCCACCCCTCGCCCGTGCGCCGCAGCCTCCGCCTCCTCGGGCGCCGCCGGGGCGCTCCAGCGAGGGTCGATCACCTCGAGTCGCACCAGGCGGGCGCCTTCGACAGCCGGCGCAAGCTGCCGCCGTATGGTCTCGACCTCCGGTAGCTCGGGCATCCGGGCCCCAGGTTAGGTCTCCCCGCCGATCCCCCGCCCCGCGGTCCTACCCCGTGGCGCGCGGGTGAGCCTTGAAGTACACGTCCTTCAGCCGCTGGCTCGAGAGGTGGGTGTAGAGCTGCGTGGTCGACACGTCGGCGTGGCCGAGCATCTCCTGCACCGAGCGCAGGTCGCACCCACCGGCGAGAAGGTGAGTGGCGAACGTGTGGCGCAGCGTGTGCGGGCTCATGCGATCGGCGAGGCCCGCGGTGGTCGCGTGGCGCTGGACGATCTTGTAGAGACCCTGTCGGGTGAGCGACCCGCCGCGGAAGTTCACGAACAGCCGCACCTCGATCGAGGGTCCGACCAGGCTGGGCCGTCCGCGCTCGACGTACAGGCGAACGGCTTCCACCGCCGCCCTCCCGACCGGCACGAGCCGCTCCTTGGATCCCTTGCCGCGGGCGCGCAGGACCCCCGCCTCGAGGTCGACGTCGGCGAGGTCCAGGCCGACGGCCTCGGAGGCGCGGAGCCCGCAGGCATACAGCACCTCGAGGAGCGCCCGGTCGCGCAACGCCACGGGCGCCGTACCCCGGGGCTGGGCGATGAGGCTGGCCACCTCGCCTCGCGTGAGCACCTGAGGAAGGGGCCGGCCGCGACGTGGCGTGCTCAGGCGGCTCGTGGGGTCTGAGTCGCGAACCCCCTCGCGACGCAGGTGGCGAAAGAACGAGCGGAGGCAGGCGGTCTTCCTGTGCAGTGTGGCGGCGGAGGCGGGCGGGCGGCCGTTGCCGATTGCGAGTGCGGTCAGGAAGCCCGACAACTCGGCGTCGGAGGCCGAGGCAGCCGAGGCGCCGTGCTGCTCCAGGTAGCGACCGAACTGGAGCAGGTCGGAGCGGTATGCCTCGAGCGTGTTGCGGGCCAGGCCGCGCTCGAACTCGAGGTAGGCGAGGAAGTCGAGCACGAGGTGCTCGAAGGACTGCAGCTCGGGCGGGGCGATCGTGGCCATCCCCCGGGCTTCGTGTGGCGGGCCGCCATTCCTTGAGGGTGCAACGTGGCCGTCAGCGCGGAGCGCGGAAGGCCCGGAACCACAGCAGGCCGATCAGGCTCTTGGCGTCGCGGCAGTCGGCGATCACGCGGTCGAGCTCTTCGAGCGGAACCTCGAGGATCTCGATGCGCTCGTTCTCCGTGGACTCGGCCGAGGCGTCGTGCAGGTCGGTTGCCAGATAGATCGCGATCTGCTCGTCCGAGAAGCCGGGCGAGGCCCAGAACGTGGTCAGGTGCTCCCAGGTGGCTGCACCCTTGCCGATCTCCTCGGCGAGCTCGCGCTTGGCGGTGGCGAGGGCGTCTTCGCCCTCCTCGTCGAGCTTGCCCGCCGGGAGCTCGAGCAGGGTCTGCTCCCCCACCGGCTCGCGGGGCTGGGAAACGAGGAAGAGGCTGTGGCCGTCGTGGGCCACGATCGCCACCGCGCCCGGGTGGGTCACGAACTCGCGGCTCACCTCGTCACCGTCGTCGTGACGGAACTGGTCCACGCGCACGCCCACGATTTGGCCCTGCCAGATCTCCTCGCCGCCGATTCGCTCGAAGCTCATCCTCGCTCCCCTCCCCCAGCCGCGCTTCCGGCAACGATCCCGAGCGCCAGGTCGAGCACCGTCTCGAGGGCCTCGACGGTGACGGACTCATCCGGCTGGTGGTTGCGCTCGGTCCCGTTGGCCACGTTCAGGCAGGGCATGCGGGCCTGCAGCACGTTGGCGTCGCTGCCCCCGCCGGTGGCCACGTACCGCGGCTCCCGCCCCATGGCCTCGAGTGCCGCGGCAGCCACTTGCACTGGCGGCGAGGAACGCGCCATCCGGTAGCCACGAAACTGCTCCTCGACGGCCGTCTCGACATCGCACTCCCAGTCGCTCGCGGCGTCGGTCAGCCGGTCGATCATCTCGGCGGCGAGCGCGGTGGCCTGATCGTGGTCGAGGCTGCGGGCCTCCAGCTCGACGCGGCAGTGCTCGGCCACCACGTTGGGCGCGCTCCCTCCTTCGATCCGGCCGATGTTCGCCGTCGTCTGCTCGTCGATGCGGCCCAGGCGCATGCGGGCGATCGCGGCCGCCGCGGCCTCGATCGCGTTCCGACCGGCCTCTGGCCGGATGCCGGCGTGGGCGGCCTGGCCGATCAGGTGACCCTCCACGCGGTAGTAGGAGGGAGACGAGAGGATCAGCTCCCCAACGGGCGAGGCGTGGTCGAAGACGAAGCCGAAGTCGGCCTCGAGCACGTCGGGCGCAAGGGCCTTCGCGCCGGCAAGCGCGCGCTCCTCGCAGGTGGTGAAGAGCAGCTCGATCCCGACGGGCAGAGGCTCGTGCCGGAGCTTTCGCGCCACCGCGAGGAGCACGGCGACCGCCGCCTTGTTGTCGGCACCCAGCACAGCCTCGTGACGATTCCGCAGGACACCGCTCTCCTCGCGGAGCACCTCGACCGGCCCGGCGAGCGGCACCGTGTCGAGGTGCGCCCCCAGGAGGATGGTGGGCGCGCCGGGAGGGCCCGGCACGCGCGCCAGGAGATTGCCCACCTCGGATCCCGTCTCGGCCCCGGTGGCGTCCTCGATGACGTCCAGGCCAAGGTCCAGAAGCTCGACCGCGACCGCATCGGCCACCCCGCGCTCCCGCCCCGACGGGCTCTCGATCTCGCAGAGCCTGACGAACGTGTCGACGAGCCACTCCCGCTCGGCGGGCGTGGCCCGCGGACGACCGGCGATCGCGGTGATCGTCGTCAGGGCGGGTCAGTCGCCGTGCTGAGCGGTGCCGGATCGCGGCGACGCCGCGCCGGCCGGCTCGCCGCGGCGGCCGGCTCGCCGCGGCGGCGGTCGGCCGAGATCGGCTCGGCAGCGCTCGACTCTCCCGAACGCTCTACCGACCGTTCCAACGCCGCACGAACGAACTCACGGAACAGGGGCTGGGGCCGCAGCGGTCGGGACTTGAACTCGGGGTGGAACTGGGCGGCCACGAAAAAGGGATGGTCTGGCAACTCGACGAGCTCCACGAGCCGATCGTCAGGCGATGTCCCAGAGAACACGAGGCCGTGCTCCTCGAGGCGTTTGCGTAGGTGGTTGTTGACCTCGTACCGGTGGCGGTGGCGCTCGTAGATCACCGCCTCGCCATACGCGGCGCGCGCACGGCTTCCGTCGTGCAGCTTCACGGGATCGGCCCCGAGGCGCATCGTGCCCCCCAGGTCGCGGACCTCCTTCTGCTCCGGCAGCAGGTCGATCACCGGATAGGGCGTCTCGGGATCGAACTCAGTGGAGTTCGCGCCGTCCATGCCCACCACGTGGCGCGCGAACTCGGCCACCGCTATCTGCATGCCGAGGCAGATGCCGAGATAGGGCACCTCCTGCTCGCGGGCGAAGCGAGCGGCGCGCACCTTGCCCTCGATGCCGCGAACGCCGAAGCCGCCGGGGATGAGAACACCGTCGCAGGCGTCGAGCTCACGCTCGGCCTCGTCGCGCCCGAGACCCTCGGCGTCGATCCAGCGGATCTCAAGATGCCCGCCGTGGTGAACTGCCGCGTGCCCAAGGGCCTCTATCACCGATAGATAGGCGTCCTCGAGCTGCACGTACTTGCCGACCAGCCCGATGCGGACGGGCTGGGTGGCGGCGTCCCCACGCTTGACGAGCGCCTCCCACTCCGACAGATCCGGCGGATCGGCCGTGAGGTCGAAGTGCTCGAGCACCTGGTCGTCGACGCCCTCGGCGCGGAAGTAGAGCGGCACCTTGTAGATCGAGTCGACGTCGCGGGCCGACACCACCGCCTCGACCGGCAGGTTCACGAACAGCGCGATCTTCTGGCGGATCTCCCGCGACAGCGCGCCCTCCGAGCGGCACATGACCATGTCCGGCTGGATACCGATCCGACGCAGCTCTTGGACCGAGTGCTGGGTCGGCTTGGTCTTGAGCTCTCCGGCGTGGCCGAGGAAGGGCACGAGCGTGACGTGGACGAACATGCACTGCCGCCGCCCGAGGTCGACCTGGAACTGGCGCAGCGCCTCGAGGAAGGGCAGCGACTCGATATCGCCGACCGTGCCGCCGATCTCGGTGATCACGAAGTCGACGTCCTGCGCCTCGGCCACGAGACGTATCCGCTGCTTGATCTCGTCGGTGATGTGGGGGATGACCTGGACGGTTCCCCCGTGGTAGTCCCCTCGCCGCTCGCGGCGAATCACCGTGTTGTAGATCGCGCCCGTGGTCACGTTCGACCCGCGCGTGGTGTTCACGTCGGTGAAGCGCTCGTAGTGGCCGAGGTCGAGATCGGTCTCGGCGCCGTCCTCGGTGACGAAGACCTCGCCGTGTTGAAACGGGCTCATCGTGCCCGGATCGACGTTGATGTAGGGGTCGAACTTCTGGAGCGTCACGCGGAAGCCGCGCGCCACCAGAAGCCGGCCGATGGAAGCCGCCGCAATGCCCTTGCCGAGCGCTGACACCACGCCTCCGGTGACGAAGATGAAGCGGGTCTTCGACGGACGATCACGCATGGCGGGCACCGGGATCGAGTCTAGGGAGTCGAGCGGCGGCTTCCCGCTCGAGTCGGCCTGGCCGCGCGGGTGCGCGTCCGTGGATGCGGACAGAACGTCTCGACCATCTCAAGCCGCCGCCAGCAGCTCCTCGGCGTGGCGGCGCGCTCCGTCGTCTGAGGTGTCCGCGCCGAGCATCCTCACGAGCTCCTCGACCACCCGGCCCTCGGCGAGCTCCTCGACCGTCGCGCTGGCCAGCTCGCCGGCGGCGTCCTTGGCCAGGCGGAAGTGGCGGTCGGCCAGCGAGGCGATCTGGGGCAGGTGGGTGATGCAGAGCACCTGCCGACCCGCGGCCAGGCCGCGCAGCCGCTCGCCCACCGCGCGGGCGGTCTGACCCCCGATGCCAGCGTCGACCTCATCGAACACGAGCGTCTCGGCGCCCCCCGCCGCGGCCACGCTCATCAGCGCCAGCATCACGCGGGAGAGCTCGCCGCCGGAGGCCGTGTCCCCGAGCGGGGCGAGCGGCACGCCGGGATTGGGGGCGATGAGGAGCTCCACGCCGTCGGCGCCGGTGGGGCCGGGCTCAGGCCGCGCAGTTAGCGACACCTCGAAGCGGGCGCTCTCCATGGCCAGAGCGGCGAGCTCGTCGAGCACCTGCTCGGCCAGCCTGGGCGCTGCCCCTTGGCGGGCCGACGACAGGGCCGCGGCCTGCCGAGCGCCCTCGGCGACCGCTTTCTCGAGCGCTTTGGACGCACGCTCGAGGGCGCCGCTCGAGTCCTCGAGACGCTCGAGCTCGAGCCGGCAGTGCTCGGCGTGCGCGAGGACCGAGACGATGCTGCCGCCGTGCTTGCGGGCCAGGCGGTCGTAGAGCTCGAGGCGCTCCTCAACCTGCTCGAGCCGTCCGGGTTCCCCCTCGAGCCCGGCGAGGTAGCTCCCGAGCTCCAGCGCGAGGTCCTCCGATTCGAGCCTTAGCGCCACGAGGCGGGTCGACAGCACGTCGAGCTCGGCGTCGACGCCCGCCACCGCGTCGAACAGCCGCTCGGCCTCGGCGAGGCCGGGCCCCGCGTTGCCGTCGCCCTCCTCCGGCCCGGTGAGCGCGCGGCTCCCGGCCGCCGCCGCGGCGATGAGGGCATCCATCCGGCGCAACCGCTCGCGCTCGGTCCGAAGCGCCCGATCGTCCTCCTCGGCCGGCTCCACGGCGTCGATCTCGTCGAGCTCGAAGGCCAGCAGGTCACGGTCGCGCTCGCGTGCGCCGGTGCGGTCGCGGAGCTCCTCGAGCTCCCGCCGCAGGCTCGTGGTCTGCCGGTGCACCTCTGCATAGCTCGTGCGCGCGGCGAGATGAGCCGGTCCGCAGAAATGGTCGAGAACCTCCAGTTGAGCCGATGCCACGGTGAGCCGCCTGTGCTCGTGTTGGCCGTAGAAGGACACGAGGCGGCCGCCGAGCTCCGCGAGGTCGGCGGCCGTGGCCGACCGCCCCCCCACGAACGCGCGTGTCCGGCCCTCGGCGCTGACGCGTCGACCAAGCACGATCTCGTCCTCCCCCTCCGGCAACCGCTCCCGAAGCTCGACCAACGCGTCGCCGTCGAGGGCCCCCTCCGGCAGCGCGAAGACCCCCTCGACCCAGGCCTCCGGGGCGCCCGGCCGGACTATCCCCGGCTTGGCCCTACCGCCCAGCAGGAGGTCGAGCGCGTGGGCGAGCATCGTCTTCCCGGCCCCCGTCTCTCCCGTGATCGCGTTCAGCCCCGGTCCGAGCCGCAGCTCGGCGCGCTCGATCAGCAGCAGGTTCTCGACGCGTAGCTCGAGGAGCATCTGAGGGTCTTAGCACTGGGGTCCGACGGAGCGGCCGGGCGCAGGTCGAGTCGTTACGTTCGTTGCTGACAAGTTGCGGAGCCACTCGGCGTCCCGCTCAGTAAGCCAGCCGCCCGAACTTCTCCCTCAGCCGCCCGTAGAACGTCGACCCCGGCAGCTGCGCCAGGGCCGCCCGGTCGTGCTCGAAGCGCAGCTCGACATCCTCGCCCGGCGCCAAGAAGCCGACGGTGCGGCCGTCGGTCGAGACGTCGACCGCGTCTCGGGCGGACAGGTTCGTCACCGTTAGGTGGTCGCCGGTGGCCACCACCAGGCCGCGGGCCGTGAGCGTGTGAGGGGCGATGAACGAGACCACGAAGCCCTCCACCCCCCAGGCCAGCACCGGCCCGCCGTTGGCCAGGTTGTAGCCCGTGGATCCGACCGGGGTGGCGGCCACCAGGCCGTCGCAGCGCACCTGGCCGAGCTGCTCACCGGCCACCGAGTAGGCGAGCTCGGCCACGCGGCTGTCGGCCCGACGGTGAAACGACACGTCGTTCACCGCGTGGCGGACATGTCCCCCCGCCTCCACCGCCAGCGCCGGCATGAGGAGCGTCTCGAAGTCCCCGGAGAAGACGCGCTCCAAGCCGTCCTCCAGGCCGCCGTGATCGATGGTCGACAGGAATCCGATCGCGCCGAAGTTGAACGCAAACACGGGCGTCGCCCGCCCGGCCACTGCGCGGAGCGCCGTGAGGATCGTGCCGTCACCGCCCAGCACCACGACCAGATCCGCGTCGGCGATTTCGGCGCCCTCGGTCTCCGCT
>JAABUN010006562.1_pt1 | contig 13270 bp, 12 predicted proteins | sample 5559311 | NCBI WGS metagenome assembly JAABUN01 (sample SAMN10711877, study PRJNA513370) | rock metagenome | isolation source: Antarctica rocks | place: Antarctica: Victoria Land, Siegfried Peak sud | reverse complement strand
AGTCTTTGGTCGTTTCAGGCGGTATCGTGCCTGCTGCTCACGCTCAGCGCAGCCGTTTCTTCCTTTTTGCTCGGCTGGCGAGCCGTAATGCTGACAGTCATTTCCGTCGCTGCGGCGGCGGAGTTTTGGCTGATCCGGCAAAACCAGCCGTTTTTAAGCCCGCCGACTTTTTATTTTGTCGCCTGCGCGCTGCTCGGCATCGTCTTGAGCCGCGCCGGTTATCGAGGCTGGAAGTTCGCGCGCGAATCGCCTGATTTAAATGTTTCGGAATGAGTAAAAAACTGATTATCAACGCCGATGATTACGGCATCTGCCCGTCGGTCAATTACGCGATTGAATATTTAATCAGAGCGGGCAGACTGCTTGATGTTTCAATATTAGCGAATTTCAAATTATACGAAGAATCCGCCGATTTTCTGTTGCGGCAGCCGGAATTCGCCGTGGGCGTTCACTTAAACGTCGTCGAAGGCGCTGCTGTTTCTCCCGCCGGCAAAGTCAAGATTCTGCTCGGCAGCGACGGGAAGTTCTTAAATTTAAGCCGCGTTTTACTGCGTTACGCGCGCGCCCCGTTTGCCGTTTCAGAGGCGGTCGAAATTGAATGGCGAAATCAAATCGAGCTTTTGCTCGATTCTGGCTTGAAAATTTCACACGCCGACACTCACCAGCACATTCACGCATTTCCGCCGTTCTGGAAAATTTTGATGAAAATCTGCAATGATTACGGTATCGTCGCCGCGCGTTTGCCGCGCGAGAAAAGCGAAATCGGTCTGCGCCGCGCAGCCGGATTCGCTCTCTGTCAAGCGGCGAATGTTTCCAGAGCTATTTTCCCGAACCGAAACGTGAGGCTGAACAATCATTTTTTAGGCTTCAAACGAGCCGGTTTTTACGGTGAAGCGGAAATGATTGCGGACGTAAAAAACTTGAAAAACGGCGTCACCGAGCTTTGCCTTCATCCGAGTCTCGACGACGGCGTTCCTTATCCCGCGTTACGCGGCACGCTCGAATACGAAGCCCTGACCGGCTCGAAATTGTGGCGACAAATTGCCGAATCGGAAATCGAGATTACAACCTGGACAAAATTCTCAAAAACCGCGTCAGCAGCAAATTAACAAATGAATTTGAGCGCAAATAACCTGAAAAGGATCTGGCAGGCGGCGCGTTCGCCCGAATTTTTATTTTTCTTTGTCGCCGTCTGGACGGCGGTCGTGATGTTCGGCACGATTCCTTTCGGCGATTTGAGCGGCTACGACGACGCGGCTTACACGCACGAAGCGCGGGCGATGCTGCAATCGGGCGACTTTTGGACGATGAGCTTAAACGGTTCGCCCGATTTCGATAAACCGCCGCTTTTTATCTGGCTGCTCGCCGCCTCGTTCAAGATTTTTGGCGCGACGGATTTTGCCGCCAAAGTTCCCGGCGTTCTGCTCGGCTGGGCGACGGTGATTTTAGTTTATTTTCTGGCGAAGGAATTGTTTTCAAACGATTCGGAAGATTCTTCGCGCCGTCAATGGCTGCCGGTTTTGGCGATGCTGTCGCTGGCGACGACGCAGTATTTTCTCAAATACTCAAGTCACGCGATGACCGACGTGCCGTTCGCGTTTTTCTTTACGCTTGCCGTTTATTTTTACGCGCGGAGCTGGAAAAACGGTTATTTTCTGCTTGCCAGCGGAATCGCAACGGGGTTGGCGACGCTGATGCGCTCGCCGATGGGTTTATTTCCGCTCGGCATTATCGTTTTGCACCTATTTTTCACACGCCGCTGGAAACAGCTTTTCTCTTTTTATTTTAGCGGCTGCGTGGTTCTTGCTTTGTTGATTCCGGCAACGTGGTATGTGCGCGAATACAGTCTTTTCGGCGATGTTTTCGTCAACTGGCATTTCGGGAATTTTCTAGCTCACTCGGCGGCGGCGGCGAAATCGCGCGACGGGTGGGAGCGGTTTCTATGGTATTTTGAATACTTTTTTCTCATCGTCAAACTTTATTTTCCGTGGTTTCCCTTGATGTTCTACGGGCTTTTTCTCTCGTTCCGAAAGTTGAGGAACAGCCGATTTTCAGCACCGGCGGAAAGTTTACTAATCGTCTGGTTTTTCGTCGTTCTGATTCCTTTCAGTTTGGCGGAAAGCAAAGTTCTGCGCTATATTCTGCCGGTTTTTCCGGCTTTCGCCATTCTTTCGGCTTATGCCCTGCACCGTCTGCTTACTCCGCAGCGTCTTCCGAAATTTGCTCAAATTGCGGTTTTGCTGATGTCTCTGGCAGGCTTTATCACGCTAGCCTTTCCGAATTACGAAATTCGCGGCGGAGATATGCGCGCCCTCGCGCCCGTCTCCGATGCGGCGACCGCGCCCGGTGAGAAAGTCGTGCTTTACGCTTCAGGCGAATACCAATGGAATTACGGAACCCAATTGATTTGGTACGGCAACCGACTTTGCACACACTTGAAAGATATCAAGGAAGTCGAAAACCAATTAGCCGAACGGGAACAAACAGTCGTCATAATGGATAAAACTTCGTTTGCCGATTTCAAAACTCAAAATGAATCAAAAATAGAGATGTTAGGCGAATCAGAAAAATTCGTTTGTTTTCGCCGCGCTTTCGGCAGTTAGATTTAGAGATACGGGCAAATGTATTTTTGTTCCGTATATGCAAAACTACTGTATTAAAAATTTAGCAGACAGCCAAATATTCGATAAAATTTGTTCATTCTAAAAAACCTACCAAGCGAATTACACTGTCTGAATCTAACCGTTTCGCGCTTTTTTATTTTGTTTTTTCCAGCAACTGCTTCATCAGCGTGATTTCTTTTTCCTGCGCTTCGATAATGTCTTGAGAAAGTTTTTTAACTTCCGGGTCTTGCAAATCGGCGTGTGCGCTGGTCATAATCGCCGACGAGTGATGCGGAATCATCCCGCGCATATACTGCCCGTCGCCGACGAAAGTCTGCGTCCTGAGACAAATAAATGCGAGAACAAAGACGACGACTCCGGCGGCGATGATTCCGAGATTCGCCTTTTTATTCGGATACATTCCGCGCATCAAACCCATCATCACGACCGTCATCGGCGCGACCATCAGCAGCGTCATATAAAAGCGGTTGAGGCTCAAATAAATGTGATTGAATTCCGAAACATTCAGAAACATCACCGTATACATAATGACAAACGAAATCGCTATCATCAGCGCGAATTTTCCGTAAATGCCCTGCATCTTGCCGCCGTTTTTCATTTCACTGCTGCTCATTTCATCGTTATTCATTTTTAACATTCCCCCTAATAAAAATGTTACAGAAGCGTTTCAGACAGCTACAAATTAATTCAAAAAAACTTCGATTGAAATTAATTTTAGCACAATCGCGCAATCTATTTTTGAGTAAAAACACTCACTTGCAATAGGTGTGAATACTCTCGAAAACTCTGCGCGCGTTGTTTAAAATCGAAATTAGCATTGGGGAAAAACAATTATGAACCAAGCAAATTTATTGAATACGAACGAGGGATTTATGAAAAAAACATTAGTTAAAACAACAACGGCGGCGATGATGATTTTCGCGCTCGCCTTTTTAGGATTCGGATTCGTTTTAACGAACGACGCGCAGGCGCAGACGCGCCGCAATACAAGGCGAACGACGCGCGTTAATGACCGGCAGGTCGAACAAATTATCCGCAGCATCGAACGCCGCAGCGACGTATTTCGGCGCAGTTTCGATGCCGCGCTCGACCGCAGCCAGTTCGACGGAAGTTATACGGAAGACAGCGTGAACGAGTTTGTCAAAGGCTTTGAAGAAGCGACGAACAATTTGCGCTCGCGTTTTAACGGACGAACGGCGGCTGCATCGGATGTGGACACGGTTCTAAATCGCGCCGCGCAGATTGACCAATTTATGCGGACGAATCTGCGCCAGGCAAGAGTGCAGGGCGATTGGACGCTGCTCAAAGGCGATTTACAGCGTTTGGCGAACGCTTACAGCGTCGCGTTTAATTTGAACGGGCGCATTTTGCCGCCGTCGGTCGTCGCCGCGCAAGTGCCTTATCGGGTCAGCGACGCGCAGCTCGAAACTGTTTTGCGCCGCATCGAAACGAAAAGCGATACGTTTCGCACGAGTTTAGACCGCGCTCTCGACCGCAGCCGCTTGAATGAAAGCAACCGCGAAGACAACATCAACGAATTCGTCAAGGATTTTGAAAACGAAACCGATATGCTGCGCCGCAAATTCGACGGGCAAACATCGATTGATATGGACGCTTCAAATCTGCTCGTTCGCGCCGCGAGAATTGACGATTTTATGAGAAGAAATTTAAGGCGCGAATACGCCGCACAGCGCGATTGGAGAAGTTTGCGAACTGATTTGAATTTGCTTTCAAGTTATTACAGCCTCGCGTTTAATCTCGACAATCGGCGCAATATGCCCGCTTACACGGCGATGAACGGCGGTGGAGTTTTGACGAATGCCGACGCGCGTTTCACCGGAACTTACCGTTTGAATTTTAATCAGAGCGACAATGCCCGCACGGTTGCCGACAACGCGACGCGCTATGTCAATCGCAATAACCGCGACCGCATTAACGCTAATTTAGTCAGTCGCCTGACCGCGCCGGAAATGCTCGCCATCGAGCGACAGGGAATGCGTGTGATGTTCGCTTCGAGCGTCGCGCCGCAGGTGACGCTTGAAGTTGACAATCAGGAACACCTCGAAAGCTATCCGAACGGGCGACAATCGAGGGTTCGCGCTTCGTTTTCGGGCGATACGCTGAACATCGTTTCAAACGGCGACCGAGCGAATGATTTTACAATCACGCTGACATCGCTCGACGGCGGGCGCAGAATGCTGGTAACGCGCAGTTTGTATGCTGAAGGCTTGAATCAAACGGTGCAGGTTAAAAGCTATTACGACCGCACCGACGACCAAGCGCGGTTTAATATCTACAACAACAGTTCGCCGGTTTATACGGGAACGACCGCGAACGTCAACAATAATTTTTACGTTCCAGACAACACGATTTTAGTCGCCGCTCTGAACGAAAATCTTTCGACGAAAACGGCGAAAGACGGCGACCGTTTTACGATGATTGTTCGTAGTCCGAATCAATATTCGGGCGCGATTATCGAAGGCTACGTCTCGAACGCCAACCGTTCGGGCAGAATTTCGGGACGCTCGGAAATCAATCTCAATTACGAAACGATTCGTCTTTCAAACAATCAAACGTATCGCTTCGCCGGTATTACCGACAGCGTGCGGACGACTTCGGGCGATACGATTAGAGTTGATAATGAAGGCGCGGTTCAGGACAGTAATCAAACGAATCAAACCATCGGACGCACGGCTATCGGCACGGGCATCGGCGCGATTTTAGGGGCGATTCTCGGCGGCGGCAAAGGCGCGGTCGTCGGCGCGGGCGCGGGCGCGGGTTCGGTTTACGTTCAGGGACGCGACGATTTGGAACTTCAGAACGGTGCGGAATTCACCATTCGCGCCTCTTCCCCGCGCGCCAACTAACAAGAAGGCGCGTCGGCGCGAACCGAAAAACAGTCGCTTTGCAGAATGACCGGCAACGAAATCTGCAAGGCGGCTGTTTTTTTAGGTTAGAATCGCAGCTATGAAAGAAGAAAAAGAAATCGTTCGCCAAAAGGTCAAAGAAGAACGCGAAAGTCTTCTCGAACAGTTTGAAGAATGGCTTGAAACGCCGCTTTTAGTTTTGGGTTTCGTCTGGCTCGGACTTTTAATTTATGAATTCATCTGGAATCTGTCGCCCGCGCTCGAACTTCTCGGAACGGTTATCTGGATAATTTTTATCGTTGATTTTGCAGTCAAGTTTTTACTCGCGCCGAAAAAAATTGAGTATCTGAAATCGAACTGGCTGACCGCGCTCGCGCTGCTCGTTCCTGCGCTTCGGGTGTTTCGCATTTTCCGCGTTTTCAGGGTTTTGCGGGCGGCACGGGCGGTGCGCGGCGTGCGGCTTTTTCGCGTTTTAACAAGTTTGAATCGCGGAATGAAAGCGTTGGGCGCGAGCTTCGGGCGGCGCGGTTTCGGCTACGTCGTCGCGTTGTCTTTAATCGTCTGTTTCGCGGGCGCGGCGGGAATGCTGGCGTTTGAAAACGAAGTTCCGAACGGCATTAAAACTTACGGCGACGCGCTCTGGTGGACGGCGATGCTTTTAACGTCGGTCGGCTCGGAGTATTTTCCGCAAACGCTCGAAGGTCGCGTGTTGTGTTTCATCATCGCGCTCTACGGTTTCGCGGTTTTCGGTTATGTTACGGCAACTTTGGCGACGTTTTTTGTCGGGCGCGATGCCGAAGACAAAGATTCGGAAATCGTCGGCGCGGAAGACGTTTTGGCTTTGAAAACGGAAATCTCCGCTCTGCGCGAAGAAATTAAAAATCTGTCAGCGAGATTTCCGACGAACGGTTTATAATAATCAGTCGCGCAAAAAAGAATTTTTTAGCCACAGATTTACTCAGATGAACATGGATTTAATACAGTTAAATTTAAATTTCTTGTTTTCATCTTTTCTTTATCAGTGTCTATCTATGAAAATCTGTGGCTAAAAAATTCTTATAAAATTAATTTGTCCGAAAATCTGCCGTAATTGAAAAACAAATGGGTCTTGTTCAAAGAAAATTATCAAAAACATTCACGAAATTTTTCGACTCGGAAAAATCGAGCGGAATTTTACTGATCGTCTGCACAATAATTTCGCTGGCTTTTGCCAATTCGATTCTGGGTGCGAATTATCTGAGCATTTGGCAAATGTATGTCGGCGGATTGAGCGTCGAGCATTGGATTAACGACGGGCTGATGGCGATTTTCTTTTTGCTCATTGGTCTGGAACTCAAACGCGAATTACGCAACGGCGAGTTGTCAAATTTCAAAAACGCACTGCTGCCGATTTTCGCCGCCGTCGGCGGACTCGCCTTCCCTGCGTTGATTCATTTCGCGTTTAATCAAGGCACGCCGACGCAAGCCGGAATCGGGATTCCGATGGCGACCGACATCGCTTTCGCGCTCGGCGCGCTCGCGCTTTTGGGCAGCCGCGTTCCGGCGAGCCTGAAAGTTTTCGTCGTCGCCTTCGCCGTCATAGACGATTTGTGCGCGATTGGCATCATCGCGGTTTTCTACACTGCGAAACTTTCAATTTTACATCTCGTCGGCGCGCTGGCGGTGTGGGCATTGCTCGCGGTTGCGAATCGTTTCTTCAAAATAAAATCACTCGTTCCGTCTTTGCTTACGGGCGCGCTGATGTGGTTTCTGATGTATCAATCCGGCGTTCACGCGACGATTGCCGGAGTTTTGCTGGCGTTCGCCATTCCTTCTTCGGACGTAGAAGACGACGCGGAATCGCCGTCAAACCGGCTCGAACAGGCTTTGCATTTTCCGGTCGCTTTCATCATTCTGCCGATTTTCGCGCTCTGCAATACGGGCATCGTCATCGGCGCGGATTGGGCGAGCAGTTTGATGAGCGCGAACAGTTCGGGAATCATCATTGGTTTGGTTTTGGGCAAACCGTTCGGCATCGCGCTGGCGAGTTATTTCGCGGTCGCCGTTCGCATCTGCAAACTGCCGCTCGATTTGAATTGGCGGCACATCGTCGGCGCGGGACTTCTTGGCGGCATCGGTTTTACGATGTCAATTTTTATCACGAATCTCGCTTTCGGCGGCGCGGCGGAAACAATCAACAGTTCGAAAATGGCGATTCTGCTCGCGTCGCTGACGGCGGGAACGCTCGGCTTCATCTGGCTGAAACTGCTCGGCGCGCCCGAAGAATCGGACGAGGATATAGACGCGATGGATTTTGATATAACCGAAATTTAGCGGGCAAACATTATGAACAAATTGAAAAAACTGTGGCTTGATTTGAATTCGAGTTTGTGGTTTTTGCCCGGCTTGATTGTCGCGGGCAGCGTCGCGCTCGCGCTCGGTCTGGTCGAACTCGACAAACAATTCGACGGCAACTGGATCAGCGGTTATCCGCGCCTATTCGGGGTCGAGCCTGCCGGTTCGCGCGATATGCTTTCGGCGGTCGCCGGTTCGATGATCACCGTCGCCGGAATTGTCTTTTCAATCGTCATCGTCGCTTTGAGTCTGACTTCGACGCAATACACGCCGCGCATTTTGCGAAACTTTATGCGCGACCAGATAAATCAAGTCGTTCTCGGCGTATTCGTCGGCATTTTTACTTACTGCATCGTCGTTTTAAGAACGATTCGCGGCGGCGATGATGACAGTGTTTTCGTGCCGTCAATCGCCGTCGTCACGGGCGTTCTGCTCGCGCTCGTCGGCATCGGATTTCTGATTTATTTTATCCATCACATCGCCGTTTCGATTCAGGCTTCGACGATTATCGGGGAAGTTTACGACGAAACAATCGAAGTCGTTGACGAGCTTTTCCCGCATCGAATGGGCGAAAACGCGCCCGAAGAAGAATTGGAAAATCTCGAAAAATTTTCTCGCGAAGCGAACTGGCAAACGATTCGCTCGACCCAAACCGGCTACATTCAAAACATAGATATTCAAGGCTTGCTCAACTTTACAGAAAGGCGCGAAATCATCTTGAAAATGGAACGCGGAGTCGGCGAATTCGTCATCGCCGGCGCGCCGCTCGCGTCTGTAACGGATCGGGCGCAAGCGAACGGCGCGAACTTAAAAATTGACAAAGAAACGACCGAAAAACTTAACCGGATTTACGCGATTGACAACTTTCGCACGGTTGACCAGGACGTTGCCTTCGGCATCCGGCAAATCGTGGACATCGTGATGAAAGCTCTCTCGCCCGGCGTGAACGACACGACGACCGCCGTTATTTCGATTGATTATCTGACGGCTATCTGCTCGCATCTCGCCGCGCACCCGTTTCCGTTGCGCTTTCGTTTCGCCGAAAACCGCCTGCAAGTCATAGCCCGTCGCCCGTCGTTTGAAGATTTGATGGATTTGGCATTTAACCAGACGCGCCAGAATGCGACCAACAATGTCGCCATTATTTTACGGATTCTGCACGCGCTCGAACAAATCGCTCTGCGAATCAAAGACGGACACGATTTGCACGGCAAACAGCAAAATCTGCCCGCCGAAAAACGCGCCGAACGCCTTGAAATAATCGCGCGCCATCTGCAAATGACGACGGACGAGGCGCGTGAGAACGTCATGTCGAAAGACGATTGGGCGCAGATTGAAGAACATATTGAAAAGGTTTTAAAGAAACTCGATTGGGAAAATAAAGTTTTTGCCGCATCGAAAATCGTTTCCGCGCCAATTTAGGAAAAATTAAATTATGCAATTTTTATTACTGCAAACGCCGACTCCGATTATTCAGCCGCGCGAATTTAATCCCGGAATCATCTGGCAAACTCTGCGCGATTTGGGCAACGGATTTTTCGCGCAGCTTCCGTATATCATTCTCGGCATTCTCGTCGTCGGCGTGTTCGTCGTTATCGCCCGCATCGTCAAGCGCGTCGTTCACACCGCTGGAGAAAAAACGCGGCTCGACATAACGCTAGCCGATTTGCTCGGTCGTCTCGCTTCCCTTTTGATTATTATTCTCGGCATTTTCGTCGCGGCGGTCGTCATTTTTCCGGCGTTTAAACCGGGAGATTTAGTCGCCGGTTTAGGCATCACGTCGGTCGCCGTCGGCTTCGCGTTCAAAGACGTGCTGCAAAACTTTTTCGCCGGAATTTTGATTTTATGGCGCAGACCGTTTGTCGTCGGCGACCAATTAAAATTCCGCGAGTTTGAAGGCACAATCGAAGAAATCAACGTCCGTTCGACCAGGATTAAAACCTTCGACGGCGAACGCGCCGTCATTCCGAACGGCGACGTTTACACAAACGCCGTCCTGGTCAAAACCGCTTACGACCGTCGGCGCGTCCGCTTCGTCGTCGGCATCGGTTATCTGGACGACATCGAAAAAGGACGCGCGACTATTAAACGGGTCTTAGACGGAATCGAAGGCGTTATGCCCGACCCCGGACCGTGGATTTACGTTTCGGAACTCGCCGCGTCGTCGGTCAATTTCACGGTTTATTTCTGGGTCGAATCAAATCAGGCGAACGTCTTAAAAGTTTCCGACCGCGTGGCGACCGGCATTAAATACGCGCTCGACCGTGCCGGAATTGATATGCCGTATCCGCACTCGGTCGTGCTGTTTCACGACGCGACGGGGACGCGCGACGGCGACATCGAACGAGCGAAATACCTGTCGGCGCAAAACGGCGGCGGCGCGGGAAATTTAGCCGCGCAAAATGAGACGAAGTAAACGAATGGCGGTAGGTTTCAGTTTAAATAATGCGACGTTCGCACGACGGAGATTTTTAATTTAATTGCCTAAAAAATCGCGGTGATTTAATCGGGAGAAGTTAAATATATGTCGGCGTTATTGATTTTTCTACAAAACGAAGCGGCGCGGAATTTAATCGGCGCGCCGGGCGAAGGCGCGGTCGAAAGCACGATTATCAACTTGGTGCAATGGCTCAAACTCGCCATCGAGACGACGGGCGCAATCGTCATCAGTATTGGTGTTGCCATTTCCGTTTTTGAATTCGTCCGCTCGCTCGTGCCGCCGCAGATGGAGAGCTACAACCGAATCCGGCTGACGCTGGCGCGTTATCTGGCACTCGCGCTCGAATTTCAGCTCGGCGCGGACATTCTCTCGACCGCCGTCGCGCCGTCGTGGGACCAAATCGGAAAATTGGGCGCGATTGCCGTCATCAGAACCGCTCTCAATTATTTTCTGACGCGGGAGATGCAGCAAGAGCGCGAAAACACCGCAGCGGAAAAACGGATGGCAACTGATTCTTAAATTTCCCGCCGCCTGCCATTCGCCGCACACTGCCGACCTCGAACGCGGGCAATATCTCGCCGTTCGCCGAGAAAATTTCATTCATCCGCCGAAATCCAATCGTCATTTTCCGTGTTAATACCCAACGCTTTTGAGTATTAACACGGATTCTTTTCGCCCGCCGAACGGATAAAATTTTAATTATATTGAATTGATTTATCGCCCGATTATTTCAAGTAGGGCTGAAGTTTGACCAGCAGATTTGAACGTCTGCAAGCCGAAGAAATCAACGACATCGCCATCAATCGCTTTCGCCCGCTGACGACGGCGGAACGCGATTTTCTGAAACAAACGCCGATCTTTTTGCAGGCTGATAAAGTCAGCGACTGAAAGAAAATTTTCAAACTCAAAATTATGGAAAACGAAACGGACAAAATTAACGAAGAAACCCGGCAAACAGCCGGACTCGAAGCTGATACGGGCGGCGGCGACATCGGAGCGGGAAAGAAAACGGGATTATACGGTTGCGCCTTTATGATACTGGCAGTCTTCATCGTCTTTATTATTTTGGTTTTGACCGGAATTTACAATCCGTTTCAAGGCACGGAAGGCGTTGGTCCTTAAAAAAAAGTAAAAAAATGAAAACGCGCGGGCGAAAGCGAACGACTCGCGCTTGAACGGACTTCAAAATAAACGGGTCAGCAATTAAATGTATGCGGCGAAAGTATCTCAAACGTATCGCGGTCGGCGTTCTCGGCTCGATACTGCTCTTACTATTATGGGGCGTGGTCATCGAACCGCGCCTCGTTGACGAAAAAGCGGAAACGGCGTTCGTTCCGAATCTTCCGCCTGCATGGGAAAACAAGCGCGTCGCGCTGATTGCCGATCTGCAAATCGGAATGTGGCTCGGCAATGAAGACACGGCGAAAAAAATCGTCAATCGAATCATCGCCGAGCGTCCCGCCGCCGTTTTAATCGCGGGTGATTTTGTTTACAAGCCGACCGACGAAGACGAACCGGGCGACGTGGAACGCGAAGACGCGCTCGATTTTATGAGCGAAGTCAACGAAGCGGTCGCGCTCGTCCGCCCGCTCGTCGAAGCCGGTATTCCGACTTTCGCCGTTCTCGGCAATCACGATTACGGAATGAATTACCCGGATTCGGTGAAAAACGAACGGCTCGCCGCCGCCGTGCGCCAAACGCTCGCGCAGGCTGGCGTGCGAGTGCTGGAAAATGAAGCCGCCTCGCTTCGTTTGCCCGAAGAAAATAACCGGCAGGAAAATGCGGCAAACGCCGATTCGACTTTTTACCTCGTCGGCATCGGTTCGCGCTATGCCGGACGCGACAAAACGGAAATCGCTCTGGCACAGATTCCCGAAAACGCGCCGCGAATAATTTTTATGCACAACCCGGATTCGTTCGCCGCGTTTCCCGCAGGCGCCACGCCCGCCGCATTCGCCGGACACACGCACGGCGGGCAGATTCGCGTTCCTTTTACCGATGATTGGTCTTGGATGTCACTTTTCACCGACGAAAAAATCCACGCCGACGGCTGGATCGAAAATTTCGGTCAAACCGGAAATCGGCTTTACGTCAATCGCGGCATCGGCTTCAGCAGTTTCCCCGTGCGGATAAATTGTCGTCCCGAATTAACCTTTTTTACATTGCGCGGCGGAAACCGTTAGCGATAAAATTCGGCGGGCGAAAGTTCAAATAAAAAGATATGTTTTTCGATGATTGGTCAGGCATCGTTCGCATTTTGATTGTCGGCGTTCTCGCTTACGTTGCGCTGATTATTTTTCTGCGCGTTTCGGGCAAGCGCACTTTGTCGAAATGGAACGCCTTCGATTTTGTCGTGACCATCGCGCTCGGCTCGACCTTAGCGTCGGTCATCATCTCGAAAGACGTGGTTTTAATCGAAGGCGTAATCGCTTTCGCGCTGCTGATTGGATTGCAATTCGTCATCACGCGGCTTTCGGTCAAATTCGATTTTATAAAAAACGTCGTCAAAGCCGAGCCGACGCTTTTATTCGATAAAGGCGAATTTTTGAATGAAGCGATGCGCCGCCAGCGCGTGACCGAATCGGAAATCCGCGCGGCGATTCGTTCCGAAGGTTTTGCGGCAATCGAAGAAATCGAAGCCGTCGTGCTGGAAACCGACGGCACGTTCAGCGTCGTTAAAAAATCGGCGAACGATTCGCGCACGGCTCTTAAAGATGTCAAATAATTTTATGCGTGTTTCAATCGAAGTGAGCGAAAAGCCGTCAAACACGTCGAGCAATTTGTTAAACTCATCGGTGATAAAAATATTTGACGGATTTAAGCGCAGATGCCTGAAAAAATCAGCGATCGAAATAAATTTAAATTAAAAAAAGCCGCTCGCGCGTCGCGTTCGTGGGTCGTGTGGCTCGGACGCGCCGGTTATTCGGCGATGGCGGTCGTGCATTTGCTCGTCGGCGTTTTGGCGGCGTTGTCGGTGTTCGGCATCGCGGCGGCGATTGGCACGC
>JAABUN010006561.1_pt1 | contig 13273 bp, 19 predicted proteins | sample 5559311 | NCBI WGS metagenome assembly JAABUN01 (sample SAMN10711877, study PRJNA513370) | rock metagenome | isolation source: Antarctica rocks | place: Antarctica: Victoria Land, Siegfried Peak sud | reverse complement strand
TCGCGCACCCCGCACTCCGGGACCAATACGGCTCGGTGAAACGCCAGCTGGCACGCGAACCGAACATGGACATCCACCGCTACATTGCAGGCAAATCCGACGTCCTGCAGGACATCCTGGCAGCCTCGGACCTCACAGCCGAGGAGAAGAGGAAGATTTACGAGCTGAACACGCGAAAGTAGTGATTGAAGCGGCCGCGGGCTCAACGACGTCCAAAGAGGGGCGGACCCCGCCAACACCCCAGCACAAAGCCCGCCATCCTGACGAAAAGTCACACCGCCAGCTGTCGCCGCCCGCATTGCGCTTCGACGGCCGAAAGCTCGTCCAGGAGGGTTCGCAGCAGCCGGAACCAGATGCCTGCGTGAACGCGGCGCCGGGGTAGATCGACCGATCCTGTCGTTATCGCCTGCCAGATGCGCCGATCCATGAGTGAAACGGCGTCCCGAACCCGGGACGGAGCAGCGGTGACGGAGGTCCACCGCCGGTATTCCGGCGCCTGGCCCTCGTAGGTTTCGATGCGGCAGCCATGCAAGAGCGTGCTTGTGCTCCCACAGACTCACGGCCGGGATTACCATCGTTCGATACAGCACCTCTATATAGAGTTGCCCGTCCGGTTCCAAAACCCAGATCCGGCTGATGTCCCGCGGATCGCGGCGGATCAAGAAGGAATTAAGGCTGTCGCGGCGGCTGATCCACGGTTTCAAAACGCTCGAAAAATAGTGAACGTGGTCGATGACGAATCCCGTCCGAGTCAGGGTGCGCCGCACAACCGGAAGGAAGTCAACCAGGAACGCCGCAGGGTTCGACGCCACCGGCGGCAGTTCGGCGACTGCAACTCCTTCGGCCCATCGGCCGGCCGGCGTCTGTCCCAAAGTGCTGTGAATGGTGCCGTGATAAGTGGCCACGGCGAGGGTCAACCATTTCTCCAACTCGCGAAGGGTCAGCATCGCCATCCGGTCCGAGTTGTACCGGCCGCGTTCGGTCGGATTGGAGAACGTGGTCCCGGGAAGTTCGTGGACCTGTTGCATTGTGATGCCGATAACCCGTTCCACGATCCCGCCATAGTGTGGCCGGCCCGGCGGCCGATAGCTCAGGCCGATACCGTGCTGCTCGCATCCTCGGCGTAATGCCTCGCTTTTGAATTCACTGGCATTGTCCAGATACAGCTGCTTCGGCTTCCCGCTCCTCGGCCATTGCGCATCGATACCTAAACTCTCAAGCTAGGGCCGTTTATCGGTGCCTGCATGAGCCAGGCACAGCCCCACCGATACTGCTGATGGTGCTTCCAAAGCGACGACGATGCCCACCAGGGATCGGCTGCACACATCGATCGCCACCGTCAGATACGGACGACCAATCGGTTGCCGCTCCCGCTCGTCGACAACGATCACGTCGATGACTGTGTGATCGATCTGCACCTGCTCCAAAATCGCGCCGATCACCGGAACCGCGTCACCGGCGGACTGCAACGACCGCACCGCATCCCGGCCGCCACGACGCCGGCCGACTTCCACCGGATTCAACGCACGGATCCGCCCTTCGACCGTGTTCCGTGCCGGCACCGGAAGCCCTCGAGCCCGGCACGCTGCCACGATGTCGCGATACACCGCCGCCATCGTCCGCTTCTGCCGGGTCAGGAACTGCTTCCGTATCACCTCGCGGACGAGGTCCTCGACCTCGTCCGGCAGTCGCAGGGTCCCTTTCCCGCCGAAGGAACGTCCCGGAGCTAGATCCGTCAGTAAACCAGATCCATCACGGTGCCGCTTGATCAACACGTATACCTAACGCCGCGATACCCCAGCGTTGATGCGGCCGCATCAACCACAGCCCTGCCGACGATCGTCTGTGCTGCCAACGGCCCGATCACCACCGAAATTGCCTTCACGCGATCCCAGGTGACCTCCGGCATGGTCAACGTGCCGGACTCCCCAATGCGCACAGATTCCTCGTCCACCCCCCGCTACTTCCCTTTTTGTGCAGAGGAGTAGTGAAAAACCAGTGCTCAACACTCGCCCGCACAACCCCGAGAACACGCGGTTCGTTGTGCGGACGTGTACTGAAAACGACAGCTTCGAGCAGGATGGAGGGCTTTGTGTGGGGTAATGGCGGGGTTCGAACGCGCCTTGGCGCAGTGCCGCATTTAGCAAGGGAACGGCTATTCGGGTCTTGACTCTCAGGCTTCGCGGTGGTGAAAGTGTGTGCGAGCTGCTTCGAGGAAGTCGTCTGAGCGGGAGCTCCCTGCGGTAGCACGGGCGAGTTCGAGGGCACCGATGAGCAACGCGACTTTCGCAAGCACGTGGTGCGGGTCGGCGTTGGGCATCCGTGTTGACACGGCGTCGATGAGGTCGTCGAGCGCACCGCGGTATTGGACGCCGAGAGGTCCATTCGGTTCCATCGCCACGGTGCCTAGGAGGGCTGCTGCGACGCAGCCGTCTCCGCTGTCATCTCGGTGCCTTGGTGACAGATACGCCTCAGCGAACGCCGCCAGGCTGTCTCCACCTGGCACGTTGCTGCGCTGAAACATTACCTCTTGGCGCTGTTCCCTGGCATCCTGGAGCGCTTCGAGGAGGAGCGCCTCCTTCGAAGCGAACTGCTTGTAAAAGCCCCCATGCGTCAGGCCGGCGTGCCCGCACACTGCGTCGACGGTGACCCCGGCTGGCCCTTGTTCCCGGAGCAGCGCCGCAGCGGACTTCAGGACGGCGGCGCGATTGGCTTTCATCTGCTCACGAGAGACGCGGGGCATGAAACTCCTTCGGGAAGACGTATGGACAGGATGCTACATATCCTGCTTAGATGATAATCAACATTTAAATAGATGGTAGTCGTCATCTTAACAAGGAGCGCCATGTTCGATCTTGCAGGCCGCCACGCACTCGTCACCGGAGGCCAACGCGGGCTCGGTGCCGCGATCACTCATGAACTCCTCGAGCAGGGCGCGGAACTCGTGTACGTGACAGCTCGTGACCCCCGCCCGTCCGAGGACCCCCGGATCGTTCCCATCGCCCTCGATGTCACCCGGGCAGAATCAGTGGAGCAACTGCCTCGCCTCGTTGAGGATGTGTCCGTTCTCGTCAATAACGCAGGACGCATGGCGGCTACAACGTCGATCCTGGGCTCCTCCCTCGACAATGTCAGGTCCACCTTCGAAACGAACGTCCTCGGACCGATTCGCGTCGTGCAGCAACTCGCTCCCATGCTCGGAGGTCAGGAGCGGAGCGCAGTTGTGAACATGCATTCCGTGCTGTCCTGGCTCGCCGGTACCGGGGCGTACGGTGCTTCGAAGGCGGCATTGTGGTCGGTCTCGAACTCGCTTCGACTCGAACTCGCCGCGCAGGGTACTTCTGTCGTTGGCGTGCACCTCAGCTTCGCCGACACGGACCTGACGGCGGGACTCACCCGGGTCAGCAAAGTGACACCAGCGTTCGTAGCGAGGCGCGTGGTCGAAGGCCTCACGCGTGGTGATGCCGAAATCCTCGTCGATACAGCCAGCCAGGAAGCAAAAGCGATCCTCTCAGGCCCGGTCGAAAACCTCGTCCTGCACATGTGAACACGCGGTCGTTCAGTCAATGCCATACCATCGTTCAGCATCGCCCGGATGACAATCGGCTTCCGTGTACCGGTATCAGATGCAGGCTGCTCATCCGCTGTTTCAGTAAACCATCAGCCTAAGGACGCCGTCGCTGGTAGGAACACTGGGTAAGTGCTGCCTCAGACGGTACGCTCCTGCCATGGACCACGATCACCGATCTGCGCCAGTATGAGCTCGGTTGTAGCCGCCAGAGCAATCCGCGTAGTAATCGTCTGCCTAGGTGCGGTAGCCACGGGAACCGGTGCGATGGTGGCGTTACGTGGAACGGCATCTATACCTGGCGGCGCTCCGACCGTAGCAAGCAACGATAGTGTCATGCGGTTCTACGCAATTTGGTGGGCGGCGCAGGGCCCCGCGGCCTGGCAGTTGGCTCGCGACCCCGATCTAGACCCGATCCAATTGCGCGCAATGTGCGTCACCACTTTCCTCGGCGGGCTAGCGCGTCTTGCTGCAGCAAGGGCCAGTGGCCGACCTCACCCATTGTTCCAAGGCTTAACCGTCGTGGAACTGCTTCTACCTCCGGTACTGCTCGCCCTTCGTCGAACGGTGGCGAATGCTGCTCGCTAGCCGGCTGCACGAACACCGGCTATTGCGCCGTCCCGTAGAGCGATCCTCGTGCGGACGCTGGCTCATTCAAGGTGAGGTGGCTTGTCGTGTGCGACAGTTAGCCGTGCCACGCTCGCCGCAAGGTTCACGTACGCAACCAGCCCTGGTCGCCTTGGTTCTGTCCGTTCTCGCCGGGGCTGTGTGGCAGAACTTCGGTCAAGACATACTATTTGTCCCTTCACGCCTCCTTTCCATCGTTCTGAGCGTCAGCGTACCGATCAGCTTCCTCCTCATGGGCAGGAAACAAGGTGGGGCATCCAAGCTCATCCGACGCGGCGCGACACTGCTGTCGATTGCAGCGCTACCCATGCTCATCGCCAACGGCATGTACTTGTTGTCGTTCAAAACAGCCGATGGGGCTGCCGGCGACATCGGAGGCATCCTCATCATGCTCTTGGGCTGGGCAGCCCTTGTGGGGACCTCTATAGCTTTGGCCGCGTCGTCCTCGTCAGCTCAAACACGCCAGGCTGCCCGCTAGCCGATCCTGCGCCGTGCAGCGCCCGATGCCGACGTACTGCACGAGCTGAATACGCTCGGCGTCCACACCGCCGTCACCGTCACCTCCACGGAAGAAGCACACACCGCGGCGGACCGTGGTGCGCGGATCCTCATCGTGCAGGGCCCCGACGCCGGCGGTCACCGCGCCACCTTCGACCCCGCCGCGGAACCCGGCACCGAACCGCTCCCCAACCTGATCACTGCCATCCGCAGCACAGCCGAGTTGCCGCTGATCGCAGGGGGAGGCATCAGCACCCGTGAACAGGTTCGCGCGATCCTCGACACCGGCGCCGCAGCCGTCCAATTCGGGACCGCCCTGCTCCTGGCCGACGAGGCAGGAACCAACCCCGCCCACCGCTCCGCCCTGCGGGACCCGTCGTTCACCGAAACGAAAGTCACCCGGGCCTTTAGCGGCAGACCCGCACGGGGCTTGCGGAACAGGTTTATGGATGATCACGACCGCAGTGGGCACGCCTACCCGCAGATCCACTACATCACCGCACCCCTCCGCGCGGCGGCAGCAGCCAACAACGACCTTCAGGCACTGCACCTCTGGGCCGGCACCGGCTACCGCAACACCCGCACCGGACCGGCCGCCGACATCATCGCCGACGTCGCACCCTGACATCGGCACATCTCATGCCCCGACCCAAGCAACTGAAGGACACCCGCCATGCCGCTCGTACGCATCGACCTCATTGAAGGCCGTACCCCCGACCAGACCCGCGAGCTCGCCGATGCAGCCGGGTCTGTACGGTTTTCGGTGTAGCTCCTATCAAGGAGGAACCGAATGAGTGACGTGAAGATCGGTGTGGAGGGTGAAGCCGTGGCGACGGTGAAGCTGGATGAGGTGGTGGATGGGCGGCTCGTGGAGCAGCTCGTTGGGCGGGCCCGGGAGCAGGGCGTGGCCCTGACCGGCGAGGCCGGCCTGTTGGGTCAGCTGACGAAGATGGTCCTGGAGTCGGCGCTGGAGGGCGAGATCACTGACCACCTCGGCTATGACAAGCACGAACGCGCCGGAGACGTCTCGAACGCCCGGAATGGGTCGAGGACGAAGACGGTGTTGACCGATATCGGCCCTGTCCCGATCGAGGTCCCGATCGGGGTCCCGATCGGGGTCCCGATCGGGGTCCCGAGGGACCGGGACGGGTCGTTCCAGCCGAAGATTGTCCGCAAGCACCAGCGGCGCCTGACCGGGGTGGATGAGATGGTGTTGTCGAGATGGTGTTGTCGCTGTCGGCCCGTGGTTTGACACACGGTGATATCAGCGCCCACCTCGCTGAGGTGTATGGCGCGGAGGTGTCCAAGACGACGATCTCGACGATCACGGACCGGGTCATCGAGGGCATGACGGAATGGCAGAACCGGCCATTGGACCCATTGGACCCGTTGGACCCGGTGGACCCGGTGTATCCGGTGATCTTCATTGACTGCATCCACGTTAAGGTCCGTGATGGGCAAGTCGCGAACAGGCCCATCTACGTTGCCCTGGCTGTGACGGTGGAGGGTAACCGGGACATCCTCGGCCTCTGGGCCGGCGACGGCGGTGAGGGCGGTGAGGGCGCGAAGTACTGGTTGCAGGTCCGCACCGAGATCAAGAACCGGGGCGTCGAAGACGTCTGCATGGACGTCTGCATGGTCGTCTGCGACGGCCTGAAAGGGCCTCCCCGATTCGATCGGGACAGTTTCGATCGGGACAGTGTGGCCGGAAGCGATCACCCAAACCTGTGTGGTGCACCTGATCCGGGCCAGTTTCCGGTACGCGGCCCGGCGAGGACTGGGACAAGATCGCCACAGCACTGAAACCGATCTATACCGCCTCGACCCTCGACCAGGCCGAGGAACGGTTCCTCGAATTCAGCGAGGCCTGGGGGAAGAAATATCCCGCGATCGTCAGGCTCTGGGAATCAGCGTGAGCCGAGTTCGTGCCGTTCCTGCAGTTCGATGCCGAGATCCGCCGGATCGTGTGCACGACGAACGCGATCGAGTCCGTGAACGCGAGGATCCGCAAAGCCGTCCGCGCCCGGGGCCACTTCCCTAACGAGCAAGCCGCCCTGAAATGCGTGTACCTCGCGGTGATGAGCCTCGACCCGACCGGCCAAGGACGGGCCCGCTGGACCCAACGCTGGAAGGCAGCACCGAACGCCTTCGACATCACCTTCAACGGCCGACTCAGCGTCGGACGCTAACCCAAACCACAACTAGTTACACCGAACTATTGACACACCCCAAATCGCTGAATCCATCCATCGCGACTACCTCCACCCCGTCCAGCCAGGCTTGCGGGCGCGCGGCGAGCCAGGCCTTGAACACGGCTTTGGAGCGTCCCTCGACCATGTCCAACAGCCGTGCCGGGCCCGTCTTCTCACGGATCGGTGTCAGGTCGATAATGACGCTCACGTATTTATCCCCACGCCGGGTGTGACGCCACACGTGCTCATCCACCCCGATCACCCTCACACCGTCGAAGCGGGCCGGATTATCGATCAAGGTCCGCGCGCCCTCAGCCAACACCGCGGTGTTCGCCGTGTTCCACGACACCCCCAGGCCCTCCGCGATCCGGGCGACGGTGAGGTGCTGACAAACGATACCGTTCAGCGCCCAGCGCAGGCCTTGCCGGGAGACTCTCGCCCGCGGCGCAGCGGCCCGGGTCATGTCCTGCCGCCACCCGTGCCCGCACCCGACGCACTGATAACGGCGCACCCGCACCAGCAGTGTCGTCGGGCGCCAGCCGAGCGGTTCGTGCGCCAGGCGCCGGGTCACCATGTCCCGGGGTGAGCCTTGAGATCCGCAGCGCCGACACCAGTCATCGGCGTCCACGACCCGGCATGCCAGCACCGCGCGATCCGCTTCAATGAGCTGCCCAACAGCTTCCAGGCCGAGTTCGTCGAGCCGGCAGAACGTGGTCAGGTCAGGGCGATCAAAGGTAGCGTGAGACACGTCGAGGTCTTTCAGATGGGCAGTGTGAGAACTTCCATCATCGGAAGGCCTCGACGCCTATCCCGTCACCGACGCGCCCACCCCGCTCAGACCCCACCTACACCCTCAATTGCGATGAGCCGTGTAAGTCCGCCGCCGTCGCGGACTCCATGGGCCCAGGCCACACCGGCGCTAGTACTTGCGATAGCAACGGCACCGGCTCGCGCTGCGCATACTGCTGAGGCAGCATCCCAGGCGTTGGGCAGGACAAGGGATCGTTCATTGCAGAGGTCTCGGAAAGTAGCGGCTATGTTTGTTGGGGCAGTTGATGAAGGATTCACGCTTACTGCTCACCACTGCCGTGCAAGAGTGTCTGGCGGGATTCAGTCATCACTCTAATTCGCCCCGCCTGCCCGCGTATTCAGTAACCCCTGAGGCGGTAGCTCGGGACGCAACGTCTGGTTCGGGAAGCGATGCGTTGGCTGGCGGTTTGCGGCCCCGAAATTCGCAAACAAGATGTCTGCATGACGATTCGGCTTGTGCATCGCGCCTCCGGAATTCTTGAGTAGCAGCTGCGTCCCGCACCTCGTGTCGTGGGTGGTTTACGACGCCGCCGGCATGCTTGCCGGCGCTTCAATTCCTGGGCGTTGAATAGACCAGTAGCTCACCGTGGCATCAGTGGTTGGCGTTTCAGTCATGCCAAGTTTGGCTGCTACCTGTTTGGACCGCTCGTTTTCGGGCTCGATGGTTGCAGAGATTGAGTCGAGGGGAGAGATGCTGAAACCGTAGGTGAGCATCGCTTGGCCAATTTCGGTGGCGTAACCGGCTCCCCATGATTCTTGGCGGAAGACGTACACCAGTTCATCGAAGGACTGCCCAAGGGCTCTGACCACACCGCAGTAACCGATGAAGCTGCCACTAGTTTTCTCGAAAATTGCCGACGTACCGTAACCGCGGTGCGCGTATTTCTCCTGACACACGTCGATCCTATGAGCAACTTCTGCCCGTGTTAGCGTCGAGCCGTCGCCGACGAACCGCATGACTTCGGAATCTGCGCAGAGCGCGGCAAATTCGTCGAGGTCGTCCTCTCTAAAATGACGCGCCCACAGCCTGCTAGTTTCGAACATCATGGTGAAACCATACGTGGGTGATTCTGTCGTCCGCACACCACCGGCTTGTGTGTGCTGGCCTGCACCTCAGGGTGTGGTGTCTAGTTTGCTGAGCTTCCTGTTAATGTCGAGCAAATACACCAGGTCTTGCTGTCGCACAGTGGAGCGGGCTCGAAACGCTTCCTGCGCACCCGCGGCGGCAATGCGGACGGCGGCTGCGGCCGCTGCGGCGGGAGTAGGAAGTGCTGCATCGGCTTACGCCATCGGACAGTCAGTCACCATTGATGGAGGATTCTCGGTCCACTACATCCGTTTGGGGAGGCTCTGCGCGGCGGACTCAGCAGCTACACGGCACCCGAAAGCCGGAAACGCGCGGTAGACGCTGTGACTGGAGCCTTCACGTAGCGCAGGGCCAGTCGGGACTTGAGAGAGACTTATGCCAGGTCTTCGGGTCGAGTTCGAAGCTTTTCCGCGATCCTGGCCAGGGCCCTTCGGTCGGTGTCGTCCAACGGGTCGAGGACGTATTGCCGCACTACTCGGACATGGGTCGGTGCAGTCGCCACGACGACGTCGTATCCGGCTTTCGTAAGCGCAACCAGGGTGTAGCGACCGTCGTCCGGGTCAGCAGACCGTTCCACCCATCCGCGCTGTTCAAATCGTTTAACGACGTTGGACAGCCGGGACAGGGACCCGTTGGCGAGATACGCCAGTTCACTCATCCTCAGCTTGCGGCCGTCCGTCTCCGAGATGTGGCTGAGCGTCAGGTAATCGAAAAGAGTCAGGCCAGCCTGTTGCTGCAAGGGCGATTCCAAGCGCCCGGGCATCAGCAGCACGAGCGAGGCCAAACCCGTCCAGGCATCCTTCTCCTCCGGAGTGAGCCAGAGACTCCGGAGATGCTCTTCCGGCTCGCCATTATCTGGGTCCGATGCCGTCGTAGAAGCCATACCAGCAATCTTACCGACCCTTGACTTCAACCTTGAATTAATCCGTGATACCGTGACTTCACGGTTGAACCAACAATCAGGTCGAACGATTTGGTGTCGGTTCGTCTCCCAATTATCAAAGGATCCAACGTGGCATTAACTCTGATCAACCCTGACGGACTTGTGAACGTGCCGACGCACCACCAGGTAGCAGTGGTGACAGGGAGCAAACACGTCTACATTGCAGGGCAGGTGTCCTGGGACGCAGAGGGGAACCTGATCGCCCCTGGTGATCTCGCAGGACAGGTAGCCCAGGTCTACCGCAACGTTGCCAAGTCACTTGCTGCTGCTGGGGCGACATTTGATGACGTGGTGCGTTTCACCTGGTACGCGGCCGGTTGGAAAAAGGAGATGTTCGAAGCCTTCAGCGACGGGGTCGAACAAGCCAGAAGGGAGTTCGATATGAAGAGCCCTCCGGCGTCGCTTATTGGCGTCGATGTCCTCTTCGAGCCAGGAATTATGGTCGAGGCCGAAGTCACCGCAATCATCAATTAATCCCTTGTCCGCTGGAGGCCCGCTGCCGATGTGCAGAAGGGCGAGCCGGCCTTCAGCGAAGACGCAGGCGCACCGAAACGATTTCTGACCTTTCAGTGACGATTAGTGCTAGTTGCGGTTTAGGCGACGGATCGGTCGCCAAGGGGGCGGCGGCGCAGGGTGGTCTGGGTGAGTGCCGGTGGTGCGTAGGCCATGTCGAGGGTGCCGACGTCGGTGCCGGGGGGAACGATAGCGTCGATCTTGTCGAGGAGTTCGTCGCTGAGGCTGACGTCGACGCTGGCGAGGAGGTCATCGAGTTGCTGCATGGTGCGGGGGCCGATGATCGCGGAGGTGACACCTGGGTGCGCGATGGCGAAGGCCATTGCCATGTGGGTCATCGGTAGGCCTGCTTCCTCGGCGAGCGGGATCAGCTGCTCGACGGCGTCGAGGCGTCGTTCGTCGTGGAGGTGGGAGAAGATGGCGGCGCGGCGGAGGTCGGTCTGAACTCCTTTGCGGACGCGGCCGGTAAGCATCCCTTGGGCCAGCGGACTCCAGACCAGGGTTCCCATGCCGTAGCGCTCCGCGACGGGCAGAACTTCGCGTTCGATGCTGCGGGTCAGGATCGAGTAGGTTGGCTGCTCTGTGCGGAACCGCTCAAGGTTGCGTCGCTCTGCGACCCATTGTGCCTCCACCATGTCGGAGGCGGGCATGGTCGATGAACCGATGGCCCGGACCTTGCCGGCTCGGACGAGATCGGTGAGCGCCGAAAGGGTTTCCTCAATGTCGACGGTTGGGTCGGGTCGGTGAATTTGGTAGAGGTCGATGTAGTCGGTCTGTAGTCGTCGTAGCGAGTTCTCAACTTCCTGGATGATCCAGCGCCGGGAGTTACCCTGCTGGTTCGGGTCCTCTCCCATGGCGCCGTTGACCTTTGAAGCGAGGATGATGTTCTCGCGGCGGCCTTTGAGGGCCTTGCCGACGATTTCCTCTGATTCGCCGCGTGCGTAGACGTCGGCGGTATCGATGAAGTTGATACCAGCGTCGAGGGCTTTGTGGATGATAGCGATCGAATCGTCATGATCGGGGTTGCCCATCGCCCCGAACATCATCGCTCCGAGAGCGTAAGGGCTGACCTTTATGCCGGTCCTGCCGAGTGTGCGGTACTGCATAGTGTTTCCTCCAGTTAGTCGTGATGGATGATTGCCCGACATCGCCACGTGAACGCGTCAGCGACTGCGGGCATTACTTCAACGGCGCTCAACTAGTACTCAGGTCGTATGAAGCATGTGGTGGCTCAGGTCCCAGAGGCGGTTCGCTGCGTCGGAATCCAGTGCGTGGGAGGCCGCGTCGGCGGGAATGAAGTCCGCCGTGGGCAGTAGTGCCCGATCGTCGATGGGCGCTATGTCGCTGTCTTTGAGGTACAAGCCTCCGATCCCATCGAGTTGCGGGTTCGTCGCTGCGAAGACGAGCGTTGCTGCGCCTTGTTCGGCTGTTTTCTTTCCTGCTGTCGGATCGATGATCGGCCGACCCGCCTGATCGAGTAGTCCCATCTCCTGGTAGGCGCTGATGCTTCCGCCAGCGTTGAGTTGTGTCCCGAGAACGACGCCGGGGTGTACCGCGAAAGCACGGATGTCATCGCCTGACCATCGTTGATCGAGTGCTACGGCGAACAGGATGTTCGCGGTTTTCACTTGCGCGTAGGAAAGACCAGGGTCATAAGTCTCGGCGAAGGTCGGGTCCTCCCATCGGATACCGCCGAGGCGATGAGCGCCGGAGGAGACATTGACTACCCGCGCACCATGCGCGGCGCGCAGCGGGGCGTGGAGAGCGAGGGTGAGTTGGAAGTGCCCCAAATGACTGGTCGCTAATTGGGCTTCGATGCCGCGGCGGTCCCTGACCAGAGTGCCGGGCGTGGGGATAGCAGCGTTGTTGATGAGGATATGCAGCGCGCGGCCGCTGGAAGCCCACTGAGTGACGAACGCATCGATCAGATCGGGGGCGAGGAGGTCCATCCGGTGCACCTCGACGCGCTCTACACCGGCGAGGGCTTCGGTCGCCTTCCTCGGGTCTCGGGCCGGCACCGTGACGTTCGCGCCGGCCTTTGACAGGGCGCGAGTAGCAGCGAGGCCGATGCCTGAGTGTCCGCCCGTGATGATCGCGTTGATCCCGGTGAGGTCGAAGCCGGCAAGGACGTCATCCGCGGTTGACGCGGCGGTGAATCCGGAGCCCAGTGGATGCTGATTGATACTCATTGCTGTCCTGTCCTAGCCTGTCCCGTGCGATGCCGTAGCGGTTCTCGGGCGGCGGTGGTTCGGTGGTCGTTCGCTCGCGGGTCCGGATCCATGGACGAGTTGTTTGCGACCATGGATCCGGTCTCAACCGGAAACCTACTGACTCCTTGGAGTCGATGCGTCCGGCAGGTGTTGCTGCTGCGTCGAGGGCTGCCGCTTGGTCGGTCCAGGCGGTGCTGTTGATGCCCAGTGCACTCTGCAGGAACGCTGTGGAGGTCCGGCGGACCAGATCGACCCGCTCCGGGTCCTCATCCGTGGTGCGCGTCGAGTGGTAGCCCTCGATACCTCCGAGGGAGTGCTCCGCCCCGAAAACGGTGACCAGGTTCCGGGCGCCCGGGCTCAACTGGTAAACGTCCGTGAACCAGTCCGGGCCCCGCGTGGACAGGGGTGACTGGTCGTGATCGCCGGCGACGACGAGAGTGGGCGTGTTCAGGCGCGTGAAGTCGGGACTCATGAACGCGAAGTTTTCCTGCGCGAACGGGGTGAGATCATCGCCTCCGGTTCCGGTGGTGGACAACAGCACGGCTGCCTTGATCCGGGAATCGGTACGGTCTTCGCCGGGCTGCCCATCGGCGCCGATCACGCGCGCGCCGATCAGCATCCCCACGGACTGGCCGCCCCAGGAGTGACCGGCGACCGTAAGAAGTTCGCGATCCACCCGACCGGCGAGACCCGGTACCGCCTGCAGCACAGCATCCAGGTCATCGATGACCCGCTCGAGGTCATCGACCCGCGAGACCCAGATCAGCGGATAACGCGGATCCGTTGGAGCCAGGCCAAGCGTAGCCGAGTCAAGGAACGTCGGTT
>JAABUN010006560.1_pt1 | contig 13274 bp, 16 predicted proteins | sample 5559311 | NCBI WGS metagenome assembly JAABUN01 (sample SAMN10711877, study PRJNA513370) | rock metagenome | isolation source: Antarctica rocks | place: Antarctica: Victoria Land, Siegfried Peak sud | reverse complement strand
CCGTTGAGCGTGGCCTCGAGCAGCCTTGGTGCGGTGAGGTTGACATGGGTGCTGGAGCCGGGCTCGCGGCACTCGAAGCGAATCTCGGTGGTGGAGCGGAACGTCTCGTCGCCGGTCGTCAGGTCCAAGGTGACTGTGTTGGAGGCGACGGAGAGCAGCCGAGCCCGTTCCCGGGCCTCGTCGCGGTGGATGTTGTTGCCGGCCACCGGCGCGGGGTCCTTCCAGTCGAGAAGAGAGGTAGCGGGAAGTCTCGCATGCGGGCTGCGAGGCACGGATGGAAGTCCGGGGCACCCATCCATAGCCTAGGGGCGACAAGGTCGAGCAACGGAGGACACGGCATGGGCCGCCAGGACCGAAACGCGTTCTACATCGACGGCGCATGGAGCGCCCCGGCCGGCATGGACACGATCGAGGTCGTCAATCCGGCGACCGAGGAGGTCCTCGGCACCGTCCCCGCCGGTACACCGGTAGACGTCGACGCCGCAGTGGCGGCCGCCCGCCGCGCGTTTCCTACCTGGGCGGCGACCAGCCCCGAGGAGCGGGCGAAGTACCTGTCCGCGCTGCAGGAGGCGCTGGCCGCCCGGCAGGAGGAGGTAGCTCGCACCATCTCGGCGGAGATGGGGGCACCCACCAGGCTGGCGATGACCGTCCAGACCGGCCTACCGGTCACCGTGCTGGCCAGCTATGCCGCGCTGCTTCCGGCGTACCCCTTCGAGGAGCAGGTCGGGAACTCCCTCGTGGTCCGCGAGCCGGTCGGCGTGGTGGCCGCGATCACGCCTTGGAACTATCCCCTGCACCAGGTGGTCGCCAAGCTGGCCCCGGCGCTGGCGGCCGGCTGCACGTTCGTGCTCAAGCCGAGCGAGGTGGCGCCGCTGTCCGCGTTCCTGTTGGCCGAGCTGGTCGACGAGGTCGGGTTGCCGGCCGGCGTTTTCAACCTGGTGACCGGGACGGGTCCGGTCGTGGGGGAGGCAATGGCCGCACATCCCGACGTGGACATGGTGTCTTTCACCGGCTCCACGCGGGCGGGCAAGCGAGTCTCCGAGCTGGCCGCCGGGACGGTCAAGCGGGTGGCCCTGGAGCTGGGTGGCAAGTCGGCCAACGTTCTGCTGGCCGATGCGGACCTGCCCAAGGCGGTCAAGGTCGGCGTCGGCAACGCTTTCCTCAACTCCGGCCAGACCTGTACGGCGTGGACCCGCATGATCGTGCCGGCTGAGCACTACGACGAGGCGGTCTCACTGGCCGCGGCCGCGGCCGAGGGGATGCCGGTCGGCCGTCCCGATGCCGACGGGACCAAGCTGGGGCCGGTCGCCTCCGCGGCGCAGCGGGACCGGGTCCGGGCCTACATCGAGCTCGGTGTGGCCGAGGGCGCCCGGCTGGTCACCGGCGGCCCGACGGCGCCCGAAGGACTGGAGTCCGGCTACTACGTGCGGCCTACGGTGTTCGCCGACGTACGGCCGGACATGACGATCGCCCAGGAGGAGATCTTCGGTCCGGTGCTCGCGATCATTCCGTACGCCGACGAGGACGAGGCGCTCGAGATCGCCAACGACAGCATCTACGGGCTGGCCGGCGGCGTCTGGTCCGGCGACCGCAACCGGGCGATCGCCTTCGCTCGGCGGATGCGCACGGGTCAGGTGGACGTCAACGGCGGCCGGTTCAACCCGCTGGCGCCGTTCGGTGGTTACAAGCAGTCCGGCAACGGCCGCGAGCTCGGCCGGTTCGGCCTCGAGGAGTTCCTCGAGACGAAGGCGATGCAGCTGTAAGCGGAGACTCCTCCCGCTCCGGCGGTCCTACCAAGTCGTTGAGCTCAGAGGCGGCGGTGCATGACGTGCAGCCCGACGTACCCGTGGACCGGATGGTGGAAGCCCTCGGGCACGGTGGCCAGAACCTCGAAGCCGAGCGAGCGCCACAGCGCGACGGCTCGGGCGTTGGTCTCCACCACGGCGTTGAACTGCATGGCGCGGTAGCCCTGAGCCCGCGCCCAAGCGAGGGCGTGCTCGCCCAGAGCCCGACCGACGCCCTGCCCACAGTGCCGCGGGTCGACCATGAAGCTAGCGCTGGCAACGTGGGCGGCGGGGCCGCCGTGGTTGGGGTTCATCTTGGCTGTGCCCACGACGGTCAGGTCCCGGTCTACGGCGACAACCGTCCTCCCCGGTGGGTCCAAGAGCCAGAGTTCGCGGGCCTGATCCTCGGTGAGGCCGCGGTCGTAGCTGTAGGTCTTACCGGCAGCCACGATGTCGCGCCAGAAGGGCCAGATCGCCGGCCAGTCCTCGGGGGTGGCGTCTCGTATCGGCACGATGCCCAGCATGAGGAGGCGGGCGCCGAATGGCGAGCGAGTTGCACGGTACGACGGACCGGAGACGCCGTGGTACGCGGAGGACCAGGCTAGGTCGCCCAGGGTGGCGTCAGCGTTGTGCCGTCGGCCATGACCGCTTCGAGCCCTGGAGTGGTCGTGACCCAGGCAGTGGCGCCGCTGGGTCCACTGTCCACCCGCAGTTCACTGCCGGCTGGCACCAGGGCGACATCGCCGGGCCGCAGAGTGCTGTCGGCCCCGTCCAGGGTGATGCGCAGCTCCCCGTCGAGAACCAGCAGCACCTCCTCGCGGGTGGGTCGGTGAGCGACCCCGTGCAGGTTCGGCGGCACGATCAGCCGCCATGCGCAGAGAGAGGTGCTGCCGCGAGACGGCGCCACATAGGAGCCGAAGGTGCTGCCGTGCACCTCGTGCAGGACGGCATCGGTGAACCGGACGACGGGCACGGCGTACCTCCAAGGTAGACAAGCAAGTTGACCAAATGGTCAGGCGACTTGACCGGGCTGTCAACCTGGTGAGGTGAGCGACGACCAGCGCGTGGCCGTGGCGATGCTGGTTCTGGGCGCGGCCACCCAGGTCGTGGAAGCCATTCAGCAGGGGCTCGTGGACCGCGGGTTCATCGACGTCCGCCCCGCACATGGTTTCGCCTTCGTACGTGTCAGCGCCGGCGACGCGACAGTCGCGGAGCTCGCGGGGCACCTCGGTGTCACCAAGCAGGCCGCGAGCCAGCTCGTCGAGCAGCTCGTACAGCGGGGCTATCTCACCCGGGAGATAGATCCGCGCGACGGGCGCGCTCGGATCCTGCGACTCACCGATCACGGGTGGGCGTGCACGCGCGCTGCGGAACAGGCGGCCGGCGACGCCGTGGAGGTCTGGAAGCAGCAGCTCGACCCCGCTGCCTTTGCCGCTCTTCGAAACGCGCTGCAGGCCGTCGTACGGCCGGGAAGGCTTCGGCCGGCGTGGTAGCCCCGACCTGTGCCGGTCGTACCGCGTTCGCCGTCAGCGCAGGTCGGCGGTGAGGTAGCGCTGAATGGTGGGTGCGAGGGCGGCGACGATCGTGTCGTGGTCGGCCGAGGCGAGGGGCTCAACCCGTACGACGTAGCGCACCATCGCCAGGCCGACCAGTTGTGAGCCGGCCAGGGTTGCGCGCAGCTTGGCGTCGGGCGCATGTAGGGACGCGGCGATCCGGCCGAGCACGGCGCGGGTGATGAACTCGCGCAGCATCGCGGCGGAGCGCTCGTGGCTGGCCGCGCCGCGCAGCAGTGCCAGGAACGGGCTGCGCCCTCCGCCGGCCTCACACAGGCCGAGGAAGAAGCGCACGAGCCGTTCGCCGAGGCCGTCGACACCAGGTGCGAGCAGCGCTGGGATCGCGACCGCCGGGTCCACCGGTAGCTGCATGGCGGCGGCGAACAGTTGCTCCTTCGTGCCGTGAAAGTGGTGGACCAACGCCGGATCCACGCCGGCGCGCCGGGCGATGTCCCGAACAGTTGCCGCGTCGTAACCCCGTTCGGCGAACGCGGCCCGCGCCGCGTCGAGGATTGCCTGCCTGCTGCCGGACGCTCCGGCGCGCCGCCCGGTGCGGGCCATCACCCGGTACGCCGCCGCAGCGTGGCGGCGCCGAGGACCAGTGCGGCGGCGATGCACCCGAGCATCACCGACAGGTCGTGCCCCAGCTGCCCGTCGACCGTGAAGGACTGCACCCGCGTCATCCCGTCGACCGCATAGGACAGAGGTAGCAGGTCGCTGACCCAGCGCAACAGATCAAGCATGCGATCGCGGGGAACGAGCAGCCCGCAGAGCAGGAACTGCGGGAGCACCACCGCGGGCAGGAACTGCACCGCTTGGAACTCGGTGGCGGCGAAGGCGCTGACCAGCAGGCCCAGCGCCATGCCCAGCAGCGCGCTCGTCACAGCGAGAAGCACCACCCAGCCGACGCCCGCGGCAGCATCGAGCCCGAGCCAGCCGAATGCGATGGCGGCAGCGATACCCACCTGGACGAGAGCCGTGACGGCGAAGGCCAGGGCGTACCCGATGAGCAGGTCGAGCTTGGCCAGCCGGGTGGTGAGCAGCCGTTCCAGCGTGCCGGTGGTGCGTTCTCGCAGCATCGCCACCGAGGTGACGAGGAACATCGTCACGAACGGGAAGATGCCCAGCAGCGGCAGGCCGATCCGGTCGAAGGTGTGCGGGGCGCCGTCGAAGACGTAGCGCAGCAGCACCATCAACACACTCGGTACGACGAGCAGCATGGCAACCGTGCGATGGTCCCCGCGCAACTGGCGCAGCACCCGGGCGGCGGTTGCGGCGGTGATGCGGGCGCTCATGCCGGCACCTGCTGGCGCTCGGCGAGGCGTAGGAACGCCTCCTCGAGATCAGCCGTTCCGGTTCGTGCCCGGATCTCGTCGGGTGTGTCATCGGCGACCAGCCGGCCCTCTCGCAGCAACAGCAACCCGTCGCACCGGGCCGCCTCGTCCATGACGTGGCTGCTCACGATGATGGCCGCCCCGCCCCCGGCCAGCTCGTGGAAGAGCTGCCAAAGGTCGCGACGCAACACCGGATCGAGGCCCACGGTCGGCTCGTCGAGCACAAGCAGGTCGGGGGAGCCGATCAGCGCACAGGCCAGGGACACCCGCGCCCGCTGTCCGCCGGAGAGCCGTCCCACGCGGTCACGGTCGCGGTCGGTCAGCCCCACGGAGGCGAGAATCTGCGCGGTCCGGGCGGCGCGGTCGTCCAGGCCGGCCAGCGCGGCGAAGTACCGCAGGTTGTCCCGCACCGACAGGTCGGCGTACACCGATGGCGCCTGGGTCACGTATCCCACCCGGGACCGCAGCCCCGGGTTTCCCGCGGGCTGATCAAGCACCGTCACGGTGCCGGAGCGGACCCGCTGCACGCCGACGATGCACCGCAGCAGGGTGGTCTTTCCACTGCCGCTCGGTCCCAGCAGCCCGGTCACGCGCCCGGCCGGTATCCGGCAGGTCACGGCGTGCAGCACCCTGCGCCCGCCCCGGTCCACGACCAGGTCCTCGACGACGATGGCTGCGTGCGTCATGCCAGAACTCCAAACTCACCAAGTGATGAAATCATCGGTAGGTGAGTTAGCTGCTCCAGTCAAGCGTCGTACATCGCCCAGGCCGGACAGACTCGTCCGGGTACCGGCAGCGCAGGGTCGTTCGTAGTTCGCGGCGGGCCGCGGCGGGCCGCAGCGCTCGGAGCGGTCTCCCCCACCATGCGCAACGGCGACCTGAGGCGGTGGGAGTCAACCCGCGCGGACGGCCGGCAGAACCTCGGCAGCCAAGCGGTCGACCTGGTCCTCTGCGTGCTCTCCGGCGGTCATCAGATTGAACGCGGTGAAGCCGAAGCCAACGTAGCGCAGCAGGGCGCCGGCGATCTTGTCCGGCGGTCCGATGAACTCGTCGGGGTCGCGCCCGAGCTGATCGTCGAGGCGGACTTCGAGGTTGAGGGCGCAGGTGATGGCGTCGGGCTGCCGGCCGGCACGCTCGGCAGCGGCGAGTACCTGAGAGCGCATGGTGGGGATCCGCTCGGCGGGCGCGTGGCCGAGCGAGGGAATCCAGCCGTCGGCGATGCGACCGGTTACCGCCAGGGCCCGGTCGCCGAAGGTGCCCAGCCAGATGGGGATCCGGCGGGTTGGTTTCGGCTCGAGGTGGGCGCGGTCGACGCGGTAGATCGGCCCGTCGTAGCTGAACGCCGACTCTTCCCATAGGCCCCGGATAATGGCGACGGCGTCCTCGAGCCCGCGGACCTTGTCGCCGGCGCCGCGCCCAGGAGCGCCGAAGCTGCGCAGTTCCTCGTCGGACCCGCCGGCGCCGAGCCCGACGATGAGCCGGCCGGCGGAGAGCCGGTCGAGAGATTCTGCGGCCTTGGCCACCATTGCCGGTGCGCGGAACGGAACGCCCAGCACGCGGGTGGTCACGGTGATCCGGCTGGTGGCCGCGGCGATCCAGGTGAGCATGGTCCAGGTCTCGAAGTTGGGTTGGGCCGGCGCGCCCGGGTGGTCCGATGCCGAGACGAAGTCGAATCCCGCCCGCTCTGCCCGTCTCGCGTCGGCCACGGGGTCGGCACCCGGCCCGGCCGAGGTGGAGACGTTGATCCCGAACAGCACGGTGGTCATGACGGGGCTGACCGGACCGGCCTGCCGGTGACGGTGAGCCGCGGTAACAGCTGGTGCACCAGTGGTCCGACGAGCAGCGCGTAGGCGACGGTGCCGATTCCGATCGAGCCACCGAGTAGGTAGCCGACGACCATGACGAGCAGTTCTATCAAGGTCCGCACCAACCGCAGCGAGTGACCTCGGGCCGCCAGTCCGGTCATCAGCCCGTCGCGCGGCCCCGGCCCGAGGCCGGCGCCGATGTAGAGTGCCGTCGCCGCCGCGTTCAGCACGATCCCGGCGCCGAGCAGGGTGGAGCGGAGGGCGAGGCCGTGTGCCGCCGGCGTGATGTCCAGTACGGCGTTGACGACCAGGCCGACGACGATCAGGTTGCTCAGGGTGCCCCAGCCGGGTCGTTGCCGGAGCGGTACCCAGGCCACCAGCACGATCCCGCTGACCGCAATCACCACCCAGCCGATCTGCAGGCCGAGCTGGCTGGCCAGCCCCTGATGCAGCACATCCCAAGGGCCCAGCCCGAGTTCGGCCCGCACCATGATTGCCAGGCTCACACCGAAACCGACGAGGCCCGCGTACAACCGGAACAGCCGCAGGGCTAGCGGGCCCCCGGCTACTCGGTGACCCGTCGGAAGGTCAGTTCCGATTGGGTGGTCGCCCGCCACGGTCACTGACATGTCAGGTACTGTAGTGTTACGATCGCTGACATGTCAACCGCCGTTGCCGCCCCGGTTCGCTGGCTGACGCCCACTGAGGAGCGGGCCTGGCGCGGCTATCGACGGATGCGCACGCTGCTCGACCTTCAGCTGGCTCGCGACCTGGCCCGGGACTCGGGTCTGTCCGAGCCCGACTTCGACGTCCTGTCCACATTGACCGAGCGAGAGGATGCCCGGTGGCGGGCCGGCGATCTCGCCGAGCGACTGCTGTGGTCGACCAGCAGGTTGACCCACCACGTGAAACGGATGGAAGGCCGTGGCCTGGTGCGGCGGCAACCCTGCGACGACGATGGGCGCGGCGCGATCCTGACCCTGACAGATGCAGGCTGGTCCACCTTGAAGGCCGCTGCGCCGCTGCACGTGCGATCGGTGCGGAAGCAGTTCATCGACCTGCTCACTGCCGAAGAGATCGACTGCCTCGCCGGGATCAGCGAGAAGGTCAGCCGCCGCCTAGCCGACACCAGATGACCGGCAGCAGACACGTGGCCGGCAGGACCGCTCTGCGAGACTGCCGGGCATGCGGGTCTACCTCGGCTCGGACCATGCTGGCTTCGGGCTCAAGAGTCGCCTGATCAGCCGACTGGGGGAACTGGGCCACGAGCCGGTGGACTGCGGACCGCCGGCGTACGACGCGGAGGACGACTACCCGCCGTACGTGCTGCTGGCGGCGAGCCGAACGGCGGCCGACCCGGACAGCCTGGGCGTCGTGATCGGCGGTTCCGGCAACGGGGAGGCGATCGCGGCGAACAAGGTGCCTGGCGTGCGATGCGCATTGGCCTTCAGTGAGGAGACCGCCCGGCTCGGCCGCGAGCACAACGACGCCAACGTGATCAGCCTGGGCGCCCGGATGTACGCCGAGAGCGACGCGCTGCGGTACGTCGAGATCTTCCTGGCCACGCCGTTCTCGGCCGAGGAGCGGCACGGCCGGCGGCTGCGCGAGCTGGCCGAGTACGAGCGCTCCGGCGAGCTGCCGCCCACGCCCGCCTGATGCCCGAGGGCCACACGATCCACCGGCTGGCCCGCGAGCACAACCAGCTGTTCGGGGGGCAGGCGGTAGGCGCTGCCAGTCCGCAGGGCCGTTTTGCCGGGGGCGCGGCCCGCATCGACGGCCGGGTGCTGCGACGGGTGGAGCCGTACGGCAAGCACCTGTTCTACCGGTTCGGCGGCGGGGAGTCGCTGCACGTCCACCTGGGCCTCTACGGCACATTCATCTCCGGAGCGCTGCCCGCGCCGGCGCCACGTGGCGCCCTACGGCTGCGGCTCACCGGCGACCACCAGTACGTCGACCTGCGCGGCCCGACCGCATGCGAGCTGCTGCCGCCGGCGGAGCGGCGGGCGATCCTGGCCCGGCTGGGGCCGGACCCGTTGCGCCGGTCGGCACAGCCCGCGCTTGCCTGGGCGCGTATCCGCGGCAGCCGGGTTCCCGTCGGCGCGCTGCTGCTGGACCAGTCCGTGCTGGCCGGGGTCGGCAACGTCTACCGCGCCGAGCTTCTCTACCGGCACCGCGTCGACCCACACCGGCCCGGCCGCGGGCTCACCGAGGTGGAGTGGCTGGCGATGTGGGCGGACCTGCGGACGCTGATGCTGGCCGGTGCGAGGACCGGCCGCATCGTGACCACCCGGCCCGAGCACCGGTCGCGCCGGCGCGGACCAGCGAGCCGGGACGACGCGTTCTACGTCTACCGCCGGGCCGGCCAGCCGTGCCGGGTCTGCGGGACGCAGGTGCGCACCGAGCCGATGGCGGCGCGGAACCTGTACTGGTGCCCGACCTGCCAGCACACCTAGAAGATCTGCGGGCAGTACGGCGTCCGACCGGCGCTGGCCAGCGCCACCGAAGCGCGCTCCAGGGTCCCCGGCCGGAGCTCGGCTACCCGTCCCGCCGCCGCCAGCGCGGCCAGCGTCGTGCCACCGAGGTAGGCGGCGCCGAGTTCCGTCCCGGTGAGGGCCAGGTCCGCGGGCTCCGACGTGCGGTCGCAGGTGGCGCCGGTGCCGTCGGCGGCGAGCCGCCAACGGCCGGCGTTCCACGGACACCCGGTGTCGGCTACGTCCAACACCACGTCGACCGGTGCGGCGTAGCCCCGGCCGGTCAGCGCTCGCCCGACGTCGACGATCCGGACCCACAGGTTGTCCTTGACTACCGGCGTGGCCCGGCGTGGGTCGGCGAGCAGGTTGAGCAGCGGATCGTCCGTTGCCGTCCAAGCGGCGACCGAGGCCATGAGGTCGATGTGGCACAGAAAGCGCCACAGCGCCGCGTGCGCCACCGGGTTCGCAGCGGTCACCTCGCGGACCGAGATGGTGCCCTCCGGCCCGCCGTCGTCCCAGTGCTGCTTGGCGGCGTACAGCGCGTAGCCGTCGACGCCGTCCGGTCCCTCGTGCACGACGCAGGTGAGCGGGCCGGCCCCGTTGCGCCGCCGTTCCGGGTCGAACAGCCGCATGTCCCAGAAGCCGGGGCTGCGGGCGAAGTGACCGGGGCGGGTCCGGCGTACGGCGTCGAAGACCCGGTCGAGGTCCGCTCGCACCTTCGCCGGCTCGTCCAGGACCAGCCGACCGGTCTCGGCCGGTGCTGAGGGCAGGAAACGGTTCCACCCACGGCGCACCGTCACACTCAGGTGCTGGGAGGCGAGCCCGTACCCGAATCGACCGTAGATCGCCGGCTCGGAGGCCCACAGCGCGGCCACCGGCTCCCGTCCCTGCTCGCGCAGGTCGCCGAGCTGCCGGGTCATCAACCTGGTCAGCAACCCGCGCCGGCGGTGCGTAGGCAGGACCCCGACGATCGTCACCCCGGCGACCGGTGCCGGCCCACCGGGCACCGTCATCTCCAGGCTGAAAGCAGCCGCGGTTGCCACGATGGCGTGGCCGTCGTAGGCGGCCAGAGAGCGGTCGTACTCGAAGATCTGGCGGTCGATCTCACGTTCGTCTTCCCTGCCATGCCCGCTGAACGCCCGCTCGGTGGCGGCCGAGAAGGCGTCGAGCTCGGCCGGCTCGATCGCACGGATGGGCAGCGTGTTCGTGGTCATGTCGTCGTCCTACCTCAGTAGTCGAAGGCGGGCCAGTGACTTTCCTCACGTCGGGAAGCAGGTGCCTGTCCGGGGGCCGGGGGAGATGATGGGTTACCAGTGTGGAGGTGGGTCGATGCCGGCTGGGGGACCCCAGGCGTTGCGCTTCGAGCTGCGCGACTACGCGCTCGGACTGCCCGAGGCCCATGAGGACCACCCCTGGGCGAGTCGGTTGTCAAGGTGCAGAAGAAGATCTTCCTGTTCCTGGGGGTGGGTGATGGCAGTTTCCCGCCCAGTCTCGGGGTGAAGCTGCCGTCCTCACGCGACCACGCGCTCGCCGTACCGGGGGCGGGCGCCGATGGGGGACGGCTTGGGCAGGGCCGATTGGGTGACCGTCAACCTGGAGGCGGAGCTGCCGCCGACCGACGTTCTGCTGGACTGGGTCGCGGAGAGCTACCGGGCCGTCGCTCCCAAACGCCTGGCCGCGCTGCTCGACCTCGCCGGCGAGCATTGATCCCAGCGCGAAGCATCGCCCCTGCGGCTTTCGAGAGAGCGGGCGACCGGGATCGAACCGGCATGGCCAGCTTGGAAGGCTGGGGCTCTGCCATTGAGCTACGCCCGCGGGTGGGGAACCGGCGCGCTGCTGCCCTAGACTCCGTTCGGCGCCCCGGGGCGTAGCGTAGTGGCTAGCGCGCCTGCTTTGGGAGCAGGAGATCGGGAGTTCGAGTCTCCCCGCCCCGACTTCGCCGACGTCCGGCCGACCAGGCCCTGGTAGCGCCGCGTCCGCAACCGAGGAGTCCAGCCGTGAAGAGCGACGTGGAGAGCCTGAGCCCGACCCGGGTCAAGCTCACCGTCGAGGTGCCGTTCGACGAGCTGGAGCCCAGCGTGGCTTCGGCGTACAAGAAGATCGCTGGCCAGGTGCGGGTGCAGGGGTTCCGCCCCGGCAAGGTGCCGCCGCGACTCCTCGACCAGCGGGTCGGCCGGGGCGTGGTTCTCGAAGAGGCGGTCTCCGAGGCGGTCCCGCGCTTCTACGGCGAGGCGGTGCGCGCGAACGACGTGGCGGTGCTCGGGCAGCCCGAGGTCGAGGTGACCGAGTTCGCCGACGGCGGCCAGCTGGTGTTCACCGCCGAGGTGGACGTCCGGCCGCAGGTGGACCTACCGGACTACGACGGGCTGCCGGTGACAGTGGAGGACGCCGAGGTATCCGACGCCGACGTCGAGCAGCAACTCGGCGGGCTGGCAGACCGGTTTGCCATGCTGACCGCGGTCGAGCGCCCGGTCGAGACCGGCGACTTCGCCGCTATCGACCTGGCGGCCGCCGTGGCCGGCGAGGCGCTGCCGGATGCGGCCGCGACCGGGCTGTCCTACGAGGTCGGCACCGAGAGCCTGATGACGGGCCTGGACGACGCCCTGCTCGGTGCGTCGGAGGGGGAGGAGCGGACCTTCCAGACGACCCTGGTGGGTGGCGACCATGCGGGTGCCACGGCCGACGTCACGGTGACGGTCCGTTCGGTCAAGGTCAAGGCGCTGCCGGACTTCGACGACGACTTCGCGCAGACCGCGAGCGAGTTCGACACGCTGGCGGAGTTGCGCGCCGACATCCGGACCCGCCTGTCCCGGGTCCGTCGCCTGCAGCAGGGGGCACAGGCACGCGACCGGGTGCTCGAGGGGCTGCTGGAGCGGGTCGACGTACCGCTGCCGGAGAAGGTGGTCGACGCCGAGGTCGAGTGGCGGCGCGCTTCCCTGCAGGAGCAGCTGGACGAAGCGGGGCTGAGCTGGGAGGACTACCTCGAAGGAGCCGGCCGGAGCGCGGCGGAGGTCGAGACCGAGCTGCAGGAAGGCTCCCGGCGGGCGGTCACGGCCCGGTTCGTGCTGGACACCGTCGCCGCGAAGGAAGCGCTCGAGGTCACCCAGGCGGAGCTCACCGACGCCGTCGTACGCAGCGCGCAGCGGTCCGGCGTGGCGCCCGAGGCCTTCGCGCAGCAGCTGCTGGCCTCCGGCCAGCTGGCCGCGATGACGGGCGAGCTGGTCAGGAGCAAGGCGCTGGCCCACGTCATGGAGCGGGCCACGGTGACCGACGCGTCGGGTCGACCGGTCGACCTGGAGTCGCTGCGGACCGACTTCGCCCAGTGAGGTGACCGCGGTGCGCCGTCAGCGAACAGCGGCGCTGGCGGGGAGTTCGCCGTCGTACCCGCGGGTTAGTGTCGAGGCGAAGTCCATCCCGCAGAGAGCGAGCAGGTGAGCCCAATGTCGCTGTACCGCCCCGAATACGCCGTCGAAACCGCCCGTTCGTCGGGCAACGGCATGAGCCTTGACGACTCCGTGTTCAACCGGCTGCTCCGCGAGCGGATCGTCTTCCTGGGCTCCGCGGTGATGGACGAGCAGGCCAACACGATCTGCGGCCAGCTGCTGCTGCTCGCCGCCGAGGACCCCAGTCGCGACATCGCCCTTTACATCAACTCGCCCGGCGGTTCGGTGTCGGCCGGCATGGCGATCTACGACACCATGCAGTACGTCGGCAACGATGTCGCCACCTACGCCATGGGGATGGCCGCATCGATGGGGCAGTTCCTGCTCTGCGCCGGCACCGCGGGCAAGCGATACGCGCTGCCGCATGCACGGATCATGATGCACCAGCCGTCCGGCGGGATCGGCGGAACCGCGTCCGACATCGCCATCCAGGCTGAGCAGATGCTCTACACCAAGCGCACCATGCAGGAACGGATCGCCTTCCACACGGGTCAGTCGATCGAGCAGATCGAGCGCGACTCCGACCGGGACCGCTGGTTCACCGCCGAGGAAGCCAAGGACTACGGCTTCGTCGACTCGGTGGTGGCTCGGGCCCAGCAGGTGCCGACGGTCGGGGCTGTGTCCTGACGCCCGCCGGCCGCCGTACGACCTTTCCCGCGACGGAGGACGCCATGAGTTTCTCGCCGGTCACCGACTACACCATCCCCATCGTCATCGAGCAGACCAGCCGGGGCGAGCGCTCCTTCGACATCTACAGCCGGCTGCTCAAGGAACGGATCATCTTTCTCGGTACGCCGATCGACGACGGCGTCGCCAACGTCGTGATGGCACAGCTGCTGCACCTCGAGTCCGAGGACCCCGACCGGGACATCTCGATCTACATC
>JAABUN010006558.1_pt1 | contig 13276 bp, 11 predicted proteins | sample 5559311 | NCBI WGS metagenome assembly JAABUN01 (sample SAMN10711877, study PRJNA513370) | rock metagenome | isolation source: Antarctica rocks | place: Antarctica: Victoria Land, Siegfried Peak sud | reverse complement strand
GAGAAGCAGCGCCTCGTTTCCGGTGTGGCCGCTCAGTACGAGTCGGAGGTCGTCTACCACCAGATCCGCGAGGACCTGGAAGAGCAGGGCGTCTTGTTCTTGGACACCGACACCGCGCTGCGTGAGCACGAGGACCTGTTTCGCGAGTACTTCGCCTCTGTCATCCCGGCCGGCGACAACAAGTTCGCCGCGCTGAACACTTCCGTATGGAGTGGTGGCAGTTTCATCTATGTGCCGCCGGGCGTCCACGTGGACATCCCGCTGCAGGCCTACTTCCGGATCAACACCGAGAACATGGGCCAGTTCGAGCGCACGCTGATCATCGCCGACGAGGGCTCCTCAGTGCACTACGTCGAGGGTTGCACCGCGCCGATCTACCAGAGCGACAGCCTGCACAGCGCCGTCGTCGAGATCATCGTGAAGAAGAACGCCCGCGTTCGCTACACGACGATCCAGAACTGGTCGAACAACGTCTACAACCTGGTCACCAAGCGCGCGACCTGCGCCGAGGGTGCCACCATGGAGTGGATCGACGGCAACATCGGCTCCAAGGTCACCATGAAGTACCCCGCAGTCTTCCTGCTCGGTGAGCACTCCAAGGGCGAGACGCTCTCGGTGGCTTTTGCCGGTGAGGGTCAGCACCAGGACGCCGGGTCCAAGATGGTCCACGCGGCCCCGCACACCTCCTCGACCATCGTGAGCAAGTCGGTGGCTCGTGGTGGCGGTCGTACGTCATACCGAGGGCTGGTGCAGATCCTCGAAGGCGCGCACCACAGCAAGTCCAGCGTGGTCTGTGACGCGCTGCTGGTCGACCAGATCTCCCGCTCCGACACCTATCCCTACGTCGACGTTCGCGAGGACGACGTGCAGATGGGTCACGAGGCCACGGTCTCCAAGGTGTCCGAGGACCAGATGTTCTACCTTCAGTCCCGAGGCATGTCCGAAACCGAGGCCATGGCCATGATCGTGCGCGGGTTCGTCGAGCCCATCGCGCGCGAGTTGCCGATGGAGTACGCACTCGAGCTCAACCGCCTCATTGAACTTCAAATGGAAGGAGCCGTTGGCTGATGACGCTTGTCAGCAACGAAACCCCCACCGAAACCCCGACTGCCAAAATCGAAGGCAGCACCCACGTCGACCCGCAGAGCATCAACGCCGAGCGGGTACCGGACGAGTCGCGTGCGGCGCGCATGCGCTCGTTCGACGTGGCCGACTTCTCCGTGCCGAATGGCCGTGAAGAGGAATGGCGCTTCACCCCGGTGGACCGTCTCGGTGGACTGTTTGCCGACGAGGCCACCGCCGCTGGCGACCCGGTCACCGTTGAGGTCACCCTGCCCCAAGGCGTCACTCGAGCAACCTTGGCCCAGGGTGTTGCCCCTCGCGGCAGCGTGTTGGTGCCCGAAGACCGCGGCGCAGTCGTGGCTTCGGCAAACACCGGCGAGGCCCTGCACCTGAAGATCCCGGCCAACGCCGAGATTGAGGAGCCGCTGCGCGTGACGCTGCACGGCAACGGTGCGGGCCAGCGCGCCAACGGACACCACGTGCTTGAGGCCGGCAATCACTCCAAGGCCATCGTGATCGTCGATCACACCGGGTCTGCGGACTACACCGGCAACCTCGAGGTCCTCGTCGGCGACGGAGCCGACCTGACCGTGGTCACGCTGCAGCGCTGGGCCGACGACGCCAACCACCTCGCACAGCACGAGGCGCTGGTGGGGCGCGACGCGACCTACAAGCACATCGCGGTCAGCCTCGGCGGCGCCATCGTGCGGATGAACAGCAACGTCCGGTATGCCGGCACGGGCGGCGACGCCACGCTGCTCGGGGTGTACTTCGCGGACGCTGGTCAGCACCTGGAGCACCGCTCGTTCATCGACCACAACATGCCCAAGGGCAACTCGTTGGTCACCTACAAGGGTGCGCTGCAAGGCGAAAGCGCCCACACCGTCTGGGTCGGCGACGTGCTGATCCGTGCCGAGGCTGAGGGCATCGACACCTACGAGCTCAACCGCAACCTCGTCCTGACCGACGGTGCCCGCGCCGACTCCGTGCCGAACCTGGAGATCGAGACCGGCGACATCGCCGGTGCCGGTCACGCCAGCTCGACCGGCCGATTCGACGACGAGCAGCTCTTCTACCTGATGTCTCGCGGCATCACCGAAGAAGAAGCCCGCCGCCTCGTCGTGCGCGGCTTCTTTGCCGACATCATCGCCAAGATCCGAGTCCCCGAGATCGTGGACTCGCTGATGGAAGCGATCGAGGCCGAGTTGGCACTCGACATGTCCCACGACTATGAAGCAGGGCAGCCCGCTTGATCCACGTATGTTCGCTCGATGACCTGCCCACCGTTGGTGCCGTGCTCGCAGACTTTGACGGCCACAAGGTCGCCATCGCTCGCGACTCGGGCGGGGTCGTGCACGCCATCGACGACGCATGCACCCACGGCAACGTCTCTCTGTCTGAGGGCGAGGTCGAGGGCTCGAAGATCGAGTGCTGGCTGCACGGATCGACGTTTGACCTTTTCACCGGGAAGCCCACCGGGCCCCCGGCCATCAAGCCCGTCGCGGTGCACACCGTGCAGATCGAGGGCAACGACGTCTACGTCGAGTTGAACGTCTCTGGCGCAGCGCCGGCGAAGTCCGACACAGACGTGAAGACCGACACGAAAGCTACGCAAGGAGCAGAGCACGTATGAGTATTTTGGAAATTAAGGACCTTCACGTCAGCGTCGAGACCGACGCAGGGGACAAAGAGATCCTGCGCGGCGTCACGCTGACCATCAACTCGGCCGAAACGCACGCGATCATGGGCCCCAACGGCTCGGGCAAGTCCACGCTGGCTTACTCGATCGCTGGCCACCCCAAGTACAACGTCACCGGCGGCACCGTCACCCTTGATGGTGAAGACGTGCTGGCCATGGGCGTTGACGAGCGCGCGCAGGCCGGACTGTTCCTGGCCATGCAGTACCCCGTCGAGGTGCCCGGTGTGACCGTGTCCAACTTCCTGCGGACCGCCAAGACGGCCATCGACGGTGAAGCGCCGAAGTTGCGTCACTGGGTTAAGGACATGAAGGAAGCCATGACGGCCCTGCGTATGGACCCCGTGTTCGCCGAGCGCAACGTCAACGAAGGCTTCTCCGGCGGCGAGAAGAAGCGCCACGAGATCCTTCAGATGGAGTTGCTGCGTCCGAAGTTCGGCATCCTCGACGAGACCGACTCGGGCCTCGACGTCGACGCACTCAAGGTTGTCTCCGAGGGCGTCAACCGGATCAAGGGCTCCAGCGACATCGGCATCTTGCTGATCACGCACTACACGCGGATCCTGCGATACATCAAGCCCGACCGCGTGCACGTCTTCATTGAGGGCAAGGTCGCCGAGTCCGGTGGTCCCGAGCTCGCTGACCGTCTCGAAAACGAGGGCTACGACCGCTACACCGCGGTTACGGCCTGATCTGAAGTTGGTCTGTTGCCCATGGCTGAGCCGGAAAGCACGAGTGCATTGAGAACCGAGGAGTTAGCCCGCATTCGGGCCGACTTCCCAATCCTTGAGCGCACCGTGCGTGACGGTCGCCCGCTGGTCTATCTGGACAGCGGCGCGACCTCCCAAAAGCCGTCGGTGGTCCTCGATGCCGAGCACGAGTTCTACACCAAGCACAACGCCGCCGTGCACCGTGGAGCCCACCAGTTGGCCGAAGAGGCGACGGAAGCGTTCGAGTCTGCGCGGGCCACGGTCGCTGCGTTTATGGGCGGTCAACCTGACGAGATCGTCTTCACCAAGAACGGCACCGAGGCCATCAACCTGGTGGCCTACGCGCTCAGCAACGCCGGGGCACCCGGCGCTCTGGACGGCGCTAACCCTGCGGCCGCTGCGCGGTTGCAGATCGGTGTTGGCGACGAGATCGTCGTCTCCGTCATGGAACACCATGCGAACCTGGTGCCCTGGCAGGAGTTGGCCCGGCGCACCGGCGCGACCTTGCGTTGGATTGACGTGACCGACGACGGGGCGTTGCAGGCTCCGGAGACGGTGATTGGCCCGAAGACTCGAGTCGTGGCGCTGACGCACGTGTCGAACGTGGTGGCGACGCACAACGACGTGGGTCCGTATGTCGACGCGGCCCGAGCCGTGGGCGCGTTGGTGATCATTGACGCCTGTCAGTCCGTGCCGCACTTGCCGGTCGACGTGTCGGCTTTGGGCGCGGATTTTGTGGTCTTCACCGGCCACAAGGTGCTTGGTCCCTCGGGCATTGGCGTGCTGTGGGGCCGGCCGGAGCTGCTGGCTGCGATGCCGCCGTTCTTGACCGGTGGCTCGATGATCGAGATCGTCCGAATGGAAAGTTCGACGTACGCGCCACCCCCGCAGCGCTTCGAGGCTGGCGTGCCGGTGGCGGCTCAAGCCGTGGGTTTGGCTGCCGCGTGTGACTACCTCACCGAGGTGGGCATGGACCGAGTGGCCGCTCATGACCAAGTCTTGATGCGGCATACCCTCGCGGCGTTGGAGTCACGTCCCTGGGTGAAGGTGCTCGGGCCAACCGATCCATCGGTCCGCGTTGGAGCCGTCGCGTTCACCGTCGACGGCATTCACCCACACGATGTCGGCCAAGTGCTGGACGACCGGGGGATTGCCGTGCGCACGGGGCACCATTGTGCGTGGCCCCTGCACCGCCGGCTTGGGGTCACCGCCAGCACCCGGGTCAGTTTCGGCATCTACACCACCACCGACGAGATCGACGCCTTCGTCGCGGCACTCGACGAAGTGCCTGCCGTCTTTGGCATGACCGTTTAGGAGGAGCGAGGCAATGGATTTGTATGGCGAGTTGATCCTCGATCACTCCAAGCGCCCCGTTGGTGCTGGGCTGCGCGCGGGCTCGAACGCCGAGGTCAGCCATATCAACCCGACCTGCGGTGATGAGGTCACGTTGCGCGTCCACGTCTCCGAGGTCGATGGTGTCGCCGTTCTGTCCGACGTGTCCTACGACGCGTTGGGCTGCAGCATTTCGGTGGCCTCCACGTCGATCCTGAATCAAGAGTGTGTCGGTGAGCCGGTGGCGCAGACGCTTGCTACCTACGGCCACGTCAAGGCGATGCTGACCTCTCGCGGCACCGATCCCGGCGATGCTGAGCAGATCGGCGACGCCGTGGCCCTGGCCGGTGTGGCGAAATACCCGGCGCGGGTGAAGTGCGCACTGCTGGGCTGGACCGCATACCTTGATGCCCTCGCCCAGGCCGGCGTAGACATAACTGTTATATCTTCCGATCAAAACTCTTCCCACGTGAGATCCTGAGCGAAACGTCCGAAAGGCTGACCGATGAGTGAAACCATGACCCCCGCGAATGTTGCCGATGTCGAAGAGGCCCTGCGCGATGTTGTTGACCCCGAGTTGGGCATCAACGTCGTCGACCTGGGCCTGATCTATGGCGTGACGGTCGATCCCCAGGCCCACTCCGTCATCGACATGACCCTGACCAGTGCCGCTTGCCCGCTGACCGACGTCATCGAAGAGCAGGTGGGCCAGGCCCTTGAAGGCTTGGTGTCCAGTTACCGAATCAACTGGGTCTGGATGCCGCCGTGGGGCCCGGACAAGATCACCCCCGATGGCCGCGACCAACTACGCGCCCTGGGCTTCAACGTCTGAGTGAGTGAACCGCGCCGCATCAACGTCCCCGTTGACCGGCTAGATCGTTGGGTTGCTGGCTTTACCGACAGCCACGGTGAGTCGACGTGGTCTCTGGACGGATCTGCATACCTGCTGAGCGGTGCTGACGGCTCATGGGCGCGGTTCAGTGCGTGGCAGCCAGCAACGTCGCTTCCTCCTGACCTGTCTCCCTGGAGTGCGTCACCGCAGCGATTGGGCATCGCGCTGATTCGGCGTGGGGGATACGCGGTCGGGGTGGCCGATGGAGCGAAACTAGTGGCTCACAAATGTGGAACGAAGTACGTACAGGGACGTACCGCCGCAGGGGGTCAGTCGCAACAGCGTTTTGCGCGACGACGTGCCAATCAAGCCGACGGGCTTGTGGGAACGGTTGCTGACCGATCCGTAGCCATGCTCGTGTCAGAGCACCTGGACGCCTTGGTGGTCGGCGGCGACAAGCCCTTGGTCGACCAGGTGCTTAGCGATACCCGACTCGCTGGGCTTCGGCGTCTGCCGCGCCGCGATTTTTTCGACATCCCCGACCCCCGATTCGTGGTCCTGAAGTCCGTCGCCGAGCGCGCCCGCGGCGTCACGATCACCGTGCACAACGCCCCAACTCGAACCACCGACGCTACGTAGTAGTCTCATCGTGAGGTATCGCGCCAGCGACCCGACCAGGTTCTGATAGACCAACCGTTGCTTTGCAAAGGCTAGGGAGAGCTATGACGACGCACACGACCACCGAAAACGCTTGGGCTAGCCGAGAGGCGTCGACTGACCAGGCATTGAGCGACGAGACGCTGCAGCGGGTGGACGCGTGGTGGAGAGCCGCAAACTATCTGTCGGTGGGCCAAATCTATCTGCTGGACAACCCCCTGCTGCGCGAACCGCTGAAGCCCGAGCACGTCAAGGCACGCTTGCTCGGCCACTGGGGGACCACCCCCGGACTCACCTTCCTCTACGCCCACCTCAATCGAGCGATCGCCGAGCGGTCGACCAACGCGCTCTACGTGACCGGTCCAGGTCACGGCGGCCCCGGCCTGGTGGCCAGTTGCTATCTGGAAGGCAGTTACACCGAGACCTATCCGGACATCACCGGCGACGCCGAGGGCATCAAGCGGCTGTTCCGCCAGTTCTCCTTCCCGGGCGGCATTCCTTCGCACGTCGCCCCGGAGACACCGGGTTCGATCCATGAGGGCGGAGAGCTGGGCTACGCGCTGTCTCACGCCTACGGAGCGGCGTTCGACAACCCCGACCTGCTGGTTTTTGCAGTAGTCGGCGATGGCGAAGCCGAGACCGGGCCGCTGGCCACGTCGTGGCACTCCAACAAGTTCGTCAACCCGCATACCGATGGCGTGGTGCTGCCGGTGTTGCATCTCAACGGCTACAAGATCGCCAACCCCACCGTGCTAGCGCGTATCCCCGAGGACGAGCTTGCCGCCTTGATGCACGGGTATGGGCACACGCCGCACTTCTTCACCGGCGGTTTCGACGATGAGGACCACGCGACCGCGCACCGCAGGTATGCCGAGTTGTTAGATGTCGTGCTCGATGAGATCGCGCAGATCAAGGCCGACGCTGCCGTCCGGGATGCTGCCGGGCAAGCGCAGGAACGACCGCTGTGGCCGATGATCGTCTTCCGCACGCCTAAGGGCTGGACCGGGCCGAAGGAGATCGACGGCAAGCGCACCGAAAACTCATGGCGTTCACACCAGGTGCCGCTAGCCCACGCGCGCGACACCGAAGAGCACCTGGACAACCTCGAGGATTGGCTGCGCAGTTATCGGCCCGAGGAGCTTTTTGATGACGCTGGTGCCCCCATCCCCGACATCACGGCGGCCAACCCCCCGGCTGACCTGCGGATGTCGACCAACCCGATCACCAACGGCGGCCTCGTGTTGCGCGATCTGCGTATGCCGGACTGGCGCGACTACGGCGTCGAGTTGGACGGATCGATGACCGAGGCACCCCGCATACTGGGTGATTTCCTGCGGGACATCATCACCCTGAACCCGGACAACTTCCGCATCTTCGGGCCGGACGAGACCGCATCCAACCGGCTGCAGAACGTCTTTGAGGTCACCGACAAGCAGTGGATGGCCGGGTACTTGCCGAACGACGAGAACGACTCGATGGCCCGGGTGGGCAGGGTGATGGAGATGCTCTCGGAGCACCAATGCCAAGGGTGGCTCGAGGGCTATCTGCTGACCGGTCGGCACGGGATGATGAACTCCTACGAAGCGTTCATCCACATCATCGACTCGATGTTCAACCAGCACGCCAAGTGGCTGAAGGTGACCAACGAGATCCTGTGGCGCCGTCCGATCGCATCGCTGAATTATCTGTTGTCATCACACGTGTGGCGCCAGGATCACAACGGCTTCTCGCACCAAGACCCGGGTTTCATCGATCACGTGGTCAACAAGAAGGCCGACATCATCCGCGTCTACCTTCCACCGGACACTAATACGTTGCTCTCGACCTACAACCACGTGCTGCGCAGCAAGCAGTACGTCAACGTCGTGGTCGCGGGTAAGCAGCCAGCGCCGAACTTCCTGTCTGTCGACGAAGCCCTCAAGCACTGCACCCGAGGGCTGGGAATCTGGGAGTGGGCCGGCACCGAGGTCGAGGGGGAGTCACCAGACGTGGTGCTCGGCTGTGCGGGCGACGTGCCGACGTTGGAGGCGGTGTCGGCGGCTGCGTTGCTGCGCGAGCACATCCCGGACCTGAAGGTGCGCGTCGTCAACGTCGTTGACCTGATGCGGCTGCAAGACGAGAAAGAGCACCCGCACGGCCTCTCTGATCGTGAATTTGACACCATCTTCACCCCCGACAAGCCGGTGGTGTTCGCCTATCACGGGTATCCGTGGCTCATCCACCGGTTGACCTACCGGCGCACCGGTCATTCCAACCTCCATGTGCGCGGATACATCGAAGAGGGCACGACGACCACGCCCTTCGACATGCTGATGATGAACAACCTGGATCGCTACCACTTGGTGCTGGATGTCATCGATCGAGTGCCGGGGCTAGCCGCTCGGTATGCCGGGTTGCGGCAGCACATGGTCGATCAGCGACTGGAGATCCGCGCCTACACCCGGGCAACCGGCCAAGACAGCCCGGACATCCGCGCGTGGGTGCGAGCCGACGTCGGCGAGACCGCCACCGCCGAGGGCGGCCCCGCGATGCCGCAAGACACCGGCGGCGACAACGAGTAACCCCACGGGGCTTGCCTCGATGAGTTGACGGACTTACCCCTTTTACAGGTCGTTGGTGTTGAACGTGTCACAGGAGTTGGGGTCGCCGGACTGGTAGCCGGTTAGGAACCATTTCCGGCGCTGCTCGGCGGAGCCGTGGGTCCACACGTCGGGGTTGATGCGACCGGTGGCCTGCTTTTGGATGCGGTCATCACCCACGGCTGACGCAGCCGACAGCGCTGCGTCGATCTGTGCCTCGGTGACCGGTTCCAACAGAGCTTGGCCGCCCTCATCGACGGTGTCGGCGGCGTTGGCCACCCAGACACCGGCAAAGCAGTCGGCCTGCAGTTCGACGCGGACAGCGCCGGACTCCGGGCCTTGGCGGTCCTGCTGCGAACGAGCAAGGGCGCCGGTCAGGTTTTGGATGTGGTGGCCGTACTCGTGCGCCACGACATACATCTGCGACAGCGAGCCGCCGTCCGCGCCCATGGCTTCGAGCTGGTTGAAGAAGCTGACGTCGAGGTAGATCGTGGAATCGACGCTGCAGTAGAACGGACCAACACTGCTGTCGGCGGCCCCGCAACCCGTGTTGGTGCTGCCTTCGAACAGCACCGTCTGCGCAGGCTCGTACTCGTCGAATGCCCCGCCCCAGTAGTCCTGGACGCTGATGACCGCACCGACCATGCGGCAGTCGACGCGCTCATTGGCATCTGCGCCGGTTTTGCACTCAGGGAAAGGGTCGCTCCCGTTACCGCGCGCGGAGCTGGAAGAGTCGACATACTGCGAGTCGAAGTTCCAGTTGCTGCCCGCCGGTGCTCCCGCCCCCGAGTCTCCGCTGAAACTCTGGAAGATGACATAGAGAACGATTAGCACGATGCCGCCCACGCCACCGCCAGCGGCCATACTTCCCCCGCCCCTTCGTCCACCGCCGCCACCAAAGCGTTGCCGACGCCCACCACCGCGACCGCGACGGACTTGGTTGGTGTCGAGGCTGGCGTTCTCGCGGAAGGTCATGGATGCTCCGGGCGTTGAGGCAAAGTTGGGCCGAAGACACGATACTCCCGCGTAGACTGGTGAAGGCCTGTTTGGCCACCACCCCACCCCTGAAGGAGCCACCGCCGTGATCGTTGCCTCCGGCGTCGAGCTCCGTGCGGGCGCGACCCTCTTGCTTGATGACCTGACGTTCCGTGTTGCACCCGGTGATCGGGTCGGCTTGGTCGGCCGCAACGGGGCCGGCAAGACCACCCTGACCAAAGTCCTTGCTGGCCACGCCGAGCCGGCCAGCGGTTCGGTTTCACGCAGCGGCGAGGTCGGTTACCTGCCGCAGGACCCACGCACAGGCGACCTGACTGAGCTTGGCCGCGACCGCATCCTGAGCGCGCGCGGCCTCGACTCGGTGCTGCGCAACATGCGCGTGGCCGAAGAGGCCATGGCCAGCGCCGACGAGGTCCACCGCGATAAAGCAATGGCCCGCTACGGCCGCCTCGAGGGGGAGTTCACCTCACGCGGTGGGTATGCCGCAGAGTCCGAAGCCGCGTCCATCGCCAACAGTCTTGGGTTGGATGACCGCGTGCTCGGCCAGCCGCTCGGCACCCTGTCCGGTGGTCAGCGGCGTCGCATCGAGCTGGCGCGCATCCTCTTCTCCGGCGCCAGCACATTGCTGCTCGACGAGCCCACCAACCACCTTGACGCCGACTCGGTGGTGTGGCTGCGCGAGCATCTGAAGAACTATGCCGGTGGCTTGTTGATCATTTCGCACGATGTGGAACTGATCGAGACCGTCGTCAACCGGGTGTTCTACCTCGATGCCAACCGAGGCGAGCTCGACATCTACAACATGAACTGGAAGCGGTACCTCACCCAGCGTGAGAACGACGAGCGTCGCCGCCACCGTGAGCGACACAACACCGAGAAGAAGGCGCAAACTCTTATGGCTCAGGCCGAGAAGATGCGCGCCAAGGCCACCAAGGCCACTGCGGCACAGAGCATGATCAAGCGCGCCGAGAAGATGATGGCCGGTCTAGAGGGGGAGCGGTCGGTCGAGAAGGTCGCCAAGTTGCGCTTCCCGACGCCTGCCGCGTGTGGCAAGACACCGCTAACGGCCGAGGGACTGTCCCGTTCCTACGGTTCGCTAGAGATCTTCACCGACGTCGACCTCGCGATCGACCGCGGCTCCAAGGTCGTCGTCCTTGGACTCAACGGCGCGGGTAAGACCACGCTGCTGCGCCTGTTGGCGGGGATCGACCAGGCCGACACCGGCGAAGTCCACGCGGGGCATGGCCTCAAACTGGGCTACTACGCGCAGGAGCACGAGACGCTCGATGTGCAGCGCTCAGTGCTGGCCAACATGAAGACAGCCGCACCCGACCTTGACGAGACTGAGACCCGCAAGGTCCTCGGCTCGTTCCTCTTCAGCGGCGAGGACGTGCTCAAGCCCGCCGGGGTGCTCTCGGGTGGGGAGAAGACTCGTCTGGCGCTGGCCATGCTCGTCGTTTCGGCTGCGAACGTGCTGTTGCTTGATGAGCCCACTAACAACCTCGACCCCGCGTCCCGTGAGGAAGTCCTCGGCGCGCTGCGCTCATACAGCGGCGCCGTGGTGTTGGTCTCGCACGATGAAGGCGCGGTCAGCGCATTGGAGCCCGAGCGGGTGCTGCTGCTGCCCGATGGCGTCGAAGACCTCTACGGCCGCGACTACCAAGACCTCATCGAACTGGCCTAAGCAATATCGAGAACGGCTGTCATCTCAACTCACAACTGCGCTTGACCTGAAAGTCAGTTCCCTCCCGCCCAGAGAATGTTATGCCTTTTCGGCTCCACTAAGCGGACCTACACGAGTCGATGCAGTTGGCGCCTTTCGCGCCTACACCGACAGTCTGTTGACGGTCTTGGTCACCCTTTCGCCTTCGTTGTTGAGGAACACGATCTCGCCGAACCCGACGTCCGACCAGCCGTCAGTGTCGTCGGTCAGGGCCTCGGAGGCGAAGATGGCACCTGTCGCCTCTTCCTCATCGCATGTCTCGAAGTCGTAGGTCGTCTCGTCCTTCTCGAAGTTGCGACCCATCAAGAGGTACATCGGCTCCAGGAGCATCGAGAGGTCGAAGTCGTCCGTGCCCGGGCCGGACTCGCGCAGCTCCTTCCAGTCGCCGGTCGGATTCGTCTCGCCGTGGAGTCCGAGACCGGCGTTGACCCCGATGATGCGGTTCGTGGATACCAGCGCCATCTTCAGCTTGGTCAGACCCGGAAGGTCGAGATCCTTCATCGCTCCGGCGATCAGCCGGACCATCTCCTCGACCGCACGCTGGACGTCCTCATTGCTGTCGCCCTCGAGCAGTGAGAGCAGGAGCACGTAGAGAAACTCCGTGTCCGTCGTGCCCCGCATCTGCTCCAGGTAGATGTCTTTGCAGTGCTGCAGGAGCTCCCGCTGCAGGAGCTGCCAGTTCGGCAGGTAGCCGTTCTGGGCGACGATCCAGGAGGTCCCGGTGAACGAGAAGGGGTGGCAGTTCTCGTCGGCCAGCACGACCTTCGTGTCGTAGGCAGCTGCCCGGACGTGGGCAAGCATCGTGCTGGCGCGGAGGCTCGGGACGATGCGCTCGAGGTTGTCGTCGTAGAAGGCGGCTATGGGTCGGCGGTAGATGAAGGGCTCCTCCGGGTGTATGAGGTGCTCGCTCCAGGCGCCGAACCCCCACCCGGCCAGCTGGAGCTCCGGGTGGCGTTCAGGGTCGAGGGCTTGGTTGACCAGGCTGTTCGTGGGCTTGAGGAGCAGATTCTGCAGCGGGGTCTCCGGCCCGATGAACGCGAGCACTCGGCACATAGGTTTCCTCCATTGACGGTCGCTTGATGGTGACTGTCGACAGCCTATGGCCCGGGCAGCGTTCTCGGCCCAGTCCTCGCTGGCAGCACCGCGCACCTGCGTCATTCCGCCGCCAAAGCGCGAACAACCAACTCGCGCTCATCTCGCGACGGGGCAGCCTTCAGTTAGAGATCGACTAGCCGGTTAGGCAGCACGCCGGTCGTCCCGAATGGGTTCGAGAAGGGCTACAAGTAGACGCCGATCATGCCCTCGCACACACGAGAGCAGACCCCGCCTCGATCTCCGCTTCACGGCCGCGCTGTCCACGAGCATGACGACTTGTCGATGGGTTTTGGTACTTCCACATCGACGTGGTGTGACCGCCATGGTGGGCGTCGTCTCGGAATGGGAAGGCGTCCCCACCCGTTGCAACGACTATGAGGCAGGGACACACGATCAGCACGCACGCGGAGGACGTCCACGTCGAGGTTCGCCTCGACGGTGAGGTGGTGGCGAACGCGCAGCGGCCTGTACTGCTGGAGGAGACGGGCCTGCCCACCGCCTACTACCTTCCCAAATCCGCCCTCGTGGCTGACATGCGCCCCATGGAGTTGAGCACCCACTGCCCGTTTAAGGGCGACGCTTCGTACTGGACCA
>JAABUN010006557.1_pt1 | contig 13278 bp, 8 predicted proteins | sample 5559311 | NCBI WGS metagenome assembly JAABUN01 (sample SAMN10711877, study PRJNA513370) | rock metagenome | isolation source: Antarctica rocks | place: Antarctica: Victoria Land, Siegfried Peak sud | reverse complement strand
AGCACCGGCCCGGCGGCAAGGAAGAGGGCCAGACCAACCACGTGGAGCGCTTCAACAACACGCTTCGGCAGCGACTGGGACGCTTTGTGCGCAAAACGCTCTCGTTCAGCAAGTGTCCCAAGATGCACTGGTGGTGCTTGTTGCTGTTCCTGCACGAGCACAACAAAACTTGCCTGAAGCGGCTTGCCAGAGCGCAGGCAAAACAATTAACGTAGAGCCACTACCCGGCGGTCGCCCGCTCATCAACCCCCTGCGCTTCGTGGACGAGCCACCCCAGTCGCGCAACGAAACACTGGCCGCCTTCATGCGCCGCATCAACGTTTGCGAGGAACGCGGCAGCGGGATTGACAAAGTCATTGACGCTATCGAGTTTTTCCAACTGCCCGCCCCGGAATTCGCCGTCACTGAGAACCACACCAAGGCGTCGTTGTTCGCCCATCGCGCGTTCCGGGAGATGAGCAGCCGGGATCGGGTTTGGGCCTGCTATTGGCACGCCTGCCTGCGGTACGTTTCCGGCGCGCAAATGACCAACGAGACGCTCCGTAAGCGCTTTTCGCTCAGCGACGACAAGTACAATCAAGTCTCAAGGATCATCTCGGATGCCAAGCAGGCGGAATTGATAAAGCCGTACGACCCCGAAAACCGGTCGCCGCGTTATGCCCGCTACGTTCCGTTCTGGGGCTGAGTCAGTCATGTCACGTCATGTCACCGCCCCTTGTTCCTTGATCTATATGTTGAGGCAGCAGGCTTGAAGGGCACAACATATAGATTTTTCGCGGCGAATTGGCCGTAGTTCTTATGTCGCGCCATGTCGCAAAGAGAACGTTTCGCCCGTTCTGGCTGGCGGCAAAGACCGCACCTTCAAAATCTGGAAGGTGCGTTGGCTCCCCAGACTTTTTCCTTGACGGAGCACTCCTGTGAAAATTGACCCGAAAATTTACCGCGACATGGGCCTGAACGATTCCGAGTACGCCCAGATCGTCCAAACGCTGGGCCGCGAGCCGACCTACACCGAGATCGGTATGTACTCGGTCATGTGGAGCGAGCACTGCGGCTACAAGTACAGCCGCCCCGTGCTCAAAGCCTTCGCCGAGTACAAAAAGGCGCAGGAAACCGGTGCGCTCGAAAACGCGGGCGTGGTCCCGCTCGGCGACACGGGCTGGGGCGTGGTCTTCAAGATGGAGTCGCACAACCACCCGTCGGCGGTAGAACCCTACCAGGGCGCGGCAACCGGCGTCGGCGGCATTCTGCGCGACATCTTCACCATGGGCGCCCGCCCCATCGCCAACCTGGACTCGCTGCGCTTCGGCCCACTCACGGATGCGCGCAATCGTTACCTTTTCGAGCACGTCGTCAAGGGCGTCGGCGACTACGGGAACTGCCTCGTCGGCGAAGAGGCGTTTATCTGGCGCGACATGGTAGGGGACGTTCACTTCGACACCATTGGTGCCTTTGTCGAAGCGCGGCTGAAGCCAGATCAGCAAAACATGGATTTGGACGGGAAAATTGAAACACTCTCGGTGGAGCCAGAAAGTTTGTCCGGCGTGCCAATCGTTTGCTGGTGTCCCGTGCGGCGCGTGTTCAAGCGGCGGACGGGAGAATTGGTACGCTTGCGCACGCGCGACAACAATTCTTTGACGGTCACGCGCGACCACCCGATGGTGACGCTGCATCCTAACGAGAGTACGTTCCAAAGTTACCGCACCCCCACCGAGTCGGGGACGGAATTTAAGTACAGGCATTACACAATTCCCGCTAGTCGTTTGGTGCCAGGAGACCGCATGCCCATCGTTCATGATTTGAAGCGCGCTGTACAAAACGACGTTGCGGGCAGGAATCTCAGGGAACTAGGCTTCTGCGTCGCCACCACTGTCATCAAGAGCGTCGAATCCCTTCCTGCTCAGGAGCAAGGTTGCTACGTGTACGACGTGGAGGTGGAGCGAACGCATCTGTTCGTGACCAGCGGCGGCATCGTGACGCACAACTGCGTGGGCGTGCCCACGGTCGGGGGCGAGATTACGTTTCACCCGTGCTATAGCGGCAACCCGCTCGTGAACGCGATGAGCGTCGGTATCGTGAAGATGGACGGCGTCGCCTCCGCGCGAGCGGCCGGCATCGGCAACCCGGTTTTGTACGTCGGCTCGGCTACGGGGCGCGACGGCATTCACGGCGCGACCTTCGCCTCCGTGGAACTCACCGAGGAAAGCGAGGCCAAGCGGCCCAACGTCCAGGTCGGCGACCCGTTCACGGAAAAACTGCTGATCGAGGCCACGCTCGAAGCCCTCGGCACCGGCCGAATCGTCGGCATTCAGGACATGGGCGCGGCGGGCCTGACCTGCGGCACCAGCGAGATGGCCGCCAAGGGCAGCGTCGGCATGGACGTGGACGTGCAAACCGTGCCCCGGCGTGAATCGGGCATGACGGCCTACGAAGTCATGCTGAGCGAGTCGCAGGAGCGGATGCTGGCCGTCATCGAGCGCGGCCACGAGGACGAAGTCGCCGCCGTGTTCCGCAAATGGGGCCTGACCGCGGCCGTAATCGGCCATGTCACGGACACGGGCCGCGTGGTCATCCGCGACGGCGAGAAAATCGAGGCCGACATCCCCGCCCGCTCCCTCGCCGACGACTGCCCGACCTACTTCTTGGAAGCCGCCGAACCGGCCTACATCGCCCGCGTGCAATCCGCCGACCTGACCAACCTTCCCGAACCGGACGACTACAACGCCGTGCTGCTGCGCCTGCTGTCGTCGCCCACCATCGCCTCGAAACGCTGGGTGTGGGAGCAGTACGACCACATGGTTCAGACGCAAACGGAAATCCTGCCGGGCGCGGGCGACGCGACCGTGCTCCAAATCCGCGCGGCGAACGGGCGGCGCATTGCGGTCACGACCGACTGCAACAGCCGCTTCTGCTACCTCGATCCGTTCGTGGGCGCGCAGATGGCCGTCGCCGAGGCCGCCCGCAATTTGTCCTGCGTCGGCGCGACCCCGAAGGCCGTCACGGACTGCCTGAACTTCCCGTCACCGGAAAAGCCGGAAGGCTTCTGGCAGTTCCGCCGGGCGGTCGAGGGCATGGCGCAGGCCTGCGAGTTCTTCGCCACCCCGGTCGTTTCCGGCAACGTCAGTTTCTACAACGAAACCCCGGACGGCGCGATCTTCCCGACCCCGACCGTCGGCATGGTCGGCGTGTTTGATGAAGGCGTTGAACCGGTCGGCCTCGCCTTTCAAAGCGACGGCGACCTGATCTACCTGCTGCGTCCTGAAGGCAGCGACGCTGTCTCCGGCCTGGACGGCAGCGAATACCTTTCGCTCGTTCACGGCCGCGAAGAGGGCAAACCGACGCTTGACCTGGACGGCGAGCGTCGTGTTCAGCAGGTCACGCGGCAGGCTATCGCCGCCAATCTGCTTCGCTCCGCGCACGACTGCTCCGAGGGGGGAACCGCCGTCGCGCTCGCCGAATCCTGCCTGCCCGCGAGCCTGGGAGCCGAAATCCGCTTCGCCGTCACCGACTTTGCGGACCTGCCCTGGTCCGCCATCCTGTTCGGCGAGGCCGCATCGCGCGTTCTCGTTTCCGTCCGCCCCGGCGACGATCAAAACGCCCTGCTCGACCTGGCCGAAGCCGCGAACGTCGAAGCCGTTTTCATCGGCCAGGTTAAAGCCAACGACCGCTTCAACGCCGCCGGCCTGCTCGACCTGCCGCTCGCCGCCCTGCGCGACGTCTACGAAAACGCAATCCCGCGCGCAATGGGCGAAGCGGGCCAAACGTGAAATTACCTAACGCCGAGCGCGCCGTGGTTCCGATGGAGAAGTTGACGGAGTACTGCCTGAACCCCGACAACCGGGTCGGGCAGCACAAGGCGCGCGTCTTCGCGTCCGCCCTGGGCATCACCAGAGCGGAGGCCGAACTGTTGCGCAACGCTCTGCTCGCCGCCGCCCGTGATGGCGAAGTCCAGGAGGGCCGGCGGGATCAGCACGGTCAGCGTTACACGCTCGATTTCTCCCTGCGCGGTCCGGGCGGTGCCGAGGCCACGGTTCGCAGCACCTGGATCGTTGGGACGAACGAGGACGCGCCCCGGCTCGTGAGTTGCTACGTTTACGATAAGAAAGATCAAGGTTGATGAGCGAAATCCGCCTGTTCGACACCGTCGCGCTTATCGAGGACATTCCCGACGAGGGGCTGCGCCGTGGTCAGGTTGGGGCCGTGGTAGAGGTGTATCCCGACGACGCTTTCGAGGTCGAGTTCGTCGCCCCCAACGGTCAAACCTACGCGATGCTCGCCCTGCGCGCCCATCAACTCCTGCGCCTTCATCACGAGCCAATCCGGGAACTCGAACGCGCCGCGTGACCACGAAAGTGTGCTTGCCAGGTCGGTTTCGTATCCGTGCTTCCACGCGGTTCATCAGCGCACTACCTTCAGGATTTCCTCAGGTGTAATGCACGGTGTAGGTGATCTTGCGCTCCTCGCCGGGCTTGAGGGTGACGCGGAACTCGATGGTTTGAAAGTCCTTTTTGGTGAACGGGTCGGACTTTTGGGTGATCTTCCCGTTCGCGCTCCGGTACAGCGTTTCGACCACGCGGATTTCGGCCGACTCCTTTTTGCGGTTGCGCAGCGTGATCTTGAACGACTCGTCCACGAACTGGCCCCGCTGCACCTTGAAGCCGGTTTGGCGGCGTTCGCCGACCAGATCGAAGGCGTCGCCGGTGTAGACGCGCAGCGTTTCGCCCTGCGGCGTGTGGTCAATCGTGTTTTCGCCGATGAACTGGAGGGCGTCGCTGCTGCCGGCCCCGGCAACCGCTTCGCGCCGGTAAAAGCGGACGCGGCCTTTGGGCAGCGGGATTCCCAGGCCGTTTGCCTTCGTGTTGGCGAACTCGCGCATGACCCAGACCTTGTTGTTGCTTTGCGTGCCGTAGTCGCGTTCGCTCCGCAGGTTTTGGGACGAGTAGCCCCGGTAGCGGTTGGCATCCCTCTTCGCCCCATCATAGACGTAAAGGCGGGCGGCCTTGACGGCTTCGGCACGGGCGAACTCGACCTGCTTGGTTTGCCGGTCGCGCAGCGTGGTTCGGCGTTGCAACGTGTAGAGGTGGTACTCGTCGAAACTTTTCTCAGTCACGGGCGGCGGAACGGCAGCGTACCCGCCGGCCCCCGGATAGCCCCCACGGCTGAAGTAGACTTCCCGTCGCTGGATTTTGCTCACGTCGCCGGCCATGAGTTGGACGCGGGCGTCCTCGAAGGTCCGGCCGCTGTTGTTGTTCATCGTCACCCAGCCGACCAGGTCCACGGTGTCGCCGGTTTCGGGCGCGACAAGGTTGTAGTTCGCTTTCCAGGTGAAGCCACCGCTGACGTAGGCGAGTTCGGCCGCGAGCGGCCCGCCTTGGTCGGTTTCCAGCGTCCATTCGAGCGTCGGCTTGAGGAGCAGGGAGCCGTCGGCCGGCGCGGGGAACAGCGGCGTGCCGGGCAGCCCGAAGCGCAGTTTGCCGTCCACCTCGACAATCGGGCCACCCGCGCCCGCCGGGTTGTTGTCGCCACCGTCGAAGCCGCCGTCATCGCTCGGCATGCCGGTCGCGGGGAACACGCCGGAGGCGCGGACGATTTTGCCGCGCACGATCCGGCCCGGCCCCTCCGTGCCCGGCGCGGGCGGCGCGAGGAAGTCAATCGTTTTGCCCTCGTACAGGGCGAGCAGCCGTTCCTGGCTGGCCGTGTCCGCCCGGAAGTTCTGCTCGACGATTTGTAGGCGGCGCTTGCCGGTCGGGTCGCGCAACACGACCGAGTCCGGCTCCAGCAGGGCGGTCACGTCGGAAAACGTGACGGCGTTCGCGCCCTTTTTCAGGTCGAGCCGAGCCGTTTCGCGCACCACGGCGAAGTTCTGGTTGTAGATGGTAAGGGCCGGATCGTCGGCGCGGGCAGCGGTTGCCCACGCCGCGAAAACGGCAGCGGCGAGTGACAGGGAAAAGCGGGCGGGGCGGGGCATTCGGTTCATCCTTTGTGGAAATCGGGGAAGTGGGTTCGCGCCGCTTTGGACGAACGGGCCGGGCGGCGGCTTCAACCGCCCTTCGGCACCGGGCCGTAAACGACCCGTCCACGGCCCATCGGAATGGGCCAACAAGCCCGGTAAACCGGGCTGACCGCAAGCCAAGCGGTAATCGGCAGCCCCGTTGACGGGGCTTTTGCCCGCTTCGGGCGCGGACGGGTCGTTTACGGCCCGGTGCCGAAGGGCGGTTGAAGCCGCCGCCCGGCCCGTTCGCTCTGCTTTGCCGCCCCAAAAACGCCGATGGTACACTGAACCGACCCGTTGAACCAATCCGTTATGGCGAACCGCCCACGACCAGAAACCCCATCCTCGACCACCCCCGCCTCGTTTTCCCCGACCGCCTCCGCCGCCCGCGGCGCGGTGCGCGACTCGTTCGGTTTCCGCGCCCGCGTGAAGGTGCGGGTCGCGCTCGACGTTCCCCGGCCGGCCCGCCACTCGTTCCGCTGGGACACGCTCGCGGGGGCCTGCACGGGCGCGTACATGGGCATGACGTTCCCGTTCTTCACGCGCATCGCGCGCGGCGAACTGCAAGCGTCCGAAACGATGATCGGGCTGATGGCCGCCGCGCCGTTCATCGGCAACCTGCTCGCGCCGCTGTGGGCGCGGCAAATGGAGGGGCGTGCGAAACTGCCGTTCGTGATCGGCTCGTGGGTGCCCGCGCGGTCTCTGCTGTTCCTGATGCCGTTTGCCACGTTCCCGGCCTTGTTCGTCGCCCTCGTGGGCGGCTTGCAGTTCGTGGGCACGATCTCGACGCCCGCGTACACCACGCTGATGCGCGACATCTACCCGGATCGTTCGCGCGGCCGGCTGCTGGGCTACGTGCGCGTCGCGGCCCAGGCGATGATGTTTTTGGCGACGCTTGTGGCCGGGCGGCTGCTCGATCACACGATCTCGTACCTTTATCTTTTCCCGGTCGCGGGCGTGCTCGGCCTTTTCGCCGCCTATGCCTTTTCGCACGTACGCGCGCTGCCCGAAGCCGCGCCTGGTCCACCTGAAGCCGGGGAAGAACGTCTTTCCACGCTTGCCTTCGTGCGAGATACGCTGGCGATCTTGCGCGACAACGTGGGCTACCGCTGGTTCGCCGCCTCGGTTTTCACCTACGGCTTCGGGAACCTGATGGTCGTGCCGCTGTACGCGCTGTATCAGGTAGACGTGCTCCAGGTCAGTAACACCCAGATTGCCAACCTGGCGAACTTCGCCTCGCTGGCCTCCATCGCCGGCATGTTTTTCTGGGGCCGCTACCTGGACCGGCGGGGGGCGCCCGTGTCGGTTCTGCTGTCCATCATGCTGATCGCCGGCATTCCGCTCGTGTACCTATTCGCCCCTTTGTTCGCCCCTCCGGTTTCGGGCCTGTTCGTTGCGTCCGCGCTGGCCGGCTTCGGCTTCGCGGGCATCGAACTGTCGTACATGCAAAGCATTTTGACCTACGGGGAGCCGGGCCGGGCCGCGCAGTACCAGTCCCTGCATTCCCTCCTGCTGGGCGTTCGGGGCGTGCTCGCGCCGCTGGTCGGCATCCCGCTGATGAAGGCGCTGGGCTTTTCCGCCGTGTTCGTTCTCGCCCTGGTGATTATGGTGGTGGGCGCCGTTTTGCAATGGCTGGCCCTGCGCGCGGACCGCCGGGTGCAGCAGCGGTTATCGGCCGTGGGATAAAGCCACCCCCGCCACCATGATGTCGCTGACGAGGGCGTCGAGGCGTTCGGAAACGTCCCGCAAAACGGCCACGTCGCTGTCGGGGCGGCGGGCGGCGTGGGGAGGGGGCGCGTCGCACCCGATTCGGTCGCGCAAACGCAAAAACTGAGCGGCGGTGTGCTTGTAGGCCGGCACGGGCGGGCGAAACGCGAAAAAGCCCAGGTATTGCAGCAGATCGTTGAGGCCGAAAAAGCGGGCGTCGTCGGCCCGCCACAGCCGGTCGCGCAGCGCGAACGCTTCGGGCGCGAAGGCGCTCAGGCCCAGCAGGTAGTCGGAGCCGTAGCAAATCATGTCAATGGCAAGGTCGTTGCCGGTGTAGATTTTGAAGTCGGGCCGCACCCGGTCGCGCAGATCGAGACGCTGCCATTCCAGAACCCGGTCCAAACTGGAATGCTTCATGCCGGTTAGTTGCGGGATTTGCAGCAGTTCCCGGACCACGTCGAGCGCGTAGATTTGGCCGAAGGGCGCGAACATTTCGCCCAGTTCAAAAGCGAGCATCTTGTCGCAATGCGCGGCCACGTTGCGGTACAAGGCCACGAGTTCGCCGTCGCTTTTCCCCTTCATCGCCGAGCATTGGAACAAGATGGGCGTGCCGCCCCACTCCTGAATCTCGGCCACCGCCCGCAGGTAAGCCGGCAGCGGGTCGCCGCCCGCCTCGCTGCCCGCCTCGCCCTCGATGAATGCCCCGGCAACAAACGGGCGCGTGCCCATCACCTCGCGCGTTGCTTGAAGAACGGCGTTTCGTTCGCCGGGCGTGAGCAGGTTCGTGTAGCCGGTGTCCATGTTGACGGCCGGCGTCAGGCCAGCCTGGTCGGTGCGCGCCACGTTCGCTTGCAGGCCGTTCGCGTCCATGCGGCCGTTTTCGTCAAAAGGGAGCAGCACGGCCGAAATTCCCTCGATGGCGCGGCCGGGCCGCACGCGCCCCACCACCTGGCTTCCTGTCAACATGCCGGTATCCTTCTCCTGATCCGGGCGGCGGCTTCCTCGCCCGCCCTCGTAATTGTAGCCGAAGCGACGACGGGCCACGCAGACGCGCCGCGCGGCAGCCCACAAGCACAAAAGCCCGGCTCCGTTGGGGGAGCCGGGCTTTTGCGTTCGCAAGAAAAACTGCGGCAGCCCGTCAAACCCCGGCCGGCGTCGCCCCCTGCCGCGAAACGTCGTCGTGGACCTCGCGCGTGTCGGGCGCACCCACGATGGTTTCGACGCCCAAAAACGCGTTTAACTGCGTGTCGTCGTGGCGGCGGACCCAGGTGCTGAACTCTTCGCCGTCCTGCTTGCCGCCGTTAAAGGCGTTCAGGAGGTTTTCGAGGGCGAACTGAACCTTGTCGGCGGGCACCTTGCGATGGATCGCGTGGGTGAAGGAGCGGTCGCGGCCGAGCGCGCCGCCCAGGTGAATGTCGTAAGCCTCGACCTGCTCCTTTTGCCCCTCGACGCGCGCCTTGCAGCCCTGCAAGCCGATGTCGCCGATGGCGTGCTGGGCGCAGCCGTTCGGGCAGCCGTTCATGTTGATGCGAACGTTGCGATCAAAGGCCACGCGCTTTTCCAGATGCGTGACGATCTGAATCATGCGCTGCTTGGTTTCGGTAATGGCAAGGTTGCAAAACTCGGTGCCGGTGCAGGCAATCGCCCCGCGCCGGACTGAATGCCCTTCCCACTGAAACCCGGACGCGGCAAGCGCGGCGAGCGCGAGGTCGAGGTTCTCGTCGGGAACGTCCGGGAGCAGCAGGTTCTGCATGTGCGTGGTGCGAATCTGGCCGCTGCCGAAACGCGCGGCGATGTCGGCGAGTTCGCGCAGTTGCCGGCCCTGCACGCGGCCGGTCAGTACCGAAAGCCCGATCCAGTTCAGGCCGCGCTGCTCCTGGCGATGAACGCCGACATGGTCGCGGTAAATGTTGCCGGGCGCCTCATCGGGCACGCCGGGCCGGGGTGTGTAGCCCAAATACTCGATGAGTTTTTCCTTGAACTTTTCCGGTCCCCAGTCCGAGACGAGAAACTTCAAACGCGCGTGGGTTCGCTTTTCACGGTAGCCGAAGTCGCGGAAAATTCCGGTCACCGCCCGCACGGCATCCACGGCCTGGTCGGGCGTAAAAAACACGTCAATCCACGGCGCGAAGTACGGCTGGGTGCTCAGGCCGCCGCCGACGCGCAAGCCGTAGCCGATCTCGCCGGTTGTTTCATCACGCGCGGCGACGAGCGAAAAGTCGTGGATTTCGGGCTGGCAGCATTGTTCGGGGCAGGCCGACACGCTCATCTTGTATTTGCGCGGCAGGTTGGAAAACTCTTTGTTGCCGACCAGGGCGTTATGCAGGGCGAGCACGGTCGGGCGCACGTCCAAAAGTTCGTCGGGGTGCGAACCGGCGACCGGGCAGGAAACGACGTTGCGGGGAATGTCGCCGCACGCGCCCATCGTGGTCACGCCGACCGCGTTCAGGCGGGCGATGATGTCGGGGAAGTTTTCAATCGTCAGCCAGTGCCACTGAATTGCCTGGCGGGTCGTCACGTCGCAAAAGCCGCGTGCGTACTCGTCCGTCAGGTCGGCGATGACGCCTAACTGCTCGCTCGACACCATGCCGCCGGGCAGTTTGAGGCGCATCATGAAGTGGCCCTCGTTGGGCTGCTGCTGGTAGATGCCGAACCAGCGCATCCGGGTGAAGTCGTCCGGATGGATGCTGGCGAAACCGTCCTTTGCGTAGCGGAGCACGTCGTCCCACACGTCCAGGCCGTCCTTTTCCCGCTTGAGCAACTCTACCTTGTTGAGTTTAGGTGCTGCCTGCGCCGTAGCCGCTGTGGTCGTTGGTGCCGCCATCTCGTTCCCCCGCTGATTTCCGTAATGTTGACTGCAATGGTCAACAATTGTAACACGCGGGGGCGGCGGGAAGCAACCGCCCGCCCGACTGTACAGTCGGGCGGGCGGTAGTTGCCACGTCCTCACCGTCGCCGTCGTCACCCTGGCCGAAATGAACGAGGCAGCAGACCGGCCGGGCTGGTACTTCCCGCTACCGCGGGGTCAACAGGAAGGCGCGGTTGCCCTTGTTGTTCGCGTACCTGCCGATGATGCCGCCCCGGTTGTTGATCCGAAGGGCGTCCACGAGTACCAGGCCGCCTCACTGGTGTCACTGTAACAAGCCACTCTCTCAAAACTCTCTCAAGACCGTGGCGGCAAAGAAAAAGCCGGAGAATTTCTCCGGCTTTTTTCGCGGCGTCCGTGGCGGGCCTATTTTGGGACGGGCATGAACAGGGGCTGGCTGGGGGAGAAACTGCCTTCCAGGCGCGGAAACTCGACTGCCTGCCGCACGCCTTCCTTGCGCGCGTAACGGCGCACGCTGGCGTCCACGGCGAACTGCAAGCCCGACAGCGTGAGCACGCGGCCGCGCGCCACGTCCTCATAGACGAGTTGAGGTGCGTCGCCGCGCAGGGCTTCGAGCCACGCCTGGGTGAAGATGCCGTGCTTGAGGTCTTCGCTCTCGTAGGAGGGCGTGTCGCCGCTGGAGGCGGTGCAGATCACCAGGTTCCCGCCTTCCTCCACGCCGCGCTTGAGGTCGGCGGCGGTGGCGACGGTTTCGCGCCGCAGACCCGGCGCGGCGCGGCAGCAGTCGGCCAGCACCCAGACCGAGCGGGCGGTTTTGCGCGCTTGCTGTAACTTCGCCAGCACGTCCTTCCAGGGCAGGCCGGTGCCCTCGACGTTTTCAGGGTCCACTCGCACGGGTGCGAAGTAGGAGGCGTCGCCCTTCTTCAGGCCGTGGCCGGACAGGGCAAGGATGAGCGTGTCGCCGGGGCGCACGTTCCTGGTGAACTGGTTCAGCGCCTGCTGGACGCGGACCAGCGTCGCCTCGGCGTCGGTGACGACGGTGATGTCCACGCCCTTGTAGAGTTTGCCGTCTCCGGCCTGGGCGCGCAGGGCGTCGCCCATGTCCAGCGCGTCGCGGTGGGCGAATTGGAGTTTGGGCAGGTTCTGGTAGGCGGAGACGCCGATGGCGAGCACGCGCAGCGCGCCCCGGTTCTGTTCGGCTTTGGGGTTTCGCAGGCGCAGAATCTGCCGGTCGCTGATGCTGCCCCCCGTCGTCTCGGCGGCGATGGCGATCCGCACGTTCGCCCCGTCGGTGTCCTCGATGGGCAGGGTCAGGCGCAACTGCTGGTAGTGAGCGTACTGCGGCTTCTTCACCAGTTCGGCGACATCGGGCGGCAGTTCTTTGGCGAGCGCGGCGCGGTCTTCCCCCTTCTCCAGCAGCCGTCCTTTTTCCAGGATGCGACCCTTTTCCAGAACGCGGCCTTTTTCCAGGAGCCGTCCCTTTTCCAGAACGCGGCCTTTTTCCAATAAGCGGCCTTTCTCGTCGGGCAGGGGCAGGTCAAAGCCCTTGTCGCCGCCGAAGGGGCGACCGTTGATCCAGAGACGGTAGCGTGCCAGCGGAATCGGCGCGAGAAAGGCGACCTGGACTTCCACGGTATCGCCCTTCACGTCGGCGTTTTCGGCGGGCGTGAGGAACCGGGTTTCGGGGCGCGTCGCCGTTGAGGTCGCGGCTGGCTGCGCCGACGACGCGGCCGGGTCGCGCGGCAGGCTCTGGACGCGCTCGTCAATCGCATCGGCCCGCTTGAGATAGGTCTTGGCCTGGGCTTCGTCGCCCGATTCCAGAGCAAACCGCGCCAACTGGCGCAGGACGTAGGGTGCAACAAGGGAGTTGGGCGCACGCGCGTCAATGATTTTGAGGGCCTGGCGCAGGCTCTCCAGTGCCGCGCGTGTGTCACCGGTTTCATCCTGGAGCGCGCCCAGGTTGCCGAGACTATGCGCCACGTCCAGCGAGTCGGGGGCCAGTTTCTCCTGAATCGTCAAGGCGCGCTGGAACAGGCTCTTCGCTGCGGCAAGGTCACCCTGGCTCTTGGCGACGAGGCCCAGGTTGTTGAGGCTTGTTGCCACGTCGAGCGAGTCGGGGGCCAGTCTCTCCCGAATCGTCAAGGAACGTTGATATAGTGTCTTGGCCCCGGCAAGGTCACCCTGCCTCTTGGCGACGAGGCCCAGGTTGTTGAGACTTGCTGCCACATCGAGCGAGTCGGGGGCCAGTTTCTCCCGAATGGTTAAGGAACGTTGATATAGTGTCTTGGCCCCGGCAAGGTCTCCCTGGCTCTTGGCGACGTTCCCCAGGTTGTTGAGGCTTGTTGCCACCTCCAGAGAGTTAGGAGCGATTTTCTCATGAATCGCTAAGGCACGCTCATACAGGCTCTTCGCTGCGGCAAGGTCGCCCTGGCTATTGGCGACGTTCCCCAGGCCGAGGAGGCTTCCTGCCACATTGAGCGAGTCGGGAGCCAGTTTCTCCTGAATCGTTAAGGAACGTTGATATAGTGTCTTGGCCCCGGCAAGGTCGCCCAGGTCGAAGACGACGTTCCCCAGGTTGAGGAGGCTTGTTGCCACGTCGAGCGAGCCGGGGGCCAGTTTCTCCTGAATCGTCAAGGCACGCTGGTACAGGCTCTTCGCTCCGGCAAGGTCGCCCTGGTCGGAGGCGACGTTCCCCAGGCTGTTGAGGCTTGCTGCCACATTGAGCGAGTCGGGGGCCAGTCTCTCCCGAATC
>JAABUN010006556.1_pt1 | contig 13279 bp, 11 predicted proteins | sample 5559311 | NCBI WGS metagenome assembly JAABUN01 (sample SAMN10711877, study PRJNA513370) | rock metagenome | isolation source: Antarctica rocks | place: Antarctica: Victoria Land, Siegfried Peak sud | reverse complement strand
CGCCGTACCGCAGGTGCCGGGGTCGCTGGAGGCGGTGCTCGACGCCCTGGAGGCCGACCACGAGTGGCTGCTCGAGGGCGGCGTCTTCACCCCAGACGTGATCGAAACCTGGGTCGACTACAAGCGAACTCACGAGGTCGACGCCGTACGGCTGCGCCCGCACCCGCACGAGTTCGCCCTCTACTACGACATCTGAGCGCGTAGGGCCCTGACCTCCGGGTTCAGGCCCTTTCTGGGTCGCTGTTGCGTCCCTGTTGCGTGAGAGATTGAGCGGCCGTCCCCTTCGGGGGGCGGCCGCTGTCGTTTCGTCGCCCGACCGTGTCCCAGCAGTCCGTGGAGAAGGGTGCACGTAGGAGTCCGGCTCCTGACGGAGCTGATGAGTATGGCAAAGCGCATCCATCTCCATCGCCCAGTGTGAGTTGTCCCAGAAAGAGAGCACTCTGCGGCTCGCTAGGCGCAAGATCGGCACTCATGGCCGGCAACTCATGGAAGATCGAACACTTATCCATCATGGAGTAGTCCGCCATCCTACCATTGGACATGACTAGTAGGGTCTCTGACCTGCAAATATATAGACTGGCGGGTACGGAATCACAATCCTACGTGCCATCGATGTATGCCCCGATCCAAGGCCGTGTTGCACATCTCCATGCAAACCTGTAGCCTGAGCGCACTCAGACGATGGGGAGTGTTGCCATGGAAGTCAGCACGTTGCTCAAGAAGGCCTGGTCCGCCGTCGAAGACGCCGGATTGCCTGACGAGATCCAGCCACTCGCGTTCCGCGAGGCCGTCCGTCTCCTGTCCCCTGTCGAAGGCGCACAGGCCGGCGCCCGCTCCGGTGGTGTTAAGCCTGGCGGCGATGGCGGCAACAAGGGAGCGGCCAACGGCGACTCGAACGGCGGACAGGGCGCGGTCGTCGTAACGGAGGACGAGATCTACGACCGCGTGGCCACGCAGACGGGTATCGATCGGCACAAGCTTGAGGCACTCGTGCACCTCGATGACGATGGCTTGCGCATCAGTCTCCCCGGCCTGAAGCTCGGCAAGACCAACTCCGATCGGGCACGGGCGGTGGCGCAGATCCTGACCGTCACGCGGGGTTTCGGGTTGGCTGAGAGCGAAACCTCCTTGGAGGTTATCCGTACCGAGTGTGACCGGCTCAAGGTCTACGACTCTGCGAACTTCTCAGCCCACATCAAGGGATTGAGTGGCTACGTCATCAGCGGCACGGGGCCTAACCGCCGCTTGCGGGCGAAGGGTCCTGGAATTCAGGCGTTCGCGACCCTGGTCGAAGGACTCGTCGGCGAGTCGTGACGACTCTGGACCTTCGCGTGCGTCAAGGGTTCAGCGCCGCTGGGCTGCCGAACGTCCTGATCGATGATTTGTTGGGAGCCTTCGCGGAGGCGAAGCGCCGCTTTTACCGCGAAGATCTCCGGCCTTCAGAAATCGAGGGTGGGCGGTTCTCGGAGGCTGTGTTCCGCATCCTGCAGTGGGCGACGACGCAGACGTTCGTCCCTCTCGGCAAGACCCTGCCCTCCGTGGACAGGATGATCATCACTCTGGAGAACGCGCAGGGTCCCGAGAGCGTTCGGCTGCACATCCCCCGCACACTGCGGCTGATCTACGACATCCGCAACAAGCGGGACGTCGCTCACTTGGCTGATGGCATCAACCCCAATGTGCAGGACGCGACCCTGATCGTCAGGAACATGGAGTGGGTACTGGCCGAACTTGTGCGGCTCTTCCACAACGTGTCACCGGCCACCGCCTGCGGCATCATTGCCGACCTAGTGTCCAAGGACGTGCCACTCGTCCAGGTCTTCGACGGTTTCCCACGCGTGCTTCAGCAGCTAAGGGCTTCAGACCATTTCCTCGTCCTGCTCTACTGGCGGGCGCGGACGGAGCCACATTGGAGGAGTTGAACTCGTGGGCTCGGCCGGCGATGCGCTCGAACCTTCGGCGGACGCTAAGCGAGCTTGACAGCAAGGACCTGCTACATCTCATGGGGGATGGCTACGTCCTGACCCACCTAGGCGAGCGCGAGGTTGAAGAACGGAAGTTGCTGGAACCCGCCTAGCTCCAGCCCACTCGCTATCTCGGGGTGGCACGCAAGCGCTATCTCGGGGTGGCACGCAAGCGATGATTGTTCGAAGCCTCCGAGCCGAGTCGACACGACCCCGAGCACCACGACTTGCTCAGGAACTCGATGAGGGCCGACTTGAGCAAGAAGTGGCTGCGGCCGCCGGTGTTGAGGCCCGGGAACCGTGATTGCCACCCAGCGATAGGGCACCGTCAATTGCTGATCGAGCGCGCCCCTCGCTGCTCGGGATCAGGTGCGTGTAGACGCGCAGCGTGAAGCCGGGGTCGGCGTGACCGAGGTAGTCGGACACGGTGCGGATGCTCTCGCCGGCGTCGAGCAGCACGGACGCGAAGTAGTGCCGCAGCGCGTGCATGCCGTTCTCGCGGGTGGCCTCGACACCGGCCGCGCGGAGCGCGGGCTTCCAGATGTGGTGGTTGAAGTAGTTGCGGTTGATCGTCGTCCGCTCCCTGCCCCAGAACAGCAGAGTGGTCGTCCTGGTAGGTCCGCCCGGCTCGAGCCAAGGCAGCTCGACGGTCAGGGGCGGGTAGCTCGCCATGTGCTCGCGGAGCGCCGTCGCCACGATGTCGGGCAGGGGCACCTCGCGGCTCTTGCCCCGCTTCGGCGGCCCGAGCACGAGGCGGCTCTGCACGAGCTTGATCTGCTGGACGACGGCCAGTCGACCTCGCTCCAGGTCGATCGCGTCAGGTGCGAGGCCGAAGACCTCCCCTTGCCGTAGCCCGCACCCCGCCGCGACGAGAGCCACAGCGGCGTACCGCTTCGGGAGCGCCGCCACAACAGCAAGGACCTGGTCGGTCAGCCAGGGGACGACCTTGCGTTGCACCAACGACGGGGCCTTCACCGCGCCGCCCCCCCGGCAGGGGTTGCGCGGGATCAGGCCGTCCTCAACGGCAGCCGACAGGACCGCGCTGAGGTTGGCCAGGAGCACCCGGACGTACGTCGGGGCCAGTGTGCGCTGCAGGCCGCGCAGCCAGGCTTGGACGTGCGAGGGGCGCACATCGCGTATCTCGGTGCTGCCAAAAGTGGGGAGGATCTGCGAGCGCAGCCGCGAGGCGACGGCCTCCCGGCTGGACGGGTCGAAGGTCTGCGCGTCGAGCCAGGCCTCGGCGAACTCCCGCACGCTGATCCGCCCGGCGTCGGGGTCGAGGTAGGTGCCGCGGAGCTTGTCGGTCTCGACGATGGCGAGGAACCGCTCGGCGTCGAGCTTGCGGACGAACGTCTTGGATCGCGCGCGGCCGTCCGGGTCGTCGTAGCGTGCGAGCCACCGACGGCCCTTGCCGTAGCGCTCGGTGCGGATCCGCCGACCGTCCACGGTCCGCTCCCAGAGATCCGCGATGTGCGCCACTGGTCACGCTCCACGTCGACGTCGCGTCGGGCCGACCGAGCGCGGCCCCGCGTACGTCGGTAGTGGCTCGACCCGGCCGGCGGCTACAAAGTCGTCGAGATCTGTGGATGAGATCCGAACGTGGCTGCCGATCTTGTGGAAGGCGACGCGCCGCTCGGCTATCAGGCGGCGTACGAAGCGCTCGCCCGTGCAGAGGCGGTCGGCGGCCTCGTCGATGGTGAGAAGTCGGTCCATGCGGGCGACGGTGACCCGGCAACGTCCCGGATCAAGTCCCGGATTCCGCCACCCAGCGCGCTCCGCACCACGCGATCGTCGTCGTCGCCGCGTCGGCGCTCAGCCCCCGGCCGCAACCGCCGTTGCACACGACGACCACCGAGCCCGTTCACACGACGACCACCGAGCCCGTTCGCACACTTGTATCCCCCGGATACGCCGTGCCGAGGTTGCCCCTTGCTGACCGTGGCGGCCACCAGCAGATCCGCCTGGAGACGCGTACGGACGCCGACGACGGGGCCGTATCCGAGGGATACACCTGTGTGGTCGGGTCGTGGCGCTCGACGGACCCGACGATCGTGTGTCACGCCTCAGGGTGGGAGCAACGGGCACCCGTGCAGTGCGCGGTAGAGGCCCACCGTGAGCTCAGCCAGTGCGAGCCCGATCGGAGCTGGGTAGCCGTGACGGCCGAGCACCTCGGCGACGTCCACAACGAGGGCGAGCGTGAAGCGCTCATCCCGCGGGCCCGTCCACAGATCCGCGTCCCACTCGCTGTCGTCCATGGCGGCCGCCACCCTTCCTCAGAGCCCGAGCGTCGCCGCTGCTTGGCACCCCGTCAGCTATTGCTCGCACATCTATGGACGAGACCGTGAACACGCACGCCGCCCCCACGGGAGTCCGGGACGTCCCGGACGTCGTCGCGGGTCCGGGACGTCCCGGGTGCAGTCGCGGCTGTCCTGCCTGTGGACAACGAAAGCAGCAGCGGAGTGGACTTCCCTACGCTCGAGGGCGGAGGTGTAGATGGCGGTCCCCATGGCGGCGCTGCCGGACCACGAGCGGCCCCGCGAGCGCCTTGCAGCCCAGGGATCGGGCGCCTTGAGCGATCGAGAGCTTCTGGCGCTCGTGTTGCGGAACGGCACCAGAGGCGAGAGCGCGCTCGACCTTGCGGGCGGACTGCTCGCCGAGTACGGATCCCTGTCCGCACTCGCAGCCGCCCTACCGGAGGAGCTGGAGCGTCGCCCGGGAGTCGGGACCGCCAAGGCTGCCGGGCTGGTCGCGGCGTTCCAGCTGGGACGACGCGCGGCCACGCCCGTCGCTATTGGACTTGTCCTGGGCTCACCGGACGACGTCGTCAACGCCGCGAAGTCTCACCTGGCTGACCGCCGTCGCGAACGTGTGGTCGTCCTCGTGTGCGACGGAGCCAACCGGCTTCGCCATACGGTCGTCGTCGCGGAAGGGTCGATTGATCGCTCGCTTGTCCCCGTCCGGGAGATTCTTAATGCGGTTCTGCGTCACGACGGCAAGGCGTTCGCGGTTGCTCACAACCACCCGAGCGGAGACCCGACGCCCAGCGAGGCGGACCGTCGAGCGACTGCCGAGCTGGTGAAGGCCGCAGGCACGGTGAGGCTTCGCTTCCTTGATCACGTAGTCGTGGCTTCAGACACCTGGGCATCGACGGGTCGGGCCATCTGACCGAACTCACGGTTCAACAGTGAGGGGAGTAGCGCGGAGACGGTTCGCAATCGAGCCGCCCGTTTGTCAACGAGAGCCACGACCGCGCGCTGTACGCGATCGAGCCTGACTTCGAGCTGCGCATCCAAGCCAGTCGCAGATGATGCTGGTACGACGAGGTTCAGCAGGAGGCCAGACCGCAGGCGAGGCAGCTGGAGACTGTGAGTTGCCTCGATGGCTTGGTCTAGAACTCCTCGGCTTCGGAGACCATGAGCGACCAGATCCGCGGATGTTCCGGGCTTTGGGCGCAAGACGTACTGGTCAACCGAGCACAGGCCGTGCCGGTCCGCCACCCACACCTTGTTGAGGTACGGCCGCAGGTAGCCGTAGATCACATCATCTGGTTGGAATCGGAACTTCCGACCCTTCTCCAACCCGAGGGAAGCAGCCCCCAGCCGCCTCCCGGTATGCCCTTCGACGTGCTGCAAGCCCACAAAGGACTCGGCCGCGCCGGGGTCGTCGCCAGGGTGGACGATGTCACTCACGAGCTCGACTAGATCCGACACTCGGACCTGGCCCGAATGCGCCGACGACAGCACCGAATCAACCAAGACGGGAAGAGTCCGCGCGACATCTTGCGGGGGTTCGCGATCGATCGCGGTGCCGAGCTCACGAAGACGCGCCTTCCAACTATCAAGGGTCGCCGCGGTCTTCCGCTGTTTGTCCATCGGGGGGAGGGGAATCCTGATGTCCTCGAAACGCTGGACTGCGAGAGTTCTATTTCTGCCGGCCGAGCCGGGGGATGCCTTGCGTATCAGCTCCATGCCGGGTTCGCTGAGGAAGAACCAGCCAGCCCATGCAACATCGACTTTGCCGTCAATCGGTTGGTACGTCATGAAGCGATGGGATCCGATTTTTCCCTCATCCGAAGCCGAGCTGACCGCGATCCCTCCTTCCCATGCAAATACGTTGCTCAGAACCAGCTCTCCAGGATGAATCTCAAATACCCGCTTGTTCCCTAGCGCGGCTCCGCTGATCGGCTCCTTGTGGAAGATGCCCTTTCCAAAGGATCGGATGCCGATCTCCTCGTAATCCCTCAGGGGATCCACGATGACGGGCCGCCGTACGAGCTTCAGCATGTCGCCCACGCGAGAATGTTCGACGGTCATGACCCGCCAGCAATCTCGGCTTGAAGTTCCTGAAGCAAAGAAAGAATCTCCGACTCGATCACCAAGAGCTCGGCGACGAGATCTCCCGGCGGCCGGTGGGCGAGATCGTCGTCGCGGTTCGGGTTCTTGAGGTCGAGGTTGAAGCCGTTCGCTTCCAGGTCGGCAATGGGCACTCGCCAGGCCCGGTCGTTGTCCACTCGCTTGTCCCACCAGGTCTGGCAGTCGGCGAACTCCTCGAACCTGAGCGGCTTGGTCTTCGAGTAGTTCTTGCGGCCCTCAGGTGCCGGGATCTTGTAGAACCAGGTCTCCTTGGTGCGACCGGTTTTTGCGAAGAAGAGAAGGTTCGAGGGAATCGGCGTGTAGGGCGCGAAGACACCATCCGGCAGCCGAACGACCGTATGTAGATTACACTCGGTCACGAGTTGCTGCTTGATTCGCCCGCCCACCCCGTCATCAAAGAGAACGCTGTTGGGCACGACGATGCCGCAGCGGCCGCCGTCCTTGAGCTGTCGTACGACGAGCTGGATGAACAGCCACGCGGTCTCTGCGGTTTGCATGGTGGCCGGGAAGTTGGCCTGGATGCTCTTCTCCTCCTCCCCGCCGAAGGGCGGGTTGGTGAGGATGACGTCCACGCGGGACGACTTGCCGATGCTGGTGAGCGGCTGAACGAGGGCGTTGCCACGGATGACGTTCGGCTGCGGGATCCCGTGCAGGACGAGGTTCATCATGCCGAGCAGGTACGGCAACGGCTTCTTCTCGACCCCGCGCAGGTTCTCGTGAAGCGCCTGGCGCTGTTGGGTCGTGCGGACCTGGGGCGCGAGGTGCTCCAAGGTCTCGACGAGGAACCCCCCGGTCCCCGTCGCCGGGTCCAGCACCTTCTCCCCCAGCTTGGGGTCGACCTGCTGGACCATGAACCGGATGACGGGGCGTGGCGTGTAGAACTCGCCGGAGTCGCCTGCCGCGTCGCGCATCTCCCGCAGCATCGACTCATAGAGGTGCGCCATCGTGTGGATGTCGTCGCTGGAGGCGAAGTCGATGTCGTTGACCTTGTTGACGACGTCGCGCAGCAGGTAGCCGGACAGCATCCGGTTGTTGGTCTCTTTGAAGACCGCTGCTAGCACGTCTCGGGGGTCGTGGGTTCCGGTGCCGACCAGTCCGCGGAGGTGCGGCAGCAGGTCGCCGTTGACGAAGCTGATGAGCGCCTCGCCGGTCCTGCCGTTGGGGTCAGCCGCCCAGTCTCGCCAGCGGTAGGGCTCCTCGATAGCCGCTCGGAAGTTCTTCTCGACGACCTCCCGGTTCTGCTCCAGGCCGTCGAAGGCTTTGAGGAACAGCAGCCAGGCCAGTTGCGGGATCCGGTCGAGGTCGCCGTTGAGTCCGGCGTCCTTGCGCATCACGTCACGGGCGCCCTTGATTGCGCTGGTGAGCTTGACCTGCGGCGAGGCCGGTGCCGTCGTCTTCTTGGTGCGGGCCATGGATGGTCAGCTCTCCTTCTGCGGGAACATCTCGGACTAGAGCGCCGTGACGACGACGATGGCTTCAGGAAGGGTGCGCGCGTCGAGATCGAGATCGGAGGCCAGGTGTTCGTAGCGTTCACGCCAGCCACCGGGCAGCTCAGGCAGTACAACGGGGAGTCTGTCGCCGCGCTCGTCCCAAACCGCCCGTACGGCATCAGCCGCCACCGCGGGGTTCATCAGCCCACGTTCGGCCAGGAGGACGAGGTCAACCAGGTCTCGGACCCGGGTGTTGATCCGGTCATCGAAGACCTTGAGCATGCCGTGGAACTTCTCCGCGACGTGGCGTTGGAGGTCCACCACCTCGACCTGCGGTGACTCGATGCCGGCGAACTCCATGGAGTTCGGGAGCGTCATCAGATCCGTGGAGTCAAGCTCGTCGGCACGGGCCGACACGTCGATCTGCAGTCCCCCGAAATTCGTACCGGCCAGGGTCGCTGCGACCTGTGCCCGCCAGGTCGATCGGCCCCCGTCGTCCTGCGCCATGCGTCGCACAGAGCCAACAGTGAGGACGAAACGATCGCCGGCGGGGTCGACGGAGAGCGCCCCGATGAGCCGCTCCTCGAGATCGACGACGTCAGCGACCTCGGCACGCAGTCCGAGGTCGAGGTCCTTCGTCAGTCGCGCGTCGTCGCGAAGCCGAACCTCGAGCGCCATGCCGCCTTTGAGCACCCACAAGCCCGGCTCGGCGACCTGCGGCCTGGCGAGAATCCGTTCGAAGAGCACTCGTCGTCTCAGCCGATCGAGGCCGATCCCAGTGGCTTGGGAACGAGCGAGGAGGCGATTCTCCAGAGCGACACGTAGCGCCTTCGGCGTCTCGTAGCTCACGGAGCCTCGACGAAGTGGAGGGCTCGCTCAATGTGCAGTGCCGCGCGGACGTCGAGTGTCTCGGCCCGCTCCCGCATCTGTCGCAGGGTGAAGCGGCCACCCTCGCGTGCCTGCGCGATCGCTCGACCGAGCTGGTCATCGTCGGCGGAGTTGGCCGCGACGTCGATCAGCGAGCGCAGGATCGTCGTGACCCGGAACCCGTTGCGCTCTTCCACGTCGGGCTCCGGCACGTCGCTTAGGCGCAGGCTCACTGCGTCGTCGCGCTTCCGGAAGCCGGGGGGCACGGTCAGGTGGACTCGGGGCGACTCCAGCTCGCCTATGCCGTGGACGGCGAGGGCGCTCTCGTGGGAGACGATCGCCCGTCCGCCCGACCAGAGGGTCCAACGGACGAGATCGTCATGGACCTCGGGGATCCACTCGGCCAGCCGGAAGATTCCGCGGTCGATGCGCAGCCAGTTGCCGGCGGAGACGTGATGGGCCTGGGCCTGGTAGGAGTAACCCGTCGTTCGTGCCTGAGCAGCGGTGAAGTAGCCGCCCTGTCCGGATGCGAGCGCGAAGAGGCGTCGGCGAAGGTCGCGACGGTCCTGAGGCACGTGTAAACTCTACCATAACTTGAGTTTCACGTTTCTCGGCTACGGAAAATAAAGCTCTCTACGAGGCTCACGCCGCGTAGATGTGGTCCTGGAGCTCTCCTACCGCCGCCCGAAGCTTGTCGACGCCACCGAACCGGGCGGCCAGCTCGGCTGGTGATCCGAGCTCCGACAGCGGAGGAACCTGAAGGACAGCGAGGTCGTCGAGCTGATCGACGCCGTGCTCGGCGTACTTGGCGAGCAGCTCCTCAAGGACCGCACGGGCTTCCGGCCGGTAGCGCTCGAAGAAGTCGGCGTGCTCCTTGCGGACGCGGCGCACGCGGTCGGATCGGGTCGCCAGCGGTTGGTTCCAGGCAAGGTGGACGAGTACGTCGATCGGATCGGCTTCGCCGAGGCCGGACCGGTCGGCCAGCTCATCCGCGTCGATCCCTCGTGCTGCGAGCGCCTCAGCAACCTCGTGCCGGCCAGGCCCGGTGGACCAGCTGGCCCGCAGGGCGGTCGGATCGGGGTAGAGGGTACGGACGGTGTCGATGACGTAGTCGCGGTACTCGATCAGTCGCAGGCGGTTGGCCGTCGGGTCGAGCTGGTAGAGCGCCTCCGCCGTGACCCACACCTCGGCATCGCCGACGTACAGCTTGGAGCGTGGTTCCGGAAGATCCGCCGGGTCGATGGTCTCGTCGGCGGGCTCGTGAGGGTCGTACAGCGGCTCGGGCTCGGCAACGACGGACTCCTCGACGACGGTCCCTTCCCCGTCGATCTCTTCACGGTCGACCCGCTCAGGCGGCCCGTCGAACTCGGGGTCCTCGAAGAGTGCGGTGGCGCCGGAGTAGTCGATGATGTCGAAGCTCAGCTTGTCGTCGTCGGGGAAGAGCCTGGTGCCGCGACCGATGATCTGCTTGAACAGCGACATGGACCCGATGGGCCGGAACAGCACCACGTTGCGCACGGTCGGGATGTCGACCCCGGTGGACAGCAGCTGCGATGTGGTGGCGATGACCGGCGTCTCCTTCTCGGGATCCGCGAAATCGCTTAGGTAGCCCTTCCCGATCTCACCCTCGTCCGAGACGATGCGCACGACGTAGTTCGGATGCTGTGTCGTGAGATCGCTGTTGGCGTTATGCAGCGCCCGCCGCATCTGGTCCGCGTGCTCCTGGTCGACACAGAAGACGATCGTCTTGCCCATGCGCTGGTTGGTGCGCGTCATGAAGTCGCTGAGGTGCCTGGCCGCTGCCTCGGTGCGGGTCAGCAGGGAGACGACCCTCTCGAAGTCCTTGGTCCCCCCGGCTTCTGACGTGCTCGCCGTTGCACGTTCGAATCCATCATCCTCACAACCGCGGTCATCCCCAAGCTGACTGCGCCAAACTTGTATGCACGTCCGGTGGTGGCGTGGCGTCGGAAAGGCCCACCTCGCGGACGTCTCGCTCCAATAGGCTTCCGTCATGTCGAGCCAGGGGCCGCGTGAGAGCGACACCTGTCGTGACTACGTCCTGCCACGGCTGAAGGCCGCGGGGTGGACCGACGACCAGATCATCGAGCAGTACCCGATCACCGATGGTCGGATCATGACCGTCGGTCAGCGCCATCGTCGCGACAAGCCGCTGCGTGCCGACTACGTCCTTGAGTCCCGGCCCGGCGTCCCGGTCGCCGTGGTCGAGGCGAAGCGGGAGTACTCGATCCCAGCCAAAGGTATGCAGCAGGCCAAGCGCTACGGCCACCTGCTCGACCTCCCGCTGGCCTACGCGACCAACGGCAAGGGCATCGTCGAGGACGATCGGGACACCGGACGCGAGACCGGGCACCTGGACGCCTTCCCGGGTCCCGCTGCGGCGTGGTCTCGCTACCGGGCGTGGAAGGGCATCGCTGACGACGCCGTCGCGGAGGGTGTGGCGCTGCCGTTCAACCGGGCGCTGAGGACCTTCGACGGCGGCGTTAAAGAGCCCCGGTACTACCAGCAGGTCGCGATCAACCGCGCGGTGCAGGCGATCCTGTCCGGCGACAAGCGACTTCTCCTGACCATGGCAACCGGCACGGGCAAGACGTTCGTCGCCCTACAGGTCGTGTGGAAGTTGTGGAACAGCACCTGGCGCAATGACCGCAAGCCACGCGTTCTCTACCTCGCGGATCGCAACATCCTCATCGATCCGCCGATCGCTCGCGAGTTCGTCCCGGCGTTTGGGGAGGGACCGATCTGGAAGCTCAAGGGCGAGGCCAAGGCCGGCCGCGAGCTCTACTTCGGGCTCTACCAGGCGCTCGCTGACGGAGGAGACGCGAACGGTCTCTACCGCGACTTCGCCCGGACTTCTTCGACCTGATCATCGTGGACGAGTGCCACCGCGGTAGCGCCGGCTCGGGATCCTCGTGGCGGGCGGTGCTCGAGCACTTCGGGTCAGCGACTCAGCTCGGCATGACGGCGACGCCCAAGCGCGATGACACCGTCGACACCTACGACTACTTCGGCAGTCCGCTCTACGAGTACTCCCTCGCGCAAGGAATCGACGACGGCTTCCTCGCGCCGTACCGGGTCCTGCGGGTGGTCCTCAGCCCGGATGCACATGGCTGGGCGCCGGACCAAGGGCAGCTTGATCTGTTCGGGCAGTCCATCCCGCCGGACCTCTACACGATCGTGAGCGAGCCGTCAGCCGAAGTGGCGTACTACTACCCGGCCCCGTACTGGACGGCTGACGAGGGCAATTGGGTCAAGACCCTCCTCGTGTTCTTCGACAGGGTCGCAATCCTGCTTCCCGGCTACATGTACGGACGCCACCTCACAGCCGACCCAACGCTCGCGGGCCCGCTCGAGGACCGCGGACTGCTTGAGGTTCTCGAGCCGAACACCTGGGTGGACCAGAAGGTCACCGAGGATCTCGCGACGGTGCTGGTCGACCTGCTGATCGCGGGCGCCTTTGACGATCTGCCTTCTCCGCCCGGGGATCGCTTCCAAGAACTCTCGTACTCCCGCATGGGCTACGGGGCTGACGTGGGACTGTCCGAGATGCTCGTGGACGAACTCATGACGCGAGGCCTGGCCCGGCCGACTGAGGACGGGGTTTCCGTACCGCTGCACCCGATCGTGCGCACCACCATTCTCGTGGTGCTTGGGCAGCTCGCTCGAGTCGCGGGTACCCGACGAGGTATGGCGGTCCACCCGGCGACCAATGACTTCACCGCGGCACGCGATCTGATCCGTGTACTTGACCGGGAACCAATGCCGTCAGCGGGGCACGTGATCAGCCTTGACCTCGAGGCGGTCACTCTGAACCTCGACTCCGTACCACTAGACGACGTGCTCGACTTTCGAGCCGAGCACGGGGACGCCCACAAGTCGTACATGCGGAGCCTCCGCGGCTTCCTGGCAGAGCTCGCAGCTATCGACGCCCAGGACCGCGAACGGATGCTCCTCGAACGCCGTCAAGAGCTCGCCGACGCCGCTCACGAGCTTCGCACGACGGCTCGACGAGGTTTCGCGAAGGACCTCTCGAGTTGGTCGCTAGGCCTAGCGGGTGCGACTTGGGCCATCGCCGCCGCTGATCCGCTGGGCCTCGCACTGACCGCCGCGGGTTTGTTGGCCGGCGCTGTGCCGGAGCGCGCATCGCCCCCGTCGGCCTACTCGTACGTTTTCAGCGCCGAACGGCACCTTTGATTCGTCCACGTTGAGCCGGGCATGGCGCGCGCGTTCATCGAGCCGCTGCGCGTGGCTGCTCGGCTGCGAGGGACGCCGCAACCACACGTGTGGCTATCGCGCGATCGAGCGCTGTTGCGTCTCAGTTGCGTGGGACTTCGGCCACCCCCGGTCAACGACGGTCAGCCCCGGATACCCGCCCAAGGACGTTTCCGCAGGTCAGCGCCATGATCACGCCCAAACGCGCTGGTCAGCGACTTCCCGAGATCCACCCCGAGCGGATCTACGACCATCTGAGGCCATAACACTCTGACCTGCGCGTTTACACCTTCGCGGCGTCTACGCGCCGCGCTAGAGCCGCGGCAGTCCGAGTGCGGCGGTCCACGCCGCAACGCACACGGTGCGCGCTCGCGGCAGCAGGGACCCTCACAGCCCGACATTACGTCGCTCAGCC
>JAABUN010006555.1_pt1 | contig 13281 bp, 19 predicted proteins | sample 5559311 | NCBI WGS metagenome assembly JAABUN01 (sample SAMN10711877, study PRJNA513370) | rock metagenome | isolation source: Antarctica rocks | place: Antarctica: Victoria Land, Siegfried Peak sud | reverse complement strand
CAAGGCCGCTAACGCCTTCAACCGCAAGTCCTCGCTATATGATTTGCCCATGCGACAAGTGTAGCCTCTTGAAACTCGGGCGCTATACCTTGCCGATTTCTTGGTTTTTGCGCGTCCAATCCCGCATCTTTGAGTGCTTGCAAGATGAACGGCTCAACCGCATTGCCCGCTTCATTGGGGCGCCCTGCAAAGATGCCTTCGATTTTTGAGGTGTTCGCAGCGGCCTCTGTTGCTGTTTTTAACAATGCGAACAAATCAGCAGTGTCAGCATCATTCAAGTCAAAGGGCAAAACTTCGTGGCCCGTCAACGCTTTGATAATCAAGCTGAATGGCTGATTCTTGACAGGTTTCAAAAACGCGCGCAACACCGTTTCCAACTGTTCGACGCGGTCGTCCATTATGAATTCTCCATTTTGCGAAATACAAGAATGCTTTCGCTTTGCATAATGTTGTAAAGACCAAAAATAGTTTTTTCGACGGTGCGAATCAACTTGAAACCAAGTTCCAAGCAATGAGAAATCGTGTTTTGAACGGTTGGGACTTCAATTCCGTTGACTGTTGCATTACCAAGGATTAAAACGCAGTGCCCACCTGTTTTAAGGACACGAAACATTTCGTTCAAAGCTGCTTCCATGTCACGCTCGAAAAATTCCACGCGCTCTTTGCCGCGTCCGCGCACGCCGATAAAATCTTCTCGAATGCGCTCGACGTTGTAGCCCAAGGCTTCCAGCGAATGCGCGTCGTTGGCAACGTAATCGAGCGCGATAGAATAGGGCGGCGAGGTCACGATGGCATCGACACTTTCCGCTTCGAGCGGCAAGTGACGTGCGTCGCCGCGTTGAATGGAAATGGGCTGCAACGGAATTCCGAGCGTTCGTGTCACTTCCGCGAAGGCGTAAGCCGAAATCAGCATTGCCTCGACATTGCGGGCAAACGAAGCTGCTAATTCGCGTCCGCGTCGCACGTTGTCGCTGAGGGAAAGGAGCCTTGCCACCTGAAAGAAACGCTGCACGCGCGCGTCGCTTATTTCGCTGATAATTTCATCGAAGGACGAGCTGCCTTCAAACAGCGACAGGTTGTCCGAAATCGACGCGATAACTTTCGATTTATGGATCTCAATTTGGTCGGCGACTTCGTGGGATTGCGTTTTTACTTGCCCCAAAATTTCGCAAACCGGCGAAACATCGAATCCGGTAAACCGCGCGCCTAAAAGCTGCGCTTCGACTGCCGCAGTGCCACTGCCGACAAACGGATCTAAAACCAAATCACCCGCTTTAACACCGATGATATTAAGCAAAGCCCGAATCATTTGCGGGTGGAATTTGCCCTTGTAAGGGTAAATCCAGTGGGTAAGAAACTGATTTGGTGAACGGGTGCGGTTCCGCGAAGTCAGCGTCGCGTAATCCGTGACCTCACCTTGCACCTGTTGTAAATAAGCGGTGCGATGCTTCAAATACGAGGTTGATTCACAATCAATCTCACTGCCGCCGAAATTCCGTAAATTGTCGCCGTGTCCATCGATTCCCGTCAACGCTGAAAATTCCCATCGCGCCAGTTCCAGTTCATAAATGAATTGGATGTTGGGAAAAAGTCGAGTCGCATTTTGAACCGCGTTTTCTTCTAAAATAGTTGACATATTTATTCGCTTTCCCGCTCGAAACACGAGTAATAATACGGCGTGGCCGCTTCGAATTCGCCCGCGCAGGTATCGACCATTTTATAGGCCGGCACGATGCCGAAGCCTTTGCGCCGCGCGCGGATTTCGAGTTCATCCAGGCCCGTGAGTTCGGCGAGATGGGCGTCGTGAAAGCCTAATTCGCGCGCCGAAACCAGCAGTTCGGGTGTGAGACCTTCCATGGTTTGGCCGCGCAAACGGCCTTCCATCGCCACGATTTTGGCGAGGCGACGCAAAAACCAGCGGTCGATGCGCGTGATTTGGAAGATTTCTTCGACCATCAGGCCGCGTCGCAACGCCTCGAAGATGACGAAGAGGCGTTCGTCGGTCGGGACGCGGAGTTTGCCCTCGATTTCCATTTCGGTGAGACCGCTCATGCCTTTGGCGCGAAGTCCGGTGACGCCGACTTCCAAACTCCGCAGCGCTTTCATGAACGCGCCCTCGAAACTTCTGTCAATCGCCATCACTTCGCCGGTCGCTTTCATTTGCGTGGTGATGCGTCTATCCGAGGTGCCGAATTTATCGAAGGGCCAGCGCGGGATTTTGCAGACGATGTAGTCCAGAGCCGGCTCGAAACAGGCCAAAGTCTTTTTGGTGACGGCGTTTTGGATTTCGTCGAGATGAAAACCGATGGCGATTTTGGCACTGACCCGCGCAATCGGATAACCCGTCGCTTTGCTCGCCAAAGCCGAACTGCGCGAGACGCGCGGGTTGACTTCGATGACGAAATAATTGCTGGAGTTGGGATCGAGCGAGAGTTGCACGTTGCAGCCGCCTTCGATGCCGAGCGCGCGAATGATGGAAAGGCTCGCGGTGCGGAGCATTTGATACTCTTTGTCGGACAGCGTTTGCGAGGGCGCGACGACGATGGAATCGCCGGTGTGGACGCCCATCGGGTCGAAGTTTTCCATGTTGCAAATCGTGATCGCGGTGTCGTTGCCGTCGCGCATCACCTCGTATTCGACCTCTTTCCAGCCGTTCAAATAGCGTTCGAGCAAGATTTGGTGAATCAACGACCGCTCCAAACCGGATTTGACGAATTGTTCGAGTTGCTCGTCGTTCCACGCGATGCCGCCGCCGGTTCCGCCGAGCGTGTAGGCGGGGCGGATGATGAGCGGATAACCGATTTCGTCGCGGAATTTGCGGGCTTGTTCGACGGTTTCGCAAACGACGGATTCCGGCACCGGCTGGCCGATGCTTTTCATCATTTCCTTGAATAAATCGCGGTCTTCGGCCTTTTTGATCGAGTCGAGCGGCGTGCCGAGCAGTTCGACATTATATTTCTCCAGAATGCCCGCTTCGGCGAGTTGATAGGCCAGATTCAGCCCGGTTTGACCACCGAGCGAGGGCAAAAGTCCATCGGGGCGCTCTTTGGCGATGACTTGTTCCAAAAACGGAAGTGTCAAAGGCTCGATATAAACCGCGTCGGCGGTTTCCGGGTCGGTCATAATCGTCGCCGGATTGGAGTTGACGAGAACGACGCTGACGCCTTCCTCTCGCAAAGAAGCGCAGGCCTGAGTTCCGGCGTAGTCGAATTCGGCGGCTTGGCCGATGACAATCGGGCCGGAGCCGATAACCATGACTTTGTTGATGTCGGGGCGTTTGGGCATTTTAATTTACAGTCGGGTTTTGGGAAATTAGAGGCAATGAAGAATTCAAGAGGTTTCCAAAAAGCGCGCTAAGTTGTGTTGAATGCGCGCCAGTCGTTCGGGCGCGATCTCCCCCAGTTTGCCAACCACGTCTTCTGCGACGAGGGTAACGAGAAAGGCGGCGCGGGCGAGAGAAGTTTGCTTGAGTCCGTTGCGGGCGAAGTCGGCGTCGGTGGACTCGATGAGTTCGTCTAAATCCGCGACGCTGTTTTGGAGTTGCGTGGTGATACCGCACAAAATGAAATCGCCGTAGGGCGGCGCGATTTTGAGTAAGAGCGCCGGACGCAGCTTGAAATCGTTGCTCTGGGGAAGCTCAGCCAGCACGACATCGCCCGGTTTCACCGGCAATCCTCGGCGCTGTATTCAGGTTCATCGTTGCCATAAACCCGGCTCAGCAACCGTTTTCCCAGCGCGCTCCATTCGCGGCGAAACTCATCGCCGCACTCATCGGAAACCGCGACCGTGACGATCAAATCGGCGCCGATTGGCAAGTCGAACGCTTCGTCCAACTGAATTTGCTGCCCATCGAAATGAGCTTTTAAAGCGATAAGTGGCATGGTTTTAGTTTCCTTGAATCACAATCGGGCCGGAGCCGATAACCATTACTTTGTTGATGTCGGGGCGTTTGGGCATGAAATTAAGAGGTTTGGCGCGCGGTTTCGAGCGCGAGGTAGAGGTGAAATGGGTCGTCGAGCAACGGCTGAAACGCGAATTTTTCGTAAAAGCGGCGCGCCGCTTCGTTGAGCGCCCAAACTTCGATAGCCGCAATTCCAACCACATTTGCGGCTTGCAGCGACTTCTGAATTGTGTCGCGCTTCGAGCGGATCGACGAAAAATGGAATGTCGTTCATGGCCGCACGATCAACATTCGTTTGGCGACCTCGCGCGCCTTGATGAGTTCCTCGCTCGGCGCGGGCGGATTTTGCAGCAAATCGAGCAGCGTTTTGGAATCACGCGCCGAAAGTTTGGTGATGTGAAAGCCATCCTCGCCCGGCGCGCTCGCTTCGAGATTGTCGATCATTTCGTCGGTCGGGTTTTCGATGTCGAATTTTTTGGTAGTTGCCATTGGGATTTTCCTCTTTGCTAACTGACGCCCATCGTGGGCCATTCGCCCAGTTCGACCGGACTCGATTTGATGAAGTAGCCGTCGATGACTAATTCATCCTCTCCATTCCACCAGAACCAAGAGTAATGGATGATTTCGGTTTCTTCGTCGATTTCGGGCAAACAATCGCCTTGAGGATAGCCGTTCTTTTTCAACCATTCGGGAGTGAATGCCTCGTTGGTTTCTCCATCTTCCCAACAGAGTTGGCCGGAAACCCAATCGTCCACCAACTGAACTGCCGCCTCGTCAAAAGAGTTGGTGTTGTAGCGGCGAGTCACAAGTTCCATCATGCGGTTATTGAGAAGAATTGTAGTCATGGGAACAATACTAAGCCGCCTTGATTGAATTTCAAACCTGCTTCGTAGGCAACACGGCGACCGCGTAATTTTGCGGCGTCCAAATCAGAAGATAAAATCGGCACTTCAAGACGCGATGGATCCTCCACGCTTGCAACCGAAACTCCTTCTTCGCGCAGACTGGCGCAAGCCTGAGTTCCGGCGTAGTCGAATTCGGCGGCCTGGCCGATTACAATCGGGCCGGAACCAATAACCATTACTTTGTTGATGTCGGGGCGTTTGGGCATTTTAATTGAGATTTTTGGGTGAGATTTTGAGTTGAAAATGCCGAATCACTCTCGGCTGTGGTTTAAGGGATAGGTCTTTGTCTTTGACGAACTTCACGTTTACTTCAAAGAGTAGAAGCCCTCTTTGTTGTTTCAATTGCTGAATGTTGTAGTGATCAGCTCGCATAAAATGCGTGCTGATGTGCAAGCGGACAAGACTGCGGCCAATGGGCTTGAAAGTTTTTCCTGTTGCCAAGTCTTTGCATAGTGAAACCTCTGGCCAGCCCCATCGGTAACAATCCGTGTCGTTACGCGAGTAACACTCGCTTTGTCGATTTCTCCCGCTAATCCAAAACTTCCCACTGTGAAAGGAAATTTCAACGATTTGAGGATTTGGAGTTGACTGTTTAGTTGGCTCAGGCACCGCCTTTGGCTTGAGGGCCAGAACAACTAAAGCCAAAGTAGGCAACATGAGCAGCAGAAAAGGTTTCGGCTCAAACCGTTTCATGACTCGCCTCGCATCAGAGCTACGAAGCCTTCTTGCGCGAAATGGTGATCGTGCGTCAAAATCTCGAAAACGCCGAGTTCGCGCATCATTTGCATCGAGATACAGTCGGTGAGCGAGTAGTTTTTGTCGGGGCGGTCGAAATGGAGATCAAGTCCCGCTAACAGCATTTGGCGAGATGAGGGCACCACAGTTACATCGGCTGAAAGCAAAACTTCCCTGGTGAACGAAACCGATTTTTGTCGCATCCATTGGCCGTGACGCGAGAAAAGTTGACGACTTCCACCAAAACCGATTCGGTCGTAACAATCTGAGCGCCCTCAACTTCAATTGAAGCGAATTGGGCGGTTTTATGGAGCGCGTCCGTTTTGTCTATGACCGCAACCCAGTAAGAAGTATCGGCGAAGACTTCACGCTTCATTTATCACCCGATTCGCTTCGTTTGGGCCAGCCATAAAGGTAATGATCGTGATTCTCGGCTCCGTCGGTTGGTAGTTCTGCCAACACTTCGTCCGGGACATCGGCCATTAACTCTTCGATTCGCTTCCAGATAGGCACAAAGCCTTCCGGGCGAGGCTTGTTGCTCTCCTCATCCAAAATCTCGCGTAGGGTTTTCTCTTGCATGGTTTTTCACCTCACTTCCCAGTTTTCACCAAGTCGGCGAATTTATCGAATAAATACGCGTTGTCTTTCGGCCCCGGCGAGGCTTCGGGATGATATTGGACGGAAAAAACCGGGCGCGTCGCGTGTTTGAGGCCTTCGACAGTGCCGTCATTCAAATTCAAATGCGTGACTTCGACTTCGGCGGGCAAACTGCCGGCGTGCAAAGCGTAACCGTGATTTTGGCTGGTGATATGCACTTTTCCGGTCGTTAAATCCTTGACCGGATGGTTGGCGCCGCGATGCCCGAATTTGAGTTTGTAAGTCTCGCCGCCCAGCGCGCGTCCCAGCAGTTGGTGGCCCAGACAGATGCCAAACATCGGCTGTTCGGGGTTTTCGGCCATCAATTCGCGGATCACCTCGACTTCGTTTTGCAGACTCCGCGGGTCGCCGGGGCCGTTGGCGAGCATGATTCCATCGGGGTTTTGCGCTGCGATTTCGTTTTTTGTGGCACCGCACGGCAAAACTACGACTTCGAGACCTCGGCTCGAAAGTTCGCGCAGGATGTTGTATTTGGTGCCGTAGTCGAGAACCACGACGCGCGGTTTTTCGCCGCGCGGCGGAATGGTTTCCTGGGGCGCGTTGGTGGTTTCGTCCCAAAAATACGCGGATTCGGTCGAAACTTCGCGCGCATAGGTTCCGGCATCGTATTCGGGCAGATTTTGGAGAATTTCCAGACCTTTTTCTGCACTATATTCCGTTGTAACCATGCCCAACATCACGCCCGCGTCGCGCAGTTTGAGAACGACCGCGCGCACGTCGATACCTTCGATGCCCACGATCCGGTTTTCGATCAAATACTCGTCGCCACTGCCCTGCGAGGCGTAATTGGAGGGGATTTCGCACATTTCGCGCACGATGAAACCGGCGACTTGCGGCCCGCTCGATTCGATGTCGCGCGTCGTGACGCCGTAATTGCCGATCAGCGGGTAGGTGAGCGCGACCAATTGCCCGGCATAGGATGGGTCGGTGAGAATTTCCTGATAACCCGTCATCGAAGTGTTGAAAACGACTTCGCCGGTCGAGGTGCCCTGAAAACCGACGGAGCGGCCCTGGTAAACCGTGCCGTCGATGAAAATTAAAAGTGCTTGCATATTTCGTTTGGAGCCACAGATGAACACAGATGGGTTTCACAGATAGGACACGGATAATCCAAAAAACATCCGTGTCCTATCTGTGAAACCCATCTGTGTTCATCTGTGGCTATTTGATTTGTTTTCCCTGGACGAAGGTCGCTTTGACGCGGCCTTTCAGTGTTTGGCCGAGCCACGGCGAGTTTTTCGATTTGGATTGAATGCTTTCCGCGTTCAAAACCCAGGTTTCGTTCGAGTCGAAGACACAAACGTCGGCGCTTTTGCCGATTTGCAAAGTTCCGGCGTCCAAATCCAGTAACTTCGCGGGCGCCGTCGCCATTTTCTCAACGAACTTCGAAAGCGAAAGCGGCCCGTTTTCGACCAATTTGGCGAGCGCAACCGGCAAAGCGGTCTCCAACCCAATGATGCCAAAGGGCGCCTGATCGAATTCGCGGTCTTTTTCGCGCGGCGCGTGCGGCGCGTGATCGGTCGCCACGCAGTCGATAGTTCCATCGGCAAAACCTTGAATAATCGCGTGGGCGTCGTCTGGTAAGCGCAGCGGCGGGTTCATTTTCGCGTTCGTATTGTAGCCGCGCACGCTTTGGTCGCTGAGTCCAAAATGATGCGGCCCGGCTTCGGCTGTGACCCAAACACCGCGCGCTTTGAAATCGCGGATGATCTCGACAGCCGCGCGCGTCGAAACGTGCAAAATATGGACGCGATTGCCCACTTCGCGCGCCAAAGCACACGCTTGATAAACCGCGATTTCTTCCGACACGCGCGGCATTCCGCGCAGGCCGAGTTCATTCGACACGACGCCTTCATTCATCACGCCGCCGCCTTTGCCCACGCCCGCGTGACCGCCGCCGGTCAGAGAAATCGCTTCGCAGTGCAGCATCGTCACGAGTCCCGTGTTTTTGGCATAGCGAAAGACGCGGCGCAGGAAATCGGCGTCCTGAATCGGAAAGGCGTCATCCGAAACCGCGACGGCGCCCGCCGCCTTCAAATCGGCGAACTCCGACAACTGCTCGTTTTTTGCGCCCAGCGAAACCGACGCAATCGGATGGATCTTGACGCCGTTGCCCTCGGTTTTGGCGCGATGCATAATATCTTCGACGACCGAGCGACAATCGAGCGTGGGAAGCGTGTTGGGCATCACGCAAACACCCGTGAAACCGCCCGCCGCCGCGCTCGCGGTCAGAGTTCGGGTATCTTCCTTATATTCCTGGCCCGGCGTGCGACCGTGAACGTGAATATCGACAAATCCCGGCGCAATGACCAGACCGCTGGCGTCGAAGATTTCGGCGCCGTCAGCGGTCAAATTCTCGCCGATTTGCGCGATCACGCCGTTTTCGATGAGCAAATCGCGCGCGGCGTCCAGATTTTGCGACGGGTCGATGACGCGTCCGTTTTTGATAAGAGTTCTCATCATTGGAGCTTCACCAAACGGATGCGCGCAATCGGAAAAAACAACAGTTCGCTGCCCTGTTGAATGACCACCCACCGTTCATCGACATTTTGTAAAACGCCGGAATCTTTGATCTCGCTTTGGCCTCGCACCGACCAGATATCGACGGGTTTTCCAATGTAATCGTTGAGATTTGCGCTCATTTTCTCCTCTTCTTCACTCGAACGGGTTCTGGTTGCTCGACCACGGTGAGGCCACATCCGAATTGGCCGATTTGCGCGGCGAGGCCGTCGGAAATGGCGCTGGTTTCGCGGTTGGCACCGGGAAATTGGTGGTCGCGGGCGATTCATCGGGCGCCGAAAAATCGCTGATCGCCGTCGAGCCGCGCACTTCGGCCTCGCGTTTTTTCGCGGTTTTGGCGCGCGACTTCATCAAGTTTCCAATCACGAAAAACGCGATGATGAGCAGTTTGAAGCCGCCGTGCCCCAGAAATGACCAGAAATATTGCATCAGTTCTCCTCTTCTCCCAGCAGTAAATAGAGAACGGCCATGCGAATCGCCACGCCGTTTTTGACTTGATCCAGAATCACGCTCTGCGGCCCATCGGCGACTTCATCGCTGATCTCCACGCCGCGATTGATGGGGCCGGGATGCATCAAAATCGCGTCTTTTTTGGCCAGTTTCAAGCGCCTATCATCAATGCCATACAACCCGGCGAATTCGCGCACCGATGGCAAATACGCGCCGTTCATGCGCTCGTTTTGAAGTCTTAACGTCATCACCACGTCGGCACCATCGACGGCTTCATCGGCGCTTGTCGTCATTTTCAGATTCAGGGTTTCAAATTCGCGCGGCAACAGCGTTTCCGGGCCGCACAGCGTAACATTCGCGCCCATCGTCAACAGCCCGAAAATATCCGACCGGGCCACGCGCGAATGCAACAAATCACCGATAATGGCGACTTTGAGGCCCTCGATTTCGCCTTTGTGCTGTTGAATGGTCAGCAAATCCAAAAGTCCCTGCGTCGGGTGTTCGTGCTGGCCGTCGCCCGCGTTGATGACGTGAAAATCATAGCCGAATTTTCCCGCATACGAAGCCGCCAGTTCGGGCGCGCCGGAACTCTGATGGCGAATCACGAAACAACCCGCGCCCATCGAAGCCAGCGTGAGAAGCGTGTCTTTGAGGGTTTCGCCCTTGCTGACGCTCGAAGTCGCCATCGTCAGCGAAGAGGTGTCGGCGCTGAGAACTTTGGCCGCCATCTCGAAACTGGCGCGCGTGCGCGTCGAAGGCTCGAAAAACAGCGTGCAAACCGATTTGCCGCGCAGCGCGGGCGCTTTTTTGACAACGCGACTCAATATTTCGCCCATCGCGCCCGCGGTTTCCAAAACCAGCTCGATTTCCGACCGCGAAACGTCGGAAAGTCCTAAAAGATGTTTTCGTTTCATTTTATTCACCGCAAAGGCGCAAAGACGCAAAGAAAAATTCTAAAAATCCTTTGCGTCTTTGCGCCTTTGCGGTTCAATCAAAACCAAATCCTCACCGTCGATTTCCACCAAACGCACCGCGACTTTTTCTTCGCGCGCAGTCGGCGCGTTTTTGCCGACGAAATCGGCGCGAATCGGCAGTTCGCGGTGGCCCCGATCCACCAGAACCGCGAGTTGCACGCTCGCGGGGCGCCCGTATTCGCCGAGCGCATCGAGCGCGGCCTTGATGGTGCGTCCGGTGAACAAAACATCATCGACCAAGACGATTTTTTTGCCGGTCACATCGAAGCCGATCTGCGAGGCTTTGGGCGCGGCGGCGCGCAGATGGTAATCGTCGCGGTGCAGCGCGATATCAAGCGCGCCGAGCAGCGGTTTTTGCCCCTCGATGAGTTCGAGATTGGCCGCGATACGCTGCGACAAAGGCACGCCGCGGGTGCGAATCCCAACGATGGCGAGGTCTTCGATGCCTTTGTTGCGCTCGGAGATTTCGTGCGCGATGCGCTTCAAAGCGCGCGCGATGTCGTCGCTTTCGAGCAATCTTTTAGTTTCCAAACGAGCCTCCAAAACGAAAACGGCTCGTTTCGCACTTCGAAACGAAGGCGAAACGAGCCGTTGCAACGCGCCGCAGCGCGCAGAAATGATTGTTCATATCGTCTTTTGCGCGTCTCACCGGACGCGCTTAAAAAGAAAACCCGCCCTACTTTAGCACAGACGACGCTTGCCGCGCAAAACCCGGCGTGGCGCGCTCAGTTGCCGCTCAGTTGCCGCCCAGCACGGCCAGCAGACCAATCAACACACCCGCCGCCAAAATCCCCATGCCCCAGAAAAACCAGACTTTTTGCGTTTTTTGCAGGTGTTCCACGCTGTCCCAGCGCCGGTGCTTCCACGCCAGCGAGTTGCCCTGACTCGCCATCATAATCGTCAAAACAAAGGAAATGATGCCGCCGATGAAGGGAATGAAGTTGGTCAGAAAAATCGCCCAGGCGCGCCCGCCTTGATTGTGGGCGTGACCCCAGAAAAGCGGCAGGAAAAAAGCGCCCCAGTTCCAGTTGCCGATTCCGGGCGGCACCATCGCGCCTTCGCCGCTGCCGCTGTCGTTACCACCGACTGCGCCGCGCGCTTTGGGCACAAAACCGCCGCCAATCGGCGAAGCGATGGGCGGCATCACTTCGGCAATGGGCAACTGCGACGCCAGGTCGGTGTTTTGCAGCGGCGTCCAGCTTTCCATGCCCTCGCGCCAGACCAAGGTGTGCGCGGCCAAAGTGCCCATGCTGACCATGAGTTGCATTTTTTGCGGCGGAAACGGGCCTTTTTCGCTTTCGCCTTCGATGTAAAACCAATCGCGCAGCGGCGCGGGCGCCAGACCTTGAACCGGCGATTGAAGGGGTGAAAGTGGTGATTGAAGCGGCGCGGGAGTCGTTGTCGGTGCGCTGTTCTGCGCTGTCGAAACGCCGTCTCCGCTTTGTTTGATGAGAACTTGCACCGCGCCGCCGCTTTTGCGCGCGGCGACCGAAAAACCCTGGCGCTCCAAACTGGCGCGGCCATCGGGCGCGTTCCACGCCGCGCGCGCCGCCGGTTCGAGCGCTTCTTCGATGAGAGCGGAGAGGTTTTCGTCGGTCAGATTGGCGTTTTGCGGCTGCCATTGCCCGCCGATTTGGATTTGCATCTGGCTGCCCGCGCGCAGCGCCGCCTGAGTCGCGCCGCGCGCGGAAAGCGTCGTCAAAAGCTGATCGATTTTCATAGAATAAGGCCCAAAATAAACGCCGCACAGTTTGCAAGATTCGGAGCGACTTGGTGGCAACTTTTAGCGCTGCGGCCCCGCGAATTTCATGTCGAAACCTATTTTAGCCCCGCGGGTGGCGTAGTAAAATTGTTGGTTGATGTCCTGGCTCCAGCGAAAAAAACCAGTTTTCCGAATCGAACCCTAATGAGGCGCGCGCTCGGATTGGCGTTGGATCAGCCGTTGGATCAGCCGCCGGAAGCTCCGGCTACGCGTTTTGCGCCTGGCCCGCCATTGGGGGTGGGTGGGATTTACGCTCTACGCGAGGTCGTTACCAACGCGGGTGTCAGGATATGGGTGGCGCGCGCTTGCGGCTGCCACGACGCGCCGCTTTTGGGGTGCGGTTTGGCTTGCAACGGTTTTTTCAAAACGGTGCTTCACCTACAGACTGGAGAATTCTCCCGCAATCTGCTTTTCGACGCGCAAGGGCGCTTGACGCGCAAGGCCGCTTATTGATAGATTCGCCGCTCGAAAAACCTTTTGCGAGACTGATGTTTTGCACCAGTGGCACGCCCACCTGGGACAAAGAGGCTTTGCCCTTCAATCGCAACTCCTTTTCATGGCGCGTGGCGCGTGGCGCGTGGCGCGTGACAGAGAGGCGTTCGGAAGTGCTTTGTGCCCATTGGAGAGCGCGCGTTTCCGATGATCGGGTCGCCAGAGAGGTCACGGAAATGCTTGGCGATTCCAACTCGGATTGCGCGTTTTCTTGGCGCTGGATGTCGCTCTCGAAAACGGAAAGACGGCGCCTGAAATGGAAAATGGCAAACGGCAATTGGAATCAGTGCGAGGCGGTTTTGCGCGCCATCGCGTGGCAAAACTGGCCCGCGCAAAACGAAGAATACAGCCAACGACGGCAAATCAGAGGGCCGGGAAAGGAACCACCTGACGATCTTGATTTCGATGACGGGGAACTGGAAAAGACGCAGTTTTGGGCAGGCAACTGGGAGTGTGTTAATGGCGAATGGTATCATCAGCATCTTTCAATTCGATGTCACCGCTCCAAGTTTCCACGAGCGCATTGAGGCGAGCGCATTGAGGCGAGCGCATTGAGGCGAGCGCATTGAGGCGAGCGCTGTGCTGCGCGAATTGATGCGAAAACACCTTGCCGCTGGAAATTGAAACGTGCAAATTAAAGACAATCGCGCAGGTTCGCACCCAAGATTGCAGCTTCGGCACCTCGCAATGACCGCCACAAACTGCCAGCGAGTGCGGCTCTGGTTCGTTGCCGAGGCTTCAGCCTCCGGCCCTATCACCTCGCGCAGAGCTACTATGGCAGCTAAAGGAGAAGAGGCTACACGACACCAAGTTGAAGTTTCGTCATCCTGAGCCTGCGAAGGATCTCAAGTCACTGCCTGGTTTTGCAAGCTGCAACGCGAGATC
>JAABUN010006554.1_pt1 | contig 13281 bp, 13 predicted proteins | sample 5559311 | NCBI WGS metagenome assembly JAABUN01 (sample SAMN10711877, study PRJNA513370) | rock metagenome | isolation source: Antarctica rocks | place: Antarctica: Victoria Land, Siegfried Peak sud | reverse complement strand
TCAGACTCTTCAATTACCACGTTTGTTGAGAGAAGAAAAGAAGACTTCATCTTCATTCAACAGCACCAACGCACCTTCTAGGGCGAACATCCAAAGCCACCGCCTCTGGCGGTGGTAATTTTACTTTACCTGTTTTTCCTTTTCGCCATTTTATCTGTATAATTCGGAAGTTTGTTGTAAGGTTGCCGCATGAAGGCAACCAACACCGGAACAAAAGAATCAAAGTTCGCGTATCAATCCAACGCAAAAGCCTTTGTAAAAACTTTTTTGGTATCGACATTTTTTATTTGGGTATAAAAGGCAAAAATCTTTTCGAGGCTCACCAGAAGCCGAAAAAATTCTGCAATTATAAGGAAAACGGTTTTATGCAAATTCTTCGCGCTTTCGGGCTTGTTTTATTAAGTTTTATGTTTTTGGCTGTATCTGTTGCAGCCAAAACCGAAGATAAAACAAACGACATTCCGAAGACCGAAGCGGTCAAAAAGCAGCAATTAGTCGACTCAGTTGATATTCAAGGAAATCGTCGTTTGCGTGACGAAGATTTGCTTTATTATGTCAAAACTCGGGCGGGCGATGTTTATAATCAACAGCAGCTTGAACGTGATTTGCAGGAGCTTTTATCGCTCAACTTTTTTGATAAAATCAAATCTAAAGTTTTGACCGAAGAAGGTGTGCGCGGCGGCGTGAATGTGATTTTTCAAGTCGAAGAATTGCCGATTATTCGTGATTTGCAGTTCGAAGGCTTGAAAGCCGTTCCCGAATCCGATGTTTTGAAGGCTTTCCGTGAACAGCGCGTCGGTATTTCCAAAGAAGCGTATTACAATCCGGTCAACGCCCAGAAAGGAATTCGCGTTATCCGCGAACTACTTGCCTCAAAAGGTTTTCCGAACGCAAAAGTTACTGTCGATAACGAGGTAGTTTCGGCAATTTCGACCGCTGTAACTTTTACTGTTGATCAAGGCAATCGTTCGCGCATCGTCGATATAGAATTTGAAGGCAACGAGGTTTTCAAAGACGGCGAACTCCGCGGTCAACTTCTGCTGGTCAAAGAAACCGGACTCATTTCGCGCTTTCAAGGACAAGATATTCTCGACCTCAGAAAACTGGAATACGATTTACAGAAAAATGTTCGGTCGTATATGTTCTCGAAAGGTTATTTCCAAGCCAGAATCGGTGAGCCGCAGGTCGTCGGTCTAGGTTATAAACGCACGGGTATTTTGCCGCTGCCGTTGCTTTCTTCAAAAGACGACACATTAAAAATCATCGTTCCCGTAACCGAAGGTAAAGTTTTCCGTGTCGGCGAGTTGAAGGTCGAAGGAAATTCCATCTTCAGCGAACAGCAAATTTTAGCCGGTCTCGGTTTGCAAAAAGGCGAAATTGCTAATGGAAAACGTCTGCAAGATGCTATAAACGAAGATCTGAAAAAAGCTTACGGTTCGCAAGGATTTGTGGAATTTGATGCTGAGCCTACTCCTGAGTTTAAGGATAATCCAAGCAATCCGAAAGAAGGCGTTGTCGATATAACGATTACGATTGACGAAGGAAGACAATTTCGCCTTCGCCGTCTGGAATTTACCGGCAACACTTTTACCCGTGATAAAGTTCTGCGGCGCGAAGTTTTGATAAACGAAGGCGATATTTATAATCAAAATTTTGTCGAAATTTCGGTTGCCAGACTTAATCAAACCGGCTATTTCGACCCGATTGATAAAGACCAGGACGTTGAAATTCGTACTGATGCCGACCAGGGCGATGTTGATTTAATTCTCAAAGTCAGAGAAAAAGGCAGGCAGCAGATTCAATTTAACGGCGGTATTTCCGGCATCGGCGGCTCATTTTTCGGCTTGGAGTATTCGACCAATAATCTTCTTGGACGCGGCGAAATTCTTTCATTCAATATCGGCTTCGGAAATCGTCAGCAAAATCTCCAATTCACTTATCAAAATCCGTATTTCCGCGACCGCCCGATTTCGGTTGGTTTTACGCTTTTCGCCAGCCGTTACAAATTTTTTGGTCAGGGAACACTTCTGTCGCAGAACCAGGATATAATAAACGACGCGCTTAACCCGCAAGGCGCGCTTACTACGGATTCAAAAAATCTTTTTACGCAAAATACTTACGGCGCGTCGGTTTTCGCCACCGCGCCGCTTTCCGAATTTTTGCCGAAGAGACCTTTCTCCAGATTTTCGCGTATCGGTTTGAGTTATCAATTTTCGACGACATCACTTGTCGAACCGGAGGTTAATCAATTAGGCGATCCCAATTTAGGAGTTCCGGTTGTTTTCTCGCAGCCGAGTATCATTACCAGCCGCGTCACGCCGACGTTTGTTTATGATACTCGGCAGCCTTCGTCAAATGGTATTGATAGTTTGCGCGGAAGACAGCTTACAGCTTCGTTTGCCTTTTCGGGGTTGGGCGGCGATGTCAGAACTTACCAGCCGAGTGTTTCTTACTCACAGTTTATACCTGTAAGACGCAAAAAATCGAAAGACCCGGAGGTTTTCGCGTTTCGTCTGTTAGCGGGAACAATCGGAAGTTTTGCAAGCAGCGACAAAGTTAGAAATTCAAACTCGTTAAACTATATAGGCGGAATTCCGCGCTATGAAAGATACTTTTATACGGGCGATGCTGACGTTCGCGGCTATGATTTTCGCTTCGGACCGATTGTGCCGTTTGATAGTTTCGTCACCACTCGAAACGTCGTCGCCGCAAGTAATGTGAGCGGAACGCCCATCCCAATTGTGGGTTTGAACAGTGAGTTAGGTCAACTCGGAACTTTTACCGGTGCCGATGGAACAAATTCAGCTCTGATTTCCAGAAGCTATCAGTTTGAAACCGGCGGCGACACGCAAATTCTGGGGAATTTTGAATACCGAATTCCGATATTCGGACCGGTAACTTTAGCTGCATTCGCCGATGTCGGTTCAATTTTCAATTTACGCAAAACCGGCTCGCAAATTATCAACAGTAACTTTCTGGCGGACGACATATTTGTCGGAGCCGGAACTCTGTCGACACTTGCTTTGCGAAACAATCCTAACCTTGAAAGCAGATTCGGAAGTTTGTTGTTGTTTAACGACACCTTATTGACGACAGACGAGTTCAGACGCAATTTTTGTCAAACAGGTTTTGGCTGTCCGGTAAGTCCACCGCAAAATGTTCAGCAAATTTTCCTGCGCGGTGAAGCGCAGACGAATCAGGTTTTGAGACTTGATGAAGCTTTGTTCAGCAAATTCAGCGATATTCGTTCGAGTGTCGGGTTGGAGTTGCGCGTCCAGGTTCCAATTGTCAATGTCCCGTTTCGCCTGATTTATTTTTACAATCCGAATGCAAAAATCGGAATCACCGAAGAATTGCCCGGAGTTCGTCTGCCCGGAAAAAGAAGCGGCTTCCGTTTTACGGTCGGAAGAACATTTTAGAATTTAATATAAAAACCGAAGATAATAACCTGAATAAATTTTATAAAACAGACGGCAATTATCGTAACTTAAAATTGCCTTGCTTTATTATCGCCGGTAAAAATCGCAAGCAACAAATCTAAGAAAAATAGTTTCAAAGAAATAATCAAAAAATTTGATAAATTTCTTTTTATTAATAAAGGAGTAACCACAAAAAAATGAAAACATTTCGTTCAATCACCGCCGTTTTTGTCTTTGCAGCAATTTTTGCAGTTTCGGTTTTTGCCCAAACCCAACCAAAGGTCGGCATCATCAACACGCGGGCTTTCGATGTCGATAAAGGCGGTATTACAAAATTCGTAACTGCTATGAACAGCCTTGAACTTGAATTCAAACCGCTGCAAGCTGAATTACAAACAATGGCGACAAGAATTCAGTCTTTGGAAACGGAACTGCAAGGTTATACAAAACAAATAAACGCTCCGAATCCGAGTGTTCCGATTGATAAAGCCAAGATTCAAGCGACAGCGCAGACCAAGTATCAAGAGTATGAAGATTTGGGTCGGCAATTCAAAGTTAAACAAGAAGAATACAAAGTAAAATATGAGCGGCGTGAGGCAACAGTAGTAACACCGATTAGCAGAGACATCGGCAACGCTTTGCAGGAATTCGCTAAGAAAAACGGTTTTATGATGATTTTTGATGTGTCGAAGGATGATAAGGGATTTCTTTTGGCATTAGATGAAAAATTTGATGTAACAAAAGATTTTATTGCATTTTACAACGCACGTCCGGCGACTACGGCAGCAGTAAAATAAATTACCAATAATTGTAAGCATTAAAAGTCAGAAGCAAGTGAACTTGCTTCTGACTTTTAATGCTTTTGCGGCAGGTTTGATAATTAGAGATTAGAAATTCGGGTATAAACAAGAATATGGATTTCCCAGACTTGCTTTCGCCCAGGCTTCCCGCGCAGGTTTCCGCCCTGTGTTATTATGTTTCGGTTATAGAATAACGACAGCCACTTGGAAACGCCTTCTGCTTTCTGCTAACTTATGATTATTCTCGATTCACGCGCTATCCAAGAAATCCTGCCGCATCGCTATCCGTTTCTGATGGTTGATAAAATCGTCGAAATCGTGCCGCGCCAAAGAATCGTCGGCATCAAGCAGGTAACCTTTAACGAGTATTTTTTTCAGGGACATTTTCCCGACGCGCCCGTTATGCCGGGCGTTTTGCAGATTGAAGCGCTAGCTCAGTGCGGCGCGATTCTCGCTCTTCGGGAATTTGAAGACCGGAAACGCAAAATTCCTTTTTTCAGTGGAATCGACAAAGCAAAATTTCGCCGTCCGGTCGTGCCGGGCGACACGCTCGTTTTGGAAGTAGTAGCGATACGAATAGGAAGTCGCGTGCTAAAAATGCGCGGGCTGGCTAAAGTTGACGGCAACATTACCGCCGAAGCTGAAATTATGTGTATTATCGGTGAACGTGAAACGGGAGAAAAAAATTAAGATGGAAAACATAATAATACCTTTTGACCAAGCGAGGCTTTATATTGTCGTAATAAACATTGTTCTGGGTTTTTTATTTGGAACTTTTCCCTTGCTTTTGGGCATTAAAATGAATAACCGTAAATATGGCGTTTACGGTTTTATCGGCGCGATAATCGGCGGAGCGATTTTAGGAGTTTTTTTGTCATATCCGATTGCCGCTTTTTTTACCTGGTTAATACTGAAAAAATCGTTTGCTAAAGATAGTGTTGATGATGCGGTTGTGAATGAAAACCCTGCCGAAGTTGAAATTGATAACACCGAAAACCGCTAATCTCCTTTATGTCTTCATTCATCCACGGAACCGCAATCGTCAGCCCGCAAGCCGAAATCGGCGAAGATTGCTACATCGGAGCATATTCTACAATCGGCAGCGAAGTCGTTTTAGGCAGTAAAGTTCATCTCGAATCGCACATCGTGATTGACGGCAAAACTTCCGTAGGCGACGAAACGCGCATTTTTCCTTTTGTTTCAATCGGACTCGCGCCGCAGGATTTGAAATACGCGGGCGAAGAAACCGCAACACAAATCGGCAGCCGAAATCACATCCGCGAATTCGTAACCGTCCATCGCGGAACTTCCGGCGGCGGCGGACTCACGCAAATCGGTGACGATTGTCTCCTTATGGCGCAAGCGCATATCGCGCACGATTGCCGCATCGGAAACGAAGTTATTATGGCAAACGCCGCAACGCTTGCAGGTCACGTTACAATTGAAGACCGCGCAAACATCGGCGCGTATTCAGGCGTTCACCAATTTTGCCGTATCGGACTCGAAGCATATGTCGGCGGCTATTCGGTGATTGTCAAAGACGCTCTGCCATTTGCTATTTCTCAGGGAAATCATGCCAAATGCTACGGCTTAAACCGTTTGGGACTGAAACGGCGCGGCTACGGACGTGAAACAATCGAAAAACTTCATCACGCCTTTCATCTTTTACTGAGCGCAAAATTAAATACGACACAAGCAGTCGAAAAAATCAAAGCGGAAATTAACGATTGTCCTGAAGTTAATTTGTTAATTAGTTTTATCGAAACTTCCGGGCGCGGTGTGGTTAAATAAAGGATAAAGGTCAAACAAAACAATTTGTCTTGCTATTTATCCTTTAAGTTAAAAAGTTTCATCAGAGCAATTTCTTCCGGTTCGTATTCGGTTTGAATTCGCTTAACCTTGCGATTTTTTTTCTCGCTGAATTCGTCCAGAGTTATACCTGATTCGTAGAACTTTAAAACTGTCGGATGAATATACGAACTGCGGCAAACTGTCGGCGTATTGCCGAGATGTTCGGCAACTTTTTTTATCGCATTCAAGATATTTTTCTTCAAAGTCTTTTCTTCTTCCGCCTTGCCGAGGTCGGCAAGCTCCAGCGCGGCGAGAATCGTTCCGCCCCAGGTGCGAAAATCCTTCGCGGAAAATTCCGGCGCGGTTACGGTTTTTAAATAATCATTAATATCCTTCGGTTTTATCGGGCGCGGTTTGCCGTTTTCGTCCAGATAATTAAAAAGTTTCCCTGCGCCGCCGACTGATTTTAAATCTTTCATAATCATTGCCAATTCTTCATCAACCAGAACTTTGCGATGCTTAATGTGATGTTTGCCAACAAAGTTGAAAACGAGTTTGCCGCCGTCGCCGATTTCAAGATGCCGATTTTGCAGAGTTGTAATGCCGAAAGTGCGGTATTGCTTGACGCTTTTTTCAGAACCGATGCGAATATAAAGCGAATTTATGAGGCGCGTCATCAAAGCCAAAACCTTTTCGCGCGGCAGACCTTCGAGTCCGATATGTTCGTTGGTGATTTTTCTCAAATTTGGCAAATGCTCGCCAAATTTTTCGATTTTTTGAAATTTTTTAGTTTCTTGTTTTTCTCTAAACTTTAGATGATAGCGATATTGGATACGTCCGCTCGTATCAATTCCGATGGCTTGCAGTTTGTTGCTTACAAACGGCGAAATCCGCACACATCTCCACGCCGGAGGTATTACCAGAGATTTAATCCGTTCAAGATGCGCTTCATCATTTACTTGTCTACCTTCTTTATCGAAATATTTAAAGCCCTTAGATTTTGAGCCTTTCCTTCGCCACCAGTTTGCTCGTTTTCCGTTTTCGATTCTCTCCCGCGACTTCTTTATATCAAAAATCGGTTTCTTTTCCGTCATATTTTCTGCCCTTTTTTTCTATAGTTTTAAGATATACTTTATCGCAATTAAATTCAAATGAAATAAATATTTTGCCCTTGCACACCATTGCAAAGTAAGAACTTATCTTGACAAATTTATTCAACTTTTTTATCTTAAAAAGCAACTTGTTTCACCGATGAAACATCTTATACAATACTAAAAGGAGTGTTAAAAATGAATACAGAAACTACACAAACTTTGTTTGAAATGGAAGAAAAGGAAACAATTCAGAGTAAGAAAGATATGATTTTGTCGCTCTTTAATTCCGGCACGACCGAGATTGAAGCGATTGCGGCAATTTCCGGCGCGAATCCGAGTTATGTCGGTTCGGTTTTGCAGCGTGAAGGTTTGATTGATAATTACTTCGACCTTTATACGTCAACCTCGCAGCCGATGAACATTTATTCCAAGCATTTTCGCGGCAAACTCGGTTTCCGCGATGTTTTTACCGCGCAAAAAAGCGTCAGAAACTTAGAAGAATCTTATCGCTATTTTGCCAACAATCAAGACCGCGCCGGACAGCATCACACTTTGGAGATGGCTCTGACGATGCTCGACCGCGCACGCTGGACGGGCAAACTCGAAGAAGCGGAAATTTATCGCCGATGGCTCGTCGGGAAACTCGGCAATCCGTTAGTGAACAATGTAAAACCGATGGAAGCGAGAAAAGAAAAGGTTGAAACGATTGAAATGGCGGAACGAGTTGAATTAAAACTTGCCGCGTAATTTTTAGAATATATTTTTTACTTCTTTTGTTTCACAGTTGAAACAAAATGTTGCGCATAGTAAAATAGCGTTTCAATAAAAATTAAAAAGAGGTTTATCGAATGGCATTGGAATTGGTAGAAAGTCCGGTCAGGCAAAATGGTTTAATCGTCGGTCAGGCGAGGCTCGAAGACGTGCAAGCTGAACAAAGTCTGCGCCCGAAAAAGTTGGACGAATACATCGGTCAAACAAAAATCGCCAACAATTTGAAGATTTTCTTAAAAGCCGCGCTGCGTCGGAACGAAGCACTTGACCACGTTTTGCTTTTTGGACCGCCAGGACTCGGTAAGACGAGTCTGGCGATGATTCTAGCAAACGAACTCGGCGCGAATCTAAAATCGGTCAGTGCGCCGGCGATTGAAAAAGGCGGCGATTTGGCGGCGGTTTTGACGAATCTGGAAGAAGGCGACGTGCTTTTTATTGACGAAATCCATCGCTTAAAACCGCAGATTGAAGAAGTTCTCTATCCGGCGATGGAAGATTTTCAACTTGATTTGATGATTGGACAAGGAACGGCGGCGCGTTCGATAAAGCTCGATTTGCCGAAATTCACTTTGGTCGGCGCGACGACTCGCGCGGGAATGATTTCCGCGCCGCTTCGCGGACGTTTCGGAATCGTCAACCATTTGGATTTTTATCCGAAAAAAGATTTGGAAATTATCATTCATCGCTCGGCTGAAATTTTGAATGTCGAAATTGAAGCCACCGGCGCGGACGAACTCGCACGGCGTTCACGCGGAACACCACGCATTGCCAATCGTCTGCTGCGTCGCGTGCGCGATTACGCGGAAGTTTTGGGCGACGGGCGAATCACCGGAAAAATCACGCAGCGCGGTTTGGATGAGATGGAAGTTGACCGTTTTGGCTTGGACGAAGTTGACCGCAAACTGCTTTTGAGTATTATCGAAAAATTTGAAGGCGGTCCGGTCGGTGTCGGCACGATTTCCGCATCAATCAGCGAAGACCGCGAATCAATCGAAGAAATGATTGAGCCGTATTTGATTCAAATCGGTTTTTTGAATCGCACGCCGCGCGGACGAATCGTAACGGATGCAGGTTACAAACACTTTGGTTTCGAGCCGCCAATAGTTGAACAAGCGCAGGCATTTGCAAGCTAAAACATAAGAGCGACTAAATAAATTTTTGGTGAGAATGATTACACAGGTGCTAAATGTGTAATCTTGATTTTTAGAAAAGCAGGTCTAAAATTTCTCTGTGAACATTTACGAACAACTCCAAATTTCAAATTCCGATAATTTTACGGTTTCGCTTGATATAAACTCGGCTGTCGAAAGTTGGCTGATACGGACTGTCAATCCTTCGCTTAAACGAAGCAATGACATCCGCAATGATAAAAGCAAAGCGGTTTTTGATTTTTTTGATTTTTGCGCCAAATCCGCCGAAGAGGTTCTGCCCAGTGATGTCGAAGAATGGCGTTGGAGCTTGAAAACCGAAGGTTTGGCTGACGGCACGATTTACAATCGAATTTCAGCACTCGCGCAGTTTTTTGAATATCTGCGTAATGAAGTCGGAATGATAAAGCTAATTCCGATCAATCCGGCGAAAGTTTCGCTGACTAGGGCGACCAAGCCTTTCCAATCAGAAAGTGTTAAGGCTTTGTCCCATGAAGATCTGGCGAGATTGTTGGAAGTTGTCGGAAATCACGCTCAAGAAAAACAACCCGTTCATTTAAGAGATAACGCTATTTTGCAGTTTTATGTCGCTACTGGCAGACGGCGCGCCGAAATCATCAATCTTCGCGGAAACAGTATCGAAATCAAAGACGGCAGATTTTTTATCAAAGCAAAAGTTAAAGGCAGATTTTTCCTAAACTTTGAACTCGATGACGAAACAACCAGGAACGCTTTGTTTGATTATCTTGCGGCGACAGGTCGAACTGATATTTTCGGCAAAGATGATCCGCTTTGGCTGCGGCACGATAAAGGTGCCAGTTCAAATAAAAAGAAAGGTTTAACTTCACACGGTTTTGCCCGTCGGATGGAAATTTGCGACGGAAGCAGGAATCAGACATTTTCACATTTATCGCCTGCGGCATACTTTTGCCAAAATTGTGTCGGAATATTCCGAATCAATGGCGGAAACTCAAGAAGCTTTGGGTCACAGCAATATCAAAACCACGCAAATTTATGTGCAAAGACTCGCCGTTAAAAAAGATAAACATTCAAAATCTATTCGGGACGCTTTGAAAAAATAATTCTGTTTTAGATTATTTTCCTCCAAAAGACTCGAAATAAGGGAATGCTATGACAAGGCTTTTATCAAAAAAAGGCTTAGAGGCGATTTATGAAGCAAAATTTTTCGTGAGAATTCTTGAATTTTTACAGTTCTAATCATCTCGGACTAAAGATAGGAATCTGACGCTCGATTGAGTTTAGACAATTCGACAAAAGATTTTCGTCATTGTCGGATCTTCGGAATTATAGCCTTGACGTTTTCCTTTAAAGTTGTGTCGCGTGATGCTCATTTGTGAAATGTCCGCCAGTTCGTATAATCTCCAGCAAAGCGGTTTCGTCTTGTCGGAACCTCGAATCTGAAAACCTCGCAAAACATAATTTCCAGCAGTACTGATTCCGCAACAAAAAGGTTCGACGATACGGAGGCGTCCGTCATACTTAAACTGCACGAGATACTTTTCAGTAATCGCCCGGCAAAGTAAATCCTTTTTTTGATCCAGCGAAGCGGTCATTTTTGAATTAAAATTTTTTGCTTTTGGTTTTCTTTTTCGTGTAATTTGTGTGTTTCGTAGGCAAAATCTTCGCTTTTGCCTGTTGGTTTTTGAGTTTTCAAACAGCTTCTTAGAAAATAATGGATAAATCGGAAATCAGTAAAGACAATGCCTGTATTCGCTTTTTTCTTGAGCCATTTCAGGTCGTTGGCGTGAAATTCCGATTTTCTAAATCCGTCGAAACTAAAAAACCAATCAGGCAATATCAACAAAAACCACTTATTACTAATTCTTTTGAACTTGGCTTCAAACGCTCTATGTTTGTAGTACCAAACTTCATCAGGTTCAGCCAGTTTCATAAATCTTTCCAAAACGGCGCGACTGCTTTCCTTTTCACCTGTCCAAGACTCGAATCTCTTGAAAATAATTTGGTATTCTTCGACTTGTTCCTCGTCTTCTTTGCCCTTTTTTCCTTTTATCGGTTTTTTCGTCTTTTTAAATTCCCGTTTTCGATAAAAATAAACAGTTCTTCTCCGAACTGCCATTCAACCTGCTGCCGGTAAAGTTGTTCCTGCAAAGTTGTTCCTGCAAAGTTTTTCTCAAAAGATTCTTGAATACATTTTCTCTATCAATATCAATCTTTCCGTTGACGGTATAAAAACTTTCCGCTTTTATCGGGTCAATCGTTCCCTTATCAATTATTTTTGAAAGAAAAATATCGTCATCGTGAAGGTCGTGAAAAGTAATAAGTTGATTCTTATAAAGATGCCAGCCCGAAAAGAAATCGAGTTTTATAGCAGTTTTCAGTTGCGTAAACACAAAGAAAAATAGTAGCTTGGAAGAATGCAAGCCTATTCTTTAGATTTACGCGAGCGTGTTGTCTCGGCTTATGAAAATGGTGTTGAAACAATCCTGGAAGTTGCCGAGCGATTTGAGGTCAGCGATAGTTTTATCAAGAAACTATTGAGGCGAAAGCGGACAACGGGCGAGATTGCCCCGATTGGGCATCGCGGCGGACAACCGAAACGCCTGTCGGAGGAGCATCGAAAGTGGTTGCTCAAAACAGTTTTGGCTGAACCGGATATAACGCTCGGCGAGTTGCGGGAACGACTTTTGAGCGAGAAAAACTTAGCGGCATCGGTAGCGACGCTTTCGCGTCAGTTGCGGGCGTTGAATTTGCGGCGTAAAAAAAGTCGGTGGTCGCTCGTGAAAGAAACAAGCGGAAACGGGCGTGGCATTGGAGAAGAATAAAAAGGAGAGTCCACGAACGGCTCCGATTTTTGGACGAGGCGGGAGCGACTACGATTTTGACTCGCCTTTACGCTAGAGCGGTCGGCGGCGCACGGAGTTCAGAAGCCGTGCCGCGTAACTATGGAGCGTCAACGTCAATGATTTCAACGATGGGTTGTCGGGGCGCAGAAGCGACGATGCTGATTGAAGGCAGCGTTGATACATTGGTTTTCAATGCTTATTGTGAGCAGGTTCTGCGCCCGACGCGTGAAGGCAGGAGATGTGATTGTCCTGGATAATTTGGGAGCGCATCGGGCGAGCCGGATTGAAGAAATCTGCCAGGAATGTAAGGCGCGAGTTATTTGGCTGCCGCCATATTCGCCCGACTTTTCACCGATTGAATTGATGTGGTCGAAAGTCAAAGCGTATTTGAAAAAGGTCAAAGCCAGAACACAGGAAGAACTGGAAAAAGCAATCGCTGCCGCACTGGAAACGATAACGGTCAGCGATTGTCTCAATTGGTTTCGGCATTGCGGCTATGAGGTTACACCCAACTGAAAATTGCTATAGTTGTTCGAGAATGTAATGTCTGATGATTGTTCTCGTCGGATCGTCATACTTCAATGCGCCGCGTGAGTTTTGGACTATTTCACCTCTGTCAATAATCAAGTCGGCGATATAAAGTTTCTCTGGAAAAAACGCTTCTATTAAGTTTAAATGAACGTCTTCAAACGGCTCTTTTTGAGTTTCACTGAAAACCGAATAATCGCCTCTGCCGAAGTTAGCTTCCAAAATCCTTTTTATTTTGCTCGCTTTATTTTGCTCGCTTTATCTATCTGAAACGTATTGCAATGTTTTACTAAATCTTTGTAATCAATAATGTCGATGTCTATATTGAATTTAAACTTTCCTTGGATTATGTCGGCAAACGTCTTTTCAGGATACAAGTCTTTCTTTTCGGAGATTATATAAAAAACTAAGCGCGGATACTTTTTATAAAGCTCTTTTTCGACAAATGTCTTTAATGTATCTTTGATTTTTTGGCTATCGGAAGTAGCGGTTATTTGAAAGGCGATTTTTGCTTCATCATCAGCAAGGTCAATAGCGGGAAAGTCCTTTTTTACAGCCGAGTTTAAGTTTTTTAGGTCGGGAAAATTAAAAATTTGTCTGAAAAGCGACACTAACACATCTTCGGAAACTTTATTGAAATCGGTTTTCCCGGAAGCTGAATAGGCTTTGGCTTGATAAGCGAAAACTCCCAACAACTCCGTGATTCTCTCGTGTGTGTGAAGGAGATTGCTCATATATCTGTATATAAAATGAATTTAAGCACACGACAGCAAATTGAAAGATATTGAAAGTCTTGATTTTATCGGGTATTTTGATGTTGAACAGGATGTTTTACAAAGCATCCAATCCGATTCTAAACAAACTTTTCGCATATCTTCCGTTATTTTTCAGTTTCATCAAAACCT
>JAABUN010006553.1_pt1 | contig 13283 bp, 12 predicted proteins | sample 5559311 | NCBI WGS metagenome assembly JAABUN01 (sample SAMN10711877, study PRJNA513370) | rock metagenome | isolation source: Antarctica rocks | place: Antarctica: Victoria Land, Siegfried Peak sud | reverse complement strand
TGGATAAATAAGAGTATTCTTTTATTCAGCGCAAAGCTATTTGGCGTCTTTATAGGCAGGGATTATATGCAAAAGATTATGAATGCTTCAAGTCCGTCCCAATTTTGAATGAATTTGGAGGAAAACACCCTGTCCAAAAACTAATCTTTTTGGACAGAGTGTTTAACACTAACGTAGACACAGTAAAAATAAGCGTTAAACATACCCGGTTTTTGAAGGGTTTTTGGACACCCCTGAATTTCTAATTTATGCTCTAAAAATGAAAGTTGGAATCTACGCCCGCGTCTCAACTCAGGAACAACAAACCCTGCCGCTTCAAATAAAAGATCTGCGTGAATATGCTGAAAAGCGGAAATGGAAAATTGCGGTTGAAATTATCGATATAGCGTCGGGAGCAAAGACCCGCCCGAAACGCGAAGAGCTTCTAAAACTTGCCCGGCAGCGAAAGATCGATTGTATTCTTGTCTGGCGGCTTGACCGGTTCGGTCGCAGCCTGGCTGATTTGATAACAACGCTTGATGAGCTGAATCATCTTGGAGTCAGTTTTGTATCCCTAAACGAATCGCTTGATTTAACTACGCCCGGCGGCAAAGCTTTAGCCGGAATGCTGGCGGTCTTTGCCGAGTTTGAACGTTCTATATTAAAAGAGCGCGTAAAAGCCGGGATTGTTGAAGCTAGAAGTAAAGGCAAAGCCCACGGCAGACCAAAGACTGCTTCAAACAAAAAAGATGAAGTCCAAAAGCTGTTTGCTAATGGCAAAGGACTCAGCAAAGCCGAAATTTCCAGACGACTTAAAATAGGTAAGTAGTCAGACATATTTATTTCAACCTATTCAGTTAAATCTCTAAACCCTCTGTTTGGAAACAGATAAGAAACAGAATTATCAGAAACGAAAGATTTTTAGATTACTATAAAATTGTCGGACTACTTAGAACATCAGTTATTAGAATTTTGAATGAAAAAGATTGAAGATAATACCTTCGTTTTTAGTGTAAACTTCTTATTCAAACAATTTTTAGAATTGCTCCTCTGACAAACCTCCATCGCTCCGCTTAGAATCTATTGAATGCGATATATCGGAATTGATTTCGGCACCTCAAATTCGCTCTCGTGTCTGGCGGAAAATAATAAAATCCGGTTCGTTAATTACCCGGACGGCAGCATCAGCAATCCGACGATTTTGTATTTTCCGGAAAAATCTAAAAAATCTGTTATCGGCAGCGAAGCGGTCGGGCGCTACTTGGCTGATTTGGAAGAGAGCAGCGCGGGCGGCAGATTGATGCTCAGTATTAAAACTCTGCTGCCGGACGCCAAATTCGATTATACGTCGGTCGTCGGTTTCGGACGCTTGAGCGCCGCCGATTTGACCGCCGAATTTTTGTCGGCGTTAAAGCAAATGGCGGAGCAGCAGTTTTCGCAGCAGTTTGACGGCGTGGTTCTGGGGCGACCCGTCGAATTTTCCCTGCTTGCCGTTGATCGTCTCGAAGAAGCGGCGCGAACCGCCGGCTTTAAAGATGTCGTCTTTTGGCTCGAACCGGTTGCGGCAGCGATGGCTTACGAGATGACTTCGACGCAAGACGAACTTGTTTGCGTCATCGATATCGGCGGCGGAACGAGCGACGTGTGCATTATCGAAACTTCGCCGGCGCGAATCCTTTCGCCTGATCGTTTAAGCGACATCAAATCAATCGCCGGCGTCAGCGAAGCCGGCGATGAGCTGGATTCAAAAATAATGAAACACAAGCTCGCGTGCCGCTTCGGAGCCGAATCGACGTTCGCTTCGTTAGGCAAAACGCTGCCCTTTCCCGCGCACATCATTAACAAACTTTCCAAGTGGCACCGAATAAACCTGCTCAATAATCATAAAGACAAGGAAACTATTAAATCCATTCTTCCGTATTCGGACAACGGGGAAGCGGTCGAAAGACTGCTCGATTTAATCAATCATCATTACGGTTTTCAATTATTCCGCGCCATCGATGCGGCAAAAAAACATTTGTCGAAAAATCGCCGGGCGAGTATAAAATTCAATCCGCTCGAACTTGACGAAGAAATAACAATCGCGGAGTTTGAAGAGATGATTGCCTCGACCGTTAGAAAGATTGAAACGTCCGTCCTCGACGCGCTCTCAAAGGCTTCCGCTAAATCGGAAGATGTAAAGCGCGTAATTTTAACCGGCGGCACATCACAAGTGCCGTTTCTGAATCGTCTGGTCGTAAAAATGTTCGGCGAGGAAAAGATTATCCGACCGGATTACTTCAGCTCCGTCGCCACGGGTTTGGGATTTGTCGCATCAAGACTGAACGGATAAATACAGGCGCATTTATATAATCACGATTACAAGTTTTAATAAGCCTTTGAAAGCATCGTAAATTAACGTATTCCATAATCTTCTTCGCACTTATAAAAAGTGTGCGAAATACTTCCAAATTTTTATAAATTAAGTTGTAGTCGAATATAAAATAAGTAGTCCGACAATTTTATCTAAACCTAAAGAGACGAAATTTAATATTAAGTAATCGCATATCTTGTTGAAACATAGTGATTTACAAGCATTTTGAATAGATTACGATAAATATGTCGGACTACTTAGCAGATTAAGCAGAGGCAAATTTCGCACTCCGGGCATTAGGCGAAATTCTTTGGTCGTCGGTTTTTAATAATTTGTTCGGATAAAGGAAAATGAAGTCGCAACCGACAAGCAGACAAATGATAACAAATTGAATTCAAAGTAAATACTTTTGATCACGGGATCTGATTCAAATGTCTCGCTTTTTGGCGCTGCGGTCTTTTCTTTTCCGGTTGTTTATTACGACTGTTTCTGTTGTCGGTTTCCAGCCGTCGGCGCTTCGGTGGTTTATCCTGAGCAATTCTATTTCTATCTTCTCGAAGTATAAAGCCGCGCACTGCATCCCAAAAATCAGATCGCGACTGGACGGCAGACGCCTCGCCCGACTGGTAGAACTCGGCTGCCGTAAGTGCCGCTGCTCCGTGTAGCTCGATCACCTGACTCCATAAATCGGTTTGAGCAATCAGCAAAGGTTTAATAACCGCCAGTCGATGAACGGTCAGTCCTTTCGGGCGCGGCTGATTTTTCTCAGCCGTCAAGAAATTCCAGTATTCTATTCGTTTACTTTCTTCTGTCATTTGTCATTTAAGTTAGTATTTCCGGTTATGATAAAATTCGTCTCATATGATTACTTCTCACGAGCGTTCCGACATCATCCATATTATGAAGATGAACCGTCTGGCTTTGATTGATTCGGATTCGGCGCATTTGAGCTTCGCGGGTGAGGTTAAAGGAAAAGATTACCAGATAAACGTGCTGGTCGTCGAAGACTTACCGCGGCTTGCTATCAAAAAAGAAGGAGAAATCCTGTTCAACGATACGATAAGAAGCATTGATGATTTGAAGATATTTCTCGAAGAACGATTATATAAATACTTTGAAGTCTGAGGTCGTAATCAAAGTGCAGTCTGGTTTTGCTTAGCCAAAACTAAATGGGCGGTATCAATAATTATGGATTATGAGACAACCTTTTGAAATGAGCTATTTCAATACTGCAACGCAATAATTCTCCACCACCACATAATATAGGACACTATCAAAGATTCGACGACGTTGACCTTTTCCGGCTGCGATACCAATAAATAACGGCTGCGCTTAACTGCCGCCAAGCGCGGCGAAGAGGAGGGTTCCGCGGTGAGCCTTTACCTTAGCGATCAGAGCAGTCAGAGGATTAATACTACGAGCCGCCAAGCGCGGCGGACGAAGAAGAAGCGCGAGCCATACCATTTAGAAAGAAAACGATTCTTTACGATGTAACTGCCTGTCAGCTTCATCTTTAAGGTGCGGATAAACTTCTCCAATCTTTACTAAAACTTTCTCACGGATAATCCGTTCCGCTTCATCCCGACCAATCTGCCGAAATTGTGCAGCGAGCAAAGATTCATATGGGGTTAGCTCATGCCGGATATAATTAACTTGTATCCTTTCGAGAAACTCCGGCTCAGAAGACACTGACGCCGATTCCGACAATCCTGAATTCTTACCCAACTGCAAAACGTTGTAATTATCAATCGAAAGCCGCAAAAGAATTTCATCGTCAGCTTTTTCGATTGGTATCTCTATTTCTTCGATGGACTCTATACGTTTGCTGCGTCTCCCTTCCGCTAAATCTTTAGCCTTAATACTCCGCTCAGCCGACTTCCGCTTGAGTTTCTCAAAAGATGGTTCTCCTTCAGTTTCAAGCACCCGACTTTCAGAGAACAAATTTGTCACCCCATAAGCGGGGCGATTGGAGAGCGTCTTGCACGGCTTCGGCATATACTTTTTAATCATCCCCTTCGTCCATCCTCTGACTTCCAAGTCAGAAGTTTTCAGGTATGTAATTTCTTGATTGTCTGTTTTCATATAGCGCCTTGTCGCAGATTGTTTTTCGCCAGCTAGTGATACTGTTGGCGAATTCTCAATGATTAACGGTGGCTAATCTGGCAAACCTTGAAACTCTGGTTTTTTCCAGCGGTTTGCCTTCCAGCCAGGCTACTCCTCTGACAATATTTACCGCCGAGGCGACGGCTATGTTGTGCAGATGCGTCTTTGCTTTTCCAATATATCTGGTTTGTCTTAAGCTGTAGCCTCTGACCGATTGTGAGATTGTTCCTTCAATTCCGGCTCTTTCTTGATACAAATTTCTCCATTCGGGACTTTGTTCAGCTAATCGTGTCTTTTCTAAAAACTCCTGTTCTTCGCGTCCCGCAAATGAAACTACCCGCCATCTCTTTGATTTTGTGCAGTTGATTCTTTGATCACAATTTAAACAATCCGATGATTTGAATCTGACCCGATACCTTTCTTTCCCGCCAGACTTGGCAGTTGACCAATTTCTACCGATTTTTCCGTTAGGACAAACAACTTGTTTGTTTTCCCAATCGATCTTAAAATCTTTTAATGCAAATCCTTTTCCTTCTTTAGCCTGCCAATGATGATTCGGTCTTGCCGGTCCGATGACTCGAATTCCTTCTTTGCGGCTTTTCAATACCCACTCATTTTCAGGATAACCGGCATCAACAAGATGAATATCCGGTGATAAATCTTTTTCTTTCAAGTCTTCGTGTATCTTGAAATTTACTTCCGTGTCCGGCAGAAACGCTTCGGTCGTGATGACATTTGTAATCAGATGCGGATTTTCTTGACCGCAGGTTTCCGTCAAATGAACTTTATAGCCCTGCCAGCTCGTCGAACGCTTTTTTCCGAATTTAGCCTCAGCATCGTATGGTGAATCAAATCTTTCTCCGACCGGAGCTAATTTTTCCGCCGCTAGAAAAAAAACCTTTCCTTCTCTGATTTCAAGCTGCTGCTCCCACATCTGCTTCAAAAGTTTGACTTGTCGCAGATTCTTTAGTCTTTCCGACTCGCTTCCGGCAATTGCTTTCAGCAAAGCAAAACCGTGTTTGCCAACCTCATCAATATATTCTTGTCGAGCTTTTTCGCCTTTGGGCAACCGATATTCTTCGATGCGTCTTGAATACAACTCGAACCATCGCGGCGTGATTTGTTTTTGCAGCCATTCGGGGAAAAACTCGGCTAATTCGTTTAAGGCGGCGCGGAGTGTTTCAACCACGCTCTCCATCCGGCTTAAATGTCTTACTTTCGCCAAAATATGCGTCGAATCAGTTCTTTGTTTTCCGCCGGATTTCAGTAGTTTTTTATCTTGAAAGCATTCCAACATCTTGTCCAAAAGTTTAGCTTCTTTGTCTTTTGTCAGCAGTCTCTGCCGAAATTCAGATAAAATGCTGAAATCAAAGCCCGAGTCTTCAAGTTCTAAACTTAAAGCATATTTCCAATCAATGCGAGATCTGACGGCTTCCGCCGCCTGCCGGTCAGAAAGTCCTTCGGCAAACTGCATCACAGTGATCAAAGCCAATCGCCACGGCGAAAAAGCCAGTTTCCCGCGCTTTGGAAACAGATCGGTAAAATCTGCATCTTCGTAAAAAGTGCCGAGTTCATCGCGCATTTTCAAATATAGATTGCCTTTCGGGAAAGCAGCGCGGGCAACGCGGGCGGTTTCTTCAGGTACCTCGAGAATTGGTTCGGCTCTAAGCGACATAACAAATCATTCTCCTTTTTGTTTTTTGAGAATGATAAATCACGCCGAAAGAATTCGCCAACAGTATCCGTTCGTGGGAACTTACCCCAAGTTGAGCGGGAACAAAGGAGCGTTGTGGCAATGCCTGAAAACTCTCGCCGGTGAGAATTTTCTGCCGCGTGGCACGGGAAGCGCACACGCGTGGTGGGATTTCCAAGACGATTGCCCGGCAACCAACAAAATCATCGATTTTGCCAACTTCAATCTCTAAAAATATAAGATGAAAAGCCTTCAAGTTAAAAAATCAGGAAACTTTTTCTGAAAATTGCCGATAACTGTTTTGATGTAATCGAAATTTAACTGAATTTTTGATAGAGACAACAACAAAATGGGATACGGCAGCAGCAATAGCTTCGCGCTCAATAATAATCCGAATCGTCAGGCGGTCGGAGCAGGCACTAAACTGCCGCCGCCGAAAGGATATTCGAGAATCTGGATTGATGTCACTTCAACCGCCGGTAAGGACAAAACCGGTCAGGTTCATCCGAACGACGCGGAAATCGAAAAAGCCGTGTTCGCTCGCTTCGGCTTGGCGGCGGAAACCGATGGGGATTTGTCTCGTTTAAGAGAACGGCTCGGCACGACCGACAACCCGTTCGATTTCGTCAAAACGACGGGCAATTTTACTGCTCCCTTCCGAGCGAGCGGCAAATACAAAATCCCGGTCGATGTTGAAAACTCGCTCTACGCGAAACTTTCCGGCAAAGCGGCGCAGGTAACACGGCAAATCGAAACGGAAACGCGCGCGCAAAGACGAACGTCAAACGCCAATGAAACGGTCGCCGCCAAAAACGGTTATGACGCCGCCCGGCAGCAGCAGGCGAAACTGAATCGACTGATTCGAGACGCTCAAGTCCAAACAACGAGCTTCGGAATTCCGAGCAAACTGACCGACATAAATCACGTTGTCGTTACCCTTCCTGTGGGCAGCGCGCCGACCGCCGACAACGCGCTTTCCGCTTATATCGAGAAACGCTACGGCGGCGGCAATTTATACGGGCGGGACAAGCTCGATATTTTGAACGCCGCCAAACAATCGGGCGTCAAAGTCGAGAACTTACAAGTTAGCCCGAAGAACCGGCACGTCGTCGAGTTCGATTTGAGTTTAGAAGGCGTTCTAAAGCTGCAAAAGGCTTATCTCGACGTGCAGGAGAAGGTTAATACAAATGTCGCTCTTGCCGATAAGGTCAGGGACGAGATGGCGCTCAACCAATTCCTCTTAGGGGTTATCAATGGCGCGGTCGATGATGTCAAAGGCAATATCAACACCATCACGCACCCGCTCGAAACTTTGCAGGGCATCAGAGACGCCGTAAACATTCTTTCTCAATTGAGCGCCCAAGACGTAAAAAACATCGTCGCCGAACTCGGCAGCAAAGCGACAAACGCGACGCCGGGCGAAGCGGCGCACGCCGCCGGATATGTCGTCGGCACAATCGCCGTCGAAGCGGTTTTAGCCAAAGGCGCGGGCGCGGCGTTGAGCGCGCTCGGCAAAACCAAAGCGGGCGCGGAATTTCTCGCGCGCATCGGCAAACTGGCGGAGAGAACCGGCGAATTAGCTAATCTAGGCAAAGCTAAAATCGCTGAAATGTTCTCTGACGAAGCAGCGACGCTTGCTAAACAGAATATCAGGCGAATGATGGCGAATCCCGCTTTTTACAGCGGCTTGCCTGCCGCCGATTTTCTGAAGGAAGCAGGCGTTTTCGCCGGAAATAAATTGAAGAACGGCGCGACAACCTTCAAGCAGTTTATGGCGGAAGCGACCAAGGAATTCGGCGACGGCGTGAAAGGCAGAGTCGGCGAATTGGCAGCTGCATATCGGGAAGCGATGCAGAAATCGGGCTTCGGTAGTGAAATCATCGAACTGGATATTGAACAAACGTCGAAGATGGCGAAGATGCAGTTCGAGCGCGAATCGGGTGCGGCGCGGCAGAAATTGTTGAGCGGCATTCAAAAGGCGGAGAATGAAGGAAAATTGCGCCAGATGCAAACAGATTTTCCCGAGGACTATGGATGGCTTCAAGAAAATCCGAGACACAAAGAATTAGCCTTTGACCCGGACAATAATCAGTTTAAGGTAAAAGAAGCGAGAGCTATATTGGACGCGGAAAAACAGGGAATTTTAAAAGGACCCGTTAGCCGGGGAATTTACGCCGACGGCAGGACGCACGGAGCAGATTATTTTGACGGCAACGGCATTGCTTGGGATATGAAAGAGGCAAGAGGCGGTGCGAAGAAAATTCTCGGTGCGCTCGCCGACGGAGAAAATGTAATAGTCGACGCAAAAGGCTTATCAGAAACTGAATTCAAAGTATTGAAAGCTGAAATCGCGGCTAAAAGACCGAACAACAACAACAAAGTGGTTTATGTGAGATGACTATATGACACAAGAAGAGCTAACACATCTATTGGATGAACACGATAAATGGCATCTCGACCGTTCCAAGGGCAGGAAACTAGAGCTTAAAAACTTAAACCTAAAAGGATTTTTTATTGGGAGTAGAGACCTGTTTCAGGCAGTTTTGGAAAATATTGATTTAAGTGAAAGTGATTGTAAAGCGGTTCGTATGGCTTACACCAATTTAAAGAATGTAAATTTTAGCAGAGCAAACTTGAAGAAGGCTGATTTAAACGACTGTGAAATGGAAAATGTAGATTTCACGGGCGCAAATTTAGAAGAAGCCGAAATGATGAGTTTCGTCATAGCAAAACACTTGAAATTCGACGATGCGAAAATGAACAAAGCCTCTTTTATAAAATCATCGATGGATTTTGTCAGCTTCAAAAACGCCTTGTTGCGCGAAGCAAATTTCAGACGCGCTCACATCAACGACAGCAGTTTTGAAAATGCCGATTGTTCAAACGCAGAATTTACCTACGCCACGCTAAAAGATTGCGTTGTTACGGGCGCAATCATCGAGGGCGCGGATTTTAGCGATGTCCGCCATCTACCCGAAGAATGGAAACAGGCAATCGGCTGGCATTCCGCAGAACAACAGAATATCCGCCGCATTAAAGAGATGCTGCGAGAAGAAGGATTAAGATAAATAAAAGGCGAGGTTAAAACCTCGCTTTTGTTATTTGAAAATCAAACTTCGCGTCGGGAGTAATAGCGGCTGAGGTAGTTTCATCCAAAGGTGAGGGCGGGGAGTTTCTAGCGAGAATCGGCAAAATCGCCGAGCGAACCGGCGAGTTGGCTAATTTGGGCAAAGCAAAAATTGCCGAAATGTTTTCAGATGAAGCAGCGGCACTTGCCAAACAAGGCGCGAAAAGTCGGTTGCGCCAATTAGCCTCTCAAATGAATTCGGGCTTGCCGTTTGACCCGCTACTTGTTAGGGATTTATCAATCGTTGCCGGAAACAAATTAAAAAACGGCGCGATTAAGTTTAGAGAATTTGCTCAACAAATGGTTGACGAATTCGGCGAGGGTTAAGGATTTCCCGGCTAGCAAATCGCCGATCCCCATTCGACGGAAACCAGTTTGCCGTTTTTGAAGTTAAAAGTTGCACCTCCGTATTTGACCTTGATGAGTGAAGATGCGCCGCAGCGTGAGCATAGCTTGCGCGAAATCTTTAACGGCTTGCGGTGGATGATTCGCACCGGCGCACCGTGGCGGCTGATGCCGAACGATTTGCCGCCGTGGTTTACGGTCTATCAGCAGGCGCAGCGATGTCTCAAAGCCGGAGTGTTTGAAGCGATTGTCAATGATTTGCGGGAGTCCGCGCCCCGAATTGATTTGTTTACGGGCAAAGTAAAAAGCTGTGCAAACTCAGCGTTTCGGGCAATATAAAATCAAGAAAATTCTTGCTTATCAAATACGAATCCTGTTGCGGGCATCTGGAAGAATTTCGAGTTGCAAAGAATTATTTTGAAACTTCGACAATCACTTTATTTGCCCAGAGCAGTGACCGGTCGTAGTTTTCGGCGTATATTTTCCACATAAACTCTTTATCGAGTGAATTTTTTTGGTTGAATACCTCTTTGCCGTTGACGATTATCCTAACCGGCTGACTGAAATCGACCATCACCGGATGCAGGTTGACGGTCAGTCGAGCAACGCGCGATGACGAGGACGGCAGCGGCACAGGCGGCGGCGGATCTCACTGCATCTGCCTGCGGCTGCTCGAAGAGAAGCGCGACCGTGAATACGAAAATCTGCGCGGCGAGCTGCGGCTAAGAGCGAAGGGAAGCAGCAGTTTTAAGCGCACGCTAATCCAAATTCTTAAAACCGGCAATAAGCTGCGCGCCATCAAAGAAGTGATCGCCGAGATACGAGAAGTCACCGAGGTTGCCATCCCCGCGATGATCCCGGTGGAGATAGCAGGCAGAACGACGTACCGTTTAAGCGAGGATACTGACCGCCGCCGGAGCTGCGCGGGCAAGATCGCGTATCAGTCCGAAGAAGAAGCAAAAGAGGCGGTAATCAGAATGGTGGAGATGACCGACAAGCCATTCGACGATTACCGCTGCCGTCACTGCAATGCCAGGCATATCGGGCATTCGGCGACGGCATGAGAGAGTCCGGCGGCGGCGGTTAAATATCCCAATTTACGGATAAACTTACCGCATAAACCACTCTTTTGACCGATACAGGCGGAAAGATTATTCGTCAACCGATCATATATATTATGGAAAAAGACCGCACTAAGAAAAACTTAAAAATCTGGAACATTGCTCTAACCGGCTTTTTGATCGTCGCGATTGTCGCAACGCTTGAAAGATTTGAGAACGGCTCGGACTTTTTCCCCGTCTGGCTGATTGTTTTGTGCTGGATTGCGGTAATAGTAATTTTGCGGCAATTTAAGATAGTCCACGAGTCCGAATTTCCGCCCCCGCGGCGCATCTCACGGCTCGAATTGAAGATTATTATGGAAAACCGGAAAAAGAGCGAAGAGGAAAAGGAGAAGCAATGGCGCCGCAATTGGGAACTCGAAGAAGAAGCGGAGGATTTAATCGCCCGGCTGTTTGCAGAGAAAGAGATACCGCTCATTCAAACTGAGCGCGACCGCGGCGGGCATCAGGACGGAGCTAACGCTTATTCGTTCAGCGAGCCCATGTCTTTAACGCCTGATGATTTGTATAAATTAAAATCGAACCGCGTTATCTCAGTCGACATAAAGGGGCGCGGCGGCGTCTTATATCTGCACGGGTATTCGAGCAGCGGCGGGAGACTGCTTTACACATTACATAAACCGGCAGCCGGCAAACCCGACGATGCCTCGCCGCCGCCGGTCGAGACCGCTCCCGCTAATCAGGACGAAGAGGAAAAAGACAGAGAAGGCTTGCCGCCGGAAAATAAAGCGGATGCTTTTATCCGCCGGTTATGCGCCGCCAAAGATATCGGTCTTATATTCGGACGATCCGCCGGTTCGGGTCACGATCCTTCGCCGGAGACGTGGATATTCGATAAACCGATTCCTTTGACCGCCTCCGAGCTTTACGCTCTGACACTAACCGAAGATATCGAAACAGTCGATACCAAAATGGGTGAAGATAAGATCCTCTACGCTCACGCTATATGGCGCGCCGATTGGGTTATTTACCGATTTGAACAACGGTAAATCCGTAGGCGCGCCCTTCTTATAATGTACTCTGAATTATTTCCCTGTAAGTAGTCGAACAAGATTAGATTAGACTATGATTGAATTTTGAAAAATTGATTTTCAATCTACTTCCAACATTGGACTTGTCCCGCGCGAGCAGCGTTCGGGCAGTTCGGTGCGCGGACGAGTGCAGTTATCAAAAATCGGTAACGCCCGCCTTCGCAAAGCACTTTACTTTCCGGCAAGGACAGCTTTGCGATGCAGCAGTTTCTTTCAGCAATGGGCGAGCGGAATGCGTGAACGCGGCAAGTGCAAAATGTCGGTCATCGGGGCGGCGATGCGAAAACTGATTCATCTCGCCTTTGGAGTCTTGAAAACCGGAAAACCGTTTGACCCGAATTGGGCGAAAACCGCTTGACACTCAACACAGTATCTGACGTGGGGCGAAACCAGCCACACACAACGTAAAATTAACCACACAAGATTATAAAGAGAAGCTGTTTCGCCCTCACGTCCAATGATTCAAAGAATCAAACCACTGCCTCTGGCAGTGGTTCTACGAGGCAGTGAGGCGAACCGGCAAACAGAACAAAATATATCTTCTAAAGTTGAGAACGAGCAAATATATTTTTCGTCAATTGTAATCGGCAAGGCGCGTTACGCGGACTAGTCAAGCGGAAAAACAAGATTGACAAGACCGAGGCGCGGAGCAACGCACCTTCCAGGTGCGAACATCGCAAAGCCACCGCCTCTGGCGGTGGTATTTTTACTTGTTCGACGCGTGTTTATTTTCACCACGCCGTTTCACTTCGCACTTGTAATCTTGCTATTTAAATCTAAGCCGTAGCTTCAAAAACCCACGAATTATTGTGCTTGTATTGAGTGCTATGTAGTTGCTCGTCAGCTATCAATGTTTGCCCCACATCTTCAAGTCGGTAGCGAACGATATTGGTTGCTTCTTCCCCTTCGTGAACAAATCTGGAATCAAACACCAACGAATCGTCTTCCCAATACATCTTCGAGTGAATCTCCAAACCGCCGTGATTTAGAGTGATAGGTTTTCCGTCCGTTGTCAGAGCAACTGAGAATGTGTCGCTTTTTCCACCGAAAATGTGCGTTCTTTCCAAACGGAAATCGGGTTCGTTATGCTCGATTACAAAAATTGAAGATTCTGGTGATGGACTCTGCAACACACTTTTATCGGGATTGAATTTCCAAGTTCCCGTGAAATTAGGTTTTGTCATAAATTTCTCATATCTGTCGGCGGCTCATAATTCAGGCTATCGCGTTTCTTCTACAAGAAGCGGCTAACGCTGGAATTGACCGGCGCGGCGCGAATCCACACAACTGACATCGCAGGAAGCACCATGAAAAGAATGCTATCGCCGCGTCTGGTCGAATGACTTGTTAGACAACAGCGATAGCATCACAATGCCACGAAAACACGCCAAAAATATTGCCCTAACTAAGTACAGGACAAAAATTTTGTTAAACGCTCTTTGAAATTTGAAAGTCATTGAGTTTTACCTTTTAATTTTATCGCCAAACAAAATTACAAGGAGAATAAACTCAATGACTGACAGCTCGTTAT
>JAABUN010006552.1_pt1 | contig 13289 bp, 11 predicted proteins | sample 5559311 | NCBI WGS metagenome assembly JAABUN01 (sample SAMN10711877, study PRJNA513370) | rock metagenome | isolation source: Antarctica rocks | place: Antarctica: Victoria Land, Siegfried Peak sud | reverse complement strand
CGACGGTCGCTTCTGCGAGTATCTGTGGGCGTAATCACTCATCTCCGGTAGGTTAACTAATGCTTGCGATACGACGTTGCGCCACAGGTGGAGCGCCGTACCGAAAGTTCGCTCCATCGCACCAATCCGGAGCCGACTCGGCTCCGAATGATCGGCGGTACGTCATTAGCGTGACGTGGTCGGCCCGTGGGAGGGGACCGCCCCATCTGCATCCGTGCAGGTGTCCGTGCAGGTTCCGCGTGTTCGGGTCCTCCCGAACCTTCTCAGACAGGGACGTCATGGTGGATTCACCTCGCTCTTCCCGCGGCCAAGGACAGACAGGGCGCTCCGCCTTCCTGCGCAAGTCCACGGTCGCCATCGCCGGCTCGGCGCTCGCCTTCGGTGGCTCGTTGGCGCTCCTCGCGCCCGCAACCAGCACCGCGTCCAGCCACCGCGAAGCACCACTGATCGCGAACGATGCCCAGGCGGACAACACGGACGTGTACGCGTTCGTCAGCCCCGACCTGCCCGACTACGTCACCGTCATCGGCAACTGGATCCCGTTCGAGGAGCCCGCCGGCGGCCCCAACTTCTACCCGTGGGCCACCCAGGCGCATTACGACATCAACCTGGACACCAACGGTGACTCCAAGGCGGACCTCACGTACCGCTGGGAGTTCACCAACGACGACAAGCGCGGCGCCGGCAGAGGCACATTCCTGTACAACAACGGCCCTGTGACGAGCCTGACCGACCCCAACCTGCTGTTCAAGCAGACCTACAAGCTGACCGAGATCCGCGGCGGCGTGAGCAAGGTCCTCATCGGGGCCGGCAAGGTCGCGCCCTCGCACACCGGCACCGCGTCGATGCCCGACTACTTCAAGCTGCGCAAGGAGGCCATCACCGGCTTCCCGACCAACACGACTGGTGGCAAGGGCCGCAACTACGTGGGCCAGGCGGATGACTCGTTCTTCCTCGACCTGCGCGTCTTCGACCTGCTCTACGGGGGCAACCTCAGCGAGACCGGCGCCGACACGCTGAGCGGCTTCAACGTCAACACCATCGCGCTGCAGATCCCCAAGGCCGACCTCGGCTTCAAGAACGGCGAGTCCGTCGTCGGCGTCTGGAGCACCACCGAGCGCCCCAGCATCCGCACCCAGGGCGCCGACGGCAGCCAGAAGTACGACGGCAACTTCGTCCAGGTCTCGCGCCTGGGCAACCCGCTGGTCAACGAGCTCGTCGTCCCGGCGAACCTGAAGGACACCTTCAACGCGATCCCGCCGTCGGTCGACCGCACGGTCAAGCCGGTCGTCGACAAGGTCCTCTACCCCGAGCTGCCCGCGCTGATCCAGGCGATCTACGGCATCAAGGCTCCGGCGGGCCCCCGCACCGACCTTCAGGCGATCTACCTGACCGGGCTCAAGGGTCTGAACCAGCCGAAGAACATCGTGCCGTCCGAGCAGCTGCGACTGAACACGGCCATCGCCCCCAGCAAGAAGCCCAACCGTCTCGGCGTCCTCGCCGGCGACAACGCGGGCTTCCCGAACGGCCGGCGGCTCGCCGACGACGTCGTCGACATCTCCATCCAGGCCGTCGAGGGTGCAGTCTCCGTCAACGCCGACAGCTCGCCCAAGGCCGTCAAGATCGTGGCCCCGTTGGCCACCGGTGACAAGGTCAACGTCAACGACCGGGTGTTCGCACCCACCTTCCCGTACGTCGCCCTGCCGTGGTCCGGCTCGCGCGTCCGTCCGGGCAGCAACAACCCGATGACCATGCTCAGCGGGTCTGCCTCGGGTGTGCCGTCAGCGCTCAACGCGTCGGCGACCAAGGCCGCCGGGTCACCCACTGGCGTCAACGTCGACGGCGGCACCTCGCCGGCGATCCCGGCGGGCGCTGCGGGCCTCGGTGCCCTGCTCGCCATGGTCGGCGTCATGCTGTTCCGTCGGGAGCGTCGCACCAGCGTCGCTGCTCGATAACCGAAGAACGCATCGGGACGGACGGACTCCGGTCCGTCCGTCCCGATGGCGTTTCGTCCCCCGAGGTGGAGAAGACCTGATGACAGACCGCGCCCGATGAACGGCCGGCGGCTGCTCGCGGGCTCGGCGATGGTGGTGGGTGTCACGGCCACCATGCTGGCGGTGGGTGCACTGGCCGGCGGCGCCAAGCAGGCGGTGGAGCCGGCACCCGCCGTCCAGCGGATCGCCGCTCCCCAGCAGATCACCAGCGGCGCCGACATCACCGCATCGATCACAGCGTTGCAGACCCGGCTCAAGCAGTACCCGAGGGACTCCGCGTCCTGGGCGTCCCTGGGCTTCCAATACACCCAGCAGGCCCGGCTGACCGCTGATCCCTCCTTCTACGGCAAGGCGGACGGCGCCTTCGCCAGGTCCCTCGAGATCGAGCCGAAGGATAACGCCGCTGCGCTGACCGGACAGGCGACGCTCGCCGCGGCCCGCCACGACTTCGGTCGTGCCCTGGATCTGACCCGCCGGGCAGACGCGCTGAACGCCTACGGCGCAGCCAATCTCGGAGTGATGACGGACGCTCTTGGCGAGCTCGGCCGCTATCCGCAGTCGTTCGCCACCCTGCAGCGGATGGTCGACCTCAAACCCGGGGTGCCTTCGTACACGCGGGTGTCGTACTCCTACGAGCTGCGTGGTGACCTCAAGGGCGCCCAGTACGCCCTGGACCAGGCACTGGGGATCGCGCAGAGCCCCGCCGACGCCGCCTTCGCCCTGCAGTATCTCGGCGAACTCGCGTTCAACGCGGGTGACCTGCGCACGGCCGGGCGGCACTTTGCCGAGGGGCTGCGACGCGACCCGACGTACGTGCCCCTGCTGGCCGGACGGGCCCGGGTCGAGGCCGCCTCAGGCAACACGGCCGCCGCGCTGCGCGACTGGCAGGCGGTCACCACGCGGCTGCCGCAACCCACCTACCTGATCGAGTACGCCGACCTGCTGACCTCGCTCGGGCGCACGACCGAGGCACAGCAGCAGTACGCCGTGGTCGACGCCACGATCACCCTCTTTCGCTCCCAGGGCGCCAACGTCGACCTCGAGCTGGCGCTGTACGACGCCGACCACGGGCGCTCCGCCGCTGCCGTGACCGCAGCCGAGACCGAGGTCAAGCGTCGGCAGAGCATCCAGGTCGAGGACGCCTACGCCTGGGCGCTGCACAGCGCCGGCCGTGATCGCGAGGCCTTGGTGTACGCCCGTAAGGCCCAGCGGCTGGGCATGCACAACGCGCTGTTCGACTACCACCGGGGCATCATCGAGCTCTCGCTCGGGATGAAGGTCGAGGCCAAGGCGTCGCTGACCAAGGCGCTGAAGACCAACCGGTACTTCTCACCGCTGCAGGCCCCCAAGGCGCGAGCAGCGCTGGCGACGCTGGGCGGTCGACCGCCTCGATGAGACGGGCCCGAGGCCGACTGGCGCGTCTGCCGGCGATACTGCTGCTGCTGGCCGGCGGCGCCTCGGCCGGCGTCGCGCTGGCGCCTGCCGCTTCCGCGCACCCGCTCGGCAACTTCACCGTCAACTACTCCAGCGGGCTGGTGGTCGAACCGACCGCCGTCCAGGTCGACCAGGTCGTCGACCGGGCCGAGATCCCCACCCTGCAGGCCTTCCCGGACGCGAAGCCCGGCCGGACGCCGGCCACGGCTGACGCGTTCCGACGAGCGCAGTGCCAGGATCTGGCAGCCGGCGCCCGGCTGGACGTGGGCGGCCAAGCCGCCCCGCTGGAGGTGACCGCGACCCGACTGACGCTGCTGCCCGGTGCAGCCGGCCTGGCGACGTCGCGACTGGAGTGCACCCTGCGCACGACCGGCCAGGTGCGCACTGTCGGCAACACGATCGGCTACCAGGCACCCCCGACCGCGGGCCGGGTCGGCTGGCACGAGGTCACGGCCCGTGCCAACGGCGTCCGCCTGGCCACCAGCGACGTCCCCGCGACCAGCCCCTCGCAGCAGCTGCGGGTCTATCCGAAGGACCTGCTGAGCTCACCCCTCAACCAGCGTATGGCGCAGCTGACCGTCACGGCAGGCACCGGGGTCGTCACCGGTGAGTCCGCCGGATCGACCCCGCAGGCCGGTGTGCTGCACGGGCTCGACCGGCTGACGACGTCGTACACGGCCCTGGTCTCACGCACCACGCTCACCCCGGCGTTCGCGCTGATCGCGGTCCTGCTGTCGCTGCTGCTCGGAGCCCTGCACGCCTTCGCCCCCGGGCACGGCAAGACCCTGATGGCCGCCTACCTGGTCGGGCGTGAGGGCACCTGGCGCCAGGCCGCGGTGATCGGGTTGTCTGTAACGGTCACGCACACGATCGGGGTGCTGCTGCTAGGGGCGGTGCTGTCGGCGGCCGTGCTGGCGGCACCCGAGACGGTGTACCCGTGGCTCGGGCTGATCAGCGGCCTGATGCTCGCTGCCATCGGCGTGACCCTGCTGCGCCGACCGGGCCGGTTGACGTCGGGGCACACCCACGACGAGACCGGACATGGACATGGGCACGGACATGGCCACGCGGCGAGCGACGCCCCCGCCCTGGCCCTGTCGCGTCCCCAGTCGGGCATCGCGGTGGCCGACCCGCCGGCACCCGAGGCCCATCACGACCACCACGACCACGACCACGACCACACGACCCAGCCGGTCGCGCCGGCTGTCCGTCGAGGCTCCTCAGCCCTGGGCGGACGAGCCGGCACGGTGCGGCTGGTGCTCGTGGGGCTGGTCGGGGGCCTGGTGCCCAGCCCCTCGGCCCTGCTGGTGCTGCTGGGTGGGATCGCCCTGGGGCGGGCGTGGTTCGGCGCACTGCTCGTGCTCGCTTACGGCATCGGTATGGCCGCGGCACTGGTGGGAACCGGGCTGGCGCTCGTCATGGCCCGCGACCGGATCGAGCAGTGGAGTGCGCGCCGAGCAGCACTGCGCACCACTGCGTCGCCCTGGGCTGGGGTGCCGGCTCAGCTCGGGCGGTGGTTGCCCAGGCTCACGGCCCTGGTCGTCATCGTCGTGGGTCTGAGCCTGGCCGCCAGGTCAGCGGTCACCATCTGAGACCTCAGAGCTTCGCGTACCTGGCACGGGCGAACGAGTAGAGCCCGTACGCCATCAGGCCGAGCGCCACCAGCGAGAGCAGCACCGTGCCGAACGGCTGGTCGCGCAGGGTCTTCAGGGCGCCGTCCAGCCCGGTGGCCTCGGCAGCACTGCGGCGCAGCCCGGCGATCACGAACAGCAGCCCGACCACGCCCAGGGCGACACCCTTCGCGATGTACCCCGCGATGCCCAACCGTTCGACGACCGTGCCCGGGTTCGCGACCAGGTCCTTCAGGAAGCCTTTCGAGTAGCCCTTGACGACGTGGTAGATCCCGACGCCGAGCACCACGAGCCCGATCACGACCACCAGCGTGCGGCCCCCGGTCTGCTTCAGCACCGAGGCGGTGAAGTCCTGGCTCTGCCCCGAGCTCGACGACCCCCCGCCGCGGGCGAACTGCAGCGTCGTGAGCGCGAGGGCCGCGTAGACCACGGCCTTGCTCACCGACTTCACCTTCTCGACGATCTTGTCCTTGTCCTCACCGCGGCTGCTGAACGCCGCCTCGGTCAGCTGCCAGATCGCCAACCCTGCGAAACCGGCGACGCCGAGCCACAGCACCGCCCTGCCGAGGCCGTTGCTGGCCAGGGTCCCCAGGGCGCCGGACTGGTCGGCCTTCTTGGCGCTGGAGCTCCACGCGACCTGGAGGGCGATGACACCGATCAGCAGGTGCATCACCCCGTTGACGGCGTACCCGGCTCGCGCCGCGGCCTCCAGCTTGGGGCTGCCTGCGGCCCGGCGGGCGGCCTGCTCGGCCTGGCCTGTTCCGTGCTGCGTCATCATGACCTCCGGGGGTGCGGTTCGCGAGCGACCCGATCATGTCGCGTCCGGCCACCTGGCGCACCCGCCGAGCTCAGTCCGCGGGCGGGCGGCGCAGCCGCTTGGTCTGCCCGCGCTGGGTCTTGGCATCCAGGCGGCGCCGTTTCGAGCCGAGCGTGGGGCGGGTGGGGCGACGGGTCCGGGCCGGCGGGGCCAGCGCCTCGCGCAGCAGCTGGGCCAACCGGGCGGACGCCGCGTCCCGGTTGCGCAGCTGGGAGCGGTGCTCGCTGGCGACCATCGTCACCGTCGTACCGACGGTGCGTGCCGCGAGCCGGTCCAGCACCCGCCGCTGCTGGGCCTGACTCAAGGCGTTGCTGGCCGCGACGTCGAAGGTCAGCTCGACGCGGGAGTCCGTGGTGTTGACGCCCTGGCCGCCCGGGCCGCTGGCTCGGGAGAACCGCCAGCCCAGCTCGCCCAGCGGTATCACCACGGTGGCCGTCACCCGGAGCCCCTCGGTCACCGTCACTTTGCCTCCGACCAGCGCTCGACGGTGCTGACGTCGACGACGAACCGGACTCCGCTGCCGGCTGCCCAGCGCGACCCGACGTCCTGCAGCGACCGGTGCAGCAGGGCCTGGACGTCGCCAGCGCCCTCACGGCGGACGTGCACCAAGAGCTCGTCGTGCAGGCACATCACGATCTGCCCCTGGATCGGGCGCAGGCCGGCTCGCACCGTCACCGCCCACGCCTTGAACAGCTCGGCCGCCGCGCCCTGCACCACGGCGTTGCGTGCGTAGCGGCCGCGGCCGTTCGCCGCGGCCCGGGCGGCCTGTTCGTCGCCCGCAGGCGGCAGCGGGTACATGAGCACCCGGCGGCCGCCGTACGTGCGCACGTGCCGGCCGGTGCGGCCGGACTCGTAGGCGGCGCGCAGGAAGCCCATCGCCACCGGGTAGGCCGACTCGAGACCGGCGAGGGCCTGGCCCGCCGTACCCGAGGTCTGGCCATACATGGCGGCGAGCACCGCGACCTTGGCGACCGGACGCTGGACGCCGAGCCGTCGGGCGACCGGCAGGTAGAGGTCGTCCTCCGCGGTCGCCGCGGCCAGCGCCGGGTCGGCGGCGACGGCGGCGAGCACCCGGGGCTCGATCTGCCCGAGGTCGGCCCGCACCAGGACGTGGCCGGGTTCGGCAGCCACCGCCGGCCGCAGCTCGGCGGGCATGTTGTGCAGGCCCGCCTGGGCGCTCATCCGGCCCGCGGCGCCGTCGCTGCCGGCCCAGCGTCCGCGCAGCCGACCGTCGCCAGCCACGTGCGTGTCCAGCCACCCGTAGCCGTACGTCGTGACCAGCCGGTCGGACTTACGCCAGGCCAGCAGGGCGTCGACCAGGGGGTGCTGGCTGCGCCACGGCTCGAGCCGCCATGAGCGGGTGTCGGGCAGGTCGATGCCGACGGCCAGCAGGGCCGCACGCACGTGCGCCGGGTTGCGCAGGTCGGTGCGGTCGTGCGCCGATGTCGTCGGCACGTGCCGGAGGACTGTCTCATCGCGGGCTCGGCGCACGGCGACCTCGTGGGCGGCGTCGTGCGGGCGCGGGCCGACGAGCTCGGTCAGGATCTTCTCGGCGGTTGCCACGTCCAGCGGGAGTCCGACGTGGGTGAGCTCGACACAGAGCAGCTCGGCAGCGGACTCGGCGTACGCCGTCGCCAGCGAGTCACCTCCGGATGCGCGCCCCGCCAGCGCCGACCGCTGCAGCTCGTGGGCCCGGACCGCCAGGTCCGCCCAGAGCGCCAGTCGTGGGGGGGTGCGGCCCCAGCCACCGTCGACCCACTCGGCGCGCAGGTGCCCGTCGGCGCCGACAACCTGCTCGGAGTCGGTCGGGGAGTCGTCGGCGGCCGGCCCGAGCAGGTCCAGCTGACCGGTGCACGGGACCCCCGTCGGGTCCAGGCCGTGCAACCACGCCCAGACGTCCCCGGGTGAGGGGTCCGGCCCACCCACCAGGAGGCGGTGCACCACCGCGACGTCCCAGCAGGTGGCGAGGCGGACGTTGCGGCGCACCAGTGCCGCCGCCGTCGACCGGGCCGACCACCAGACCCAGCGTGGGCGCAGCGCGGCCTCGACCGCGCCCACCACGTCCTGCGGCCGCCCACCCGTCACACCCCAGCACCGACCTCTGACAGCGACGCCGAGCCCGCCCCCTGGCGCCAGCGCCAGTCCGACCGGATCGCCCCGCTGGGTGCCGGCGTCGACCAGTCGAGCGACCAGGTCGGCGCCGTCGATGTCGGTCTCGGGGTGCACCACGGCATTGTCGCCCAGGGCCTGGCCCCGACAGAGGTGGCACCGCCGGGGCCAGGCGAGCAGGAATCGACACGTTTCCCCGGCCCGGCCATCAGAACAGCGACAACTCGGGCATTCGTCGGGGAATCTTGTCGATTCGTGTCCGCGTCGCCCCCGAGGTCAGGTGGGCGGCGTCGCGCGCTCGCGGACCTGGCGCTTGATCCGCGACAGCATGGCGAGCATCCCGCGCAACCGCAGCGGACTGACCGCCTCGGCCAGGCCGAAACGGTACGGCGCGTCGTCCGGGACGGCGAGCACCTCGGCGACGCTCAGACCATCCAGACCCGCGTGCAGGATGCCCGCGAAACCGCGCGTCGTCGGCGCCTCGGGCGGGGCGTCGAAGAACACGTGCACCACGTCGTCCGCCACCTCGACCGCGAGGAACAGCGGCGACTGGCACTCGTGCACCTGCTCCATCTCGGCCAGGTGCCCGGTGTACCGGTCGGGCAGCGCCGGGAGGTCGTCGCTCAGCTCGAGCAGCAGCTGCAGCCGGTCGCGCGCCGAGACGGCGTGGAACTCCTCGACCAGCTCGGCCATGGCTGCGGGCAGGTCGTCGACGGTGACCTGGTCGCTCACGTGTCGGGGCCGGTCTGAATCGGGACCCGCACCGAGTTGCCCCACTCGGTCCACGACCCGTCGTAGTTGCGGACCGCCTCGAAACCCAGCAGGTGGGTCAGGACGAACCAGGTGTGTGACGAACGCTCACCGATGCGGCAGTAGGCGATCACCTCGTCCGAGGGTGCTAGGCCCTTCTCGTCCTGGTAGATCGCCTCGAGGTCTGACCGCGGCTTGAACGTGGCGTCCTCGGCGGCGGCACGCGCCCACGGGACGCTGCGCGCGCCCGGGATGTGCCCGCCGCGCATCGCACCCTCTTGCGGGTAGTCGGGCATGTGCAACAGCTCGCCCGAGAACTCACCGGGGGAGCGGACGTCGACCATCGGCTGGCCGATGTGGGCCAGCACGTCGTCCTTGAAGGCGCGGATCACCGAGTCGTCGCGGCCGACGACCGGGTAGTCGACCGGCTGCGGCGCAGGTGCTTCGCGGGTCATCTCGCGGTCTTCGGCGATCCACTTCGCGCGTCCACCGTCCAGCAGCCGCACGTCCTGGTGCCCGAACAAGCTGAACACCCACAGCGCGTACGCCGCCCACCAGTTGTTCTTGTCGCCATAGACCACGATCGTCGTGTCGCGCCCGATGCCCCGCTCGCCCATCACCTGGGCGAATCGCTCACCGTCCACGTAGTCGCGGGTCACCGGGTCGTTCAGGTCGGTGTGCCAGTCGACCTTGACCGCGCCGGGGACGTGGCCACTGTCGTAGAGCAGGACGTCCTCGTCGGACTCGACGACCACCAGCCCCGGCGCCCCGAGGTGGTCGGCCAACCACGCGGTCGTGACCAGGCGATCGGGGTGCGCGTAGTCGGCGAGCTTGGCGTCGGTGTCGTGCGGCAGTGACACGGGTGCTCCTTGGTCGAACGGTCGGACGGTCTGCTGTGACAACGTCTGATCCTCGCAGGTCTTCCGCACGCCCTCAGTGGACGGCGAGAGCCAGCACGTCGTCAATGGTGTCGGCACCGTCGGCCCGACGGTCGGGGCGGTGGCGCACGACGCGGGCGAACCGCAGGGCCACGGCTGCCGGGTAGCGGGGCGAGGTCTGCACGCCGTCCAGTGCGATCTCGACGACCAGCTCGGGCCGCACGTGCACGACCCACTCACGTTGACCATCGGGAGGGTTCAGGGCCAGCTGCTGGAGGTGCTCGGTCTGCCAGGCGAGCATCGCGTCGGTGAGGCCCTTGAAGGTCTTGCCGAGCATGACCAGACCCCCGGGCGGGCCGAAGCGGCCGTCCGGGTCGCGGGCGCCCAGGTGCAGGTTGGACAGCCGCCCGGACCGTCGTCCATGGCCCCACTCGGCCGCCAGCACGACCAGGTCGAGGGTGTGCACCGGCTTGACCTTGACCCAGCCCGCTCCCCGCCGGCCCATCGCGTAGGGCGCCCCCAGCGACTTGACCACGACGCCCTCGTTGCCGCGGCGCAGGGTGGCGTCCAGGAAGGCCTGCGCCGCTGCGACCTGCGCAGCGTCGCTGGGATCGACCACCTCGACCCCGTCGGTGAGCTGGAGCCCGGGTGCGGCCTCGCCCACCAGGGTCCGCAGGGCCGCCCGGCGCTGCCACCCCGCCTGGTCGATCAGGTCGACACCGTCCAGGTGCAGCAGGTCGAAGACGAACAGGGTCAGTGGGGTCTGCGCCGCCTCGGCGACGGCGTCGACCCGGCGGGCGGTGCGCGAGGCGGTCACCTGGAAGGGACGCGGCCGGCCGTCCGCAGCCAACGCCAGCACCTCGCCGTCCAGCACCATGACCCGACCGGGTAGGCCCCGGACCGCGGTGACCACCTCGGGCAGCCGGTCGGTGATCTCGTCCAGCGTTCGGGTGAAGACCCGTACCACGTCGTGGTCGCGGTGCAGCTGCACCCGGATGCCGTCCAGCTTGGCCTCGACGCCGGCGGGCCCGGTGCGCTGCAGTGCAGTCGCGAGAGTGGGTGCCGACTGGGCCAGCATGGGTGAGAGCGGGCGGCCGACCTGCAGCCCGAACCCCGCCAGTGCGGCAGGGCCCTTGGTGAGCGCGCTGACGGCCACCTGGGCCATCGACCCCGACAGGGTCATCGCCCGGCGGACGTCGGACGTCGGGAGGCCCGCGGCCATGGCGACCGCGTCCAGCACCAGTGCCTGGGCCGCGCCCTGACGCAGCTCGCCGCTGACCAGCCCGATGATCAGCTGCTGTTCGTGGGCGTCGGCGCGAGCCAGCAACGCGTGCAGCAGAGCTCGTCGGGCGGCGGTCGTGCCCGGCCCGGCCAGCGCCTCGGCTCGGCTGAACACCTGGTCGACGTCGGCCACGGTCAGCGAGGCCTGCGTGGCGGGGGGCGGAGCGCCGCGCAGTGCCACCCAGCCCAGGCCGGTACGTCGCTGGGGCAGCTGACCGGACAGGTAGGCGACGACGGTGGGCAGTGTCGTCGCCACCGGATCGTCAGTGGCCTGCCGTAGGCAGCGGGCCAGCCGGGTCACCTTCGCGCCGCGCGAGGCGGTCGCGGCGACCTCGCGGCTGGCCGCACTGACCTCGGTGAGCTGCACCGGCCCATGATCCCGCACCCGCAGCACCTCGCCAGCGCGCGCCGTCCCGGCTGGTTTCGGGCAGACTCGGCCTGCCATCGACACACCCACCTGGAGGTCCCCCGTGCCGGACGACGCACGCTCGGTTGACGACGCGGGTGGGCTGGCCCGCACCGCAGCGACCATGGTCGAGAAGCTGCTCGACGTCGGCATCGACGGGAGCGGCCCGTTCGACTCGGCCCAGAAGGTGGCTGACTCGGTCCGCAGCGACCACGCCGACGCCGATGCGGCGATCGACGCGGTGGTGCGTCAGCACACCCGGATGGCAGCCGCCGGAGGCTTCGTGACCGGCCTCGGCGGCTTCGTCACGCTGCCGGTGGCGTTGCCGGCCAACGTCGTGGAGTTCTACGCCGTGGCGACCCGGATGGTCGCCTCGGTGGCGTCGCTGCGCGGTTACGACCTGCAGCTGCCCGGCGTACGCGCCGCAGTCATGCTCACGCTGGTCGGCGCCGACGCCGACGACCTGCTGAAGAAGGCAGGTGTCGTCAGCACCGGGAGGTTGGCCAACCTGGCGGCCCAGCGACTTCCGGGGCCGGCGCTCATGGTGCTCAACAAGGGCATCGGGTTCCGCCTGGTCTCGACGATGGGCAGGTCGGCGCTGTCGCGCTTCGGCAAGGCAGTGCCCGTGGTGGGTGGTCTGGTCGGGGCAGGCGTCGACGTCTACCTGTTGCGACGCATCGCCGACCAGGCGCGTCGCGAGTTCCCGGCCCGACCGGCGCTGGCCGCCGGGGGGTGAGCACACGGGAACCACAGTGCTCTTAGGAACCACAATGCTGTGGGGAACCGCAGTGCCCGTCGGGACGTCGAAGCGGGTGCACACCGACGAGAGGAACCTGATGGCACGAACCGCCCGGACGGCAGCGATCGTGACCCTGGTGCGAGCCTTGCGTGGGGTGGCTCGCCCCGGTGAGCCGGGACTGCGAGAGCGGCTGGCCTGCGTCCCACGGCTGCTGCGCGCCACGGCCAGCGGCGGGTACACCGGCACGTCACGTGCCCGGCTCGCGACCCTGGCTGCTGCCGTTCTCTACGTCGTCTCGCCGATCGACCTGCTGCCCGAGGTGGTCCTCGGGCCGCTCGGGCTGGCCGACGACGCCCTGGTGATCAGCTGGATCGCCGCGACCCTGCTCGGTGAGACCGATGCCTACCTGCGGTGGGAGCGTGCCCGCGCACGCCGATCCCCGTCCGGCCGGCAGGCGACGTCCGCCCGGCAGGCGAAGGACGATGTCGTCCCGGGGCACGTCGTCCGCTGAGCTGCCCGGTTCTGCACAGTTCGGCGTTGGTGTCCCGTCCTCCACAACCGGCTGGTAGGTGCTGGCCGATGGCTGCCATCGCGTCGCAGCGTAAGGGCATGAGCCGAAACCGTCACCCTGCCCGCGGGCCCGCCCGCACCGTCGTCACCGCTCGCGGCCCGGCCGATTTGGTGGCCGCCGTGCCCTACCTGGTGGGCTTCGTCCCGTCCGCCAGCGTGGTGGTGGTCTCGTTGCGCGGCCCGCGCCTACGGCTGGGGCTGGTGGCCCGGCTCGACCTGCCCGAGGAAAGGTACGAGGCTGATGCCGCGCGATCCCTGGGTGAGTTCGTCCGACGGGACGGCCCGCGGGAGGTGGTCGTCCTGATCTATGACGAACGCACCTGGGAGCCGTCCCACCGGCCGGGTCAGGCGCTGGTCGACGCCGTCGAGGACGAGTTCGCGAACCACCACATCCCCGTCCGGGAAGCGGTCTACGTGACCTCGCAGAGGTTCTTCTCCTACCTTTGCCACAGCCCTGTCTGCTGCCCCGAGTCGGGGACGCCGCTCAGTGAGACGGCGTCCAGCGAGGTCGCCGCCACCTACGTCCTGCAGGGCCGCTCGCCCCTGGCGGGCCGTCAGTCCCTGGCCGACCGGGTGGCCCCCGGAGCCCCGATCACCATCGCAGCCGTCGGCACTGTGCTGGACTCGGTGGTCAGCGCCGCGCGGGCGTGGTGGCAGAGCCCCAAGGACCCTGCGTGGCT
>JAABUN010006551.1_pt1 | contig 13293 bp, 18 predicted proteins | sample 5559311 | NCBI WGS metagenome assembly JAABUN01 (sample SAMN10711877, study PRJNA513370) | rock metagenome | isolation source: Antarctica rocks | place: Antarctica: Victoria Land, Siegfried Peak sud | reverse complement strand
CGTTGCGGGAGCTGGAGGAAAAGTCCGGCGTCTCTTACAACACGATCTGGCGTCTTGAGGACGGTCGGCAGGGGGCACATCCCCGGACGCTCAGGAAGCTGGCGGAGGCTCTGGGCGTCGAGCCTTCCGAACTGCTAAAGGAAGGGCGGTAGATCGTGGGCAAGCGCGGCAACGGAGAGGGCTCGATCTACCGGCGCAAGGACGGCCGTTGGGTGGGCCAGTACCTCGTCTACACGGCCAAAGGACCCAAGTACCGCTACATCTACGGCAAGAGGCGCGAAGACGTCCGGGACAAGCTGGCGAAGGCTCTCTCCAACCGGGCAGACGGCCTCGTCTTCGACGCTGGCGCTCTCACGGTGGGGGAGTACCTCAAGCGGTGGCTGTCGGACACCGTGCGCGGTACGGTACGGATGTCTACCTTCGAGCGCCATGAGCAGATCATCCGGGCTCACCTGACACCGGCGCTCGGCCAGGCCAAGCTAAAGAGCCTGACGCCCACGCACGTGCGCTCCCTGCACCGCGAGAAGCTCGACTCCGGGCTCGCTCCGGCCACGGTGAGGAGAAGATCCACTCCACACTCCACAAGGCGCTCTCGCAGGCCGTCTCCGATGGCCTCATACCTCGCAACGCCGCGGACGTGAAAGCGCCCCGGCCGGCTCCAGAAGAGATGCGCCCACTATCGGAGGCGGAAGCTCGCGCGTTCCTGGGCGTGGCGCGTGGCGACCGCTTCGAGCCTCTGTACGTGCTGGCGATCACCACGGGCCTCCGGCGCGGGGAGTTGCTGGGGCTCCGCTGGGATGACGCGGATCTGGAGCGCGGGACGTTGCGCGTGGGGCGTGCTCTCGTGCGCGAGGGCGGCCGGCACACCCTCGGAGAGACCAAGACCAAGCGGGGCCGGCGGCGGGTGAACCTCACTCCCCGGACGGTGGCCGCGCTGAAGGCTCACCGCAAGCGCCAGCTCGAAGAGAGGGTGAAGCTCGCCGGTCTCTACGAAGATCAGGGCCTTGTCTTCTCCACGGGCACCGGGACGCCTATCAACCCCGAGAATCTAGTGAAGCGTTCCTTCAAGCCACTCCTCAAGAAAGCTGGGCTCCCGGAGATCCGCTTCCACGACCTTCGGCACACGTGCGCCACACTGCTACTCGGACGGGGCGTGCATCCGAAGATGGTGCAAGAGCTTCTCGGACACGCCACCATAGCCTTGACTCTGGACACCTACTCTCACTGTCTGCCCTCGATGGGGGATCAGGCATCAGGGGCGATGGGAGACGCCTTCGGATAGACTTTCTGGCCGGGTAACTGTCAGGTAACTGTCAAGAGGGCTGGGAGCGAACCCCGGCCCTCTTCTTTATTGCTCATATTCCGCATAGATAAAGGGTTTTTGGAGTGGACCCGACGAGACTCGAACTCGTGACCTCCGCCATGCGAGGGCGGCGCTCTCCCAACTGAGCTACGGGCCCAAAAGACCTCAGCTATCCTAGCAGTCAGGGTCCGAAATGCAAGACAAACGCTGACCGCTAAAGAGTGGGCGATGCTGGTTTCGAACCAGCGACCTCTGCGGAGCGAAAATATACCATCCGGCGAGGCGCTTGTTAAGTTTCGATGGTCGAGATGAGAGTGTGGACCTATCATCGGATATAATCCACGGCTCAGGAGGGATCCCCGGACTGGAGGCGCGTGTATGGTGGAACAGGGAGAATCCAGGACTAGCGAGAATCTGGATCGTTTGCTCGGTGACCTGCGGGCTCTTTCGGAGGATATTGATTCTTGCGCGGTCCTGTCGAAGGATGGGGAGCTGCTCTCTTCGTCTCATGGGTCCGGTGTGGACCGGGAGCGGGCGGCGGCGATGCTTGCGGCGCTGGTGAACCTGGCCGAGAGGACCGCACGCGAAAACGGCAAGAGTCACGCTTCGCAGCTACGGATAAATACGGAAGATGGACATCTACTATTGGTCCGGCTGGAAGGCGGTGGCGCTCTCGCCGCCACGACCGGCTCCGAGGCCAGGGTCGGGCTCGCGCTCTACGATATGCGGAACGCGCGCGGTGAGATCGAGAAGGCTCTTGGAGAGGGGAGTTAGCCGTGAAAAAGCTGCTTGGAGGTCTGGCTTTGGTGGGCGCGGTGGCGGGAGTGGCGCTTGCCGCGCGGAGCTACCTGTCGAAGCCCGGCGCCTCGGGAGAAGAGGCCGTTCAGATCACCTTCGACGACAACACTTCCCAGGCGCTGACCTCAAAGTCGGCCGAAGGCCAGGAGTTCACGGACATAGCCCGCAAGCTCGTCGAGATCGGGGTTTAGAGAACCTTTATTTCAGCGCTATCTCGGGTGGAAGCCCGCGCGCGTCGAGGATGTGTCCGATGGCGAGCCCTATCTGAGAGTTGGGGGTCGAGGCTCCGGCGGTGAGCCCGATGCGGACGGGGCCATCCGGGAGCCAGCCGCTCTCTTCGATCTCTTCTCTGGCGTCTAGCGGCGTGCCGGGCGGCTTGTGCCGGATGAGGTCGCCCTGGATGCAGTCGCCGCTCGCTATATGGTAGCTCTGCGGGACTCTCTCCTTGGCGATTATCGCCAGGTTGTTCGTGTTGGATGAGTTGTAGCCGCCGATGGTGATGACTACGTCCAAAGGGTTCTCCAGCAACTCGAAGAGCGCATCTTGCCGCTCCTGCGTCGCCGAGCAGATGGTGTCGAAGAGCTGGAAGTGCTCCTCCAGGTTCTCCTTGCCGTAGCGCTCGACCATCGCCTTTCTCAATTCTTCGCCGACGGCCATCGTCTCGCTCATCAGCATCGTAGTCTGGTTGGCGACCCCGACTTTTTTCAGGTCCTCGTCCGGGTCGAAGCCGGGGCTCATGCCGTGTTCCAGCTTCTCCCTTAGCTCCCCGGCATCCATCCGGTTCAGGATAAAGCCAACTACCCAGCCTATCTCCTTGAGGTTGCGGACGATCAGGTACTTCCCGTTGCCGCCCTCGACGAGGGTCTGGGAGGCGGTCGCCTTGGTCTCCTCGTGGTAGTACTTGCCGTGGATGATGCTCGTAAAGCCGCTCTTCGCGTAGCGGGTGACGCGCTTCCAGACAGATAGCACCGACCCGCAGGTCGTATCCACGACGATGCAGTCCTGCTCGCGCAGCCTTTTCACCCAGTCCACGGGCGCTCCGAATGCGGGGAGTAGAACCACGTCCTCGGGGCCGAGGGTATCGAAGAGCTCGTCCGGACGGCCGTTGAATCCCTCGGAGAGGAACTGGATACCCATCTCGCGCAGGCGGTCGTTCATGGAGGGGTTGTGGATCATGTCCCCCGTTATGTAGATGTTCCTGTCCGGGAACTTGCCTCGGGTCTGGAAGGCGTAATCAACCGCCCGGTCCACCCCGTAGCAGAACCCGAACTCGTCGGCGAGCCTGAGCGTCAGGCCTTCAGTCTCGAAGACGTTGCCGTTCTCGCGGATTCGGTCCACCACCTCGGAGCGGTAGTCCCGGTCCAGGAGATGCTGCACGTCGCCCCGCATCTTGAAGCCCCGTCGAAAGTACTTTTCTTGCTGCACACTCACCTCTAATATGTGACGAATACGCCGGTATTTCTCAGCCGAGTTTAACGTATTTTAGAATTATCGTCGGATATCCTACACAAGAGCCGTTCCGGGTGTAAAATACGTCGCCGTGGACCGTGGACGACCTATAATAATGTTGGCCGATGATGACCTCCTCTCGTTAAAGACCTCTACCGAGGCCCTCATCGAAGCCGGTTTCAAGGTCGTGACCGCCACCGACGGGCAGCGGGCCCTGCAGGAGGCCCTGAGCCGCCGGGTGGATTTGATCATTCTGGACGTTTCGATCCCTCACGTTGGCGGTATCGAGGCGTGTCATTGCCTGAAGGCAATGCCGAAGACCTCGAAGATCCCGGTAGTCCTCACCGCCGCGAAGAAAGACCCCGCCGCGAAGGCTATAGCGGAACGGACGCACGGCTCTGTCCGCGTCCTGCGTAAACCTTTCAGCGCCGAAGACCTCGTCTCGCTGGCCCGGCAACTCGTCCGGCCCAAGTCTCTGCTCTAAAACAACGTGAGCGAGCCTCAGCGAGAGCTATCTCTCGACGAACTACCGCGTCCGCCCCTCTTCAAACTGGTTGACCCTGACGGACGAGACGTGTTCCAGGAGACCAGGGTCGGTGATGAGCCCGCGACGGTCGCCGTCATTTTTTCGGACAAAGAACTTGCCGGTGAATTCTCTGCCGGCGCCGCCGGGCATGGCATGGAGGACTTCTCCGGCCTCGACCCGAGGGAGCTTAGGGACTGGGGCGCGGTCGAGGTCTTCGCCCTTTCGGGGGCGGAATACGTGCTGGTCGTCTTGGCGGATGGGGCGGGGCTATTTCACGCGGAAGACGTGGCCCACCGAGCCAACGAGCGCTCAGGGGAGGTTCCCTTCCCGCTGTACCTGTTCTCCGACGAGAGGGGAGAGGCGCCTCTCATCTCCGTCGAGACCAACGAGGGCGAGATACTCGTTGCCGCACTCTTCAGCTCCTCCGAGAGAGCTCGTGCGTTCAGGGAGAGCGCGGTCCACCTGAACCTTCCGGACCGACTCGGCAACATAGAAGACGTCGACGGGCTGAGCCGTCACGCCCGTATCGCACGGGAAGCCGGAGCCCAGTACGCCGTCGTGGACCCTGAGTCCGGTACGACCGAAGCGATCCCGTTGGAAGAATTGATTCAATGAAGCCCGTGCTGGGCGTGGACGTGGACTCCACCGTCTGGGATACGTCGTCCTGGGTCCGAGAGGCGGTACTCGAAGCGACCGGCGATACGCTGGATATGGAGACCATCGCCACCTGGACTCACCTGCTCGACACCTACGGGGAGGAGACCACGACGCGGATATTCGACCGCGTCCTCTCGCCCGGTCGCGTCGCCGAGCGCGTTCCATATCCCAACGCTTCCGGGGTCTTGCGCGGCCTTCAAGAGCAGCGCGGCATAAGAATCCACTTCATCACCTACAACTGGGACCCCGCCTTCATGACGCCGCGTCTGGAACCGTGGCTGAAAGAGCACTTCGGTCCCGATGTCGGACTCACCGTAACTACGGAGGACAAGCTCTTAGTTCTCGGCGAACTGGGTGCGTTCGGTATGATCGACGACCGCCCCGGAACCATCGAGCGCGTGGCCGATGCCGGACTCTGGGCGGCGGCGAAAGTCCAGCCATGGAACCGCGACCTGCTCGCCGAAAGCCCGGACGTCCACGGATTTTTGGACTGGCGCGAGGTACCCGCCTTGTTGCCGCCCTTGCGAGATTCCATATACGGTGGTTAGCCTTGGATTGGGGGATCATTAACGTTCTCCAGAGCCTGGGTCCGGCGCATGTTCCTGTTCGTGACGCCGTTTGCTGTAAGCTTCCAATAGAGCAGGCGAGCATACAAGGAGACGCGTTTTGCAAGGTGAGGGTAGAGAAACCCAGGGACCGAGAGTGGGCGCGCCGGGAATCTCCGACGCCCTGGCGCGGGGGAAGTACGTCTCCGTATCGGCCAGGATAGGCAACGACCTCGTGGGCTACATCTGCGACCTGAACAACACCGGGCTGCTACTGGATATCCGGGACCCCAGCGGAGATCCCACGGGCTACGAGTTCTTACCCTGGTCCAGCATCGAACGGGTGAGCATCGAGGAGTAGACGCATTCCGGATGCGGAACCCGCAGTCTATATTCAGGAACCTGCCCGAGGTCCAGACGGATCGCATGGTCCTGCGGAAGATGCGTCCCAGCGACGCGGAGGCCATATTCGCCTACGCCTCCGATCCCGAAGTCTCACGCTACGTCATCTGGGATACCCACCGCTCCATCCAGGACTCGCGGGCCTTCCTTGATCTCATCCTGGCGGGCTACGAGGCTGACGGCGAGCCCAACTGGGGCATCGTCTACAAGGGCGATGAGAAGTTTATAGGCACCTGCGGTTTCGTGAACTACAGCCGAGAGCACGCCAGCGCCGAACTGGGATACGTGCTCTCCAGAAGTTATTGGGGCCGGGGCCTCATGCCGGAGGCGGTGCGGGCCATGATCCGTTTCGGCTTCCAGAGGATGGACCTCAACAGGATCGAAGCCCGCTGCATCGCCAAAAACACGGCTTCCGCGCGAGTCATGGAGAAAGCCGGAATGACCCGCGAAGGCACCCTGCGCGAGAGTGAACTAATAAAGGGCGCCTTCCGGGACATGAAGCGTTACTCGATACTCAGGCGTGAGTTCGAGGCTGCTACAGATCGGCGACGGCGGGGATGACTTTCTCTCCGATCGTTTCGAGAGGCTTTATATCGTGGACGTTCGGCATGTTGAGGATGAGGTGCTGGATCCCGGCGTCGCTCTGCTCACGGCAGAACTCGATCACGTCTTCCGTGCTCATCCCGTCCGGGGCGAGGTTGACGGTGCCGAGGGCGGTCTTCTCTATCTCTTCATAGTCGCGTCCCACGTCTTCGCAGTGACCCTTCAGCACGTCGAGCTTTTGACGAATCACATCCGCACCCCCATACGCGAACAGGTTGCAGGCATCTGCGTACTGCGCGACCAGCCGCAGGGTCTTCCTCTCCCCGGAGCCGCCGATCATTATGGGCGGATGCGGTTTCGAGAGAACCTGGGGACTGTTTAGCGTCTCGGCGAGGTGGTAGTGCTTGCCTTCGTAGGGTCCGACATCGTCCGACCACATCTGATGGGCGATCTGGAGCGTCTCCTCCAGCCGCTCGAAGCGCTCGCTTGTAGAGGGGAACGGCACTCCGAGACCTTTTGATTCGCGTTCGTACCAGCCAGCCCCGATCCCGAGGTAGGCCCGCCCGCCCGAGAGCGCGTCGAGCGTCGTGGCCGTTTTGATCAGGATACCCGGATGGCGATATTGAACGCCCGTCACAAGCGTCCCGAGCTTTGCTTGCTTCGTAACCCCGGCCAGGTAGCTGAGGGCGCTGTAGCCTTCGAGCATGGGCTCCTCGGCCTCTCCTACCATCTCTATCTGGAAGAAGTGGTCCATTACCCACAGGCTGTAGAACCCGGCCTCGTCGGCGATCTTGCCGATCTCCGCCAGCTTCGAGCCTATCTTTTCCGGCCCATCCGGCCAGGTGAAACTGGGGACCTGCAGTCCAATACGCACGTCTCGAACTCCTCTCTCAAACCGGCGGCTTCTGAATAAAAAGGATTGCGATGCCGCCACGGGACTCAGTATACGGCAGGCGAATTTCCGGTGATACTTAGAGGACTTGCTCCAACGCCGCAAAGAGGCGCTTTACGTCCGCCACCGTGTTGTAGACGTGCGGAGAGACGCGCATACTTTCGCCTCGCACGCTGACGAAGACGTTCCGCGCGGCGAGTTGGGTCGCGAGGTCTTCCGGGGCGCCGGGACCGAGTTTCAGGCCGATCATGTGCCGCGCCCGTTTCTCTTTCGGGACGGCTTCGATGCCGAGCGTGGCGGCTTCGGTTTCGATGAGGTCCGTTATCTCTCCAATTGTCTCGGAGACGTTGTCGACACCCCACGCGAGGATCTGGCGCAGCGACTCTATCGCCATCGGGAGCAGGACGAAGTTACTGTGCTCGCCCACGTCGTAGCGCCGGGCGCCGGGTTGGAAGCCGTCCTTGTAGTCCACCAGAGCGGAGAAGTTCTCGCTGCCCTGGCGGTTGATCCAATTGTGCTCTATCGGCTCTCCGTTCCGAAACTCCTCGCCAACATACATGAACCCGAGCCCATAAGGCCCGAGCAGCCACTTGTAGCACGAGGCAACCAAGAAGTCCGGCCGCACCTCGGAGACATCGAATGGATGCGCCCCGAGTGATTGGATCCCATCTACGACGAACGACGCTCCAACCTCTCGCGCCGCCTCTCCGATCCGCGTCAGGGCCAGAAGGCAGCCGTCCGTCCAGTGACAGTTCGGGACGGTGACCAGGGCAGTCTTTTCCTCGATCCGGTCCAGAACGGCGCTCGTCCAGTCGTGGTCGGTGGGACGCGGCACGGTGACGACCTCCGCGTCCCGGCGCTTCGCCAGCTCGCGCCACGGGTAGACGTTTGAGGGAAACTGGTCCTCCAGAAGGACTATGCTCTCCCCGGCTTCGATTGGGACGTTCGCGGCTGCCACGGCCATCCCGTAGCTTACGGAGGGTACTATCGCGACGCCGTCCAGGTCTCCGTTGACAAGCTCCGCGAAGAGGCCGCGCGCCGACTCCGACTCCTCGAAGAAGTCTCGCGGTGCTATCTCCCAGGGGCGGGACTTCCTTTCGACGGCTCTCTCGCCGATCTCGCGCACCGAACGGAGTTGCGGCCCCATATAGGCGCAGTTGAGGTAGGAGATCTCCTCCGGGATGTCGAAGAGGCCGCGCTGGTTTTCGAGGATCATGGATTATTGGGGGCCATCGTCTTGCCCGTCGCCGATTGCCCGACGGATGCGCTCGACTGTGGCGGGTGGGTCTTCGACCTCAATCACCAGCCGGGCGTAACGCTCGTCCGACAGCCGGATCACGACTGCCTTCTCCGGGGCGTGGACGTCCCAGAACACGCTCTCGCCGTCCTTGTAGAAGTTGCCGGCGGCGATCACCCCCGGTACGTGAGTGCCTACTCGGAACCCTTTCCACCACTGGCGCGCGATCTCCGAGTCCGCCTCTGCGCCGGCCACGTGGGCCAGCGGTATCTCCAGCCGACTGCGTAGCGCCCACAGCTGGTCCATGCCCTGGACGTGGACGATCAAACTATCCCCGGTAAGCTCGACCTCGGTCACGACGTACCTCCTCTCCGCCCCGGTCCTGGCGGTGTTTGGTGCTTTCCAATCACCGGCTAGATTTTACTCCACTGGTTAGAGGGGGACCTCGTTCCGCGTAAAGTCCGGAGCAATCGGTTCGTGGAGATCATGGCTCCTCCCAGCACCGCCGGTATGCCGCCGCCGGGATGTACCGAAGCCCCGACGCGCCACAACCACGGCCTGCGCCGCCCGGTGTAGCGGGGCCGGTGCAATGGGCCGCTCCTCCAGAACGGGTGGACAGCTCCGTAGAGCGCCCCGCCCGCGCTGCCCCATCCGCCGAAGTACCGGGGGTGCAGGACTACGTATTCTTCGAGGTAATCCGTGGCCGGGCGGGGAAGACCGACCTCCCGCGACACTCGCTCTACCTCCCGCATGACGAACGGGTCTTCGATGTCGTAGTTCCTTCCGTTGGCCGGGGCCGTGAGGAGCAGGGCCAGCGTCGCCTTTTCGTTCGGGTAGACCTCTCCGGGCCGATAGTAGTTGACGAACGCCATCGTCTGGTCGGGCTCCTGATTCGCTTCCAGGGCGCTGTAGAGCGCGGAGGGGTCCGACGGGAGCACTACGCTGTGGGTGGAGAGGTTAGAGGGCAACTCCTCCCGGAGCGGACCGTAGATCGCCACTCCCGAACAGGAGAGTTTGCCTGGAGAGCGGTCCTCGCCTGGTGAGATCAGAGCTTCGAGCCTCTCGGGATCCAGGCCGCTTACCACGGCGTCTGCCTGGTGCGCGCCGTTTTGCGTGAAGACTTTGCCCGGTGAGATTTTCTGGACCGGCTCTCCTGTGTGGATCTCTACTCCCACGCTCCTCGCGAGCTTCTCAAGCGAACGGACGATTTCGTATACTCCGCCCTCCGACGCCCAGACTCCATCCGACGCCATGATCGCCGGCATACTGGCGTATAACGCCGGTGTCCGGCCCGGACTTACACCCGCGTTGAGCGTATGGATGGCGATGACTTCCCGCAAACCTTCGGGGAGCCACTTCAGGCTGTCCAGATAACCTCGGGTCGTCAGCCGCGCGCCGTAGATACGCAATAGCCGCCGCAACGCCGGGAGCGTCGCCCGGTCCAGCGGGTCCGCCGTGAGCAGCCGACTCACCTCGGGACCGAGCCTACCGTGAATCCCCGCGAACCGCTCCCAGGCCTCGTACCAGGCATGCCCTTTCTCGACCGGCAGCGACGCGACATCACCCCTGAAGTAATATCGCCCTACCTCGTCCATGCGCTGTAGCTTCAGACCCGCGACCTCCGTGGCGTCATTGCCCGCCCCCAGAGCGTCCCACCTCCGCAGGAACTCATCCCACACGCCGGGGAAAGTCACGAGGGAGGGACCGGTGTCGATACGCTGTCCGTCCAGTTCGATGCGCCGGCTCTTGCCGCCGAGTGAGCCGCTCGCCTCAAGCAGTGTTACGTGGTGTCCGGCGCGGCCGAGCAGAGCCGCCGAGGCGAGTCCACCGATCCCACCGCCCACCACGACCACCCGCTTCACGGATAGGCTCCTAGCGATAGGGCGGCCACGAGTTGCACGCCCGCCAGAGTTCCGGCTATGTACGGGAACGCGATGGAGTATTTGTAGAGACGGTGGCCCGTGCGCGGCGTGGGTCTCTTGTACAGGGCGTACAGCAGCCCGCCCGCGATGAGCCCGTTGACTAGGGCGACCGGCAGGTTGACGAACGCGAAGCACACCGTGGAGGTGACCCACAGGGCCTCACTCCACAGCACGACGCCCTGCGCGCCGAGCCTGACGGCCGTGGTCTTTATCCTCACTTTGCGATCCTCGTCTATGTCCTGCACGGCGTCGAAGGTGTGCTTGGCCGCGCTCCACGCCATCAGCCCGAACGCTGCCGGCCAGACAGGAGACACGCCGAGCGCCAGCGGTACGAAGACCAGCGGGAAGGCGTAGGCCGCGTTGCTCAAGGAGTCGAGGAACGGCCGGGCCTTGAAGCGTAGCGGCGGGACGGAGTAGCCGAGGAACAGGAGAGCGTAGAGGAGCATCCAGAGCGTGGCGGGGAAGGGAAGGAAGATCAGGAAGTAGACGAGGAACGGCAGGTTCGTCAGCAGGACGGCGCGCCATATGAGGCGTACTTCATCCTGCGCTATCCTTGCGCCTTCGAGAGAGCCCTTGCGCGGGTTCCTGGCGTCGGTCTCCTGGTCGAAGATGTCGTTGACGCCGTAGATCAAGAGATTAAACGGCAGCGTGAGCCAGAGCAGCACTGGCAGCGCCTCCCAACGCCAGAGGTATCCCGCGAGCCACATCCCTATAACGCCGGTCCCGATGGTGTTGATCCAGAGTACCGGACGCGAGATGTATAGTAGACGCATATTCACAGCGCCTAATATACCAGCGGCGCGGGCGCGGGCTGAGATAACATACGCGGGTGAAGACCCAAACCCCGCGCCTCCTCATCCTCGCCTCCGTCCTGTTCTTCGGAGCCGCCTACTTTACCGTCCACTTCCCGGACGCGCCGGGCGCGAGCCTCGGCTCCTACGTCTCTACCTTCCTCATAGCCCTGCCACCCTGCGCCGTGCTCTTCCGCTACCTCGGCTTCCACCGGGCCGCAACCTCCCTGATCGCGCTCTCGGCCTTCGCCTACGCTATCGAGACGACGGGCGTGGCTACCGGGTTTCCCTACGGCGAGTTCCACTACGGTGACGCTCTGGGGCCAAAAGCATTCGGACTGGCGCCGTACCTCCTGCCCGTCTCCTACGTGCCACTCGTAGTTGGGGCCGTGGCCGCCTCCCCTGGAAAAAATACAACTCTCCGGGCGTTGTACGCCGCCCTGCTGCTCTGTCTGGTGGACGGAGTCCTGGACCCCGGCGCGGCGGCGCTCGGGTTCTGGGTCTGGCCGGAGGGCGGCCTCTATTACGGTGTTCCTTTCAGCAACTATGCTGGATGGCTGCTCTCCGGCACGCTCGCGGCCGCGCTGCTGCTGGCCGCCGGAGGCGGGTGGCGAAGGGCGTGTCCTCCCAGCCTCCTGGACGGCCTCATAATCGCAGCGGCGTTCTGGACCGGCGTCGCGGTATTCTCCGGTCTCATAATCCCGTCCCTACTCGGGACCGCGCTCTTCGCGTACTTTATAAAGCGGCGTGGCGCTCTCTCACGCAGCAATCCCTACATAGACTGATACATTAGGATCAAAGCGCAATATCTGCAGATTTTGTAACTTTTGTTCAAATTTATTAAGAAAACCCTTCCATCCATGAAAGCGTTATGTTATATACGGGTTAAATGAAACGACCCACGCGGGAGGGCTAGAGATGATCAAAGAGCAGGCCATGCGACCAGCCGAGGTTTCCAGGGAGGGCCGGGCCTACCGGAGTGGCTGGCAGGACGGACGTTTCGGGCAGCCTGGTACCTTCGCGGCCAACGCCAACATCGCCGCGTGGCAGGATCTCGACCGGCTCGCCTACTACCGGGGCCACCGTGAGGGTCGTTACGTCCGGCAGATGCTGCTGGGTGCGGAATCCGCCTGACTTCGCGTCCCGATCGTTAAAGGTTATCGGGGAGCAAGCGAAACAGCCTCCCCCGTGGACCAGTTACCTGGCGGAAGTGGCTTTCGTCCAGCGTAAGGATGTCCAGAGTATCGTACTTTCGGCCAGTACCACACTCGAAGCATCTGCGAATCGCACATCAAGAGACACCGCTTGACGGATGAGATCCACCTCGCTTTTTCTGCGACATCGCCCCGTACTCCGGGGCAAACTTCAAGTCATCCGGTAGATAAACCGTAGTCTTCTTTATGCCATATATACTCGTCGAAGCCCAAACCTGCTGGCGTATCGGAGCAGCATTTCTCAAGAACGGATAAATTTTACTCATCCGCTAAAGCTTTCGTCTTCACGTGCCGATATATTGAGTAGACCCGGTGGCCGCAGAGCATCAAATCTTTGCGGGTTCACCCTCCTATACCGCCGGGTCTCCTCGTATGAGCGAGGATCGCTGGAAGACGGGTTCAGTCCGAAGGTTCTATGCTTACTGCCAGACCTTCTTTCTGGAGGCTCTCCTCGTATAGTTCGGCGAGTTCCCTGTGGCAGCTCTTGACCAGCGCCCGGCCCTTCGAGTGGGCCTCGTACATGATCTTCGCGGCCTTCTTGACGGTCATGCCGGGGATCACCCTCCTGAGAATGATGACCACCCGCGGCATCGAGTTGTCCCAGTCGTTGTGCAGGATGACGTTCCACGGAGGCTCGGTCCGGGACTTGCCCGCGGTCCGGGTCCGGTTTTCCTTCTGGATCTCCGTCGCGCTCATGTGGAGACATTTTGGCGCTTTCGTTAAGGTGGCGCATCCACCGAACGGCCTATTTTTGACCCGCACCTGGTGCTAAGCCATACAGAGCCGATAGTGCGGCCTCGCGCTACCTGACCACCGGAGGCGCGGCCCACACACTGGACGCTGGTACTCCGGCAATATATGGTCCAATGCTCACATCGTAGCCCCGGAACCGCGAAGGGAAGCTCCCGATGGAGAGCGAGAAGCAGGCGATAGCCCAGATAAGGGAGAAGATGGACCGGGGCGAGCCCCTGACCCCCAGAGAAGAGCGGATGCTAGCCTACAGCCCCTACGGAA
>JAABUN010006550.1_pt1 | contig 13296 bp, 13 predicted proteins | sample 5559311 | NCBI WGS metagenome assembly JAABUN01 (sample SAMN10711877, study PRJNA513370) | rock metagenome | isolation source: Antarctica rocks | place: Antarctica: Victoria Land, Siegfried Peak sud | reverse complement strand
AGCCGGCGATCTCACGGGTACAGCAGTCGATCGCCGCGTTGAGGTAACACCAGCCGTGCTCTGCGACCCAGACGCTCGTCATGTCGAGGTGGGAGAGCTCGTCGGGCCGGGTGACCTGGAAGTACCCAGGCCGTTTGCGCCGGCCCTCGGTGCGCTTGGGCTGCAGCAGCCGGTGCTCGCGCATCAGTCGCTGCACCCGCTTGCGATTCACCGCGCCGGCGGCGATTTCGCGGGAAGCGAGGGCGGCGACCATCCGGCTGCCGTCCGTCGGGTTCTCGCGCGCGGACATCCAGAACGACACGGTCAACGGCATCAAGCGGCCGGCGCTGCCCCTTCGGTGGCCGAGCCGGCCGGCGGTAGATCGCTTGGCGGCTAATGCCGGCGACCCTGGCGAGGACCGCGACGGGACGACCTTGCGCGACGAGCTCGCTCAGACCGGGCGACGCGCATGCTCACTCCCAGCCCCGCAAGAGTTCCCCCGCGACCTCCACCTCCATCGTCTTGCGACCCAACGCCCGCTCGAGCTTTGAGACCTGAGCGCGCAGCTCGTCAAGCTCGATGCGCTCAGTCTTGCCTTGCAGGCGCTCGGCGCCCGCCGCGAGGAACTGCTCGCGCCACTTCCTGAGCAGACTGTCGGCGATCTCGTGCTCGCGGCACAGCTCGGTCATCGTCTTAGGTCCACGCAGCGACGCGAGCACGATCTCGGTCTTCTGCTGCGCGGTGAACTTCCGGTACTTCCTGGTCTCGCTCAACTGGTGCTCCTCGGGTGTTGAGCGGCCCATGCTGCGAGGCGCACCGGACTGATTCCTCACAGCCGAAGTGTCAACGCCTCACCGGGGTCCACGCCAATAGGGATCGAGGGCGGAGAAGCGGGTTGGAGATGCAGAGGGGGTGCGGTGGGGGACAAGACCAAGAGGGTGGAAGTGAGGAGTCGAGGGTCCAAGCTGAAGTGCGAAGAGCCGGGAGCAGGTTCGGCGGGACCAGGGACGGCATGACGGCGAGTGGAGGGGCACGGGCAGTGATAGGCGCTTAGGAAAAATAAATCTGCATGATCCGGCGTCTCGACGGATTAACGAGAATGGGGAATCTCTCGAAGCGGCGATCGCGGCGCCGGTAGCCCGATGGGTACTAGAGCGCGTGGACCTGGGCCTCGGAGCCTCGAGTTGCTCCGATGGATCGAGCGCCTCGAGGTCGTCGGCCTCGAGCCTCTCGCGCTGGCGCATCGGCTGAGCCTGCGAACGACCTACTCGCACGTCGAGCGCCTCGTCGGTGCCGGCCTCGTCGACCGGATCTACGACCGCAACGGAACGCTCGTGGCGCTCACGCGGGCCGGCCGCCGGGTCGCTCGCCCCGAGGTCGGCGACCCCCGACCCGCTCCACCGCAGCCTTGCCAACGGAGCGCTCAGCGCGCACGCCCGGGCAACGTCTTGGATCTCGGCCCGTTTGACGCTGCGCGGCGTCGACTGGGTCAGCGACCGCGAAATGCGCTCGCAGGCCGCGTGGCAGGTCTCGGTCATCTGGAACCGTCCCGGGCACCATCGACCGGACCTCGGCTACACCACCGGACAGACCCGCGTCGCCATCGAAGTCGAGCTAACCGCGAAATCCGCCCAGCGCACGTCCGCAATTATCGCGGGCTACGAGCACCAGCTCTTCACCGGTCGCCTCGGAGGGCTGATCTACGTCACAGAGCACCCCGGCGTCAGGAAGCTCGTCGAGCGAACAGCCCGCCGCGTCCACATCAACCCTGACCGCTTCCGGATGATCGACCTCGAGGAGTTGAAGGACGAGACCCGCCAGCTCGCTGAGGAGGCGACCCCGACACCGGCCCCCACCCCGCCGGAGGCGCAACGTGCCTAGGGCCCCATCACGACCGCTGCAGACCGTGCCGCGCTACGCGTTCACACGCGCCGAAGCCGCCGCATCGCTCGGCATGAGCATCAACCACTTCGAACGCAAGGTCCAGCCCGAACTCCGCGTCGTCCTCTCCGGCCAGCTCGTCCTCATCCCGGCCGCCGAGCTCGAGCGCTGGGTCCAACGCAACGCGCGCCGGATCGTCGCCCGGCCGGTCGGGGCGCCACGGACCTGGGCCACAGGCGCTCGGTGAGAGACGCACTGCGCCTGGGTCGCGTCACAAGCTAACTTGCCATGTTGGGCGAGGGCGGCAGCACCGCGGCTGGACTCTCGCGATTGGCGTGGTCGAAGCGGACAGCCAAGTCGTGATCGTCAGGCGGTCCGGCACCGGCAGCATGATGTGGGTGTGCCGACGATCAGCCGCTTCTACGGGATAGTGATCCGTATGTACTTCGCCGATCACGCCCCGCCGCACTTCCACGCGATGTACTCGGGCGACGAGGCCGTGATCGAGATCTCAAGCGGTCGCCTTTTGCGGGGCGCCTTGCCTGAGCGGGCGTTGCGGTTGGTGCGAGAATGGACAACGATCCACCGAGACGAGCTGGAAGCGAACTGGCAGCGAACCCAGATTCCCGACCAGCCCACTCCGATCGCGCCCCTGCCATGAATGCATCGCGAACCACCATCGTCCACGTCGAGCCTCTGGCAGAGCGGTGGCTGCGGTTGAGCTTCGGTGACGGCGCCGTGCATGAAGTTGACCTCGCCGAGACGTTCAGAGCCGGCGGTGTCTTCGCGGCCATCCGTGACCACGACGACATCTTCGAGGCAGTTGCGGTCGATCAGGAGTTCGGCGTCATCGTCTGGCCTGGAGACGTCGACCTTGACCCGGACGTGCTGCGGGGAGATCGACCGCCTGCCACGGGCAGACCGCTGCCTCGGCGGATCATCCAGATCGCTGCCTGAAGCGTCACTGAAGCGCCCCGCTCGCGCGTGCGAGGTAGGCGTTGAGCCGGTCCGCTGCGTCGTCCTCGCCGGGCTGCGGCAGCAGCTTGACGTAGCGGGTGACCATCTGCAGGTCGGCGTGGCCCATGTACTCCATGAGCTCCTTGACCGTGTAGCCCGCGGCCATGAGCAGCGAGGCGTAGGTGTGCCGACACTCGTGCAGCGTGATCCGGTTCAGGCCGGCGTCGGTCCAGGCGGTGCTCGCCCGAGAGGCGATCTTGCCCGACATGACCGACCGCTCGAGCACCCGCCCACGTGCTGGGCGGCCCTGCCGGAGCCACGTCTCGGTGAGCACCGAGCGCAGCGGCGCGGCGATCGGCGGGCGGCGCTCGGTGCCCGCCGCGCTCTTCGCGCGCGTCACGAGCACGCGACCGCCATCCGGTCGCCGTCGAGGACCTCGGTCCACTCGAGCCGGTCGACTTCAGAACGCCGCAAGCCGGAGTAGAAGGCCAGCGCGTATGGCACCTGGTCCTCGGACTCGAGGGCCGCGAGGAGCCGCGTGGCCTCCTCGGCGAACGCGACGCGCATCCGAGGCTTCTCATCATTGGGCGGCAGCTCGACCAACCGCAACGGGTTGCGCGTCACGAACCGTCGCGACGGACTCAAAGCCCACGCGTAGTTCGCCGACGCCACCGCGACGTGCGAGGCGATCCGGGAGCGCGACAACCCCTCGCTCGAAAGCTGGTCGACCCACATCTGCCACTCCACCTCACAGATCTCCTCGGCGACCATCGGGCCGAGCTCCGGCTCGAGGAAACGGCGGTAGGAGCGCCGGTAGTCGGCAATCGTCGTCTCGGAGTAGGTCTGGCCGCGTCCGCGGCGGCGGCTGATCCGTCCCGCTTTGACGCCCGCGAGCCACTCGCCGCCGACGTCCTCGAAGAGCCGGCCGCGCTCGGCGGCCTCCTCGACGTGCTCCGCCGCCTTCTCAATTCGCGGCGATCTAGGCGAGGACCTCGTTACGGTCCTTCGTCCTCGGCTTCTGCCGCTAAGGCCGGTCGGTCGTCGCGTTCCGCCGTCGGCCTCGCCACACGATGGCTCGCACCGGCACTGCGCCTTCGCGTCCGTGTACGCCGGACAGCGTCGCGAGTGCGCGACATACACCCCGGGTGTCTTCGTAGCTCGCCATTCCGCCATCGCTGCACGGCGCGTACCCGAAAAAGAGGACACAAAAGGGGACACAAACGTCAGGACCGGAGGGGTTCCCTGAGGTTCGCTGGGGCTCTGTGAACCAGAGCGGGAGGGCTCTAAAATGCTGCTGCAGAGCCGAACTACGAGCAAATCGGGCGATGCCGGAGGAGGGACTCGAACCCCCGACACGCGGATTATGATTGCGCGCAGATTTGGCTCTGTGTATGGGTTTGCGGCCAAAGGGGACACAAAAGGGGACACAAATGTCAGCCAACGTGTCGTCAATAGGGCGCGGAGGGCGCTCCGGGCCGCCGTTCGAGAGTTCCCTAAGCCTCGATCGGAATGGCATATCCGATCTCGTTCCCGGCAAGGGTCTGCCGGCCGGGAATCTCCTGTCTTGAGCTTTCGCCCATGCAACGCGAGAGGCGGCGTGGCGCCGGCTCCTTGTGAACTCTCGCGAGGGGGTCGACCCGCCGTAAGCAGGCTCGGCTCATCAGTCATCTGTCGCGTCAGGAACCAATCGGTCACTCTCGGTCAACGTCAGGCGGACCGCATCCGCTGCCTGAGGCGGGACGTCGTTGGCCGCCACGATGATCTGCAACCGATCCCCGTAGCGATCGCCGAGTGCGAGGAGCTGGTCGAAGACGGCGTCGACACGCGCTTGATCGTAGTCGTCACGGCCGACGTTCTTGGTAACGCCATCGATCAGGAGCAGGTGAGGGAGCTCGAGTTGGAGATCGAGTGCGGTGACGTGATGAGCCGCAATGTATGCCAGATTCGTTAGGACCTTCAGGCCGCCGGAGGAGAGGTCCTCAAACGACCGACCGTTGAGGACTGGGTTGTAGGTCTTGCGGTTGATCCCAGCGCGAGGCTCGCCGTCGAATCGAGGGGTGCCCAACGCTTCGACGAAGCGAGCGAACTCTCCTTCGAGGTGATCAATGCGTCGGGCCGATTCGACTTCGACGGCTCGACCTTGTTCGATCCGGGCGTCGAGGTCGGTGATCTGGTCTTCGAGTTGGGCGATTCGGGTCTCTGACTTCTCGAGCCGGTTGTAGAGCTTGAGGTAGTCGTCAACGCGCCGGACGGTCGCCTCGATGGCCGCACGTTCACGCGCCTGGGCGGCGATGCCGTCGGCTCGATCGGACACGAAGTCGTTGAGCTCTCGATCGAGTTCGGCTCCGACGCGACGACGTTCGGAGTCGACGGTAGCGATGCTCGCGTGGCGTTTGCTTAGTTCCTCGCGGCGACTTGCGGCTAGGTCGTCCGTCTCGTTGATCTGTGTGACAAGCCGCTCCTGCTCTGCAACGAGGTCCTCTCGAGTGACTGGCGCTTGCGGCTCTTGAAGGCAGACGTAGCAGTGGTCAGCGTCGGAGCGGTCCTTCGTGACGGGGGAAGCGCAACGCGGACAGACCTCGAACTCGAGGTCGTAGAGTCGGCTGCCGGCCACGATCGACTTCGTCAGCCGCGCGGACTGGGTCTCCAACTGGGCGAGGAGCTCTTCGAGCTGTGAGACGCTCTCGGCGTCTCGAGTGACCAAGTTGCGTTCGCTGGCGATCTCGGCGTCGAGTCGCAGTGCTTCGTTCCTGAGGCGATGAGCTTCGCCGGTGCGTTGAGCCGCTCGGCTCTGGCGCGCGTCGTCGGCGTTGATCTCGTCAAGTCGGCGGGATGCCTCGCTCCTTTCGGCCTCGAGGGCGGTGCGGTTCTGCCATGGAGTGTCGTCGAGGAACCTGAGGAAGGCTCTGGCGCCCGCGCCCAGAGCGCGAGCTTCGTCGCTAAGCCCGCGGCGCTCGGCTTCGAGTGCTGCGACGTGGGCGTCGTAGATGCCGTAGAGCACCTCGAAGACCTGCTTGCGTTTGACGTTCTGCATCTGGTCGACGCTGAGGACGCTGCTGTCGATGCGTTCCTGCACCAGCCGGCAGTAAATGGTGAAGTCGTTGATCGACAACGCGGTGGTGTCGCTGTCGTCCTTCGTCGGCGCGGTTGGGACGCGAAGGTCGGGGAGTCCTAGCTTCTCGAGCAGCCACCCGCCATAGGTCGTTGACGCGGTCTGGTCTCGTTGCAGCGCCGGGAGACGGAGCGCGATGCCGGAGGCAGTCGCGACCGCGACCTTGGCGGTTGGGGTGGTGACCAGAGGTCGTACAACGTCGACTCGTTCATCCGCAATCAGCAGGGTCCCGGCGAGCGTGCTGACGTTGTCCTTGACTTCAGGAGGCAGGTTCGACACGGAGGCGCCGACGAGCATCCGTATCAGGCGCATCAGGGTTGTCTTGCCGGTGGTGATGCCACCTTGGATGATGTTGAGCCCGGGCGTGAAGCTAACCTCGCGAGTCGTTCCGACGAGCGCAACGTGTTCGATGCGTAGCCTCATAGCGGCTCCTTCCAAGCGGCGTCAGTGACTTCGGGGAATGCTCGTAGATGAATTTCTTGAGCGAGTTGCCGGTCTGTGGACCGAAGTGCCGCTTGAGGGTCTTAGCTCGCTCGGCTATGTCGTGCCACGGTTCTGTGCTGGCGAGGTCCTCGGCCAGGGCGTGTCCACGGTCGGTAGTTCGGTAGGCCACTCCGCCACGGTTGTGGCTGACCGGAGCGATGAGGCCGCGCCCTATCAGGCTGCCGAGGAGAGCTGGATGAGCGGGGTCCCAAGGCCCGTATCGCCATCGCACCATCCGTTGTTCGATGTTGGCGTCGCTCGGGTCAGCGGGAGGCAGCTCGGCCGTGGGCGCCTTGATCTGGATCGCCCGGCGGAAGAAGTTGGGATAGCGGAGTAGGAAGTCGAGCTTGGCGAGTTTCGTTCGACCGTCGAGGTTCGCGGTTGAGGCGGTGAAGGCGTCGATGAGGAGAAGCAGTCGGGCTTCGCCTTCGATCGATGGCGCGTAGAGCTCAGGCCGCATCTGGAAGTCCTTGGCCGGCGGAGGCGGTCCACCCGAAGCGACACTGGTCGGAGACTTCGCAGAGCTCGCCGAGCAGGAGCATCGCGTCCTTGCCGAATAGGCTGCGGGGGTCAGCGGTTCCGCGGGCCGCGTCGATCTCGGTGCGAGCCTTGGCCCACACGTGAGGACCCGGAGGTGTCATGTCGACAACGGCCGCCGCGCTGTTGGCGATTACCAGCAGTCGCTGCTGGACGTCGGCGAGGCGGCTGGTCTGATCGGTCAGGGAGGTGGCGGCTATCTCAAGCTCACGTCGGACGGCGTTGGCGCGTAGCTGCTTGGCGTCGTGAACAATCGCCTCGGTGGCGCCGGCGCGCCATAGCTTCCGTTCGAGCTGAGTGGTCCGTAGCGCCTCGGGGTCAGAGATTTCGCTCAGGATGGTTGGGTCGTCGAGATCCCCCAGCAGTTGCCGGAGGGTCGCCCGGGTAAGGCGCTTGCTCTTGAAGAGTGCCCGGGCCTGGTCGGTTGCGCTGGAGGGGAGGGCAAGGACTCGAGCGAAGTCGTCGCCGAGTAGCGCTCCAGCCATCGCGGCTTCAATGCGAGCGAAGACTCGTTCGTACGTGTCTTCGATCTGCGTTCCGGTCCATGTGGGCGCGGCTTGCCTGAGGAGAGAGAGGTTGTGCGCCTTGATGACGTCACGGCCTTTGCACGCCATCGACGATCCGGACGCAGGTGAGGAAGCGCTCGGCGGCCTCGTGGTCGATCATGAGACGGTCCTTGCATCGAGCAACTGTCTTTTCCCAGGCTCCGTCGGGATGCAGATGCTCGGTCAGGACGCGAGCGTTGTCTCTTCGCGCCACCGAACCCTCGAGCCATGCTTCGAGACGGCAACCGACGGCCTGGCCCATCTCATCGAGTGCGCTGAACGTCCGATGGAGCCCGCGGAGGGCGCCGCCATCGCCGAGGAGGTCGGTAAGAGTCCAAGTACCTAGATCCGGATTGCGGGTCTTGATTTGCATGAGCCGCCATCCCTTGGCGTCCAAGGCGGCCACGTCCTCGAAGTGCTCGCAGGCGACTGCCTCAATGCCTCCCGCGTCACTGGCCGCAGCTAGGCAGAACGGAAAGGCGACGTGTGCCTGGTAGCGGAAACGCTCGAACGCGTCGCGTCCGTGATCGTCCGGAGCAAAGACGCTCTCGTAGCCCGGTGAGGGCACGTGGTGTTCAGGTGCTCTGCCAGGTTCCGACATGCGGGCGGTGCGGTCAGCTCAAGACGGTTTGTATGGGCGCGAGAAGATCCGCTCGTTCTCCCGCATCAGGCGGTTCCTTCGCGCTAGCCGGAATGATGGCCTGCCAGCAGACGAGGTGGATGTCATCCGGGGCGATGACCGGTAGCGGTTCCGGCGGTGGCGACGGCTCGAGGCCGAGCCGGGCGGCTTCTTCAGCGATGCGGTCGGCCTTGCGCTGCTCGGTCGCGTCGGTACGCAAGATCGACCTGAAGACCCCCTGGATGCGCGGTGGATAAGGGGCCGACAACGCGTCGACGAGACGGTCGGCGTCGGCGCGACCTATCCTCGCGGGCTGGGTGAGGGTGATGACGGTTGCTGCGTCTCGCATCGCTTTGGGGACCTCAGGTTGCAGGTTCCGATGGTCGGTGGCGGCCATCCACTCGGCGTGAATGTCGGCGCGGGCGGCCCCCCACGCGGTGTAAGCGAGCTCGTGGGTCTCGTCGTCGAGTACCCGGCTGGTCGTCGCGTCCGCATGCGCATGCTCGAGGCACGCAAGGGTGTCGGAGATGACGCGGGGGTCGGCGAGGTCGGCCATCCCGACCCAGCGGAACAGCGGCTGCGGGGAGTCGCCGACGCGGACGCAGAACACGAATCCGGGGTCGGTGCCCACACACGCCATCCCAGATCCGGAGCCCCACGGGAGGTTCTTGATGTGCTCGGCGAGATGCGGGTCTTCGAGGGCGCGGCGGAGCTCTTGCCGGTACTCCTCGCCGGAGTAGGCGGACTGCTTCTCGCCGCCGCGCTCGAATAGGCCGGCATCCTGGCGTCGGAGCCGTTCGATCTCGTCGCGGGTCTCGGCGAAGGTGATGTCCTCGGACTTTGAGCCGGGCAGGGTCTCGCCTTCGACGCCGACGGACGCAGCAGCTTGCGCGAGCTTTCGCTTGAGTCGCGCTTCGAGGCCGAGGATCCCGTCGAGCTGGAGGTCCGGAAAGAAGCAGCGGATGAACACCCCGTCGTGTGGGAGCCGATACGGTCGATCCGGCCGTGGCGTTGCACGAGGCGCATCGGGTTCCACGGCAGGTCGTAGTTGACGATGTGCCGGGCCTGCTGGAGGTTGACGCCCTCCGCGAGGACGTCGGTGGAAATAAGCAAGTCGTAGCGGTCGTCGTCGGAGCCGGGCGGCGCCTCTGAGGAGCGCGGCGCGAACCCGTACATGACCTCGGTCTTGTCCCGTAACCCGTCGCCGGAGATGGACACCGTCCGGCCGGCGTAGACCGCCAGACGGGGGTCTTCGGCGATGACGTCGGCGAGGTGACGCTCGATCCATTCGACGGTGTCGGTGAAGTATGTGAAAACGATCGTCTTTCGCTTGTCGCGCTCGTCGGCGTCGGACATCGCGTCGCCCCGCGCCTGCGTGGCGATCGCGGCGAGCTCCTCAACGAGCGCGGCGAGCTTTGGGTCATCCCGGCGGGTGATCTTCCGGGCCGCGGCCGCGAACTGCTGCAGCAATTTCCGGTCGGCCTGGGCATCAGCCTGGAGGTTCACGACGTCGAACGCGGCGGCATCGAACGATCCCTCGAGCACCTCGTCGGTCACCTGCCCGCCGAGCAGGTCGTCGGTCTCGGTCGACGCCCAGTCCTTCAGGCCGGCACCGGTCGCGACCCGTCCTTCGGCCAGCAGCGCGAGAAACGAGTCGTGCGACGCCGCCATCCGCTCGCACGTCATCGCGAAGGCGTGGACGGAGGACTCGAAGCGCTTGAGCAGCCCGGAGCGCAGCAGCCCGGCGAGCTGCGTCTCGTAGGCGTCGGACTCCCCTGACCGTAGGTACCGCGACGGGGCGTACCGGGCGAGCCTCAGGGTCGGGAGCGCGGCGATCTCGGTGTCGTGCTCGCAGCCGCCGGACGCGCAGTCGAGGGAGTGCTCGAGCCGGGCGAAGAACCCGGGGAGGGCGTCGTCGAGGGCGTAGGTGACGGGCGGCTCGACCTTCACCGTTGGGAATTTGATGGTGACGTCGTGGCCGTTGACGCGGATCTTCGCGTCGGAATAGAAGTCCTTCACGAACCGCCGCGTCCGACGGACCGCCACGGCATCGAGGACGTCGAAGAGACGATCCGGTGAGAGGTCGTCGGGGTCGAGGGCGGCGGCTTCGGCGAAGTGCCGGCGTAGGGAGAGGATGCCGCGGTCGGCGAACTGGGCGTCGTTCTTGATGAACAGCGACAGCAGGTTGTAGAGGTCGAACAGCGAGTTGTTGACCGGCGTGGCGGTCAACAGGAGGAGGTCCTTGACGGGCAGGCCGGCGAGCAGGGTGCGGAGTCCTTCTGCGCGCTGGGTCTCCGGGTTGCGGAACGCGTGGCCTTCGTCGACGACGACGAGCGCGTAGTCGGCGACGTCCTGATCGAGGGCGCGCTTGCCGTCGTTGCCGGTGATCTGCGGGTCACCGGCGAACTCCTCGTAGGAGATCAGCTCCGCGTAAATCTGATGGTCGGAGAGGAACTTCCGCCACGGCCCATCGCGCAGCGCGGCGGGCGCGATAATCAGCACCCGCTGGCGGCGTTGCTTGACGTACTCGTCGATGATCGCCCCGCCCACGAACGTCTTGCCGAGCCCGACTCCGTCGGCGATTACCACGCCGTGATGGTCGGCGAGGATCCGCTTCGCCCGCCACACCCCGTCACGCTGGAAGCTCGTCAGGTGGACGCCCTGCTGGCCTTCGCCGGCCGCTTCCTCCTCCACCTCGCGGCCGTAGCGCTCGTAGAGCATCCGCAGGTAGACGACATACGGGTCGTGCGGCTCGAACCGCTCCTCGTATACCGCGGCGAGATCGTACGGCGCCGAGTCCTCCCAGAGCGGCACGAACCAGTCACGCACCTGCCCGACGACGTAGGGCTGGTACCAGCCGAGATTGAGCTCGTCGTTGCGGGCGAGACCGGCGTAGGTGAAGTTCGAAGAGCCGGCGACGACGCCCTCCCCGTCGGTGGGGATCAGGAACGCCTTGCCGTGCAAGAACCCCTTCTCGTAGCGACGGACCTCGACCTTCCCCGACCGCAGCCACTCGATCAGCCGCCGGGCGGCGCCGTCCGCCTTCTGCTCGAACCCAAGCAGATCGCGGTCTTGCTCGATGTTCTTCGCGTGCCCCTCGAGCGCGCGACGCAGCGCGCTGCGCTTCCGGTCTCGCGGCGAGCCGGTGGTCAGCGCCCGCGGGCCGGCGTCCTGCGGCTGCGGCTCAGCACCCAGGAGGAGACGGACCTTGCCGACCCGGTCGAGTTCGTCGGCGAGCAGCCCAAACCCGCCCGGGTTGAAGTACGCGGTAGCGATCCACACCTCGTGCTCGGTGTTGTGCGGATGCGAGAAGACCGTGTCAAGCACCTCGTTGATCGCGACCGCAACGGTCCGCTCACCACGGTTAGTAACAACTTTGGGCTTAGCCATCCGCTCGATCCCTGATCGCTGCACGAAGCCCCGGCGGGAGGCCGCGATCGCTGAAGTCGTCGAGCACTACGCCGACTTGGTCGCCTGTGAGACCGAATCCGTGCAGCGCCAGCAACTCGGCGCGGACCGTAAGCTCGTCCGTCGTTAGTCCTCGCAGCCCTGGACCGGATTCGACCGCGATCCCGCCGGCCAATCTCACGGAGCCGTGCGCGCTGAGGCGAGCCGCGGCGATGTCGGCGGCCTCGCTGACGACCGACCGATCCCATTCAGGCAGCCGCAGATTGTTGATGACGGGCGCGGTGACGTGACGATCGACGAACCGTCGCGCCCACCAGTCACAGGTGTAGGTGTTCAGGAAGCAGAGGAAGGCGAGAAGCTGCTCGGGATCGGTGCCGGGCTCGTGACGGATTCCGTGGACGTAGCCCTTGTTGTGCAGAGTGCCGCGCTCCGAAAGCGCCGTAGCGATGAGGGTACGCGTGTCGTCGTTGCGAGAGGGGTGGCGGAACACGATGAGCGGATGGTTGGCATCAAGGCTTGGGTCGCCGTCGAGTGCAATCCCGGGCGCTCGCTTGGCGAGGCCGGGAAGGTCGCTCACGAAGGTGGCGTAGGGGATCGTGTCCGAGATGGCATAGGGGTCGACGTGACGAGTCATCAGTACCCGCCACGCTCCGGTGGCCTGTTCCGTGCGGGCGAGGGCACCGTGAGGCCCTGTCCGCCTGAAGTCCCAGCGGGCGTCGTGCACTCCGCTTATCCATCCTTCGCCGCTGCGGAGGCTCGGCCGTGATCGCATGGCGTCGAAGACCATCGCGGCATTTGCAGTGTCGAGCCAAGGGAGGACGTAGCTGTCAGACAGCGTTTCCACGTCGGTACGGGGGAGGCTGATGTGCGGCCGGGTATCGATAGCGGCAACCTCGGTTGGGCTGTGGACCACCGGCCAGATCTCAGCGCCTCCCGCGAGCGCGGAGCCGGAGTCCGCCGGAGCGCGTTGGAGCAGCACCACCATGTAGCGGAACTCGACGTCGTCGAAGATCCAACCTGCGCGGTTTCGTGCCTGAACGACCTCGAGCTGAGAGCCGTCGAGTAGAAGCGCGCGGAGGTTCTTCCAGCCTCCAAGGACAAGACATTGACGCGGCAGCACGTAACCAAGCCAGCCGTCCGTCATCAGAGCTGTCGCTCGTTCGACGAAGAGCTTGGCGTAGTCGTAGTGGCCGCGGCCTTGATGAGTGAACGACGTTGCGATGTGGTCCTGGAAGGCTTCTCGCCGCTGGCGCTCCGCCTTCTCGTCACCAGCGTCCTCGGGGAACAGGTCCCTGAGTTCGTCTATGCGCTCGTCGCGTTCGGCTGGCCTCAGCGCGTTGAGTCCTGGCGCTCGCGTCACCCAGAATTGCTGCGGCTCGAACATCACCTTGTCCCACGGCGGGTTGCCGAGCACGCAGTCGAAACCGGCCTTCTCCCGCAGGAACACCTCGGGGAAGACGACCGGGAAATGCAGCGCGCCGAAGGCGTCCCCGGATGCCTCGGCGTTGGCGAGCTGCGGGTGGTTGTCGATGTCGGAGATCGTTGCGCCCATCGTGAACGGCTCGATCTCGCCTCGACGCATCGCGCACACGAGATCAAACAGCCGCCTGGCGGGCTCTGCTCGCTCCCGCGCCTCCTCTTGAGCCTGACGCACCGCGACGAGCTCGGCGCGCGTCGCGTCGCTCGCTCTAGCTGACGTGCCTAGGGAGGTTGTGAGCGGCTGAAGGGGACGTCCGGGCCGCTCCTGAGGCTGTGGGTCTTGCGAAGGATCCACA
>JAABUN010006549.1_pt1 | contig 13300 bp, 10 predicted proteins | sample 5559311 | NCBI WGS metagenome assembly JAABUN01 (sample SAMN10711877, study PRJNA513370) | rock metagenome | isolation source: Antarctica rocks | place: Antarctica: Victoria Land, Siegfried Peak sud | reverse complement strand
ACCGCTGCTGCCGTCGTTTTTGTACCGGCCGGGGCCGCACGACCTGCCCGCCGGGGCGACGGCGTTGCCGTGGGACGCGGCGGCCTCCGATGTCGTCGGCCAGTTCGCCCGCACCCACGGGGCGAAGATCCCCGGCCGGCTGGTGTCGAGCGCGAAGTCGTGGCTCTGCCATCCGGGGGTGGACCGCACGGCCCCGCTGCTGCCCTGGGCCGCACCGCCCGAGGTCGAACGGCTCTCGCCGTTGGCCGTGTCCGCGAAGTACCTGCGCCACCTCGTCGAGGCGTGGAACGCCGCGCCGGGCCGCAAGCCGGAGGATCACTTGCAGGAATGCCCCGTGGTGCTGACGGTGCCGGCGTCGTTCGACGACATGGCCCGGAGCTTGACGGCGGAAGCGGCGGTGCAGGCGGGCTTGAAGTTCGTGACGCTGCTGGAGGAACCGCAGGCCGCGTTCTATTGCTGGCTCGGGATGCACAACGCCGCCGAGAGCGGCCGGTTGAAGCCGGGGATGCGCTGCGTCGTCGTCGATGTCGGCGGCGGCACCAGCGACTTCAGCCTCATCCGCGCTTCCGAAGATCAGGGGGAGATGTCGTTCCTGCGCGATGCCGTCGGCGATCACCTTTTGCTCGGTGGCGACAACATGGATCTGGCGCTGGCGAAGGCGGCGGAGGCGAAGCTGGCGCACAAGCTCGACGCCGGGCAGTTCGGCACGCTCGTGCAGGCTTGCCGGGGGGCCAAGGAAGCGCTGCTCGGGCCGAAGCCGCCGGCCGAGTACACCGTGACCGTCATGGGCAAGGGGCGCTCCGTCATCGCCGGCACGCTAAGCGCCGCCGTGACGGCCGCCGACATCCGGGCGGTCCTCTTCGACGGCTTCTTCCCGCAGGTGCCCTACGACGCCGAACCGCAGCGGGCCAACCGCGCCGGCCTCCAGGAGATGGGCCTGCCCTACGTCGCGGATGCGGCCGTCACCCGGCACCTCGCCTCGTTCCTGCGCCGCCAGCTTCCCGAAGGCGAAGCCCCGGACGCCATCCTCTTCAACGGCGGCGTCTTCCAGCCGCAAGCGCTGCGCGACCGCATCGTCGAGGTGATGACCCCCTGGTTCGACCGCGCCGACAAGCCGTGGACGCCGACGGTGCTGACGAACCCCTCGCTCGACCTCGCCGTCGCCTGGGGCGCGGCCTACTCCGCCTGGCTGAAGCAGAGCGGCGGTCGGCGCATCGGCGGCGGCACCGCGAGGAGCTACTACATCCAAATCGAAACCGTCTCCGAATCTCCCGACCCAGACCCCACACCCCAAACCCCAAACCCTCTCACGTTTTTATGCGTCGTCCCCCGCCGTATGCAGGAAGGGGACGAGATCGTCCTCCCCAAGCCGGAACTCGAACTCGCGCTCGGCGAGCCGGTGCTCTTCCCGCTCTTCACCAGCACGGCCCGGCCGGACGACCACCCCGGCGACGTGCTGAAGCTCCGGCCTGACCAACTGCTCCAACTGCCGCCGTTGCACACCATCCTCCGCGGCGGCAAGCGCGCCGGCACCAAGCGCATCCCCGTTACGCTGGCGGCGCGCTCCACGGAGATCGGCACGCTCGAACTGTCGTGCGTGTCTCGGGAGGGGAATCGCTGGAAGCTCGAATTCAACACCCGCGACACCGTGACGGTGAAGCCGGCGGACGGCGAACCCGCGGCGGAGCCGATCGCGCTCGTCGATGTCTTCCCCGAGGAGAAGGTGCAGGCGGCCGGCGAGCGGATCGAGGCTACGTACACCACGGCCAGCCCGACGCCGCAGGAACTCGTGAAGCAGCTCGAATCGGCGCTCGAGTCGAACCGGCAAGACTGGCCGACGGGCCTCTGCCGGCGGCTCTGGGAACCGCTCATGGAAGTCGCCGAGCAGCGCGTGAAGACGCCGGCGCACCTCGCGCGCTGGTACAACCTCGCGGGGTTCGTGTTGCGGCCCGGCTTCGGCGACCCCATCGACCGCTACCGCGTCGAGGCCTTGTGGAAGACGATCACAGCGACCGCCAGCGGGGCCATCAGCGGCGGCAACAAGCTCGTCGTGCCCGAGGGCGGAGCCGACTACTGGATCATGTGGCGGCGCGTCGCCGGCGGCCTCAACGGGGCGCTCCAGCAAGCGCTGTTCGCGCGGCTCAAAATGGTGCTGCTGCCGTCGAAGGCCAAGGCGCCCATGAAGCCCTCGGCCAACGAACTGACGGAGATGTGGCGCGCCGCCGCGAGCCTTGAACGGCTCGAAGCCAAGATGAAGGAGAACCTCGGCGACGCGCTCGTGGCCCAGTTGAAGCGCGCCCTCGTGCCGAACTATCTCTTCTGGAGCCTCACGCGGCTCGGGGCGCGGGTGCTGCTGTACGGGCCGCTCAACGCCGTCGTCCATCCGAACATCGCCGAGCGCTGGCTGGCGGCGCTCATCGAGTACACCCCGGCCAACGACAACGACCGGCTGGCCTGGGCCTTCTGCCTGGCGCAGCTCGGGCGGCGCAGTGGCCTGCGCGGGATCGACATCCACTACGAGAATCAGGAGGGTGTGGCAGCCCTGCTGCGTTCGTTGAAGGTGCCCGAGGCCTGGGCGCGGATGACCGAAGCGGTGGTCGAACCCGAGGGCGAGGACCGCTCGCGGCTCTTCGGCGACTCGCTGCCCATCGGCTTGCGGTTGGGTTCCTGACTTTCCGAGCCAGATGCGCGAGGGACGTACCTACCTCCAACCGTCGCTCACGCATCCGGCTCGGAAAATCAGCGTTCGCCTCCGAACATGCTCGGCGGCGTCATCGCGCCCGGTTCGCTGGCGAACTTCGGCGACGGCCCGCCCGTCGGGGCCGGCTGCCGCCCCGTCGGCGAATTGGTCAACATCAAGCCGCCGTCCTGCGGCGCGGCGGGCAGGCCTGTCGGGGTTTGGGAGTTGAACAGTCGCCGACTATGGTCGCCGCCGGTGGAACCCCACGGTACATTCGTCTTGCGGTAGGAGATGTGCATCACGCCGTCGTCCTTGGGCGCGAAGACCCCCGGCCTGGCACCCGGCGTCAGATCGGTCCCGGTGGCCTGCCGCATCTTCGGATCGTACTTCTCGACGATCTCATAGTTGCTACCGAGGTGTTTCTCCATGAGCTTGCGCGCCTCGGCGTCGTCCGCGTCTGCCTTGATCGCGATGACGCCGCCGTCCTTGTCCTTCCGCACGTACTCGGCCTTGCCCATGCAGCCGAGGCCCGAGAGCAACCCGACGCCGACCGCCACCGCCGCGATAGTCCTTCGCATGGCGAACCCCCCGTTTGGATTGAACTCGGGCGTCCCCGCGGCCGAGCCGGAGGGGCGATAGCCGGAAATGCGAGGGCGAACAAGGCGAATAGCCGGAGGGCTTTGCTCCCCCTCTCCGCTTCGGAGAGGGGGGACCGGAAAGGCGAGCCGACTTCCCCATCCCACCATCCCCGTCGTGGGGTATACTATCTCCGCCTCCCTCGCCGTTCGCTCCAGGGTTCCGCCGTGTCGCAAACGCTCTCGCGCTGGAAAGCGATCCTGCTCGGGCTGGTCGTCGTCGCGCTCGTCGCGGCCGCCGCGGTCACCCTCACGCGGGCCGCCGGCAAGCAGGGCCTCTGGGCCGAGACCGCCGAGGTGACGGTCGCCTTCCCCGAGGCCCACGACCTCGCCCCCGGCACGCCGGTCCGCATCCGCGGCGTCGATGCCGGCAAGATCACGGCCATCGAATACCCGGACCACGACGGCGAAGGGGCCGCCGTCACCGTCCGCATGAGGATCGACGCCAAGTACGCCGCCCGCCTCTACGCCGACGCCAGCGCCCAGATCCATTCGACCGGCCTGCTCGGGGCCAAGGTCATTTCGATCCAGCCCGGCAATCCCAACACCGGGCTGCTCGCCGATGGCCGGCTCGCCGCCAAGGAGACGCCCGACATCGCCCTCGCCGCCGCCAAGATCGGCGACACCGCCGATGAAGCCAAGCTCCTCCTCAAGGAAGTCCGCGCCGGCACCGGCACCCTCTCGAAGCTGATCCAGGACGACAAGCTCTACACCGAGTTGACCGGCCTCGCGGGGGATTCCCGCAAGATGGTCCGTCGTGCCGATACCGCCGTCGGCACCGTCGAGGAGAAATCCGCCGACGTGGACAAGTTCGTCAAGGACGGCCGCGAGACCCTCAAGAGTGTGAAGCAGGGCACGGACGCGGTCCAGAAAATGCCCCTGATCCGCAGTTACGTCACCGACTCCGCGGCCCTCCTCGTCCGCCCCGACAGCCGCCGTGAACTCGTGACCTACAGCACCGGCGACCTCTTCGAGAGCGACACGGCCCTCCTCACCGAGACCGGCAAGGGGCACCTGAACCAGGTGGCCCCGTGGCTGAAGGGTCTGCCCAACTCCAAGTCGGAGGTCGTCGTCGCGGCCCTCTGCGATCCGGGCAACGTCGGGCAGACGCCGTCGTCCGCCGCCGAACTGACGAAGAAGCAAGCGGAGGCGGTCGTCGAATACCTCAAGGGGCAGAAAGCCTTCCGGACGGGTTTGGTATCCTCCCGCAAGATCACGCCGCTGGGGTTGGGCCAGGGTCCGTCGCCCGTTGTCGAGAAGGGGCCGATGCCCCCGTCGTACTTGCAGGTGCTCGTATTCACCCCGCAGTGAACCCGCCTCCGGCCCGGAACCATGCCCGACACCCCCGCCTCGACTTCCGCCCCCACCTGCACCGCCCTCGAATCGGCGCGCATCGCGGCGATCTACCACCTTGGCCGTATCCAATACCCTAAGCTGCGCATCCCCGAAGCCGCCTTCCGCGCCCACCTCGACCGCGCTTTCCGCACCTACCGGGCCAAGCTTGAAGGCCAACCCCTCCGCTGGGAAGCGTTCCTGGAAGGCCTGTACGTCTTCGACTGCTTCGTGACCTGCGGCTGCGCCGAAGGCATCGACGCCGCCTGGGAAACCCTATTCAACACCCGCACCGGCCGCAGCGATTGCCTGCTCCTCGACGCCCTCCGCGCCCGCGCTTGCCGGCTCTACCCGCGCGACGACGAGAAGCAGGAAAGCGCCATCGCCGAGTTCTGGAGCCACCTCATCGTCCCCGACGCCGAGGGGCGCACGCCGACGCTATTGCGCTACGATGGCCAGCGCCCGCTCGCCCCGTGGCTCATCCGCGTCTTCCAGAACTGGCATCTATCGAAGCTCCGCAAGCACTCGGGGGCGACGGCCCTGCCCGACGACGACCTGGCGATGGAACTGCCGGGCAAGACCAAGACCGAGACGCGCTGGCACGAGGCCTTCTGCACGGCGGCCCGCGAATGGCTCGGCGGCATGGCCGACGGCGAGCGGCTGTTGCTCGGCCTGCGCTGGCGCTACCGCATGAGCCAGCGCGACGTGGCCGGCCTGCTCGGCGTCCACGAGGGGACCATCTCGCGCCAGACCGACAAACTGCGCGATGGGGCGCTCGAGTCGATCCGGGCCAAGCTCATCGCGGAAGGCTGGACCGAGGACGACCTGGAAGGCTACATCCTCACCGAGATGGGTGGGCTGCTCCTCGACGACCCGCGCCTCTCGGCCGACCAACTCGGCCGCCTACTCGCGGCGAAAGGAAAGCGGTTGCCAGTGGGGTGATCGCCGTCGCTGGCTTGCGGAGCTGCGCCCGTCGGGAAGCGGGCCTTTCCTTGCACTTCGCTACGGGAATACGCCGGAACATACCGCGGGGCACAGGCCGGCTTTCTCACGGTCGCGGCTCCGTACACCTGGAAACGGTCCCTCAATACCTCAACGGCTTCAGCGGCGGCAAGTCCCCCCGGTCGTAATACTTGTCGTCCTCGTTTTCCAGGCGGTAGCGCCACGGGTTCCCGCTGTTCCCTTGCCCCTCGCGCCGGAGCAGTTTCCGCTCGAACGCCAGATCGAGCCAGGCGTACAGCGAACTCCGACTCGGCTTGCTCGCGTCGTCCGGCCAGCACTCCGCGATCTCCTTGAGCGTGACGGCCGCCGTGCGGCCCTTCAGGATGCCGAGGATCGTCTGCCAGTTCTCCTCGAACTGCCGGTGCCGCGGATCGACCGTGACCGCGAACGCCCCGGTCGCCTTGTTCCATTCGTAGGCGAGCCGGTCGGGTGTCGCGCCGCGCCGCGACTGCGCCCGGATCAGCCGTCGGGCCGCGTCGGTCGGGAGCGTGCTGTAGCGCGTCAACTCCAGCGACGCATCGACGAAGCCGAGCAGCGCCCCCGACCCGCGCGCGATGCTGCCAGCCTCGGCCGCCTTCTTGCGCGGATGGTGCAGCAGCAGCACGGCCACGCCCGCGGCCGTCAGCTTGCGGAGCGGTTGCAGCGCCTCCAGCAGCGTCGCCGCATCCGACTCGCACCGCCCCGGCAGGAACGACGCCAGCGGATCGACGACGACGAGGTCGGGCCGCGCTTCGACGGCTCGGTCGATGAGGCGATCCCACGCCTCCGGTTCCGGCCGACCGCGGAACGGCCGCGCCACGAGGTGAACATGCGACCCAATCGGCATCAGCCGGACGCGCTCCTGCCACTGCGACCGCGATTCCTCGGAAACGACCCACGCCCGCCCCGGTCGCGTCGCCCGGCCCAGGAACGGCACCCCCGCCCCAAGGCTCTGGAGCAGCCCGGCGAGCAGCGTCGTCTTGCCGGTCTTCCACAGGCTCGTCAGCAGCGTGACATCCCCAGGCATCAGGTATCCGTCCCAAAGCCAGTTCGCCGCCGCAGGAACCGAGCCATCATCGAGGGCGTCCATCGCCATCGGTTGCCAATCTTCGAGGATCATGGGCGTTCACCTGCGGGGTCAACGGAAAGGAGGATGGGAAAAGAATAGTGGATGGATGTGCAGATATGATAGGTCGGTTGTCGGCGATGCGAAGTGGTTTCCGTCAGAGTACGAATCTCGCTTTTTCCGCACGCAACATGGCGAACGGGTCTGTCACTTCGACTTGGAACGCTTCGCAAACATTGGGGATCTTGACCTTGGTGGTCTGGTTCGTTCTGATTTCGTGCGTGACAACTGTGAACTTGTGGGCATGGGCACAGGCGACCAGAGCATAGTCTGCGACTGCGAGGAAGTCGGCAACGGCCGACTGCGTGTAGTTTTGGGAGACCACCCAGTGGCTGATGCGCTTCATCGATTTCAGCGTGGCGTCATCGGCTTGTAGGAAAAATGCTTCGCCGCGCTCGTTTGCCCAATCGGATAACTCGTCCGAGCCTGTCGCCAACTCGTCGTACACCGCTTCCACGCTGTTTACGATGTTCGACCGGTTGGCCGAAACCAACCACTCCCAGAACGCCGGGCAGAAGTCCATCCCGTAGTGCTTCTTCTTCGCAGCGATCAAGACGCTCGTGTCCAGAAGGTACTTACGCATCAAACCAGCCCCAGGTTTTTGCCAAGCCCGTCGAACACCTTCGACCCGCCAATTCCCAGCAGCCTGAAAGCGTCGCTGTACAAAGTCTCCCCGGCCAGCGTGCTTTCGACCACGGCCCGCGTGAAGCGGTCCCCGAGCCGGCGCTTCAGGGTGGCATAGGAATTACTGCCGCCCTGCGCGGGCTTGGCGGCCTTTATCCGGCGGACCTCCTCGGCGTAGCAAACCCGGAATCGCTCCCGGTCGATGATTCCGGCATCGAGGAGCCTCCGCAGCACGACGAGCGTGCTGACCTTGAAGTCGTGGGCAACGACTCTGAGGTGGGCGACGGGGTCGCCGAATGCGAGGTTTTCCAGTTCGCGGAGTGGGACCAAGAATTCCGCGGCCACCTCATTGCACCAGGATTCCGTTCGGCTGGCCGACCGACTCGTCTTCAAGGCCGCATCGGAGAGCGCGGATTCGCCCAGCCACAAATGGGCGAGTTCGTGGGCCAACGTGAACATCTTCGCAGATTTCGAGTCGGTGCCGTTAACGAACACCAGCGGCGCCAGCCTGTCCGCCAGGGCGAACCCTCGGAACTCCTTCGGGTCGAGTTTGCGGCTTGTATTCTGGCCGACGATCCCGCTCACCATGACCAGGACGCCGGCCGCCTCCGCCTTCGACACGAACCGCCGGAACGCTTCCTCGTGGTCCGCGCAGTCGCGGCGCTCCCCGACCCCGAATCCGAGCGTTCGCTGCATCCGCCCGGCGACCTCGACGGAGTCGGAACCCGGCGACGCGGTGCCCACGAATTCGCGGATCGGCTCCCCCGCCTGCTCAGCGTAGTCGCGGTACCAGTCCTGGCGCCGCTGGCAGGCGTGAATCACATCGAGCAGGTCGGGGCTGGGACGACGGACACCGCCACTTCCCACGGTCCGAAGGTCCGCGATGGGCAGAGTCTCGACGGGCGGAGTCGGCAGGAACAGGTATCCCACGGGGGCATGCACTGTGTTGGCGAAGTTTCCAAGCTGTTTCAAGGTTGGCGAGGAGGATTCCGCGAGCCAGGAATCGAGCTGGGGAAACTTGCGCGACAAGGCGGCGCGGTCAAGACCGGAACGGTCGATCGCCCACTTCAGCAACTCGGGTTTGACGCCCACACGAACCATCTTCGGACCTGCGCAATCCAAAAGTTTGGCGTTGTTAAGTTTGATTGTACCCTACGACGGCCCGTCGGCTCCATTTCCGGGCCATATCGCATACCGCTTGCAGCGCCAACCGGGTTTCCCAGCCTGTCCAGCCGGCCGCCCCCGCGGAGGGTAGTCGCAACCCCTTGCCCGGCCTAGCCTGTCCAGAAAAAATGGGCCTGTCCAGAAATTCTGAGCCTGTCCAGCGGAGGGTGGGGGGGGTGCGGCTGGACAGGCACCGGCTCGGCGGTGTGGGGTTCCCTCACCGATTCCCCTTTACGTCCGGCCGCGCTTATGTGACGTAGGCTGGGGGCACCCGATCCGCCGCACCCCGCGGAAAGGGTGGCCACAAAGGAGGAATCGCCATGCCCGAAGTCATCGAGTTCGTGAAGGATTGGTTCGCGGAGGTGGAAAGTGATCCCGGTCGGCTGAAACAGGTTGCGTTCCGCCGCGGCGCCAGGCTGAAGGCCGAGGTGATCTTGGTAAACGGCGGTGAGGAAGACATCCTGGCGGCCGACCTGCGCCTCGCGGACGGCACCACCGCCCGACACGTACCGCTCTCGCGCATCGCCGTCGTCGGGGATTCCGTGCGCGCCGTTTGAATTGTCCACACGGCAACGCCACCTCCACTTTCCTTCCGCCCCGAGCGCCGTCTCCGCCAGGGCGGACCGATTCCTTCCGCCTCGGCAACCGGCACAATCCCCCGCATTCCTGTAACGCACCTTCGCCGCGGGGCAATAAGCCCGGTGTCGATCACGTCGCGCGTGACGCTTTTCCCCCGAGCCAAGGTGCCGCCATGCCTCCGGCCTCCCCGATCCCCGTGCGGGCGCTCAACCAGGTGACGTACTGTCGGCGGCTCTATTACCTCCAGTACGTCGATTGCGTGATGCCGACGAACGAGCACGTCGAGGCGGGGCTGCACGACCACCGCCGCGTCGACGACCCGGCGCTGGCGCAGCGCACCCGCAAGGAAGGGGACGCCGCGCGGACGCGCTCGGTGGCGCTCTCGTCAGAAGCGCTCGGCATCTCCGGGGTGCTCGACCAAGTGGAAGAGAAGAACGGCGTCGAATACCCCGTGGAGACCAAGCACGGCTTCGCCCCGCGCAACGACCAGGGGCAACCGACGACCTGGGACAACGACGCCGTGCAGTTGTGCGCCCAGGCAATGTTGCTCGAAGAAAGCACCGGCCGGCCGGTGCCGCGCGGCTTCCAGTTCTACGCGGCCACGAAGGAACGGGTGGAGGTGGCCTTCGACGAAACCCTGCGGGCCAAGACGTTGGAGGCGATCCAGACTTGTCGGAAGTTGTCGGCGCAGGAGTCGCCGCCGGAGCCATTGCCGGCGGAACTTCGCCACCGCTGCTTCGGCTGTTCGCTCGCGCCGGTCTGCCTGCCGGAGGAGACGCTGTTCCAGATCACCCGGCCGGCCGAGCCGTTGAAGGCGACGCCCGCCGGCCTGACGCGCGTGATCCCCGAAGGGGACGACGGGGCCATCCTCTACGTCCAGGAGCCGGGGAGTTCGGTCGGCAAACGCGGCGAGCACCTCGTCGTGAAGAAGCACAACCAGGAGATCACCCGCGTGCCGATGCACGCCGTCCGGCAGGTCGTCGTCTTCGGCAACGTGCAGGTCAGCACGCAGGCCTTGCAGACGCTCCTCGAAAACGGCATCGGCGTGTCGATCCTCACTGGGTACGGCAAGTTCATCGGCGGCTTCCAGCCCGCGCCGGCCAAGAACGTCGGCCTGCGCGAGGCGCAGTACCGTAGGTTCGCCGACCCCGCCGAGTGCTTGATACTCGCCAAGGCCGTCGTGAAGGCGAAGCTCGGCAACCAACGCACGCTGCTCATGCGCAGCCTGCGCAGCGGCGAGGAGCGCGGCAGCGACGAACCGGCCGCGATGGCGATGGCCGACCTCATCCGCAAGACCGAGGACGCCGGTTCGCCCGAAAGCCTGCTCGGACTCGAAGGTCAGGGGGCGGCGCTCTACTTCGGCGAGTTCAATAAGTTTCTCAAGCAGGTTCCCGGTCGAGGCTTCGACTTCACCAGCCGGAACCGCCGCCCGCCGCGCGACCCCGTCAACGCCCTGCTCTCCTTCGCCTACGCCCTGCTCACGAAGGATTGCTTCTCGGCCGTCTGCACCGTCGGCTTCGACCCGTACAAGGGCTTCTTCCACGCCAACCGCCACGGCAAGCCGTCGCTGGCACTCGACCTGTTGGAGGAGTTCCGCCCCGTCATCGCCGACAGCGTGGTGCTGACGTTGCTGAACAACGAGATGGTGACGCGCGCCGACTTCATGGTGTGGAAGGACGGCTGCCACCTCACCGAGGGCGGCCGCAAGGCCTTCTTCACGGCCTACGAGCAGCGCAAGGCGACGGTGGTGACGCACCCCGTCTATGGCTACCGCATGAGTTACAGCCGGATGCTCGAAGTCCAGGCCCGGATGCTGGCCGCGTATGTGCGCGGCACCGTACCGGCGTACACCGGCTTCACGGTGCGCTGATGCAAACTTTCCTCGTCTGCTACGACATCGCCGACCCCAAGCGCCTCCGCAAGGTGGCCGGCATCTGCGAGGACTTCGGCTACCGCAAGCAGAAGTCGGTCTTTTGCGTTCGCCTCTCGGCGACCGACTCGGTAAGGTTGCGCAACCGCCTCTACGAGGCCATCAATCTGACCGACGACCAAGTTTTGTTCGTGCCGATCTGCCAGACCTGCCTGACGAAGATCGAAGCGCTCGGCCAGCCGACCGACCCGCCCGCCGCAACCGACATCGTGATGGTGGTGTGAAATTCGGCCACGGCTTTGGGGCCGTGGATAGGAAATCTAGAGAAATCCAAAATGCCAATGGGTGGCATAACTTCAATCCGGCCAAGCGTTTACGTGCTTGGAATGAACCTTGATCTGAGAAAATCCATGGTCACACCCTTGCTATCGCGATTAGGCCCGTTACGATTGGGGCGAGTCAAGCACTCCATAAGTTTTATGCAACCCACTGGAAGAGACAAGGAGCCGATCCATGAACGACGCCATCATTGCTGCCTACGAGAAAATCGTGGTCCAGCACAAGGCCTCGACGGAGGACATTCTGGAATGCCCAGCACTCCGTTCGATGTTCTTGTCCGAAACCCGTGGAACCGTTGGTGACCTCCCGGAGCGCGAGCTCCTGCATCGTCTGTCGAGCTTGCGGAAAAAGGGCGTGCTTCCCAAGTCCCGCGATCTCGTGGGCAAGTGAGTTGTGATTGTACATCACCGAGTAAGAAAATGAACCTGCTTGACTTCCCCACAACCTTCAAAGCCCTGACCAACCACTCCCCCTTTCCGTGGCAGGCGGCGCTGTACGCCCGGTTCATGGCCGGCGAAATCCCCGAATCGTGCATCCTGCCGACGGGCCTGGGCAAGACCTCCGTCATCGCCGTCTGGCTGATCGCGCTGGCCAACGGCGGCCCGATGCCGCGCCGCTTGGTGTATGTGGTGAACCGCCGCACGGTGGTGGACCAGACGACGGACGAGGTGGAGAAGTACCGGAACCGACTGTACGACGCGCCCGGACTCATGGACCGCTTGCGCGACATTGGCACGGACAAGATCGCCGTCCCGTTCCGGCCGGAGCCGCTGGCCCTCAGCACCCTGCGCGGCCAGTTCGCCGACAACCGCGACTGGAGCGCCGACCCGTCGCGCCCGGCCGTGATCTGCGGCACCGTGGACATGATCGGCAGCCGGTTGCTCTTCAGCGGCTACGGCATTGGCTCCTACGACCGCGCCCATCAGGTTGGCCTACTCGGGTGTGACACTTTGCTAGTTCACGACGAAGCCCACCTTACCGATCCTTTTCAGCAACTACTGGATACCATCCGGCTTGAACAGCGTGCTGAAGCAGCTTTTGGGCACGAATTGAAGGTGCTCGAACTGACAGCGACTTCTCGCCGCAAGGACGAGTCTGGACCGCGGCCGTTCGAGTTGTCACCGGAAGATGAACGCCATCCGATCGTCGGCGAAAGGTTGAACGCTGGGAAGACGCTGCGGATTCACCGGCGAGAAAAGATCGTCGCGGAAGTTGTGAAACTCGCGGCCGTTCACAAAGACACCCTCCGCCCAATTCTCGTGTTCGTGCAAACACCGGATCAGGTCAACGACGTGGTGAACGGCTTGACTGGGCGCGAACACAAAGTTCCTATCGACCAGGTTCGCTCGCTGACTGGCACCATGCGTGGATACGACCGAGATCGACTTGCGACGACCGACGGTGTGTTCGCCCGTTTTCTGCCCGAGCCCAAAGTGCCCGTTACACCGGGAACGGTGTATTTGGTCTGCACCTCGGCCGGCGAGGTCGGTGTCGATATCTCGGCCGATCATCTCGTATGCGATCTGAGTACCTACGAAAGCATGGCTCAACGCTTCGGCCGTGTGAACCGCCGCGGCGGGATCGACCCAGCGACCGGCGAGCTGAGACAGTCCTTGATCGACGTTGTGCATGAACCTGAAATCGAGACCGACACTCCGCGTGGCGAACGTCGGGAGCGCACACGAAAACTGCTCCAGCGGCTCGTCGACCAACGCGGTGCGTCGGCTAGTCCGAACAGCCTTCGGCTTAACCTGACGGATGCCGAAAAGACGGAGGCCTTCGCAGCGCCCGTACCGTGCTTGAATGCCACCGACATACTGTTCGACGCTTGGGCGCTGACCAGCATCACCGACGACTTGCCGGGTCGTCCTCCGGTCGCGCAATGGTTGCACGGTTTGGAACCTCCGGATCAGCCCACCACGGCCGTCGCCTGGAGGAACGATGTCGAACAACTCGAGTTCGAAACGGAA
>JAABUN010006547.1_pt1 | contig 13308 bp, 5 predicted proteins | sample 5559311 | NCBI WGS metagenome assembly JAABUN01 (sample SAMN10711877, study PRJNA513370) | rock metagenome | isolation source: Antarctica rocks | place: Antarctica: Victoria Land, Siegfried Peak sud | reverse complement strand
AACGCAGTAAACCGGGCTTAACACTTACAATCCGGCGAAATATTTCGCGAATTAGGTAGAAGTTCACTAAAACGATGGCTGTCGAATCGATGTCGGGGTCGAGACGCTCTCGCCCGACCACCGTTACCTCTCGCTCCAAGGGCCAGGAGGTCCGATGTTCCGGTTCCGGTCGTGGGTTCTGGCGGCGTGTCTGCCGACCCTTCTCGCTTGCGGCGGCGGCCTGACCGTCGCCCAAGACATCCAGACGATGCCGGCCAAGGCCGAGAAACCGAAGGAGGTGCAAAGCCTGAACAACCCGGCCATGGCGATGGCGTTCATGTCCCCTCCGAACAAGGACGCCCTTTTCAACCGGAAGCAGCAGCGGGTCCGGGACCACCACCGCCCCACCCCGATCAAGGGCCTGCCGGCGGGCGCGATGGCCGCCCCGCCGCAGCCGCTCGTGGCGGCGACTCCGGTCACGACCACGGTCACCCCGAAGGCCACCAGCACCGTCCGGCTCACGGTCAACCGCGTGCTGGCCGACGCCGAGACGAACAACGACACGAGCACGGTGAGCGAACCGAGCGTCGCCGTCCGGGGGGCCGAGGTCCTGGTGACCGCCAACTGGTTCGCGGCGTTCTCCAAGAACGCCGGGGCCACCTTCACCTACCTCAACCCGGCGAACACCTTCCCCGACTCGCCCCAGGGGGGGTTCTGCTGCGACCAGGTCGTCCTCTACGACAAGGCCCACGACGTGATGTTCTGGCTCCTCCAGTACGTGAACAACACGTCCGGCAACACCCTCCGCTTGGCCGTCGCCAAGGGGGCCGACATCACGAACCAGAGCTGGCGGTACTACGACTTCACCCCGCAGGGCGTAGGCAACTGGGCCCAGGAGTGGTTCGACTTCCCCGACCTGACGCTGAGCGGCAAGTACCTCTACCTGAGCAGCAACGCCTTCGGCACGACCGGGGACGAGGCGTTCAAGCGGTCCGCCCTCCTTCGCCTACCATTAGACAAACTCGCGGCCTACGACGGGTTCGATTACCAGTACTTCAGCACCGCGGAACTCGGCAGCCTCCGGGCGACGCAGGGGGCCAAGGACACCGTGTACTTCGGGGCACAGCTGAGCCTCGCCGCCATCCGGGTCTACACCTGGCCCGAGGCGGGCACGGCCATCACCCCGAACGATGTCGCCGTGCAGGCGTGGAGCAACAACGGGCGGGTGGCCCCGGGGCCGGACGGGCGGGACTGGCTGGGGCGGGCCGACGGCCGGATCACCGCCGCCTGGGTCAGCGGGGACAAGATCGGGTTCGCCTGGACGGCCGCCCAGGACGACACGTTCGCGTACCCGCACGTGCGGGTGGCGTTGGTCGACAAGAACACGAAGGCCGTGGCCGGCCAACCCCACATCTGGAACAACAACTTCGCGTTCGCCTACCCGGCCGCCGGCCCGAACGCCGACGGCCGGGTCGGGGTCGCCGTGCACTACGGCGGGAACAACTTGTACCCGAGCCATTCCGTCGGCGTCCTCACGCCGACTAACACGTGGGACCTGGTCACCACCGCCGCGGGCCGGTTCGGGCCGAACGACAACCGGTGGGGGGACTACGGGGCCGTTCGGACGGACGGCGGGGACCCGAAGGCCTGGGCCGCCACCGGCTTCACCCTCCGGACGGGGCCGCTCCGGACGGATGTCGAGGTCCGGTACGTCCGGTTCCACCTGGCCGGCAACTGACCGGGTCGGGCAAGCGGGTCGAAAGCAGAGCCGCCCCGGCCGGGGCGGCTCTGCTCGCGTCCGCAGACCGTCACAGGTCAGCCGGCTTTGTGGCCCTCGGCCGGAGCCTTGGGGGTCGTCGGGCCGGCTTCGGCCGTGGGGTCGCCCAGCCGGTCCAAGGCGGCGCGGAGCTTGGCCGCGGCGTCCCGCAAGCTTTTCGCGTCCACCTCCGGCTGGGCGATCAGCCGGCCGACCTCGGCTACCGCCTTTTCGACCTCGGCATTCTGCTTCCGCACCCACGCCTCGGATGCCCCGGCGAGGGACTTCGGCCGTCCGTCCTTGCCCCCCTGCTCGCCGGGCCGCGTCAAGGGCGGCGTGGGGCGATGCGACTTGTCCTCGGTCGCCTGCCGCCGCCGCTCCACCTCGTCCGGCGGCGACGGCCGGGCCGACGGGGTGACCGGCCCGCTCGGAACAGCCGCTAGCCCGCCCACGACCGCCTGTAAATTGCTCGGCGGGTGGTCCCCCGCCGGCGGCGGGACGGAGTACTTCAGGGCGACCAGCCCCTCGGCGAGTTCCTTGTGCGACCGCGCTAAAGCCGCCCGGTTTTCGGGCTGCTGGCGCATCACGGCCTCGAACCGGCCGAGGGTCTTGTACACCGACTGGTAGGCCTGGTCCCGCGTCATGGCCGGTTGACCGCTCCGTGTTTTGTCGGGCGGCGCGTCGGGCTTCCGGTCTTGCGCCGTCCCATGACCCACCAGAACCAACAGGGTGGACAAACTGAGGACCGTTACCTTGGCACGCACAACTTCCATTGTCGCCTCCCTACCACACGGGGTACTCGTCCCAACGGACGAAGGCAAATTTCATCTTCGTCTTTTTATTCTATCCCTTCGGCCCGCCGCAAGGCGACGCGTTTGTGACGACGTGCTGGCGGGCGCGACGAAATCGGCGAATCCGGGAAATCCGGACGGGTCCGCCCGGTTTATCGTTGACACCCCGTTCCCGCCCCGGATACTCTGTCCATTGACGGCGGCCCGTCGCCCCGACTCCGTCCCAGCCGCCCGGCGGCCGTCCCGTCCTCGCAATGCCGTCCCGTCCCCCGGTCCGGGGTGCGGGTGTCCTGTCGGCGACCTGTTTTCGCGACGGTTAATCATCTTGCTGTGCCGCCGGGGGTTCCCCGGCGTGCCGCCGTCGCGCTCTACGTCTCTGCCCAGACGAGGCCCGCCTCATGTTCCCCCGCGCCGCCCGCGCCCGCCGCCTGTGGGACTTCCTCGCCCTCCGCCCGGCCGGGGCCGTCGTGCCCCCGCGCCGCCCTCGACGGATCGCGGTCGAGCAACTCGAGGACCGGATCACGCCGGCCCGGCCGCTGCCGTTCCCGGTCATCGCCGTGGCCCCCGAGGGGGCGGCCGGGCCGGTCCGGGTGGTCGACGCCGACACCGGCCTCGAACTCTACCGCCTCGACGCCTTCGCTGGCACGTCCCCGGGCGGGGTCCGGGTCGCGGTCGCCGACCTGACCGGGGACGGGTACCCGGACCTCGTCGCCGCGGCCGGCCCCGGCGGCGGCCCCCGGGTCGGGGTGTACGACGGCAAGACGGGTCAGCCCGTCCCCGGCCCACTCGGCAGCTTCTTCGCCTACGACCCGGCGTTCACCGGCGGGGTGACCGTGGCCGCCGGCGACCTCGACGGGGACGGCGTCGCCGACGTGGCCACCGCGGCCGACGCCGGCGGCGGTCCCCACGTCCGGGTGTGGAGCGGCAAGACCGGCCAACAGCTTGCCAGCTTCTTCGCCTTCGAGCCCGAGTTCACCGGCGGGGTTCGCCTGGCGGTCGGCCGGTTCCGGGCCGGGGCCGGGGACCAGTTGGTTCTCGCCGCCGGCCCGGGCGGCGGCCCCCGGGTGCGGGTGCTGGACTTCGGGACGATGGCCGTGGTCCCCGGCCCCCTGGGCGACTTCTTCGCGGGCGACGTGACGAGCCACGCCGGGGTGTATGTGGCGGCCGGCCGGGTGACCGGGCCGGGCCTCTCCGACCTGGTCGTCGGGGCCGGGGCTGGCGAGGCCTCCCGGGTCCGGGCATACGACGGGGACACCGGGGCGGTCGTCCTCGACAAACAGGTCGGCCCGCCCGGGCACAAGGGCGGGGTCCGGGTGGCGACGGCGTACGTCGACGACGACGACCGGGCCGACGTGGTCGTGTCGGCCGGGGCCGGCCCGCACCCGCGGGTCCGGACCCTGAGCGGGGCGACGGGCGAACAACTGGCCGGCCCGGCCGGGGACTTCGCCGCCGAGGTCGGGAGCCCGCCGGGCGGGGTGAACGTGGCGGCCGGCAACGACCCGGTCCCGGGCGAGGTCCGGCTCCGGCCGTACGAGTCCATTTTGGGCGTCGGCCAGCCGTTCCTGATGCGGGCGGAAGTCATCCGCAACCTGAACTACACCTACCAGGGGCCGTACCCGCTGCCGACCGGGACGGTCGAGTTCCGCCAGAACGACCAGGTCGTCGGCGTCGTCGCCCTGGCCGGGGTGACCGCCGACATGGCCGCGGCCGAGTTCGTCGTCGGGACCGGGGCGGTCGGGGTGTCGGCCACCGGGTACGACTACAAGTTCGACAACCTGACGGCCGTCTACAGCGGCGACACAGTGTACACCTCGACGTTCACCACGGCCCAGACGGCCGTCGGCGGGCCGGACGTGGTGTGCGGCTGCCCGCCGCTCCCGGGCAGCCCGCTCGCGCTGTCCGCCGGCGACCCCGGCGGGGCCGGGGCCCAGGCCGGCCTGACGACGGCGGGCGGGGTTCGGGCGGACGGGACCGTCCTGGTGTCCCTGCCGGCCCTGGCCGGGGGGGCACCCGACAGCCTGGCCGACCACCGGGGCGGGTGGACGAACGACGCGTTCACCGCCGACAACATGACCGGCCCGGGGACGGTCGGCGGCGTGGCCGCCCGGCTCCTGCCGAACCTGGCCAACTACTTCCTGCCGGCCTCGGACCCGAACAGCGTGCTGCTGGTCGACGCGGCCGGCCGGCGGTACTTCGACCGCTGGCCGGTCAGCTACGGCGTCACGGCCACGGCGTTCACGGCCCGGCTGGCGGCCCGGGAGACGCTCGAGCACCTGGCGGCCGCCGGCGAGTACGTGGTGACCGACGGGAAGGGCCGGCAGCTCTACTTCGCCGACTTCGCCGTCACCCCGGCCGCCGCCCGCGGCCAACTGCTGCGGGTCGTCGACCCGAGCGGGGCGACCGGGACGGTGACCGGGTGGACCACGTCCGGCCGGGCCGACCGGGTCGCCTACGACTACACGGCCGACGGGGTGAGCCGGACCGAGGCGGTCGACTACACCTACGGCGGGTCGGGGGTGGCGACGGCCACCCTGACCCGGCAGGTCGGGGCCGGGGCCGCGGCCGCCGTCCGGTCGATCGCGTACACGTACACGGCCGGCGGGGGGTACGGCGGGGGCGGCGGGCTGCTGGCGTCGGCGGTGGTCAAGGACGCGGCCGGGGCCACCCTCGACACGTCGCTCTACCGGTACTACTCGGGCGGGGCGACGGACCAGCTGATGAAGTACGCGTTCGGGCCGGCCGCGGCGGCCCGGCTGGCGGCCTACGCGGCCGGGGTGGGGCTGACGGCCGCCCAGGTGCCGGACGCCGACGCGGCCCCGTACGCCGACCACTACTTCGAGTACGACGCGGCCCGGCGGGTGACGAAGCACACGGCGGCCGGGGCGGGGTGCTCGGCCTGCTCGGGCGGCCAGGGGACGTACACGTACACGTACGCGACGAACGCGGTGAAGGTGCGGGGGCGGAACGACTGGGCGAAGCAGGTGACCGAGACCCGGCCGGACGGGGCGGTGGCGACGTACTACGCGAACAGCGACGGCCAGCCGCTCTACCAGGAGGTGACGGCCGGCGGGGTGACGCTCCGGGGGGCGTGGGGGTACACGGCCGGCGGCCAGGCGGCGTGGGCGGCCGGGCCGGCGACGGTGACCGGGGCCGACCCGGCCCTGCCGGACCTGGGCCTCGGGGGGGCGAACTCGGCCTACCTGGCCGACGCCGCCGGGGCGGTGACGGCGTACACGTACATGGCGACCGGCGGGGCGGCCGGACTGCTGGCGTCGGTGGCCCTCAAGCGGGGCGAACTCGGGACGGCCGTGCCCCAGGAGGCCCTGGCATACTCGATCGCCCCGGCGGGGCACGCGTACACGGTGGCGACTGACACGGTGTACGCGAACACCAACGGGACCGGGGGCCGGACGACGACGACGGCGGTGACGTGGGCGGCCGGGACGGACCGGCTGACGGCCGCGACGGTCACCCTTCCCGTGGTGACCGCGGCTCAGAACGGCCCGGGGACGGCAGCTAGCTCGGCCGTGGCGTACGACCTCTTCGGGCGAGCGGTGTGGACGAAGGACGCGGCCGGGTTCCTCGGCTACGTGGCGTACGACCCGCTGACCGGGGCGGTGGTCAAGCAGATCGCCGACGTGGACACGACCCAGACGGCGACGTTTGCGGGGCTGCCGGTCGGGTGGGCGACTCCCGCCGGCGGCGGCCTGCACCTGACGACGACGGCCGAGGTGGACCACCTGGGCCGGGCGACGAAGGCGACGGACCCGGCCGGGGCCGTGACGTACACCGTCTACAACGACCCGGGCCACGAGGTCCGGATGTACCGCGGGTGGGACACCACCCTGAACGTGCCGACCGGGCCGACCGAGGTGATGCGCGCCGACCGGGCGAACGGGTACGTCGAGTCGCTGACCATGTCCGCGGCCCCGGCCGTGTCCGGCGGCCGACCGAGCGGGGCCGAGGCGGTGGCCGGGGTGCAGTCGCTCTTGCGGGCGCAGCGAAACCTGGCCGGGCAGGCGGTCCAGACGGACGCCTACTACTCGCTGGCCGGGCTGACGTACACGGCGTCGGCCACCCTCGGCACCGAAGGCACGCACTTCCTCCGGACCCGGCAGGACTTCGACAAGCTCGGCCGGCCGAACCGGACTCAGACGCCGGCCGAAACCGTCACGCGGACCGAGCGGGACGGCTTCGGCCGGGTGACGAGCGAGTGGGTCGGGACCGACGACGCGCCGACTTCCGGCTTCTGGTCGGTGACGAACCTGGCCGGGACGGACATGGTGAAGGTGGCCGAGTACGAGTACGACGCCGGCGGGGTCGGGGACGGCAACCTTACCAAAGCGACCGCCTACCCGGGCCTCGGGGCGGCCCCGCGGGTGACCCAGACCTGGTACGACTGGCGGGACCGGCCGGTGGCGGTCAAGGAGGGCGTCGAGGCGACCGAGGCGGCGGATGTCAACCGGCCGATCACGTACACCGGGTACGACAACCTAGGCGAGGTGCTCACGACTGAGCGATACGACGGCGACGGGGTGACCGTGACGGCCACCGCCGGGGTGCCGGACCGGCCGGCGGCGGGCCTGCTGCGGGCGAAGGTGTCGGCCGACTACGACGAGCTGGGGCGGGCATTCCGGCAGACGATGCACAGCGTCGACCCGGGGACCGGGGCGGTGGCGGCGAACGCCCTCACGAGCAACACATGGTTCGACCTGCGGGGCCAGGCCGTGAAGGCGGCCGCCCCGGGCGGGGTGGTCCAGAAGACGCGGTACGACGGGGCCGGCCGGGCGGTCACGGTGTCTACGACCGACGGCGGCGGGGACGCCGGGTGGGCGGACGCCTTCACGGTCACCGGGGACATAGTGCTCGAGCAGGCCGAGGCCCAGTACGACGGGGCCGGGCGGGTCGTCCTGAGCACCACCCGGCAGCGGTTCCACGACGAGGCGGCCACGGGTGCGCTCGGCACGCCGACGACCGGGGTCAAGGCGCGGGTCAGTTACGCCGGCGTGTACTACGACCCGGCGGGCCGGCCGGTGGCGCAGGTGGACGTGGGGACGAACGGCGGGGCGGCCTGGACTCGGCCGGCGGCGGCCCCGGCCCGGTCGGATACGGCCCTCGTCTCCAGCACGGTGTACGACGCGGCCGGCCGGCCGTGGAAGGTGACGGACCCGCGGGGGCTGGAGGGCCGGACCGAGTACGACCTGCTCGGCCGGACGACCAAGACCATCGGGAACTACGCCGACGGCGTCCCGAGTGACGGCGACGACAAGACGACCGAGTACGGGTACGGGCCGGCCGGCATGACCAGCCTGACGGCCCGGCTCACGGGCGGCGGGGGGCAGACGACCGGGTGGGTGTACGGGGTGACGCCGGCCGGCGGCAGCGCCCTCACCTCGAACGACGCGGTCGGGGCGACGCGGTGGCCGGACCCGACGACCGGGTCGGCGTCGGCCAGTGAGCAGGACTCAGTCGCGGTGAACGCGCTGGGCCAGACGGTGACCGCAACCGACCGGAACGGAACCACGCACGCCCTCGCCTACGACGCGCTGGGGCGGGTGGCGGCGGACGCCGTGACGGCGCTGGGGCCGAACGTGGACGGGGCGGTCCGGCGGGTGGAGACGGGGTACGACGGCCGGGGGGCGGTGGCCCGGGTGACGAGCTACGCGGCGGCGGTCGCCGGGGCGGTGGTGAACCAGGTCAAGCGGGCGTACAACGGCCTCGGCCAACTGATCACCGAGTGGCAGGAGCACGCCGGGGCGGTGGTGGACGCGACCACCCCCAAGGTGCAGTACACGTACTCCGGCATGCCGAGCGGGGCCAACCACAGCCGGCCGACCGGCGTCGTGTACCCGAACGGCCGGACCGTCACCCACGACTACGGGACGGCCGGGGGTCTGAACGACCGCCTCAGTCGGCTCGGCAGCCTGAAGGACGGGGCGACGACCCTGGAGGCGTACTCGTACCTGGGGCACGGCACGGTGGTCGAGCGTCTGCACCCCCAGCCGGGGGTCGACCTATCGTACGTCAAGCTGGCGGCCGAGTCCGTCGGGGACGCGGGAGACCAGTACACGGGCCTCGACCGGTTCGGCCGGGTGGTCGACCAACGGCATCGGGCGACGGGGACCGGGACGGCGGTCGACCGGTATCAGTACGGGTACGACCGGGGGTCGAATCGGCTCTACCGGGACAACCTGGTCCTGCCCTCGCTCGGGGAGGTGTACGCCTACGACGGGTTGAACCAGTTGACTGGCTACCAGCGGGGGACGCTGAACAGCACCAAGACCGGGGTGACGGGTGCCCCCGCCCGGACGCAGGGGTACGACTACGATGCGGCCGGCAACTTCGACGGGGTGACCACCGACGGCGCGGCCCAGGCCCGGACCGCGAACCGGCAGAACGAGGTGACGGCGGTGGGTGGGGCGACGACGCCGGCGTTCGACGCGGCCGGGAACATGACGGCCGACGAGACCGGCCGGCAACTCGTGTACGACGGCTGGAACCGACTGGTGGCGGTGAAGACCTCGGGCGGGGTGTACCTGGCCAGCTACCAGTATGACGGCATGGGCCGGCGGGTAAGCGAGGCCCCGGGGGCGGGGGCGGCGACCGACTTGTACTACTCGGCCCCGTGGCAAGTGCTGGAGGAGCGGGTCAGTGGCGTTGCCAAGACGCAGTACGTGTGGAGCCCAGTGTACGTCGATGCGCTGGTCGAGCGGGACCGGGACGCCGACGGGAACGCCGCAAACGGGTTGGAGGAGCGGCTGTACGTCCTCCAGGATGCCAACTGGAACACCACCGCCCTGATCAGCACGGGCGGCACGGTGGTCGAGCGGTTCACCTACGACCCGTTCGGTCAAGTCCAGGTCCTGGACGGGTCGTGGGCCCTCAAGGCCGGGGGTACGGGGTACGCCTGGACAGTGCTGTTCCAAGGGATGAGCCACAACGCCGCGAGCGGCCTGTTCGGGTCGACCCGGGTACGGGGGAGCGGGTACAGCCCAACCCTCGGGCGATTCATTTCGCCAGACCCGCTGGGGCTCGGCCCGGACGCTAACTACTACCGGTTCGTCGGGAACGGTCCGACTGGTAAGGTTGATCCGCTCGGGCTCGAAGAGTGGGAGGTCAACGAAACGATCAGCCAAACCATTAGCGGAGCAGAAAAGTATGACGCTTCTAGGTCTTGGAATGGCAGGTTTGCCTGGAAAGCAAAGTTCAATATCAACTTCGACAAAGATAAGTGCGAAGTGACGATCACTGTTCGTATCAAAGTCGAAGGAAAGGCATCCGACGAAGTGAAGGACACCTGGAAAAAATCCATTGAAAAGAAGTGGAATAAAGTAGCCAGGCTAGATTGTCCATGCATGGGTCAGTGCAAGGACGGACTGAAAATTAATGTTAAGGTGCAATATGTAGACAAGGATGAGCATCATGTTGTTAGGGCCAATTCTGTCGGTGCCAAGGAGGGGGGGCGTGCTGGAGAGGGCGGTACTACAAGTATGACTGGTTGGGGCGTTGAAGATAAGAACGATATCGCGCACGAATTCGGGCATATGCTCGGAAACAAAGATGAATACCTTGTCATTGACGGCCAGGACAGAGGGCGTATGAATCAGTTCGATGGAAACATGATGAATAACTCCGCCGGACTGGTGCTACCATCTCATTTAAATTTTGCCGTGGGAATGATTAACAAAAAATTGAACGTTAACTGCAAGTCCGTTGGCAAGGATTAGTTGGAGGTGTATTGCCGCCAACGGGGCGTCCTCTGGCCCTTACTTACGGCATCAGGTCAACCGAGCGACCGTCACAAGCTCATGTATTCCATTATTCGTAGGAGGGAATTCTTAAGTCTTTTGGGATAACATCTCGACATTGGTCTTCATCAAATGTTTTTACTGAGGGAAGGTGATCAGTGTGGGCGAAGTATATCAAGCACCCTAACATTATGGTTCTCTTCTTGATACTGAGTGTCGGTACTGGCTGTTCGTTCCAGAGTCCCCAGGGTCAACACCAGGTTGGGTTAGTTGCTACCGTTAAAGCCAGTGCGAATCCAAATACGGTGGAAGTTGAGTTTCAAAACGGCACGTCGGCTGCTGTCAATGTGGAGCGGTACACGCTCGAAAGTAGTGTAATCGTTCTCGAAGTTATTGATTCAAATGGACTGGTAATCCCTCCTGTCCCTCCGTCTATTCCGCCGAACGATCCTGAACATGTGTCTATCCCGCCAGAGGGTCGTCGTAAGCTGATATACAATTTGCAACACTTTAGCCCCCCTTTACTGCCGGGCAAGTATCGAGTACGTGTCAAACTGGAAGGTTGGATTTCAAATTATTTCGAGTACGAAGTGCCTGCCCGACAGTGAGATTAATAAACTATGTCTACTTGGGCAAAGGCAATTCCCCGGGCACCAGCTAACTCCCTTGGGCCGGCCGCACCGGCGGGGGGCTTCACAACGCTGCGAGCAGCCGAGTCAAGCTAGCAGCACCACCTCGCAGTCCGGCCCACTGCGCGGTCCGCCTCCTGGTTCTTGTCTTTGGTCATCCATGCTGGGCCGACCGCCCAAGCTTAGTGGTCATACTTCCACCTTTCCGACATGGTATTCGGCGTTTATTCAGGGTTCATCCGCAAAGTTGGTGACGACGCCGGGCCGGCCTCGACCTGCTCCGGCGGCGGGTGGTCAGCTCGGCCTAATCGGAACGCAGAGATGGCGGTCGCGCGGGAGGAATATACAGCCGCACCAAGAGTGCGGGAGAGCCAGTTTGACATGAGCGTTCACAATCAGGTCGGCGGTGGCGATCAGACCGGAGTTTGGTGGGAGCAATTCGGTCGTGGTCATGGCGGGCGTCATGCACCGCTCGGGCTATGTATCCCGTCATTCTAACCGCCGTCCGCCACCAAATCGGCGGAAGAGCCAGGTCCAAGTGAGCGTTGACACTACGCAAGAGAGTTGCGGCCAACCGTCCGTGGCAGGGCCAACGCATCTCGAACCGGTGACGTAGTCCGGGTTTAGGGCTACACCGGCGGGGCCCCCGGAGGCCCCGCCATGCCGAAGCAAGACGTGTCGATCGCCCGGTACTTCGCCGGTCTGCCCGACCCCCGGGTGGACCGGACGAAGAAGCATTCGCTCGGGAACATCCTGGTCATCGCACTCTGTGCGGTCGTCTGCGGGGCCGACTCGTGGCCGGAGGTCGAGCGGTTCGGGGAGGCGAAGCGGGTCTGGCTCGGGCGGTTCCTGGCCATGCCGCACGGCATCCCGAGCCACGACACGTTCGCCCGGGTGTTCGCCCGCCTCGACCCCAAGGCGTTCGGGGCGTGCGTCGCTGGGTGGATGGCCGGGGTGTGCGAGGCGACCGGCCTGCGGCACGTCGCCGTGGACGGGAAGGCCGTCCGGGCGGCCCCCCGGGTGCCTGCACCTGGTGAGTGCGTGGGCCGCCGAGGCCCGGTTGATCCTCGGCCAGGTGGCGGTGGCGGACGTGTCGCAAGAGATCGCTGCCGTCCCCGAGTTGCTCCGGGTGCTGGACCTCAAAGGGGCGTTGGTGACGCTCGACGCCGCCGGGTGTCAGAAGGCCGTCGCCGCCCAAATCCGGGGCCAGGGCGGGGACTACCTGCTGGCCGTGAAGGGCAACCAGCCGACGCTGCATGCCGCCGTCCGGGCCGTGTTCGACCGGGCGTGCGACGCCGATTTCGAGGGCGTCCGGCACGACGGGGACGAGTCAGCCGAGGCCGGCCACGGGCGGCACGAGGAGCGGTACACGACCGTCATTTACGACCCGGAGGGGCTGCCGGCGGAGTGGCCGGGCGTGGCGGCGGTGGTCCTGGTCGGGCGGGAGCGGGAGGCGGCCGGGGCGAACGCCAGCACGTCCCACTACTACGTCACCAGCCTGCGGGGGACGGCTGCCGAGCTGGGGACGCTGGTCCGCCGGCACTGGTCGATCGAGAACCCCCAGCCGGACTGCAGACGAAGCGACAGCTTGTGCGACGCCGGAGGGACCGGTTACCATCGCACCCGAGGCTCTTCTGGCCTTGGCCGCATGGTGCGACCAGCGACACGGCCACGGAGGCAGCTCATGCCCGACACCGCCCTTGCTCCCCCCCGTCGATAGCCGACCCGTCGCCGGCCCCGCCGGCGGAGATCTGGGGGCAACTCCCGCCCGAACGCCGGCACCGACTTCAGCGGCTCCTCGCCGACCTGCTCGCGCGACCGCTCCTGACCGAACCGGCTCCGCCGCGGGAGGGGCGTCATGACCACCGCCCCGCGTGACCTCCCGCCCTCGCCCAAGCTCAAGCCGTGGCACCTCGACCGCGGGGCCATCGTCTACGTCCGGCAGTCCACCCCGCAGCAGGTCGCCGACCACCAGGAGTCGACCGCCCGGCAGTACGCCCTGGCCGACCGGGCGGTGGCCCTCGGGTGGGCCCGCGAGCGGGTCACCACCATCGACGACGACCTCGGCCGGAGCGGCCGGTCCATCGAGGGCCGGCCCGGGTTCCAGCGGCTCCTGGCCGAGGTCGCCCTCGACCGCATCGGGCTGATCCTCGGCCTGGAGATGAGCCGCCTCGCCCGGTCGTGCAAGGACTGGCACCACCTGCTCGAGCTGTGCGCCCGGTTCCGCGTCCTGCTGGCCGACGCCGACGGGGTGTTCGACCCGACCGACCACTCGGACCGCCTCCTGCTCGGCCTGCACGGGATGATGAGCGAGGCCGAGCTGCACGTCCTCCAGCAGCGGATGTACCAGGGCAAGCTGAACAAGGCCCGCCGGGGCGAGCTGATCGTGTCTGCCCCGGTCGGCT
>JAABUN010006546.1_pt1 | contig 13309 bp, 12 predicted proteins | sample 5559311 | NCBI WGS metagenome assembly JAABUN01 (sample SAMN10711877, study PRJNA513370) | rock metagenome | isolation source: Antarctica rocks | place: Antarctica: Victoria Land, Siegfried Peak sud | reverse complement strand
GGGCCCGGTCGATCTGATGCCGGTTCGCTGGTTCTTCACGGATGAGGCGTGGTTCGCTTCGACGGGACCGGCACGTCGGTGAGCCGATAGACATCGAGGTCTCGAGGATTGAAGGTGCTACACCTCCCATCCGGAAGACCTCGGTATGCCCGACGCGTCGTCGCGGCAACGGCGTGACTACCTCAGCCGAGGGCTTCTGCTAGCAGTTCGGCCATGGATCGCACGCCGGCGATGAGTCGCTCGTCGGGTATCCCGGAGAAGCTCATCCGCGCGTGGTTTCCCTCGGGGTGGTCGGCGAAGAAGGGCGCACCCGGCACGACGATGACCCCCGATCGGGGGATGAGGACGTCGCGCTGGAAGGCCGCCGTGTCCAGCCCCTGCGGGAAGGTCACCCAGGTGAAGAGGCCGCCCTGAGCCCGGGTCCACGTGATCCCGGGCGGGAAGTGCGCCTCCATGGTGGCGAGCATGAGGTCCCGTTTGTGCCGGTAGGTCGGGAGCATGTCGGCGATGTGCCGTTCGATGTCGAAGCCACTGAGGTATGCCGCGGCCGCGCGCATGTTGAGCGTGCCGTTTTGTGTGTCCGCGGCAAGCTTGAGCAGCGAAAGTTTCTCCTGGATCTCGGGGGGCGCCAAGGTCCAGCCGAGCCGGAGTCCGGGTGCGAGGATCTTCGAGAAGCTTCCCAGGTGCACGACGCGTCCGTTGGTGTCGAGGCTCTTGATCGTCGGCGCCATTTCCCCTTCGTAGCGCAGCTCACGGTAGGGCGTGTCCTCGAGGATCACGGCGTCATACTCCTCCGCGAGCTCGACAAGACGCCGCCGCCGCGGCAGGCTCATCGTGCGACCTGTCGGGTTCTGGTAGTCCGGGACGGTGTAGATGAACTTGACCCGGTCGGTGCTGCGCAGGACCTCCTCGAGGGCGCCGGTGTCCAGGCCCTCCTCATCCATAGGCACCGAGCGGTATTGCGGTTCGCACGGGTTGAACGCGATCAGCGCTCCTAGGAAGGTCGGCCGCTCGGTGACGATGACGTCGCCGGGGTCGATGAACAACTTGGCCGTCAGGTCCAGGCCCTGTTGTCCTCCCTGGGTGATCAGGACGTCGTCGGCAGTGCACGCCATCCCATCTGCGGTGAGCCGAGCAGCGACGAGCGCACGCAGCTCGGGCAGCCCCTCTGATGCCGTGTACTGCAACGCGGAGGCGTTTTCGGTGGAGAGCAGGTCGTCGTAGATCTTGTGGAGCTCGTGGATGGGGAAGAGTGTCGGATCTGGATAGCCGCCGGCGAAGGAGGTTATCCGCGGATCCCCTGCCAGAGCGAGGAACTCGCGGATCGGCGAGGGCTGCACGCGCTGAGCTCGGCGGGCGAACATGGTCATGTCAAACCTCCTGCGGTCATCGGTGCTGAGCGTCGAGCGCCGGACCGATCATGGTGTTCGTGTCCGACCCATGATGGCGGCACACCCTGTCCAGGGCACTCGCAAGGAGAACGGCAGACGGGTCAGCCGAAGGCCAGTCCTGCCGGGCGTCCGTCGCGCAGCGCGGCTAGGTGCTCGTCGTAGTTCATGGCATCGAAGAGCGAGGCGCCGTCGAGCATGCGCGCCTGAAGCCCCTTCTCCCGGGCCTCGATCGCCTCGGCCCCCTCGAGTGTCACGACGAGCTCCTCCTCCGACCCGACGACGAGCCCGTCGTCGTCACCGATGATGAGCTCGCCCGGGCCCACCCGAACACCATGGAGCGAGAGGCTGACGCCGGTCTCCGGCAGAGACATCGCGGCATACGCATTCGGAACCACCCCGGTCGACCAGACCGGCATCGACAATGTGGCGAGCGTGGCGCTGTCACGGGAGCGACCACAGATGACGAGCCCGGCCAGGCCTCGCCGCTGAGCCTCGGTGCCGAAGAGCTCACCCGCGACGGCCCGGTCGTCCCCGCCGGCGTCGACGACCAGTACATCCCCGGGCCCGGATTCCCGCAGTGCGTGGATGACGGACATGAGATCCCGATTGGCCTTGGCCGTGACAACGCGGCCGACCAAGTGATGACCAGGAACGAGGGGACGCAGGCTGGGTGGCAGGATGCGCAGGCCGGGCGAGGCATCGACCAAGCTCGTCGTGGAGAGGTGTCCCAAGCGGTCGAGCAGGTTCTGGTTCGTCATGAACTGATCCTCACATCACAGCCTCGGCTCTGGCCTCCCGGGTAGCCTCCGGCGACGGCCCCAGGCGAGCCAACCTGCGCGCACGACCTCCTCGAGGCTTGCCCAATTCGGGCGCAGATCGTGCCCGCGCTGTCGGACGTCGTGCGCAGGGCGAAAGCGACCCCGCCAAAGCGGAGTCGAGCGCGATGGCAGCGCGGCAACGACAGCGTGGGCCCGTTCTCGTGCAGGGGATGGGGCGATGTGCCTGACCTAGCGAACGCTGTAGAGGCCTATCCCTCAGCCGTGGGTCGTCTCGAGGATCCATCTACATCTGGGAGCGCCTTGTCTCGCGGGTGCGGTCTGTGGCGGTGCGATGACGTAGGGGCGGGGCTTGCGGCACGTCAGTGCGTTCGGGGGAAGACCCAGACCTGTGCCTCATGGCGGCGATGTCACGGGACGAGACCAGCCTGGGCGCGACGCTGCGGCACTGGCTGCAGGTCCAGGGGACCGGCACGAAGACCGCCCCCGATGGGACCCGGATCCGGAGCCCACTCAAGGCCCCCTCACTCAGTTCAACTGGCTCACCAGACTCACCGCCAGAGGCCCCGAGGAGACGCCGGAGCAGCACATCGCCGAGCTCAACCACGGTCGACCCCCTGCACCGTGCTGGTGGCGCAGACAGCGCCTGTGGCGCTGCGCGTCTGCGCCCCGCCGTCAATCCCGTCGGGGCCGGGCACGACGGTGAAGGTCTGCGGGCCGACCATGGGGGAGACCAGGCGGTAGGCGTAGGTCTGTCCGACCAGGTCGATGCCCTGGCGACGCAGGTGCTCGCTCATCATCAGGGCCTGCAGCGGTCCGTGGATGACCGGGCCCTCGTAGCCCTCGTGGGCCGCCCAGCCGAGGTCGTAGTGGATCCGATGGGCGTTGTAGGTCAGAGCGCTGAAGCGGAAGAGCATGCGCTCGTCCACGGCCAGGCTCAGTACCGGCCCGTATGGGGCAGCGGGCGGCTCGGGGGCAGGCGGCAGGGTGCCAGTGTCGGGCGCTCGGTAGACGATGTCCTGCTCCTCGCGGATCACCGGCTCGCCGCGTTGGGTGGTCTCGTGCAGGACTGTGACGAAGGACAGCGTCCCGGTGCGGCCCTGCTTCTCGACGGTCCTGGCGATCGAGGTCACCTTCGTCGCGGGTTCGCCGATGACCAACGGCCTAGAGGTGGTGACTCGTCCGCCGGCGAACATCCGCCGCCGACCCGGCGCGGGCGGCGCCGGTATCCCGCTGGTGGGGTGCCCGTCGGGACCGAGCTCGCGCTGCGGTCGCCGGTCCAGCAGATACATCCAGTGCCATTGCGGGGGCACCAGGTCGCCACTGCCATGCGGAACCTCGATGTCCAGCATCGCGGCGAGCGACTCGACCGGCTCGGCGGCGATCACCTCGGTGCGGGTGGTGGTGCGCGGGTCCTGTGCCATGTCAGCGGTCCTTTCGGCCCAGGATGGCTCGGGCACGGGCCATGACGGGGGCGTCAACCATCTCGCCACCGACGCGCACGGCCCCGCCGTCGCCGTCACGAACCGCGTCAAGAACCGTCTGTGCCCAGGCGGTCTCCTTCGCTGAGGGCAGGTATGCCGCGTGGGTCGCCTCTACCTGGCGTGGGTGGATGAGCAGCTTGCCGGTCATGCCCAGGTCCCGGGCGTGCGCGAGGTCGTCGTCCAGCCGTGCGGGGTCGTCGAGGGACACGGTGACGCCGTCGAGCGGGCCGGGCAGACCGGCTGCCCGGGAAGCCAGCACGAGCGTGCAGCGGGCGTGCAGCATCGCGGTCCGACCGTTGTCGGCGCCGAGGTCGACGGCGTAGTCGAGGTGGCCGAAGGCCAGGCGCGCCACGCCCTCCGCTCGGGCGAGGGAGGTTGCGAGCGCCATCCCAGCGGCCGACTCGACCAGCGCGATCACCGCTGCCCCGGTCCGGTGCGCCACCGATGTGGCGGCGGTCGGGTCGACCGCCTTGGGCAGCACGACCGCGAGCAGTCCGTCCAGCCCCGCCAGCGCCGCGATGTCCGCTTCGTGGTCCGGGCCGTCTACGGCGTTGACCCGCACGCAGGCCACCCTGCCACTGGACAGCCAGCGCACCGTCGCCTGCCGGGCAGCGGACTTCTGGTCCGCGCCGACAGCATCCTCGAGGTCGATGATCACAGCGTCCGCGCCGGCGCCGGCTGCCTTGTGGAAGCGCTCGGGTCGGTCTCCGGGGACAAAGAGGAACGAACGCGCCGAGCGCACCGTGTCGAGTCGTGCATCTCCCGCTGGGAGGTCCTCGGCGGGCGTCATACCGGGTTCACGTTTCCGCGCCGGACCAGCTGCCGGGCGATGACGTTCTTCTGGATCTCGTTGGTGCCTTCACCGACGATCATCAAGGGGGCGTCGCGGAAGTAGCGCTCGACGTCGAACTCCGTCGAGTAGCCGTAACCCCCGTGGATGCGAATGGCGTCGAGGGCGATCTGCATCCCGACCTCGGAGGCGAAGTACTTCGCCATACCGGCCTCCATATCGGCGCGCTGACCTGCGTCGAACGCGCGGGCAGCGTGCAGGGTCAGCTGCCGGGCCGCCACGAGCTTGGTCGCCATCTCGGCGAGGTAGTTGCCGATTGACTGGTGCTTCCAGATCGGCACACCGAATGCCTCCCGCTCCTGGGCGTAGCGCAACGAGTCCTCGAGTGCGGCTCTGCCGACGCCGAGGGCACGCGCAGCCACCTGCAGGCGGCCAACCTCCAGCCCCTTCATCATCTGGGGAAAACCACCTCCCTCGGTGTCTCCGAGCAGGTTGGCGGCAGGGACTCGCATGCCCTCGAAGGCCAGCTCGCAGGACTCGACGCCCTTGTAGCCGAGCTTGGGCAGGTCTCGGGAGAGGTGGAAGCCGGCCAGCCCGTCCTCGCCCTGCTTCTCGACCAGGATGATGGACACACCCTTGTGCCGCGGCTTCGCCCCGGGGTCGGTCTTGACCATGAGCGCGATCAGCTCCGCCCTGCGGGCGTTGGTGATCCAGGTCTTCGAGCCGTTGACGACGTAGTCGTCGCCGTCGCGACGGGCCGTCGTGCGCATCGCCTGCAGGTCGGACCCACCGCCCGGCTCGGTCAGGGCCATCGTGGCACGGAGCTCGCCGCTGGCCATGCGGGGCAGGTAGCGGTCCTTCTGCTCCTGGGTGCCGTAGTCCAGGATGAGCTTCGCGACGACAGTGTGCCCACCCATGGCCCCGGCCAGGCTCATCCAGCCGCGGGACAGCTCCTCGGTGACCAGGCAGTATGCCGGGAGCGACACGCGGACCTCGCCCCACGGCTCGGGGATGGCCAGGCCGAAGATGCCCATCTCCTTCATCGCGTCGATGAGGTCCTCGGGGTAGGTGTTGGCGTGCTCCAGCTCGTTGACGACCGGTTTGACCTGCTCGTCAACGAACTCGCGGACCAGATGGACGATCTCGACTTCGTCCTCGGAGAGCAGCTCGGTCGTCATGGTTTCCTCTTCATGGTCGGTGGTCTCAGGGGAGGTGCGTACGGAGCAGCCCGGTGGCGGTCGTCCAGGAGATGTCGGCGGGCGTGAGGCCGCCGATCTCGCCCAGGTCGAGACAGTCGCGCACCTTGGCCTCCATCTCCATCGCCGTCGGGGGTTTGCCGGGGGAGCCAGGGGGCACGTCGAGCGAACCGGTGACGGTTCGCCCATGGCGAAGGTCCACCTCGACCTGGACGGCCCCGTCGAGCAGTCCGTCCCCGCCGGCGCCGTCGGTCAGGACGATCTGGGTGAGCCCCATCAGGTGACGTGCCTCCGCGCGGTTGACCGCCTCGTCCTCGAAGGCTTGGAAGCCGCAGTGGCGGTCCAGCAGGGCCGTGGCAGCGGCATACTCGAGGCTGAACTTGCCTTCCAGGCCGGTCTGCGGACGGTGGTGGACCAACGGGGTGACGGTGTCCCGTGGGGTGGTCAGCCGAATCGCGACGACATCGTCGACGTGGACCGGCCCGCCCACGGTCTCGCGGAGTGCGCCGATGGGGCGTTGCAGGGCGTAGCACGCGGGGTAGATCTTGATCGCAAGACCGTCCGGCACCATCGCTGGGTCGCTGCCGGGGTTCACGACAAGCGGATGGTCGGGGTCACCGCCCAGCAACCTCATCCACGCCTCGACCGCGCGAGGGTCGGCAGAGGCACCTGCGGCCGCCAGCCGGGCCGCCTGGAGGCCGGCCTGGGCAGCGAGACCGACCTGGAGGCTCTTGGCATCCGTGCCGAAGGCGCGCTGGACCCCGCCCGAGGCGGGGATCGCCAGAGCGATGGCGGTGCACAGCTGATCCTGGGTCAGGCCCCAGGCGAGGCCTGCCACAACCGCGGCCGCCGCGGCACCGGACGTCGTCGTGGCGTGCCATCCACGGGTGTAGTGCTGCCACCCGAGGGCGGTGGCCAGACGGGCCATCACGCCAGCCCCGGCGAGGTAGGTCGCCGCGGCCAGCTGGGGGTCCTGCTCAGTGGTGGCCAGGGCGACCGGCACGCAGACGGTGGAGATGTGGCTCGTGGAGGGCAGGTGCAGGTCGTCGAAGTCGATGACGTGCGCCAACGCCGCCCATCGCCCTACCTCGTGGTCGAGGGCGTCGACCACGGGGCGGATCGGGTGGGTGCGGGCGGCCAGCGCGACGGCGACCGTGTCCAGCAGACTCCGATCGGCCAGTGCGAAGTCCTCGGGTCCCGGATCGGCGGTGCGAGCCCAGTCGGCCAGTGCCTCGGCAATCGTCATCAGGGGGTACCTCCGGCGGAGGTGCTGAGTCCGAGCTCGGCGAGGACGGCCTCGGTGTGCTCGCCGACCTCCGGCACGGGCCCCATCACGGGGGTCGTCCCCTCCAGCGTGGCCGGGGGGATGAGGGCGCGCAGCGGGCCGACGGGGGAAGGGTAGTCAACCCAGCGATCACGGGCGTCGAGCTGGGGGTGCGAGGCTAGGCCCGCCATGTCGCGCAGCAGTGCGTTGGCGATCCCCACCTCCTCCAGACGTGCGACGACGTCTTCGCTCGGTGCGTCGGCGAAGGCCCGCTCGATCTCGGCGACTAGGTCCTCGCCGTGCTCGACCCGCAACGAGTTGCGCTCGAAGCGCGGGTCGGTGGCCAGCCCGGCGTCACCGAGGACCAGCTCGCAGAAGCGGGCCCATTCGCGCTCGTTCTGGATGCCGAGGAAGACTTGCTGACCGTCGCCGCAGTGAAACGGGCCGTAGGGGGCGATCGCGGCGTGCCGGGCGCCGGTTCGGCGCGGCGCGCTCCCACCGTAGGTCGCGTAGTTCAGGGGGAAGCCCATCCACTCGGCGAGGGCCTCGAGCATGGAGATCTCCAAGGTGGCGCCCTCGCCCGTGCGTCCGCGTCGGATGAGGGCGGCAAGGATGCCGGAGTAGGCATACATGCCGGCCGCGATGTCGGCGATAGAGATGCCGACCTTGCTGGGCTCCTCCTCGGTTCCGGTGATCGAGACGACGCCGGCCTCGCACTGGACGAGCAGGTCGTATGCCTTCTTCGAGGTGTACGGCCCACCGGTGCCGTAGCCGGAGATCGACACGTGGATCAGGCCCGGGTTGTCGCGGTGCAGCTCCTGCGCGCCGAGCCCCAACCGCTCGGCCGCACCGGGGGCGAGGTTCTGGACCAGGACATCAGCCTCGCCGATCAGCGCTTGGATGGCCTGCTGCCCTTGCTTGCTCTTGAGGTCCAGGGCCACAGATTCCTTGGACCGGTTGAGCCAGACGAAGTGGCTGGACATGCCGTGAACCGTCTCGTCGTAGTCGCGAGCGAAGTCCCCGCGGCCAGGCCGTTCGATCTTGATGACGCGAGCCCCCAGGTCGGCGAGCTGGCGGGTGGCGAAGGGTGCCGCGACGGCCTGTTCTAGTGACACGACCGTGATGCCGTCCAGAATGTTCATTGGGGCGAAGACCTCCTGAAGGTACGGCCATAGTTGCAAACGGCCGGACATTCGTCAAGGCGCCAGGGAACGTGGGTGAGGCCACGAGCGCTACGGAACTAGGGCCAGCGACAGGAACGGGAGGTAAGTCACCAGCATCAGGGCGACGATCAGCACGGTTGCGCTGGGCAATGCAGCACGGGCGACCTGCAGGACGCTCATCCCGGACAGTCCTGAGGCAACGAACAGGTTGAGCCCTAGGGGTGGGGTGATCATGCCGATCTCCAGGTTCATCACCATGATGATGCCGAGGTGGACCGGGTCAACGCCCATCTGCAAGCCGATCGGGAGCAGGATCGGCGCGAGGATGAGCAACGCGCTGCTCGTCTCCATGAAGGCACCCACCAGCAGCAGCAGCAGGTTGACGACGAGCAGGAACTGCCATGGTTGCAGGTTGAGCGCAGCCAGGCTCTCGGTCACCTGCAGCGGGATGCGCTCAGCTGCCAGCACAAAGGTGAACAGGATCCCGTTGGCGATGATGAACATGATCATCGCCGAGGTCTTGGCCGAGGTCAGCAGGACCCGACCAAGATCCTTGATCTTGAGCTCGCGGTAGAACACCATCGCCACCAGCAGGCTGTAGGCCACCGACGCGGCCGCGGCCTCGGTCGGGGTGAAGAAGCCACCGTAGATGCCTCCGAGGACGATGACGGGCAGCATGAGCGCGAGGAGCGCATCCCGCAGCGCCCGACGCCGGAAGCCACGGGGGGCTGACTCGGCATCGAGCGCCCCGTAGCCGCGGCGGCGAGAGATGAACACGGCCAACACCAAGAGCATCAGCCCCGCCAGGATCCCTGGCAGGATGCCGGCCACGAAGAGGTCACCGATGCTGGTCTCGGTGGCGATGCCGTAGACGATCAACGGGATGGACGGGGGGATGAGGATCCCCAGCGAGCCGGAGGTGGCGATGAGGCCCGTCGAGAACTTCTTGGGATATCCAGCGCGGATCATCGCCGGGATAAGGAGCGTGCCCACGGCCACGACCGTGGCGGGGCTGGAGCCGGAGACCGCGGCAAAGAACATGCAGCCCAGGACGGCGGTCATGGCCATGCCGCCGCGGTACTGGCCAACGAGCGCGTTGCCGAACTCGGTCAGCCTTCTGCTGATTCCGCCGCGGGTCATGATGTTGGCGGCGAGGACGAAGAACGGGATGGCCATGAGGGGGAAGCTGTTGAGCGCGTTGAAGAGCCGCTCCACGACCTGGGTCAGCGGGATCGTGGTGAAGTAGAAGAGGTAGATGAAGGAGGTGAGGCCCAGTGCCATCGCGATGGGCGTGGAGCTGAGCAACAGCAGCGCCAGGATGGTGACCAGGGCGATCGCCTCGAAGCTCATCGGGTGCCCCCCTCGGGGTCTCGGGTATCGCGGTCGTGCGGATGCTCGTCATCGTGCGGACTCTCGTCCTCGTCGCCGGCGATCGCTGCGTAGGAAGCCCTGACCTGCTCCAGGGTCAGACCCGTCGCCTCGGCCTCCGCGAGCAGCATGTCGTCCGCGTCAGGCGCGGGGGACCCGTGCTTCCAGGTGCGCCACAGCATCTCGACCGCGCGTAGGAACATCAGGGTCATCCCGATGGGCACGGCGCTCTCGACCACCCAGAGGGGCAGCTTCAGGACCGGGGTGACCGTGGCGCGGGAGAATGGCTCGGCGAGCAGCATCCAGCCCAGGACACTCATGATGGCGAGGTAGAGGAGCGTCACGACGCCACCCACGAGGGCCAACCACTTCTGCCCGCGGTCCTTGAAGAACGCCCCGAGGATGTCGACGCTGACGTGCTCGTTGTGGCGCAGCGTGATGACCGCTCCGAAGAAGGTCGAAAAGATGATCAGGTAGATCACCGACTCCTCGGTCCAGAACCACGAAGCTCCGAACTGACGGATGACGATGTTGATGATGGAGATGAGCGCGGCCAGCGCGAGCGCGCCGGCGGCCAGCACGTTCTCGACCCAGGTGAGGGTACGGTCCAGCTTCTTCACGTCATACTCCCGGGTTGGGCCGGCCGGGGCGCGGTCACCCCGGCCGGACGTGTGGTCACGAGAGTCAGTTCTTGGCCGCGAGCAGCTCGTCGATGATGTCGTCGCCGATGACGTCGCGGTACTCGTCGTAGATCGAGGGGACGACCACGTCCTTGAATGCCTGACGCTGCTCCTCGGTCCACGGGTTGATCTCCGTGGAGCCTTCCTCTTCGATCGTCTTCTTGGACTCGTCGTTCACTGCAGTGGCGTTGTCACGGTTGTACTCAGACGCTTCCTCGGCGACCTCGGTCAGAGTCTCCTGGAGGTCCTCCGGCAGGCTGTCGAAATAGTCCGAGTTGACCACGAGAATGTAGCCGATGTAGCCGTGGTTGGACTCGGCGATGTTGCTCTGGACTGTGTGCATCTTCTGCGACTCGATGTTGGAGTAGGTGTTCTCACCACCGTCGATGACGCCCTGCTGCAGTGCTGAGTACACCTCGGCGAAGGCGATCGCCTCAGCATTTCCGCCCCATGCCTCGATCTGCGACTTGAGCACATCGGAGGGCTGGATGCGGTACTTCTTGCCTTCCATGTCCTTGGGTGCCTCGGTGAGGTTGTTGGAGTGGAGCTGCTTCATCCCGGAGTCCCACAGGCCCAGGACCTTCATCTTCTTGGCCGCGAGGTCCTCGTTCTCGAAGATTGCCTTGCCAACCTCGGTGTCGGGGGCGGCGACCGTGGGGATGTCCTCGGGGACGTCGAAGAGGAAGGGCAGGTCCAGGACCTGCAGGGCGGGGGCGATCGTGGTGAACTTCGCGGACGAAGGAGCCAGCATCTGAACCGAGTTCTGCTGGATCGCCTGCATCTCGTCCTTGTCGCCGTAAAGCGATGAGTTGGGGTAGACCTCGACCTCGATGCGCCCCTCGGTCCGCTTCTCCAGCTCCTCCTCGAACCAGAGAGCAGCCTTGCCCTTGGGGGTGGCGTCGGTGGTGACGTGTGAGAGCTTCAGGGTGAAGGTCTCACCCTCTCCGCTGGATTCCGCGGAGTCGCTGCCACCGCCGCCGCGGGCGCCGCCGCACCCGGCGAGGGCGAGAGCAAGGACCGACAGGCCGGCCATAGTGCGCACAGAAGAGCGCTTCATGAGGGTGTTCCTTTCGTTGATGGTTGCACCGTGGGGGACGGTACGGGGTACAGCCGGCGACCGAGATGGAGCCGGTGCGTGTAGTGCTCGGGCAGGAAGTCGGAGACGGCCCACTCGACGGGACGACCGCTGGCCTCGACGTAGAGGCGCTCGACGTGGAGCAGAGGGTGACCCTCCGGGCAGCCCAGCCGCTGAGCCAGGAGGGGGCTAGCGGCATGAGCGGTGGTGGACTGCTCCGCGCCACTGATCTGCACACCCTTGGCCGCGAGCGCCCCGATGACCGTCTGCGTGCTGCGCACCCCCGGCTCGGTGAAGTCGGCATCGTGCTCCAACAGGACGCCCACCGCGGGCGGAAGATGGACCGAGGTGTGGCAGAAGATGGTGCCGCTGTGCCGCCGGTAGAAGCGCATGCCGTACATGAGCCGGGTCTCGAGCTGCAGCTCGACGGCTGCCCGCGCGTCGAACGTACCGAGGAGGGGCTCGACGGTCTCCAGCTCAGTGTCGGTCGACAGCGCGAGCAGGTCGTCCACGGTCTCGAAGGGGCGCCGGTAGCGAAGGTGGCTGGGGATGATGAAGGTCCCACGACCAGGGACCCGGTAGACGAGCCCCTCGTTGACCAGCTCCAGGTAGGCCCGACGCACGGTCTGACGGCTCACCTTGAACTGCTCTTCAAGCTCGCCGTCCGTCGGGAGAGCTTGGTCCTCGTTCCACCGGTGGTCTTGAATGTCCCGCCGCAGCCGCGTCGCGAGACGCCGGTACTCGGGCTCCTCGGCACGACGCGGTCTGGTCGTCATCCGTTCCTCCGTACGCGTGAGGTAGTTTCCACCGTTGATGGTGTTGACACGATGACCCAGCCTGCCAAAGGGCAATACATTTAGTCAATGGCCTATATATCACAGAAGGGTCACGATGAAGGGCCGAATGCGGAGCGGCAGGAACCACTGCTCGCCAGCTCGCAGCATCGTCTGCGCGAAAGCGCGGCCGACTCGACCGTTGTCGTCCGGGAGGGGGTGGATCATTCTCGCCCGGCCCATTCTCGCGTCGAGGCTGGGGTCACTCAAACAGGCAAAGCCTGCGGCGACCTGGGACTTTGCGGCGACGCGGCCCCCTTGCCTGTTTGAGTGCACCGGATCGGCGTCGGCCCCACACGGTCGTGGCCGATCCCGTGGCTACCTTGGGGTGGCAAGGATGTGGCAGATTTCAGCATCGGTGCAGTCGGCTGGGTCCATCCCATGGCCGCGGTCGATGAGCTGTTCGAGCTCCGACTCGACGACGGCGAGCTCGCGTCGGCGTGCTCGGACGGCGTCCAGCTTGTGGTCGAGCAGCGCAACGACGTGCGAGCACGGAGCCTGACCCTCGTCGCGGAGGTCGATCACGGTGCCGATCTCGGCCAGGGTGAGACCGGCCGCTTGGGCGGTCCGGATGAACCGCACCCGGGCGACCGTCGACTCCTCGTAGGTGCGGTAGCCGTTGGCGGCCCGTGCTGGCTCGGGCAGCAGGCCGGTGCGCTCGTAGAACCGGATGGTCTGGCTGGGCACACTCACAGCCTCGGCGAGTTCCCCGATCAACACCTGACCAGTTTACGACTTGACCTTGTAGCGCGGAACAAGGCTTAGGTTCAAGGGGTCGTTGCAACACTGCTGGGTACTGGTGGCTCTGACAGTAGCCGGTTCAAGGCCTCGGCAGGGGTAGCCCAGTCCAGTGTCTTGCGGGGGCGGCTGTTCAGGGTGTGGGCGACGGCGTCGAGGTCGGTCTCGGTGTACCGGGACAGGTCGGTGCCCTTGGGGAAGTACTGGCGCAGCAGCCCGTTGGTGTTCTCGTTCGTGCCACGCTGCCACGGGGAGTGCGGGTCACAGAAGTACACGGCCAGCCCGGTGTCGATGGTCAGCTGGGCGTGCTGGGCCATCTCGGCGCCTTGGTCCCAGGTCAGCGAGGCTTGCAGGTGCGCAGGCAGGGACGCGATCTTGGTGGCGATCGCGTCGCGCACCGCCAGGGCGCCGTGCCCGGCCAACGGGGGCCCGTTCTTGAGCCGCGGAGTGGTGGTGTCGAAGCCGTCCATGCGGGGCAGGTGCAGCAGCATCGTGGCCCGGGTGGTCCGCTCGACCAGGGTCCCGATCGCGGACTTGTCCAACCCGATGAT
>JAABUN010006545.1_pt1 | contig 13313 bp, 14 predicted proteins | sample 5559311 | NCBI WGS metagenome assembly JAABUN01 (sample SAMN10711877, study PRJNA513370) | rock metagenome | isolation source: Antarctica rocks | place: Antarctica: Victoria Land, Siegfried Peak sud | reverse complement strand
GCCGGCTTGCTTCACCGCCCCCGCTTCAGATCGTCAGCCAGCCCTCGATCACCGTCACCGCATTGCCGGTCAGCACCGCCCGGTCGCCCGCCCGCTCGCAGCCGAGATCGCCGCCGCGCGCGCTCGCCTGGTGGGCGGTGAAGCGGTCGCGGCCCAGCCGCTCGCACCAATAGGGGGTCAGCACCGCGTGGGCGGAGCCGGTGACCGGGTCCTCGTCGACGCCCGCGCCGGGCACGAACACCCGGCTGACCACGTCCGTCCGATCGCCCGGCGCGGTGACGATGGCGGCCAGCGGGCCCATCGCGGCGATCGCGCGCAGGTCCGGGTCGACGGCGCGCACCGCCGCCTCGCCCGACACCACCACGACCGCATAGTCCGCCCGGTGCCACAGGGTCGCCTCCACGTCCTCCACGCCGAGCGCGCGAACCAGCTCGGGGAGCGGCCTTGGCTCCGGTGTCCAGATCGGCAGGGACAGGCGGTAGCCCGATGTTCCACGTGAAACAGTCAGCTCGCCCGCCCGCCCGGTGCTGAACCGGACGCTCGCGCGGTCCGGCGCCCGGCTGAGCAGATGGTGGCCGCTCGCCAGCGTCGCGTGTCCGCACAGCTCGACCTCGACCCCCGGCGTGAACCAGCGCAGCGGCACCGCGCCGCCGCGCTCGGGCAGCAGGAACGCGGTCTCCGCCAGGTTGTTCTCGGCCGCGATGGCCAGCAGCGTGGCATCGGGCAGCCACTCGGTCAGCTCAACCACCGCGGCCGGGTTGCCGGTGAACGGCCGGTCCGCGAAGGCGTCGATCTGGGCGAACGGGAGTTTCATGCCAAGTTCCTTGGTGCGCTCCTGATCCGTTCGCTCAGCCCGAACGGAGTCGGGGCAAATTTGCGAACCCGTCCGATCACACGCGCTTACCGAACCAGTGCGGGATGACGTCCGCCTCGACCAGCGGATTGTCGGTGTCGACATGGCCTTCAGGGTCCAGGTGGATCAGCACCTCCACGTCGGGGAAGGCGAGGCGGAGGCGGTCCTCGACCTCGTCCATGACGTCGTGCGCCTCGCCCACCGTCATGTCGCGCGCCACGCACATATGGAACTGCGCGAAGTCGTGGGAGCCCGAGCGGCGGGTGCGAAAGTCGTGAATGCCGCGCAGCTGCGGGTGGATGGCGGCGACCGACAGGAAGCGCTCGCGCATCTGGTCGGGCCACTCCTTGTCCATCAGCTGGTCGATCGCCTGGCTCGACGCCCCGAACGCGCCCCAGGCGAGCCACAGCGCGATGGCGATGCCGAACAGCCCATCCGCCCCGGCGACGCCCACCCACTGCTCGAGCGCCAACGCCGCGATCACGGCCATGTTGAGGAGCACGTCGGACTGGTAATGGACATTGTCGGCCCGGATCGCGACCGAGCCGGTGCGCCGGATGACGGAGCGCTGATAGGCGAGCAGGCCCAGCGTCACCGCGACCGCGACCAGCGACACGGCCACGCCGATCTCGGCGCGCTCGTTGACCGCCGGCTCGCCCAGCCGCCCGATCGCCTGCCACAGGACGGCGGCGGCCGACAGCGTGATCAGCGCGACCTGGAACAGGGCGGCGAGCGCCTCCGCCTTGCCATGGCCGAAGCGATGGTCCTGGTCCGCCGGCCGCGAAGCGACCCACACGCCGTAGAGGGTGACGGACGCCGCGAGCAGGTCGAGGCCGGAGTCGGCGACCGATGCCAGCATCGACACCGACCCGGTGGCCCACGCCGCCCAGCCCTTGAGCGCCAGCAGCGTGGTGGCCGTGGCGACGCTGGCCCAGGCGGCGCGTTGCGGGAGGTTGGAGCTCACCATATCATTCCTCCCCAAGCTCGCTTGGGGAGGGGGACCATGCGCAGCATGGTGGAGGGGAATGGCACCGGCCCCTCCACCAATCGGCTGTCGCCGAGCGGTCCCCCTCCCCGTCGAAGATGGGGAGGAACGGTGCGGTCGTCCTCACGGGAACGACAGCCCCTCGCGCCAACCGTCCCCAACCCGCGTGAACAGGCGGCGGTGGTGCATGCGGTCGGCGCCGTCCTCCCACAATTCGATCGTCTCGGGGGCCAGCCGATAGCCGCCCCAGTGGGTCGGGCGCGGCACGGGCGCGCCGTCCAGCTTTGCCTCAAGCACCGCCACGCGGTCAGTGAACACCTGCCGCGAAGCCAGCGGGCGCGACTGGTCCGACGCGGCGGCGGCGAGCTGCGACTGGCGGGAGCGGGACTGGAAATACGCGTCCGCCTCAGCCGCCGACACACGCGTCACCGGCCCTTCGAGCCGCACCTGCCGCCGCGCCGACTTCCAGTGAAAGAGCAGCGCGGCCCGCGCGTTGGCGGCCAGGTCCTCGCCCTTGCGGCTCTCCTCGTTGGTGTACCACACGAAGCCGTCCGGCCCGTGCCCCTTCAAGAGCACCATGCGCGCCGACGGCCGCCCGGCCGCGTCCGCCGTGGCGAGCGCCATGGCGTTCGGATCGTTCGGCTCGGCCGCCTCCGCGTCGGCGAGCCAGCGATCGAAGAGGGCAAGCGGGTCGGCCATCGACGGGAGTATAGGGGCGCGGCGGGGCGAGCACCATCCGGCCGACGTCCGGCTTACCCACCATGCTTCTTGGCGATCGTCACCCGGTCGAGTTTGGCGCGGTCCTTGACCGACTCCTCGGACCGGGTCAGCGCCTTGGCGATCGCGCGCAGCGACTGGCCCTTGCCCGCGAGCCGGTGGAGGGTCTGGATCTCGTCGGTGCGCCAAGGCTGGCGGTGACGTTCGAACGTGTCGCTCATGGCGAGACCGACAGGACGTGCAGCGCGTCTTCCACCCCGTTGAAGGCGACGCGCTCGTCCGCCGTCGCGCCGCCGAGCGCGCGGGCCAGCGGTGCCGTGAACGACACGGTGCCCTGATCCGGATCGGCCTCGTCGCCGCCGACGATCGTCAGCCGCCGCTCCGTGCCCGCCAGGCGAAAGCGGACGGTCGAGCCGAAGCCGGCCACGCCGGGCTCGGGCGGCGGCACCAGTTCGGCGGTGGTGAGCCGCGTGGTCCAATAGCGCAGGTCGCGGGCCGGCGCGTCGCGCGCCTCGCCCGCCGGCATCTGGGCGACGGCGGCGCGCAGCCGCTCGACCTCGGCGGCGATCCGCTCGCGCCCGCGCTCCGTCACCCGGTTGGGACCGGGCGCGATCGGCCGCTCGAAGCGGGGCTCCTTGTGCTCCTCGTCACTCTCGCGGCGGAAGGCGACGCTCATCGGGGGCTCTCTCTCGTGGGTGTCGTAAGCGCTCGATGTAAGGCGGTGCGATCGGTCGCGCCACCAGGGCGCTGCCCGAACCGGAACGCCATCCGGCCAGCGCCGCGCCTTGCCCACCGCCCACCCGCCCGCTACATAGTCACGAAACTGGTCAGGAGAGAACGGATGGAGATGAATCTGGCGGACGCCAAGGCGCGGTTCAGCGAAGTGGTCGACCGCGCGGTGGCCGGCGAAAGCGTGGACATCCTGCGGCGCGGCAAGCTGGTGGCGCGCGTCGTGCCGGTCGAGCGTGAGCTGAAGCCGATCGATGTGGAGAGGTTGAGGGCTCTGACCGACACGCTGCCCTACCAGACCCAGTCGTCGGTCGAGTTCCTGCGCGAGATGCGGGACGAGGAGCGGTACTGATGATTTATGTGGACGCCTCGGTCATCGTCGCGGCGCTCACGCCGGAGGAAAACACCACGCGGGCGTATGCGTGGCTGACGGAACGGCCGCGCGGGTCGCTCGGCTTCAGCGGCTGGGTGGTGACGGAGGTGTCGAGCGCGCTGGCCCGCAAGGTTCGGATCGGCACCCTGTCCGGTGGCGAACGCGATCGCATCCTGCACGACTGGCGCCATCTTCGCACGGACAGCTTCATTTCTCTTCCCGTACCCGTGGGGGCGTTCGAGGAGGCCGCTCGACTGATCGATTATCCGCGCTCCGTCCTGCGCGCCGGCGACGCACTGCACCTGGCGATCGCGTCCTTGGGAGGTCACGGCCTGGCCACCTTCGACGCTCAACTGGCCGAGGCAGCGACGCGCGCCGGCGTTCCGGTGTCGCGCATCGAGTGACCCGCCCCATTGCCCGCCACCCGCGCCTCACCTAGCAAGGCCCGCGATGGCCGACCCGTACCAGACCCTGGGCGTGACCCGCGCCGCCGCGCCGGCCGAGATCAAGAAGGCCTATCGAGCGCTCGCCAAGAAGCTGCATCCCGACCGCCACCCGGACGACCCCACCGCCGCCGACCGCTTCGCCACCGTCACGTCCGCCTACGACCTGCTGTCCGACACCGACAAGCGCGCGCGCTTCGACCGGGGCGAGATCGACGATCAGGGCAATCCGGCCAATCCGTTTGCGGGCGGTTTCGGCGGCGGCGCGCAGCCCGGGGGCGCGCGCGGCGGGTTCGATTTCGGATCGGATTCGGGGGCTGCGTCGGCTGACATCTTTGAACAATTGTTCGGCGGCCGGAGTGCCGGTGCCACCGGCGGCTTCGGTGGCCGGACCCGCGCCGCGCCGCCGCCCAAGGGCGCCAACGTCGCCTATCGCCTGCTCGTGTCGTTCACCGACGCGGCCATGCGCGCGGAGCAGCGGATCACCTTGTCGGACGGCTCGGCGGTGGCGCTCAAGCTGCCGGCGGGCGTGGAGGACGGCACCACCTTGCGGCTCGCCGGCAAGGGCCAGTCCGGACCCGGCGGGGCCGGCGACGCGCAGGTGACGATCGAGATCGGCCGCCACCCGCATTTCGTGCGCGATGGCGACGACATCCGGCTCGACCTGCCGATCGGCCTCAAGGAAGCCGTCGAGGGGGCCAAGGTGCGCTGCCCCACCGTCGACGGCGCGGTGATGATAACGGTGCCGCCCCACTCCTCGTCGGGCCGCACGCTGCGCCTCAAGGGCCGGGGCTGGAGCACCAAGGGGGGCGGGCGCGGCGACCAGCTGGTGCAGCTGATGATCGAACTGCCCGCCGACGACGCCGAGCTCGCCCGCTTCGTCGCCAATTGGGCGGGCGGCGACGGCGAGTCGCTCAGGGCCGACCTGGCGGGCTGACAAGGGTGGTCACCCCGATCGCCGACCACACGCCCGAGGCGCGCCACCAGCGCCGTCTGCGGGAGGGCTGGCGCGGGCAGGTGGATCGCTTTCGCCCCGGCCGGTTCCGACCGGGCCAGCGCGGCTTCGAGGTGCTGAAGTGCGCGCTGGTCGGCGTCTATCGCGACGGCTTCATCCACGCGGGCAATCTGGCGTTCCTCAGCCTGCTGGCCTTGTTCCCGTTCGCCATCATCGCGGCCGCCGTCACCACTCTGCTCGGCCAGACCGCCTGGGGGCTGGAGATCGTGCAGAACGTGCTGCTCGCCATGCCGCGCAATGTCGGCGAGGCGGTGCTGCCCGCGATCGAGAGCGTGCTGAAGGCGCGCACCGGGCCGCTGTTGTGGCTGGGCGCGCTCGTCGGATTGTGGACCGTCGGGTCGCTGGTCGAGACGGTTCGCGACATCATGCACCGCGCCTACGGCACTCAGCCGACGCGCTCGTTCCTGCGTTATCGGCTGCTGTCGGTCGTCATCATCGTGGGCGCGGTCGCACTCGCCATGTTCGGCTTCGTGCTCGGCCTCCTGTTGACCGCGGCGACCGCGGTGGCCGAGCGCTACCTGCCGCTGCAGAACGGATGGATCACGGTGCTGTCGGTCGGGCGCTTCGTACCCGCGCTGGCGCTGTTCGGCTCGCTCTACGCGCTGTTCCGGCTGCTCGTGCCGTCGAGCTATCGCTCGCGGCGCTATCCGAAGTGGCCGGGCGCGCTGTTCACGGCGGTGTGGTGGCTGACCGTGACCGCGCTGCTGCCATGGGTGCTCGGCCTCGCGGGCGGCTACGACCTGACCTACGGCAGCCTGGCGGGGGCCACGATCACGCTGCTGTTCTTCTGGACCGTCGGGCTTGGCATGGTGTTCGGCATCGAGCTCAACGCCGCCCTCGCCGACAAGCCGGTGGGCGTCTATGAGGCCGGGCTGGTGGGCGTTGATGACGCGGGCGAAGGGGAGAGCGCATGACGGGACTGATGGCGGGCAAGCGGGGCCTCATCATGGGGCTGGCCAACGACAAGTCGCTCGCCTGGGGGATCGCCAAGGCGCTGGGCGGGCACGGGGCGGAGCTCGCCTTCACTCATCAGGGCGAGGCGTTGGGCAAGCGGGTCAAGCCACTGGCCGAGAGCCTTGGCTCCGACATCGTGATCGACTGCGACGTGGGCGACATGGCCGCGCTCGACCGGACGTTCGCCACGTTGGCCGAGCGCTGGGACGGGCTCGACTTTCTGGTCCACGCGATCGGCTTCTCCGACAAGAACGAGCTGCGCGGCCAATATCTCGACACCAGCCTCGACAACTTCCTGATGACGATGAACATCTCCGCCTATTCGCTGGTCGCGGTGACCAAGCGGGCGAGCGCGATGATGAGCGCCGGCGGGTCGATCCTGACGCTCACATACTATGGCGCGGAAAAGGTCATCCCGCACTACAACGTGATGGGCGTGGCCAAGGCGGCGCTGGAGGCGTCCGTGCGCTATCTCGCCGTCGATCTGGGGCCGGCCGGCATCCGTGTGAACGCGCTCTCGGCCGGCCCGATCAAGACGCTGGCGGCGAGCGGTATCGGCGACTTTCGCTATATCCTGAAGTGGAACGAACTGAACGCGCCGCTGCGTCGCAATGTGACGATCGAGGATGTCGGCGGGGCGGGGCTGTATCTGCTGTCCGACCTGGCGAGCGGGGTCACGGGCGAGGTGCATCACGTCGACGCCGGCTACCACGCGATCGGCATGAAGGCGGAGGACGCCCCGGACATCGCGCTGGCGTGAGCGGGTGGGCCCTCACCCTCCCACCCGCTCACGCGGGCGGGCCCCTCAGCCTCCGCGAACGGGAGAGGGGTCGAGGACGCATTGGCTGGACCTCCTCTCCCCTCGGGGGAGAGGAAGGGGCCCGCCGCGAAGCGGTGGGAAGGTGAGGGTGTGAGGCGACCAGCCGGCAGACAGCCACTCACCCGTGCCCGCACCCTGCGGCGCGACCAGACCGAGGCCGAAAAGCTCCTGTGGAGCCGCTTGCGGAACGGGCACCTGCACGGCGCGAAGTTCCGGCGACAGGTCTGGTTCGGCCCCCACATCGCCGACTTCTACTGCGCGGCGGCTCAGCTGGTGATCGAGGCGGATGGCGGGCAGCGTGCTGGCTCGTCCGCCGATCGGCGGCGCGACGAGTTTATGGCGCGAGAGGGTCTGGTGGTGCTGCGGTTCTGGAATGACGAGATCCTGCGAAACATGGACGGTGTTCTAGACGTCATCGCTCGTCACCTGCCGCCCTCACCCTTCCACCCGCTGACGCGGGCGAGGCCCTCCCTCTCCCCCGAGGGGAGAGGGGTTGGAGGTCACGGATGCTGACCCTCGACCATGTCCAGATCGCGATTCCCGCCGATGGCGAAGCGGAGGCGCAACGGTTCTGGGGCGATGTGCTCGGGCTGACGGAGATCGACAAGCCGGCCGCCTTGCAGGGTCGGGGCGGGTGCTGGTTCCAACTCGGCGAGCGCCAGCTTCATCTGGGCGTCGATCCGCACTTCCGACCGGCCAAGAAGGCGCACATCGCGCTCGCCACATCGGCGCTGAACCAGGTGTGGGACGGACTGGATGCTGCGGGCTTTCCCGTACATCCCGACGCTCCGCTCGACGGACGAGAGCGGTTCTATAGCGAAGATCCCTTCGGCAATCGGGTCGAGTTCATCGAGCTGTCCTCATGACACACAACACATTCGGCCACCTGTTCCGCGTCACGACCTGGGGCGAGTCCCACGGGCCCGCCATCGGCGCGGTCGTGGACGGGTGTCCGCCGGGAATTCCACTCTCCGAGACCGACATTCAGCCGTTCCTCGACCGGCGTCGGCCGGGTCAGTCGCGCTTCACCACTCAGCGGCGCGAGCCCGACACGGTCCGCATCCTGTCGGGCACCTATGAGGGCCGCACGACGGGTTCGCCGATCGCTCTCCACATCGACAATGTCGACCAGCGGTCGAAGGACTATTCCGAGGTCGCGCGCGCCTACCGCCCCGGCCACGCCGACTACGCCTACGACGCCAAATACGGTCTGCGCGACCCGCGCGGCGGCGGGCGGTCGTCGGCGCGCGAGACCGCCATGCGGGTGGCGGCAGGCGCGATCGCGCGGCTGGTGGTGCCGCAAGTGACGATCACCGGCTGGGTGGAGGCGATCGGGGGCGACGCCATCGCAGGCTTCGACGCGGCCGAGATCGAGCGCAACCCCTTCTTCTGCCCCGACGCGGCCGCCGCCGCGCGGTGGGAGGCGCTGATCGACGGCGCGCGGCGCGATGGCAGCTCGCTCGGCGCGGTGGTCGCGGTGGCGGCCACGGGCGTGCCCGCCGGCTGGGGCTCGCCGCTCTATGGCAAGCTGGACGCGGAGCTGGCGGGCGCGCTGATGTCGATCAACGCCGCGAAGGGGGTCGAGATCGGCGACGGCTTCCGCGCGGCGGCGGCCAGCGGCGAGGGCAACGCCGACGCCATGCGGCCCTCTGCCAGTGGCCCCACGTTCGACACCAACCACGCCGGCGGGGTGGCGGGCGGCATCTCGACCGGCCAGCCGGTGACCGCTCGCGTGGCCTTCAAGCCGACCTCCTCCATCCGCACGCCCACCGACACGATCACGCCGGCTGGCGAGGCGACGACCATCGCCACGACCGGCCGCCACGACCCGTGCGTCGGCATCCGGGGCGTGCCGGTGGTCGAGGCGATGGTGGCGTGCGTCCTCGCCGACCAGTTCCTGCGCCACCGGGCGCAGTGCGGGTGATTCTGCCTCCCTGCAGGGAGGGGGGTTGCTCTTGACCACCTCACCCCTCCACCTCCACTGACACCTCAAAGGGGGACCCGCATGAGCACCGTCGACGGGATCACGGACTCGACCGACGAGCGCGAGGAGTCAGCACTCGCACTCCACTGGCAGATGGCGATCGGCTTCGCGGTCGGGCTGATCGGCGGGTTGATCGTCAACGTCACCGCGGACGGCGCGGCCTGGGTCACGACGGTCACCACCTACGTCACCGGTCCGATCGGCCAGATCTTCCTTCGCCTGCTGTTCATGCTCGTCATCCCGCTGCTGTTCTCAGCCTTGGTGGTGGGCATTTCGGAGATGGGCGAGATCCGGTCGCTCAAGCGGGTCGGCATCCAGACGCTGGTCTATACGATTCTGGTGTCCACCGTGGCGGTCGTCCTGTCGCTCTTGCTCGTGAACATCTTTCAGCCCGGCCGCGGCGTTGACCCGGCCGTGGCGCGCGAGCTGCTGGCGAGCGCGTCCACCGGGGCGCAGGGCATCGTGGCGAAGGCGGGCGATTCACCCACCGGGATCGAGGCGCTGCTCAACATCATCCCGACCAACATCGTGACCGCGATGAGCGAGAACGACGTGCTGGCGGTGATGTTCTTCGCACTAATCTTCGGCATCGGCCTGGTGCTCGTCCAGTCGCCGGCCGCGACCAAGCTGCAGCAGGGCATCGAGGGCCTGCTGCAGGTGATGATGCGCCTGATCGGGGTCGTCATCCGGCTGGCGCCGATCGCGGTGGCCTGCTTCATGTTCAACCTGGCGGCGCTGTTCGGATGGGACCTGCTGGTGCGGCTGGGGGCCTATTGCGGAGTGGTGCTGGGCGCGTTGGGCATCCAGATGTTCGTGGTGTTTCCGCTGATCCTGGTGCTGGTGGCCAAGAAGAGCCCGCTCGCCTTCTTCCGCCAGACGCAGGAGGCGACCTTGGTGGCGTTCTCCACCGCATCGTCCAACGCCACCCTGCCGACCGCGCTCAAGGTCGCCGACGAGGGCCTCCGCCTGCCGCCGCGCATCGCGCGTTTCGTGCTGACGATCGGGGCGACCGCGAACCAGAACGGAACCGCCATGTTCGAGGGCGTGACCGTGCTGTTCCTGGCCCAGTTCTTCGGCGTCGAGCTGACCCTGGTGCAACAGGCGAGCGTCATGCTGGTGTGCATCCTGGGCGGCATCGGCACGGCGGGCGTGCCGGCGGGCTCGCTGCCGGTGATCGCGCTGATCCTGGGCTCGGTGGGCGTGCCCCCGGCGGGCATCGGGCTGGTGCTGGGGGTGGACCGGTTTCTGGATATGTGCCGGACCACGCTGAACGTGGTCGGCGACCTGGTGGCGGCCACGGTGGTGTCGGCGTTGAATGGGGAGGGCCGCACCACATAACTCCCCTCCCTGAAAGGGAGGGGCCGGGGGTGGGTGCGAGCCGCAGGCGAGCTCCCGAAACTCGGCACAGGCTCGCCCCGGATCAAGTCCGGGGCATCGCCACCCACCCCTCAATCCCCTCCCTGAAAGGGAGGGGAGGTTTAGCACGTCCGCACCCCCCACCATGGTGCCCGTCGTCCCCCCTTTAATCCGCGAACGGGTCGCGCACCAAAATGGTGTCGTCGCGTTCCGGGCTGGTGGAGACCAGCAGCACCGGGCAGCGGATCAGCTCTTCCACCCGCCGGATGTATTTGATCGCCGCCGCCGGCAGCTCGGCCCAGCTGCGCGCGCCGGCGGTCGAGCCGCTCCATCCCTCCATCTCCTCCCACACCGGCCGCACCCGCGCCTGAAGCCCGGCCTGGGCCGGCAGATGGTCGAGCGTCTCGCCATCGAGCTCATAGCCCACGCCCACCCGGATGGTCTCGAACCCGTCCAGCACGTCCAGCTTGGTGAGCGCGATGCCGCCGATGCCGCCGACCGCCACCGATTGCCTCACCAAGGCGGCGTCGAACCAGCCGCAGCGGCGCTTGCGACCGGTCACCGTCCCGAACTCATGCCCGCGCTGCCCCAGCCGCTCGCCGGTCGAGTCCGTCAACTCGGTCGGGAACGGCCCCGCGCCGACCCGCGTGGTGTAGGCCTTGGCGATGCCCAGCACCGTGCCGGTGGCACCCGGGGCCAGCCCGGTGCCCGCCGCCGCCGCGCCGGCGACCGTGTTGGACGAGGTCACGAACGGGTAGGTGCCGTGGTCGACGTCGAGGAGCACCCCCTGCGCGCCCTCGAACAACAGCCGGCGGCCGGCCGCGCGCGCCTCGTTCAATGTGCGCCAGACCGGCCGCGCGTAGGGCAGCACCGCGGGCGCGATCGCCGCCAGCTCGGCGACCAACGCGGCGCGGTCGACCGGCGTCGTCCCGAAGCCGGCCCTCAGCGCGTCGTGATGAGCGGTCAGCCGGTCGAGCTGCGGCCCGAGCTCGCCCAAATGCGCGAGGTCGCACAGCCGGATCGCGCGCCTGCCGACCTTGTCCTCATAGGCCGGACCGATGCCGCGCCGCGTGGTGCCGATCGTGCCCGCCCCGCTCGCATCCTCGCGCAGCCCGTCGAGCTCGCGGTGAAGCGGCAGGATGAGCGGGCAGGCGTCGGAGATGTGGAGCGTGTCCGGCGTGACGCGCACGCCCTGCTCGCCCAGCCGCTCGATCTCGGCGGTGAGCGCCCAGGGGTCGAGCACCACACCGTTGCCGATCACCGACAGGGTGCCGCGCACGACGCCGGACGGCAGCAGCGACAGCTTGTAGGTCTGGTGCCCGACCACGAGCGTGTGGCCGGCGTTGTGGCCGCCCTGAAAGCGCACCACGACATCGGCGCGCTCGGCCAGCCAGTCGACGATCTTCCCCTTCCCCTCGTCGCCCCACTGGGCGCCGACGACGGTCACGTTGGCCATGTGCTCTCCTGTTCGCTGGCGGGATTAGGCGAGTTGGGTGGATGCGCCAACAGCGTTCCTCCCCGAGCTTGCTCGGGGAGGGGGACCGGCGGAGGCGGTGGAGGGGCAGTCGGTGGGTCACCAAGAACTCACCGTTGGCATCGCACCAGAACCCCTCCACCACTCCGCTGCGCGAAGCGGTCTCCCTCCCCAAGCGAGCTTGGGGAGGAATAGTCAGGCCAACTCCGCCAACCGCTCCCTCACCCGCACCAGGTCCGCCACGAACTTCTCGCGTTCCGCCGCCGCCCGCTCGCGATCCGGAATGCGCAGCAGGTAGCTCGGATGCACCGTGATCCACAGCTCGCCACCGGTGGCGAGCGGGTGGGCCACCCCTCGCATCCGGCTGATCGTCACGGCCTTTCCCATCAGCGCCTTGCCCGCCGTGCCGCCCAACGCCAGCGTGATCTTCGGACTGATGATCTCGCGCTCGCGCTCCTGCCACCAGGAGCACGCGGCGATCTCGTCGGTGCCGGGCGTCTGGTGAATGCGCCGCTTGCCGCGCCACTCGTACTTGAAGTGCTTGACCGCGTTGGTGACGTAGGTGGCCGTCCGGTCGATGCCCGCCTCCGCCAATGCGGCGTCGAGCATCTGGCCGGCCGGGCCGACGAAGGGCAGGCCGGCGAGGTCCTCCTGATCGCCCGGCTGCTCGCCGACCATCACCAGCGAGGCGTCGGCCGGGCCCTGGCCGAACACGACCTGGGTGGCGGGCTCCCACAAGGGGCAGCGCCGGCACTGGGACGCCTCTTCACGCAACGCGGCCAGCGCGGCCTCCGCGTTCGACCCGCCGCGCGCGGTGCGCACCGCGTCGAGCGGCAGACCGGGTTCGGGTGGGGTCGAACCGGCGGCGATCATGGCGGCTTCCCGCTGCTGCGCGCCGGCGATCATGGCGGGGACCAGCGCGGTCTCGGGCATGTTCGCCCAGTATTTCTTGGGCATTTCCGACAGCATCGCGCCGACCTTGAGGCGAGCGGGGTTGAAGATCGACTTGAAATAGCTCTTCCACAGCTCCTCGACCGGGTCGCCGTCGGGCGCGTCGGCGCGGGTCGCGCCGGGCCCCTCGCGCACGACCTCGCCGTCCCAGTGGATGGAGACGGCCGGCGTCAGGATCGACCAGTGGAGGCTGGCGAAGCGGCGCACGAAAAAGCCGGCGTTGGCGCGCACGATGTGGTGATCGGGCTCGAAGAAGGCGACGAACCGCGGGATGCCGTCCTCCTCGACCTCGCGGAAGCGCACGAAGGCGTGCATCTTGTGGCTGTCGCGCCGCACCGCCTTGGCGAGCGTCTGGAGGCGATCGAGGCGCGGGTCGGCGCGGTCGTCCATGCTGGCGCGCCTGTCCGACAGCGCGATCAGTTGTTCGTAGAGCAGCGCAAAGCGTTCCGGGTCGGAGTGGAGCACGACCTGGCGCGCGAGGTCGAGGAACGGCTTGGGCACGGACAGCGCGCGCTGGGCGTCGGGCGGGGGGAGCGGCGGTGGCGGCTCGGCGGCGAACAAATCGCCCGCCTCGCCCGCCACACCCCAGCTCACGTCGGCCGGATGAACGCCCGCCACGGCGAGCGCGCGGGCGGCGTCGCGCCAGCCGTCGAAGTCGT
>JAABUN010006544.1_pt1 | contig 13314 bp, 12 predicted proteins | sample 5559311 | NCBI WGS metagenome assembly JAABUN01 (sample SAMN10711877, study PRJNA513370) | rock metagenome | isolation source: Antarctica rocks | place: Antarctica: Victoria Land, Siegfried Peak sud | reverse complement strand
TGCAGAACGTGGGATTACCGCACACGCAAGCAAAGCGCAGAGCAAGAACCGGTGTCGGCCACCGAGCACTGGAAGATCACCAACGCCTATTCCGTCGGCGGTCCCGCCTGCTCGGTGCTGGCCGTCCAGCACCTCACCGGTCTGCGGATCGACCGGGTCATCGAGATCGATTTCAAGGGCTTCAAGACGATGGTGGACGCGCTCGGCGGCATCAACCTCAACGTCTGCCGTCCGATCAAGGATCAGGAACTCGGGCTGATCGTCGCCCAAGGCGGCGTGCAGAAGATCCAGGGGGACCAGGCGCTGAGCCTGGTTCGCGCCCGCAAGGTGCAGAACGACGGCATCGGCAACGATTTCGGGCGGATCCACCGCCAGCAGGTGGTGTTGTCCACCATGCTGCGCCAGCTGACCAGCGCCGGCACGCTGCTCAACCCGGGCAAGCTCGACCGGTTCCTGCACGCGTTCGTCGACGCCACCTACACCGACAACGTCACCATGGATTCACTGATCAGCCTGGCTCATCAACTGGGCAACCTGGCGCCCGGCAGGGTCACCTTCTACACCCTGCCGACGCACCCGAACACCAAGGACGGTGGCGACACCCAGATCATGGATGCCAAGGGCCAGGCCATCTTCGCCGCCCTGATCAACGACCAGCGGCTGCCCGGCGAGGAGGTTGCTGCGGCCAAGACCGGATCGGCCGGCCCCACCCCGTCCGCACCCAAGAAATCAACCAGCACATCGGCCGGCCCCACCCCGTCCGCACCCAAGAAATCAACCAGCACATCGGCCGGGCCGAGCACATCGACACCGCCGAGCACATCGACACCGCCGAGCAGCACGACCGCCGCTACCACCTCGGCGGCGCCACAGACCCTGTCCGCGGACCCGGGGAACATCGATCTGCAGATCGTCAACCTGACCGGTAAGCCGGGCGTCGCCGGGCAGGTGATGGACGCGCTGAACGGATACGGCTTCACGGTGACCGGCAACGACCTGCTCCGCCCCGTCGACCGGACCCAGCCCGACATCACCGTGGAATACGCCGCCGGCCACCGCGACGCCGCCGTGATGGTGGCCGCCGCCGTTCCCGGATCCCGGCTGGTGCAGAACGAGGAACTGGGTGCGCGGATCAGGTTGTCGCTGGGTACCTCGTTCGACGGCACCGTGACCAGGGTCTCCGTCGGGCAGGCCGTGCCGACCGGGCTGCAGAGCACACCGAGCAAGGCGCCGGTGTCTGGCAGCACGCCGGCCACCGTGAGCGGCACCCCGACGAAGTCCGCCCCGGCCACGTCTGCCAGCCCGTTCGCCGCTCATTCGTCCACCAGCTCGTCCGCGAAGCCGACCCCGACCGTCACCCTCAAGAGCACCGACCTGCAGTCGGTCAATGCCGGCGACGCCACCTGCGCCTGACCGCGGGCAGCTGACCCTGGGCGTGCTGCCCGAAGGTGAGGTGCCGGAGCGATAGTTGCCCTGGGGCTCCACTCCTCGTTCACATCTCGTTCACCGCTGGACAGCGCCCCGTCCGGGTTCGACGCCTACGCTGGGAGGATGCGTCAGGCCTATCAGATCCAGCTCGCCGATCTCGGTGATCACGGTTCGCGGATGTGCGACCTCACCTCCGAGTTGATGCGTGATGCCAGCCGTTCCCTGCTCGACGGTGATCTCGCCCTGGCCGAGAAGGCCATCGCGATGGACATCAAACTCGACGACATGCGAGCCAGTGCCGAGGAGTCGGCGTTGGAGTTGCTCGCCCTGCAATCCCCGGTTGCCTCCGACCTGCGCGCCGTCGTCTCTGCGCTGTGGGTGGTCGCCGACGTGCAGCGGATGGGCACGCTGGCCATCCACATCGCAAAGGCCGCCCGCCGCCGGCACCCGAGCCTGGTCGTGCCCAGCGAGATCCGGCCGATCTTCGAGCGGATGAGTTCGGTGGCCATGCACCTGTCCGGGAGGGCCGCCGAGGTGTTGCGGACCAGGAACCTGTCGATCGCCAAGGGCATGGACGCCGAGGACGACCTGATGGACGACCTGCACAAGCAGATGTTCGCCACCCTGTTGTCGCCCGACTGGTCGCGGGACGTGGCAACGGCCATCGATCTCGCGCTGCTGGGCCGGTTCTACGAACGGTTCGCCGATCACGCGGTGGCGGTCGCCAGGCGGATCGTCTTCCTGGTCACCGGTGAGAACGTCGGCGGCGACACCACCGTGTTGCTCGCGGCGCCCGACTGACGTCAGCGCGGCAGCCGGCACCGTCTCCGTCCGACCGAGCGGACCATCTCCGCCAGACCGGGCGGATCAGCCGAAACGCCCGGAGATGTAGTCCTCGGTGGCCTTCTCGCCGGGGTTGGAGAAGATCTTCGCGGTCTCGTCGTACTCGACCAGCCGGCCGGGCTGGCCGACTCCGGCCAGATTGAAGAACGCGGTGCGATCGGAGACTCTGGCAGCCTGCTGCATGTTGTGGGTGACGATGACAATGGTGTAGCTGGTCTTCAGCTCGCTGATCAGGTCCTCGATGGCCAGCGTGGAGATCGGGTCGAGAGCCGAACACGGCTCGTCCATCAGCAGCACCTCCGGCTCCACCGCGATGGCCCTGGCAATGCACAGCCGCTGCTGCTGGCCACCGGACAGCCCGGCACCCGGCCGGTTCAGCCGGTGCTTGACCTCTTCCCACAGGTTCGCGCCGCGTAGCGACCGTTCCATGATGTCGTCGAGTTCGTTCTTGCGCTTACGGGTCCCGGCGATCTTGTAGCCGGCGATCACGTTGTCGTAGATCGACATGGTGGGGAACGGGTTCGCCTTCTGGAACACCATCCCGACTACCCGGCGGACGTTCACCGGATCGACCCCGGAGCCGTACAGATCCTCGCCGTCCAGCATCACCTTGCCCTGCACCCGGCCACCGGGGATCACCTCGTGCATCCGGTTCAGCGTCCGCAGGAAAGTGGACTTGCCGCAGCCGGACGGGCCGATCAAGGAGGTCACGGTGAGCGGCGCGATCTTGATCGAGGCTTCCGCCACCGCCAGGAAATCGCCGTAGTAGATGTTCAGGTCCTCGACATCGATGCGCTTGGCCACAGTGCAAACCCCTACTTCCTACTTGCTCTTGGGCTGGGCCAGTTTGGCCAGCAGACGGGCGGCGACGTTCAGCAACAGGACCAGCAGCACCAGGATCAGACCGGCTGCCCAGGCGGCGTTCACGTCGCTGGTGGCGCCGTTGCGCTTGCCGAGCCGGTCCCAGACCATCATCGGCAGCGTTGCCTGGTCGCCGGACAGCGGATCGAGGTTGAAGAAATTGGTGTAGCCGACCAGCAGGATCAGCGGGGCGGTCTCCCCGGCGACCCTGGCGACGGCCAGCAGCCCGGAGGTGATCAGGCCGGACATCGCCGTCGGCAGCACGATCCTCAGGATGGTGCGCCATTTCGGGACGCCGAGCGCGTAGCTGGCATCCCGCAGGTCACGGGGAACCAGCCGGAGCATCTCCTCGCTGGACCGCACCACCACCGGCAACATCAGAATGGTGAGCGCGATGGACCCGGCCAAGCCGAACGGACGAGCGCCCAGCCCCAGCAGAAGGAAGGTGTAGACGAACAGGCCGGCGACGATCGAAGGCACACCCGTCATCACGTCGACGAAGAAGGTGACCGCCTTGGCGAACCTGCCCGTCCCGTACTCCACCAGGTAGATCGCCGTGAAGATGCCGAGCGGCAGCGAGATGATCGCCGCGATGCCGACCTGCTCGACGGTTCCGACAGTGGCGGCCAGGATCCCTCTGCGCAAGGCGTCGTCTGCGCCGAAAGCATGGCTCAGCGCCGGGATGCCGCGTTGCGCGATGTACACCAGGATCAGCACCAGCGGCACCATCGCCCCGATGAAGCAGGCGCGGATCACCGTACTGGCCAGCCTGTCCCTCGCCCGCCGGCGTCCCTCGACCGAGAACGACCAAGCGCTCAACACCACGACGTACAGCAGGACCGCCGTGAAGAAGCACGTGTACCAGCCGGTCCAGCCGAGCCCGTACTTGGCACCGACCGCCAGCGCGATCGCGGCGACCCCAGCGATGTACGGGGCCGCCTTCGGTAGTCGGGCACCGACCAGCGCCGACGGAACTGTCCGGCCCGGCGCGGACGCCGGAGCACTGGTGGCCGTCATGCGGTGAACTCCTTCTTCCGGGCGATCACCGCGCGGGCGATCGCGTTCACCACCAGCGTGATGACGAACAGGAACAGACCGGCGGTGACGAGCGCCGGGATGCCCAGTTTCGAGCCGCCTGCCTCGCCGAACTTCAGGGCGATGGTGGAGGCGAATGTGTCGCCGCCGGGCACGGTGAGATGGCCGTTGATGGCAAATCCCGAGTTCAGCACCAGGGCCACCGCGATGGTCTCGCCGAGGGCACGGCCGAGGCCGAGCATCGCCGCCGAGATCATCCCGGCCCGGCCGAACGGCAGCACGGCTGTACGGATGGTCTCCCACTTGGTGGCACCCAGCGCCCAAGCCGCATCGATCGTCTCGCGCGGGGTCTGCAGGAACACCTCGCGGCACACGGCGGACACCACCGGCAGGATCATGATGGCCAGCACCACACCTGCCATCAGCAATGACTTGCCGAATTGGTTCGCCGCGGTCGCAGTGGGATTGCCGAGAATGTAGGTCCATCCGAAGTAGTCATTGAGCCAGGACTGGAAACCCCGGGTCTTGGGGATCAGCAGGTACAGGCCCCACATGCCGAAGATCAGCGACGGCACGGCGGCCAGCAGATCGACCAGACCGCCAAGGGTGGTGGCCAGCCGGTGCGGTGCGTACTGAGAGATGTACAGCGCTATGCCGATGGCGATGGGTACGCCGATGACCATCGCGAGTAGCGAAGAGACGACGGTCCCGAAGGCCAGCGCGGCCACCCCGAAGTTCGGTTTGCTCTCACTGGAGAAATACCACTTCTGTGTCGTGAACAGGTTGCCGGTGTTCGCGCTGCCTGCGGTCAGCGCGGGCCAGGCTTTCCAGATCAGGAAGCCCGCGATTGCCGCCATCACCACCAGCAGCAGCGCCCCTGACCCGGCGGCCAGTCCCTTGAAGACCCGGTCGCCCATCCGGTTGGCCTGCCCCGAGATACCCGGCCCCGGCGCCCGCCGGGCCCCGGTCACCAACCCACCGGTGGTTCTGGGTGGGGCGGTCCAGGCGCCGGTCACGTTTTCCGTGCGCCGCCGCGCACGCGCCGACAGATTGGCTGCCATCGAACCGGTGGCGGCGGTCTCCCGGGACGAGGCCACTTCGTGCAGCGCTTCCTCCGCCGCCGCAGCCTGCTCCGTGGCACCGACGGTACGGCCGGCATCCGTGGGGTCGGAGTCCATGCGGTCGTCGTCGTCGGTCATCGAACCTCTGCCCGAGGTGGTCGACATAATTCCTCGCTCTGGCTTCGTGCCCGGCTCGATCTCATCGGTCAATGGTGGCGCATATCGGAGCTGGTGTCGCGAGCGGTCCTGCGGCGGTGCAGTTGCAGGTCAGGCACCGGGCCGCGGAGCGGTGGCAGAAGTTCACCACCGCCCCGCGGCCCGTCGTGCAATGATGCGTCCGCTCAGCTCAGGCCCTTGACCACGTCGATGACCTTGGTCTGGATCTTGGCCGGCAACGGAGCCGCCCCGACCTTCGTCAGCTCCGCCTGGCCATCAGTGGCGGTGTAACCGAGGAAGCTCTTCAGCAGAGCCGCCTTGTCGCCGTTCCCCGCGGAACAGACCACCTCGTAGGTCACCAGAATGATCGGGTACGCCCCCGCCTCCTTGGTGGCGTAGTCAAGTTTCAGGGACAGGTCCTTGCCGGTGCCGACCACCTTGGCAGCCATGACGGCCTTGCCGGCGGAGTCGGCGGTCAGCTCGACGGCGCCGCCACCGTTGTCGATCTTTGCGATGGACAGATTCGCGGCGGTGGCGAAGCCCCACTCGACGTAGCCGATGGAGCCCTCGGCGCCGGCGATGCCGTTGGCAACGCCATCGGAACCCTGAGCACCGGTGCCGCCCTGCGCTACCCAACCCTTACCGGTGTCGTAGCTCCAGTCGCTGGTGGCCTTCAGGTACTTGGTGAAGTTCTCCGTGGTGCCCGAATCCTCCGACCGGTGGAACGACTGGATCGGGGTGGACGGCAGCGTCGCGCCCGGGTTGGCCGCCTTGATGGCGGCGTCGTCCCAGGTGGTGATCTTGCTGTCGAAGATGCCCGCGAGGACCTTCGGCGTCAACGTCAGATCCTTGACACCGTTCAGCTTGTAGGCGATGGCTATCGGGCCGGTGACCATGGGCAGGTCGACGGCGTCGTTGCCCTTGCAGCGATCCTTCGCCGGACCCTTCTGCTCGTCCTTCAGAGCCGAGTCGGAACCACCGAAGTCGGTCTGGTTCGCCGTGAAGTCGGTGATGCCCTTGCCCGAACCGCCGCCGCCGTAGGCATTGATCTTGGCGCCGCACTTCGCGTTGTAGGCGGTGATCCAGGCGCTGATGGCCTTGCCCTGCGCGGTTGAGCCCGACGAGCGCAGGTCGCCGGTTGCGCACTTGAAGCCGGCAGCGTCGAAGGTGGCTCCAGTTGCGCCACCCGAACTCGGCGCACTGCTCGAGCTGCTGGACATCTCCGAGCCACTCGAGCTACTGGACATCTCCGAGCTGCTCGCGGTCTCGGAGCCGCTGGACATCTCCGAGCTGCTCGCGGTCTCGGAGCCGCTGGACATCTCCGAGCTGCTCGCGGTCTCGGAACCGCTGGACATCTCCGAGCCACTGGACATCTCCGAGCCACTGGACATCTCCGAGCTGCTCGCGGTGTCCGAGCCGCTTGCCGAAGTCATCGCCTGCGAGGTGGCCGAGTCGACGGCCGACGAGACGGCGCCGGCTGCGCTGGTGGCCGCCGACGAAGCGGGAGCGGGGGTGTTCGACCCGCATGCGGTGAGAACGACGGCAGCCGCGGCTGCCATAGCGGCCAGGCCGCTGATTCGCGTGATCTTCACGCTGGCTCCTCCAGGAGTCTGGGAACAAGGGGCACTGCGCACTGCAGGCCGGTCAGGTCGACCGGCGGACGCCCGTGACGGGCATCCGAATGGCGACGGTAGGTGTGCTGAGTGGACGGACGGCCCGTCCCAGGTGAACGGGCGGTGAACGCGGGGAGATCGATGGCCCATCGGGGTGTGACATCGCACCCAACCGTGCCCGAGAACGTGCCCCAACCGTTTGTCCGCCGGAGATCCCGGTCGGCGACAAGGCGGCATCAGCGGTCGTCGGAAGAACCGGCCGCTGCGACGTCAGCCGCGCGAGTAGACCCGATCGGTGATCACTGTGCTGAAACCCAACCGCCGGTACAGCGCCGAGGCACGCTCGTTGTCGCCCTCGACGTACAGCATGACCGTGCGCAACCCGCGGGCCGCGAGGTGATCGAGGCCGACAAGGGTCAACGGCGTGCCGAGCCCGCGGACTGGGGACAGCGGGTCCACCCCGAGCACAAACACCTCCCCCACCGGTCCGTGCAGCCCTGAAGCCGGGGCCCGCACAGGGGAACCCTCGACCGGCTCCCTTCCGGATGGGCTCGATCCGGCTGCGCTCGATGTGTTAGAGCTCGATCCGCCCGGGTCCGATCCGTCCGGGCTGGATCCGCTACCGGCCTGCGGAGTCGGATCGACGGGGTGCACCTTCGTCCAGTGGAAGCCCAGAACCCGGTCGTCACGGTCGACAGCGAGGAAGAAGCCGGCCGGATCGAACCAGTCCTGGGCCATCTCGATGGCCAGCCCGGCGCTGTCCAGCCGGCTCTGCTCCGGATGCCAGGAGAACGCCCTGGCATTGACGGCGAGGAATTGCTCCTCGTCCTGCCCGCGGACGAACGTCCTGATGCGGAAGCCCTGCGGCGCAGGGGTTGTGGGGCTCGGAACGGGCAACAGGCGGCGCATCTGCAGCAGGGTGCGGACCGGCCGGAGGCCGGTGGATGCGGCCAGTGCCCGGGCCGCCGTCAGGTCACCGTGCGCCCAGACCCGCGGATGCACATCCAGCACCGCAGCCAGCATGGTCCGGCCGATGCCCCGTCGGCGAGCAGCTGGCTCGACCACCAACTCCGCCGGGTCCTGATCGTGCCGGGCCGCCACCGCGACGATGCGGTCGGCGGCCTCGGCCAGCAGGTAGTGGTCGTCGGGGCTGCCCAGCGTGTCGAGCAGATGACCCGACATCGGGGCGACGCCGTCCTCCAGCAACGCTATGGCGACGATCTCCCGAACACGTTGCACTGCAATGGAATCCAGACCACGTCGCCAGCTGGCCTGTGACGTCATGCCAGGGTCGTCTCGTCGCGCTCCACCGGCCGGACGGGTGGCACCATCTTGTAGCCGACGTTGCGGACGGTACCGATCAGCGATTCGTGTTCCACGCCGAGCTTCGCCCGCAACCGCCGGACGTGCACGTCGACCGTCCTGGTGCCGCCGAAGAAGTCGTAGCCCCACACCTCGGTGACCAGTTGCTCGCGAGTGAACACCCGGCCGGGGTGCTGCGCCAGGAACCTGAGCAGCTCGAACTCCTTGTAGGTCAGTTCCAGCACCCGGCCCCGCAGCCGCGCGGTGTAGGTGTCCTCGTCGATGGTCAGATCACCCAGGCTGGTGATGCCGGAGTTCCCCGGCGCCGTGCGGCCGGCCAGCAGCCGGAGCCGGGCGTGCACCTCGGCCGGGCCGGCGGCCGCCAGCACCACGTCCGCGACTCCCCATTCCGGACCGATGGCCACCATTCCACCCTCGGTGACGACGGCCAGCACCGGAACGGCGAGCCCCTCGGCGCCGAGCAGCCTGCACAACGACCGGGCAGCGGCCAGCTCGGTCCTGGCGTCCACCAGCACCAGGTCGTAAGGCCCTGCCGTCACCAGCGAAGCCGCCTCGAAAGCCGCTGCCCGCAGCTTCATCGGCAGTAGGTCGATGGCCGGCAGTACGGTGTCGGGCGCGGAATCGGTGGTCAGCAACAACAGGTCCATTGGCTGCATCCGCCCTCCTCCCGGTGTCTGCCGGAATGTCCGGTGAACAGCGGATTCTATCCAGTTCATCGCGCCGCCGGCCGACCGCGCTCCTGGCACCCGCGACGTCGGTGCGATGATCGGCATCGTGCGCATGCTGCCCCGGCCGGGCAACCGGCCGCCGCGCCCGGTCGTCGAACTCCCCGCCGCCGAACCGGTGACGGTGACCACCGCGGACGGCGTGCGTCTCCGCGGACTCTGCGCCGGTGGTCCGGCCACCCACACGTTCGTCATCGGGCACGGGATGAGCCATTCGACCGCGGAGCCGTCCACCCGCGCAGTGATCGGCTGGTTCGCCCGGCACGGAACGGTGCTGGCACTGGACTTCCGCGGGCACGGGGCATCGGGCGGCCTGTCGTCGGTCGGCGGTGACGAGGTACTGGACATCGATGCGGCCGTCGGCCTGGCCCGGTCGATGGCCATCGCTCCGGTGACGACGGTCGGATTCTCGATGGGCGGCACCGTGGTGCTGCGGCAGGCGGCGCTGGGCGGGAACCGGCCCGATGTGGTGATCGCCGTGTCCTCGCCGTCCCGATGGTTCCTTCGTGAGTCGGTCCCGATGCGCCGGGTGCACTGGATGCTCGAGCACCCGCTGGGGCCGTGGGTCGGACGTCGCGCCGGGATCAGGGTCGGCCCGGCCTGGGATGAGGTGCCGCCGACACCGCTGGAGACGATCAGCCGGATCACCCAGCCGCTACTGCTGGTGCAGGGCACGGCGGACCGATACTTCTCTGCGGCCCAGGCGATCGACCTGCAGCGGGCCTCGCTGGGGCATGCCGAACTGTGGCTGGAGCCGGGGATGGGGCACGCGGAATCCGGCACGTCGGCGGCGTTGACCGACCGGATGGCCCGCTGGGCAATCGAGCACCAGACGGCGCCGCCGCCTCCCGATACCGCCGGGTGAGGAGCCCGCCACCCACCCGTCCTGGTCCCGTCGACGGGGGCCGCGTCGATCGCCGATTGCCACCACGGGTCGACCGAACTTACCCGGGTCGACCGAACCACCCGGGCGCCGAGTCCGGACCGGCACACTGTCGGGGTGCGCAAGCTTCTGGTGTTCCTCGTCGTACTCATCGTGATCGTCGTGGGCGTCGACATCGGCGGCCGGCTGCTGGCCGAGTCGAAGACCGGCGAGGCGATCGGCACCCAGACCGGGATCACCCCGGCACCGGACGTGAACATCCACGGGTTCTCCTTCCTGTGGCAGGCCTTCGGCGGTGACTACTCGCATGTGACGCTGAGCGGCAGCGACCTCAGTGCCGGTCGGCTGACCGGCATCGTCGTCGTCGCCGAGCTGTACGACGTGAAGCTCCCGTTCTCGGACGCGATCAGCGGCAAGGTGGACAACCTCACCGCCGGCCGCGCCGATCTCCAGACACTGATCCCGGCCGCCACGCTGTCGTCGGCACTCGGGCAGCAGAACCTGAAGATCGGAGCCGGCGACAAGGGGGCGCTGCGGATCGCCACGACGGTGGCGACCGCCGGCCAGACCTTCCCGATCCAGGTGGACCTGAAGCCGACCGTCAGCGACGGGGTGCTGCATCTGTCCGCGGGGAGGGTGATCTCGGGACCGGTCGCTGTTCCGTCGGCGCTGACATCTCAGCTGGTCAGGAATCTGTCGGTGGACCTGCCGTTGTCGGGGCTGCCGTTCCCGTTGCGCTCGGCATCCGCCGCCGTCGAGGGAAGCGATCTGGTGGTCAGAGCGTCCGCCGACGACGTGAAGATCGGCGAGATCATCAAGGCCGCCGGGTAGGGTCGCATCGCATGTGGGACACCGTTTTCACCATCCTGCTGGTGTTCGCAGCGTTACTGATGGCGCTGGGCATGGCTTACGCCTGCTATCGGCTGGCGCGTGAGCAACGGTGAGCGGCAGTCCCGATGCAGCGGCCGGAGCCGATGTCGATGCCGGAGCCGGAGCCGATGCCGAGTCGGCAGGCTCACCCGCAACCAGCCCCGGTGCGCAGCCGGCCGGAGCGGACGTCCGGTCGGTCAAGCCCGGCAGCGGGGACCAGGCGGTCGGAGCGGCCCAACAGCGGGCCGGCCGCACCAGGGATCTGGACATCGCCGATGTGGCCGAGCTGCCTATCCCCGCTGATACCGCCAATGTCCGCAAGGGCCAGGAAATCCATCACGACTGCCTCTCGTTGCTGCCGCTGGTCGGCGTCTGGCGCGGCACCGGTAGCTACGGCAACGAGCCGCGCACCGGAGAAGCAGCCGCCGACTTCGGGCAGCAGATCGTGGTGTCACACGACGGACGGGCGTTCCTTAAGTACGAGTCGATCATCTGGAATTTCGGCCCCGATGGCGACCCGATCCCGGGTTCGCGCGAGGTCGGCTGGTTGCGGCCGCAGCCCGGCGGATCGATCGAGCTGCTGCTTGCCCACGCCGAGGGCCGCGTCGAGGTGTTCTACGGCCGGCCGCGCTCGGTGGCGTCGTGGGCGCTGTCGACGGACGGGGTGATGCGCACTCCGGAGGCTGTCCCGGTGGTTGGAGCCACCCGGCTCTACGGCATGACGCCCGACGGCCGCCTCGCCTACGTCGAGGAGCGCGCGCACACCGACGCAGAACTGGCGCCACACGCCTCCGCGCTGTTGGATCGCCTGGTCGGCTGACCGACTCGGAGCCCTCGATACTTGGCGGCAGATCGCCAGGAGGGGCCGATTCGGTTCCGATTTGGCGTCTGGAGCCAAGTTTTGAGGGATCGGCGATTTGTGCACCCGCTGCAGTCCATCCACAATCCCGCCGACCGCCGTTGGATGTCGGCCGGCGCGGACCGACAGTCGATGGATGAACCTCCACGATCTCATCCGCTGCCACGGTCCGGTGCTGTCGCTCCGCGACTGTCCGGCCACCGTCGCCAATTCAGTGCGCTGGCTGTCCGCAGGAGGTTCCTGACGGCCGTCCTTCCCGGGACATATCTCGGGGTTCCCTTAGCAGCGGAGCGAATCTGGTCCCTTGCCCTCCCAGTCACGCCAACTCATTGCGATGACGGCAGGAGCGCGGGTGCTCTACACTTGGTTCAGCCCGTTGCGTTGAGCTTCGGGAAGTGAGCCCGAGACCCGGCCGGACGACCGTGGCGCTCGGGCTTCGCGCTTGTCTGGGTTGCTCAGACTTCTCGCACGTTGGTCACGATCGGCTCAACGCGTCGTCGCCAGTCGCCGCCTTTGGCCCAGCACCAGGCGATCGCGTCCGGGATCGCGAGCGCCAAGTCGGCTACGGCTCGCCGATGTTCGTAGCGGAGGGTGTCACGGCAGCCGGCGGCGCGGGTGAACTCGATCAGGTGCTGGTTGTCCCAGCTGACGAGTGAGTCGTCTTGCTCGAGCACGAGCACGGCGTCTCCGCGCCGAGCGGCGTCCTCGACGATGGCGCGCAGACAGGCCGCACGGCGTTCGCGTTCGTTGCGGTAGCGCCGACCGGCGTCGTAGATCGTGGCCTGCACGTCGCTGACCGAGATCGCGGTCGCGATGGAGCGCTTGCGTGAGTCGCTCTCGTCTTCATGTGCAGCCGCCGCTGGCCGGGCAGCACCAGACCGCGTAGGACCCGACGGACGGCATCGAGATCTTCCGGTAGGACGACCCCGGCCACCAGCAGGTAGCCGCGGCGCTTGGTCTCATCGACGTAGACATGGCTGCCGCTCACGTCTTGCGAGCCCGAGCGGGCTTCGGGTCTCCGGCTCGCTGTACGGCGCGGTAGACGGTGGAGCGGGCGACGGAGAACAGCTCGGCCAGCTCGGCGCTGGTGTGCTTGCCGGGCGCGCCACAACTCGACCAGGTGGGCTTCCTGCGCGGGTTTGAGCTTGGGCTGTTTACCGCGCAGCCGGCCCTTGGCCTTGGCAACCTTCATGCCTTCCCTCGTCCGCATCCTGATGAGGTCGGACTCAAATTCTGCGATCATCCCGAGAACGTTGAACAGCAGCCGGCCGACCGGGTCGGTCGGGTCATGCAGCGACCCGCCGATGTTGAGCTTCACGCCAGCTTCGGTGAGTTCCTCGACGATGTTGCGGGCATCGGTCAGGGATCGGGCGAGCCGGTCGAGCTTGGTCACCACCAAGGTGTCGCCAGATCGGCACGCGGCGAGCGCTTCGCGCAGGCCGGGTCGTGCTCGGTTGGTGCCGGTGAGGCCGTGGTCGACGTAGATCCGGTTCGGCTTCACCCCGAGTGCGGTCAGCGCGTCGCGTTGGGCGGTGAGGTCCTGCTGATCGGTCGAGCAGCGGGCATACCCCACAAGCATTCTGGCCACCGAACGACTGTACCGGTTAGGCTACCATCGCCGGGCATTATCGCGGGCGGGTCTTTTGGGAATAGACGT
>JAABUN010006543.1_pt1 | contig 13315 bp, 13 predicted proteins | sample 5559311 | NCBI WGS metagenome assembly JAABUN01 (sample SAMN10711877, study PRJNA513370) | rock metagenome | isolation source: Antarctica rocks | place: Antarctica: Victoria Land, Siegfried Peak sud | reverse complement strand
ACTGCAGCCGAGCACCCACCTGGGCCAGGACGGGCTGTGGAAGCGCGGCGACCTCGCCGGCTTGAACCTGTCGTTGCGACCGACCGTGATGGTGGAGATGGGCAACATGAAGAATCCGGGCGACGCGGCACTGATGTCGTCGGCGGACGGGCAGCAGCAGATCGCCAGCGCACTGGCCAGCGGGGTGATCAAGTACCTGATCGGAAGGTAGCCACCGCCACCGCCACCGCCACCATCGCCAGGCGGCATCGGCTCCGCCAGGCGGGCACGCGGGCGGACGGTGGGCCATGATGCACCCATGTCCTGGAAGAAGTTGGCGGCCATCACCGCAGTTCCGGCTGCTGCGAGCGCAGCGGTCGCCGCACACGACCTGACCCAGAAGAAGCACGCCTTATTGCGTAACTTTCCGCTGATCGGTCACCTGCGATACCTGCTGGAGGCGATCGGACCGGAACTGCGGCAATACATCGTCACCGGGCCGACATCTTCGGGTACCGGAAGGGCTGGGGCATGCTGTCGGAGACCGGCCGCGACGAACTGTTGAACCTCTTGCAGCACACCGGAACCGAACGGAGCAGCGCACCGGAGTCCCATCTGGCCAAGGACTGATCCACCCGTCGGCGTGCTGGCGGCACCAGTCCGGCGGCGCACCGACAGCGCGCGTCGGTAGCGCACACGCCAGCCCGGTGTCAGCGAACCACCACCGAATCCAACCGGTCAGCCTTGAAGAGCGCCGGCTGGAAGCCGTGGACACCGTCGGCGATCAACCATGTCCCGCCCGTGCTGAACAGCGGCAGCACTGCGTTCTGGCTCAGTAGTTCGGTCAGCACGGCGCTCGACGCGGCCTGGCGGGCATCGTTCTCTTGCAGGCTCAGGGCTTGGGTGATCTGGTTGCCCACAGCGGCTCTGGTGTTCTTCGGCAATACCCAGCCGAAGGTGGCGGTGGGCGCGTACACGCTCAGGTAGTCGCCGCGGTCGCCCATGTAGGCCTGCACCTGCCCTACCGACAGGTCGAGCTTGCCGGCCTGGATGTCGTCGTAGTAGCTGGAGACCGAGTTGTAGGACTTCGTCTTGACGGTCACCCCGACCTTCACCAGCTGTGCGCTGATCAGCTTGGCCAGCGCCGGTTCGGTTCCGCTGGAGCCGAAACCACGCACGCCGATCGTCAGTACGACACCCTTACCCTTCAACACTGCTGTGGCCGCGACCGGATCCGTCGCCGGAAGGGTGGGTCGCGGACCGCCGAAGAGAGCCGGCAGCACCGACGTCGCCGGCTCCAAGTGGGCGGCTCCGGCGAGAGCGTTGCGATCGATGCCGGCGACGACGGCCGCGCGTACCTTGTCGTCGGCGAGTGGCCCGCGTCCCCCGTACAGGTTCAGGGACGCCAGCAGGTCGGCTGGCGCGGACTGGGCGGTCCCGGCGGCAGCGCCGGCGGGCGGCGGACTCACCCCGTAGGTCAGCTGCACTTCGCCGTTACGGATTGCAGTGGCCCGTGCGACGGGATCGCCGATCTGCAGGAACTGCAGGTTCTTGGTCTTGGCGCTGGCAGAGCCCGTCGCGCGCAGGATGACCGACCTGGAGGACCCGGACACCCACTGGTACGGGCCGCTGCCGACCGGCTTCTTGGCGGCCATGCTGGCCGGGGAGTGGATGCCGAAGGATGACTGGGACAGGATGTCGGGCAGCGCCGGGATCGGTTTCGCGAGGGTCAGGACGATCGAACCGGCGCCGGCCGTGCAGGACTTGAACAGGGCATTCGGCTGACCCGCGAATCCGCCGAAGAAGTAGGCCCAATTGTAGTAATCGCTCTGCGCAGATCCCCGCACCGAGTTCCAGAAGGCAAAGTTGTCGCACACTGCCTTCGCCGTCACCGGAACGCCGTCGTGGAACTTTCTGCCGGCGACGATCCGGAAGGTCCACACCTTGCTGCTGTCGGCCGACTGCCATCCGGCGGCCAGGTTGCCGGCGGGAGTCGTCCGAGTCCCGCGGTAGGTGGTCAGGGAATCGAACAGCTGAGTCCAGACGATCGAGGTGCCACCGGTGTCGGTGGCCGGATCGGTGGTGGTCGGCAGGTAGCTCAACCCGACCTTCAGCGTGTCGGACGGCGCGACGCCGGCGGTGTTGCCGCGCGTCGGCGTCGGCGGGCTGGTCGACGTATCGGGCGGCGAGTTGTCAGTCGTCGAGGTATCGCTGCTCGAGGTTTCGCTGGTGTCGGTGGTCGACGTATCAGTGGTCGACCTATCAGTGGTCGACGTGTCGGTGGTCGACGTATCGGTGGTCGTGGTGTCGGTGGTAGATGTATCGGTGGTGGTGGTTTCGGTGGTCGACGTATCCGTCGTCGAGCTGTCGGGGGTCGAGGTATCGATGCCGGAGGTACCGGTGGTGTCCGTGGTTGCGGGAGTCGGCGGGGTAGGCGCCAGCTGACTGGTGGCCCCGGCCACCGGAGCACCGGCGCTGGTCGGCGGATCGCTCACCCGCCAGATCACCAGGCCGGTCACCAGCGCAGACACCAACCCGAGCACCGCATAGGCCAACCCCCGGCTGGGTGGCCGGCCACCGGCCGCCGGTGCCGGGTACCCGCAGTATTGACAGTTCGGACCGATGCCGAACGGCTGGCCGCAGTGCGGGCACATGGTGATCCTTTCCGATCATGACCGTGGTCGGCTCGATGAGACCACAATCGTCACCGCCGCGGGCCGTGCCCGACTATTTTCCGGCCGCGGACAGACCGGCCGATGCCGGACGGCGACGCCGCAGCCCGCTTACACCAATTCCAGCGGCAGCGCGTTCGGCGCCAACCGACCGGAGGCGATGTCGGCGGCGTAGTGACAGGCCACTCGGTGTCCGGGCTTGAGTTCGGTGAGCACCGGACGATCGGTGTCGCACAACGTCGGCTGGCGCCACGGGCAGCGGGTGTGGAACCGGCAGCCGGGCGGCGGGTTCGCCGGCGACGGCAGGTCACCGGTCAGGATGATCCGCTCCCGGGTGTCCTCCAGTACCGGGTCGGGAACCGGGACCGCCGACATCAGGGCGCGGGTGTAGGGGTGCAGCGGCTCGACATAGACATCGGCGGACGGCGCTTCCTCCACCAGAGCTCCCAGATACATCACCCCGACCCGGTCCGAGATGTGCCGGACGACCGCAAGATCGTGCGCAATGACGAGGTAGGTGAGGCCGCGCTCGGCCTGTAGGTCCTCCAGCAGGTTCACCACCTGCGCCTGCACCGAGACGTCAAGCGCGGACACCGGCTCGTCGGCGACGATCAGATCCGGTCCCACGGTGAGGGCCCTGGCGATGCCGATGCGCTGCCGCTGGCCGCCGGAGAACTCGTGCGGGTACTTGCGCAGCGAACTGGCCGGCATCCCGACCGAGGAGAGCAGTTCCCGCAGCTCCTTGTTCGTCGACTGCTGACCCTTGTGCAGACCGTGCGCCTTCATTCCCTCGATCAGGATGGACTCGACGCTCTGCCTCGGGTCGAGCGAGCCCAGCGGGTCCTGGAAAATCATCTGCATCCGGTGCCTGGTCCTGCGCATCTCCTCTTTGCCCAGCGCGGCGATGTCGGTCCCGTCGAAGATCACCTGACCGCTGGTCGGCTCGATCAGCCGGAGGATCCCACGCCCGAGAGTCGTCTTGCCGCAACCGGATTCGCCGACAAGGCCATAGGTTTCGCCCTTGCGGACAGCCAGTGACACGCCGTCGACGGCATAGACGTGACCGACCGTCCGGTCGATCAGCACTCCGCGTTTGATCGGGAAGTGCACCTTGAGGTCGTTCACCTCGAGCAGGACGTCGGCATCTGCGGTGACGGCCGACATCTCGGCGGCTGAGGCCCGGCCCTGCGAAACGTCTTGCTCGGTGGCGGCTCCGGTCTCCGCCAACCCGCCGACGTCGAGCGACTCGATGCGCTCGACGAACCTCGGTTCGGGGTCGCCGGTGGACGCACCGTTGTCGAACGGCGCGGAGCCCGACCGGTGCTGCGTCACAACGATTTCCCTGCGATGGACACGGCCGGGGCCCGGGTTGCCGGGACAACCGGATTGAAGCAACGGAGCAGGTGCTCGCGGCCCACCGGCGCCGCAGTCAATAGGGGCAACTCTTGCCGGCACCGGTCGACTTCGTTGTCACAGCGCGGAGCGAACGCACAGCCACCGGTCCACGGGATGTTGTCGGTGACCGAGCCGCGCACCGGATTCAGCCGCTCGCCGGCCGGCGCATCCAGCCGCGGAATCGAACCGAGCAGTCCGTTGGTGTAGGGATGCTGTGGCCTCGCGAACAGCTCATGCCGCTTCGCCCGTTCCACGATCCGGCCGCCGTACAGGACATTCACTTCGTCGCACAGGCCGGCGACGACACCCAGATCATGGGTGATCATGATCATCGCGGTGCCGTGCTCGCGCACCAGAGTGCCCAGCAGCGACAGGATCTGTGCCTGAATGGTGACGTCCAGCGCAGTCGTCGGCTCGTCGGCGATCAGCAGTCGCGGCCGGCACGCCAACGCCATCGCGATCAGCGCGCGCTGCCGCATTCCCCCGGAGAGTTGATGCGGGTACTCCCGCAGACGCCGTGTCGGGTCCGGGATCCCCACCTGGTCGAGCAGATCGCGCGACTCCACCCTGGCCGCCGCCCGCTTCATCCCGCGGTGCCGTTCCAGTACCTCCGTGACCTGCAGACCGATCGGGATCACTGGATTCAGACTGGACAGCGGGTCCTGGAAGATCATCGCGAGGTCGCGGCCGCGCCGATCGCGCATGTCCCGCATGTCCAGCGACAACAGGTCTGTGCCGTCGAACGACACTGTCCCGCCGACCCGGTTACCGCGGGTCGGCAGCAGCCGCATGATCGCCAGACTCGTCACCGACTTGCCGCACCCGGATTCGCCGACCAGGCCGACCGTCTGCCCCGGGTCGACGTCGAAACTGACCCCGTCCACCGCGGTGAATGCGTCCAGCCCGCGGCGACGGAACTCCACCTTCAACTCCTCGACAGACAGCAGAGCCATGTCGTCACCTCCGGTTCTTCGGATCCAGGGCCTCGCGCAAGGATTCACCGAGCAAGGTGAAGCCGAGCGCCACCACCACGATGCAGCCGGCCGGCAAGAACGCCAGCGAGGGATACGAGTCGATTTTCAACTGCGCCTCGCCGAGCATCTGTCCCCATTCGGGGACCGACACGTCCTGCGAACCCAGGCCGAGGAACGACAGCGCGGCCGCATCGATGATGGCGATGGCCACCACCAGCGTGGCCTGGACGATCACCGGGCTGAGCGAGTTCGGCAGCATGTGCCGGAACACGATGGGACCCTGGCGGACACCGAGCGCCCTGGCGGCCAGCACGTGGTCGGATTCCCGTTGCGAGAGCATCTGCCCGCGGAGCAACCGGGCGAACACCGGTACCTGGACGGTGGCCACCGCGATGATGACGCTGGTCTGACTCGGGTTCACGAACAGCGCCGCGATCGAGATCGCCAGCAGCAGACTGGGAATGGACAGCATGACGTCCACCACCCGCATCACCAGGGTGTCGACCCAGCCGCCCAGCGCCCCGGCCAGTGTGCCCAGAATCATTCCGCCGGTGAAACCGATCAGCGTGGCCAGCACCCCGACCAGCAACGTCTGCCGGCTGCCGATGATCAGCCGGGAGAATTCGTCACGGCCGACGGTGTCGCCGCCGAGCGGGAAACCGGGTTGCGGTGGTGCCAACTGATTCCGGGACAGCCGCGTCTGGCTCCGCAGCAGCAGCTCACCCGGATCGTGCGGCGCGACCAGGTTGGCGAAGATCGCCAACAGCACGAACAGCGTGATGATGACCGCGCCGATCCAGAACACCGGGCTGACCCGGAGCCGGCGCCAGGCATCGGCCAGGATCGAGCCGCCGGCGCCGCCCGGATCGACGACCGCGGTGGACGCCGACGAGGCCAGCGTGTCGATCTGTTCCTTCTTCCTGGTCATCCCCACCATGACGGGCTCACCTGGTCCTGATTCGTGGGTCGATCAAGGCGTACGAGAGGTCCACCAGCAGGTTGACGATCACATAGGTCGCGGCCGATGCCAGCACCAGTACCTGCAGCACCGCATAGTCGCGTTGCTGGAACGCGATCGCCGTCGCCTGTCCCAGACCCGGATAGGCGAACACGGTCTCGGTGAGCACCGCGCCGGCCAGCAGCGCGCCCACCTGGAGCCCGGTGACCGTCACCACCGGCAGCATGGCGTTGCGCAGGATGTGCCGGCGCCGGACCACCTGTGTGGTCAGGCCTTTGGCCTCCGCGGTCCGCACGTAGTCCTCGTTCTGCACGTCGATGACGGCAGATCTGGTGATGCGGAAGATGACGGCGAACGGAATGGTGCCCAGCGCAATCGACGGCAGCACAAGGTGTTTGACCGAATCCCGGGCGGCGTCCCACTCCCGGGTCAGCAGTCCGTCGAGCACGAAGAACCCGGTGACCCTGGTCGCGTCGAGGCCGGTGGACTGCCTGCCGCTGTCCGGCAACCAGCCGAGCTTCACCGCGAAGAAGTACTTCAGCAGATAGGCCAGGAAGAACACCGGAACGGCGATGCCGACCAGCGAGGCGATGACGCCGGCATTGTCGAACCAGCCACCCTTGCGCCGGGCGGCGAGATATCCCAGCGGGATTCCGAAGACCAGGGCGAACAGCAACGCGCCCACCGTCAACTCGATGGTGGCCGGCAGTCTGGAGAAGAACACCTTCAGCGCCTCGGTGCCGGAATCCACCGCCGACGACACTCCGAAATTGCCGCCGAGCACCCGGCCCATGTACTTGACGTATTGGGTCCAGATCGGCTGGTCCATCCCCATCGCGCTGCGCAGTGCCGCCCGCTCCGCCGGAGTGCAGCGGTCACCGCAGATCGCGCTGTCCGGCCCACCCGGCAGCGATCGCAGCCAGAAGAACAGCAACAGCGACAACACGAACATGACGATGACGAGCTGCAACAGCCGTCGCACGGTGAATCGGAGCACGCTCCGGTCTCCCCTCCTACGCCAACGGCGAGCACCGGCACTTTGCCGGTGCTCGCCGCAGGTCGGGCGTTACTTCTCGCTCTTGGTCGCGTGCGCGTAGTCCTCGTCCGTCAACGGCGAGGGAACGACGCCACCGATGTTCTTCGCCAGCACCAGGGCCGGCGGGGAGTGCGAGATCGGGATCGCGGGCAGGTACTCACCCATCAGCTTCTTGTTCAGTTCGACATAGTCGGCTTTCCGCTTGGCGGGGTCCGGCTCGCTGTCGGCAGCCTCCATCTCCTTGGTGAGCTTGGTACCCCAGGGCGCGGCCTTGGTGTAGAACCGGCCGGTCACGTCGCTGAAGAAGCTGCCGATGAAGTTGTCCGGCGTGTTGTAGTCGCCGGTCCAGCCGAGCAGGAACAGATCGGGCTGCAGTGCGTCGACACCGTCCAGGTAGCCGCCGTTCCACGGCTTGGAGGTGACCTGCAGCTTGATGCCGACCGCCTGCAGATCCGCGGAGAAGGCGGTGAAAACGTCCTTCGGGTTCGGCATGTAGGGCCGGGACACTTCAGTGGGCCACCAGAACTTCAGGGTCAGATCGGTGGCTCCGGCGTCGGCCAGCAGCGATTTGGCCTTCTCCGGGTCGTACTTGTACTGGGGGACCTGATCGGTCCAGCCGTCGACGGTGTCCGGGTAGAAGTTCAGCGCCACCTTGGCGCCTTCCGGAAGCTGCGAGGAGACGAAGTCCTCGCGGTTCATGGCGTAGGCGATGGCCTGCCGGACCCGCAGATCTTGCAGCTTCGGGTTGTTCTTCTGGTTGATGCCCAGGTACATGACGTTGAACGCCGGGCGGATCAGCAGGTTGAACTTCGCCTTCAGGCTGTCCCAGTCGGCCGGGTTGGGTAGGTCGTAGCCGTCGATGCTGCCGGACTGCAGGGCCTGCTTGCGGGCGGTCTCGTCCGGGATCACCTTGAAGATCAGCTTGCCGATGCTGGCCTTCTGACCCCAATAGTCGTCGTTGCGGACGAGTTCGATGACGCCGTTGGCCTTGTCGTACCTGCCGAACTTCATCGGGCCGGTGCCGGTCGGGTGCGCTGTCGCGTACTCGGGGTAGGTGAACGCCTCGCCTGACGCCTTGACGTCATTGGCCTTGTACTTCTGCAGCGCGGTCGGCGACTGGATGGAGAACGACGGCAGGCCGAGCAGCGACGGGAACTTCGAGGTGGCGCGGGCGATCTTGACCACGGCGTTGCCGCCGTCGGCCGCGCACGAGACGTACAGGGACGGGACCTCTTTGCCGGCCTCGTCCTTCTGGCCCTTGAACCCACCCATGGTGTCCGACCAGTACTGCGCCTGGGTGGCGCCGGCGCCGCTCTGGCTGTACATCCGGTCGAGGTTGAAGCAGACGGCCTTCGCGTCCAGTGGGGTGCCGTCCTGGAACTTGACGTTCTGACGGATCTTGAAGGTCCAGGTCTTGCCGTCCTTGGACTGGGTCCAGGACTCCGCCAGTTTGGGTTCCAGGTCTGCGGTGCCCGACTTGAAACCGACCAGGCCTTCCATCATCTGCCGCGCGGGACGGAACGACTCACCGTCGGTGGCATACAACGGGTCGAACATCGACGGTGCGCCGGCGGCACCGAAGGTGAAGGTGGCGTTCGAGCTCCCGCCGGCGGCGTCGCTCCCGGAAGCGCTGGACGACGAGCCGTTCCCGGAGCCGCCGGATGCGGACTCGGAGGCACCCGAACTACCCGAGGTGTCGGCGGCCGACGTTGCGGTATCCGATGCGCCGCCCGCTCCGGACGTCGCCGAGGCACCGGTGGTGCCCGCGTTCGCAGTGCTGGAGTTGTTGTTCCTGTTCGAAGAAGCGCAGGCGGCGAGGGACAGCACCATGGTTGCGGCGATCCCGGCCACCATCAACCGCTGACGGGGCACTCTCAATTCGACCTCCCTGTTGATGCCGGTGACGTCACGCACATCGAACCGGCGGAAACTCCGAACGGTAGAGGTCGGTGCTGCCGGTCGACCAGCCCCGTCACCCGATCGTTACGATGCTGCTGAAGCCCGTCGCGCTCGCGCCACCCGGATGCCGGAACCAAGGAGCCACCTGCCCATGTCCGTTGCCGACACCGCCGCCCCCGTCACTAAACCGCCCGACGACACGCGAGGTTGGCCGGGCATGGACGCCTCGCTCGAGGTGGCCGATCCGCAAGTGGCGTCGCTGGTGGCCCAGGAATTGCACCGCCAGCAGTCGACGCTGGAGATGATCGCCTCGGAAAACTTCGCGCCGGTGGCCGCCATGCAGGCCCAGGGCAGCGTGCTGACCAACAAGTACGCCGAGGGCTACCCGGGTCGTCGCTACTACGGCGGCTGCGAGTTCGTCGACCAGATCGAGACGCTGGCCATCGAGCGGATCAAGGCGCTGTTCGGCGCCGGGTTCGCGAACGTCCAGCCGCATTCCGGCGCGCAGGCGAACGCCGCGGCAATGCAGGCGCTGATCAAACCGGGCGACACCATCCTGGGCCTGTCGCTGGCGCACGGTGGACACCTCACGCACGGCATGAAGATCAATTTCTCCGGTCTGCTGTACGACGTCGCTGCCTACGAGGTGTCCAAGGAGGACTACCGGGTGGACATGGACGTGGTGGCCAAGCTGGCGCGCGACCACGCGCCGAAACTGATCATCGCCGGCTGGTCGGCCTACTCCCGGCAGCTGGACTTCGCCCGGTTCCGGGACATCGCGGACGAGGTGGGGGCCTATCTGCTGGTCGACATGGCCCACTTCGCCGGGCTGGTGGCCGCCGGGCTGCATCCCAACCCGGTGCCGCACGCGCACGTCACCACCACCACCACCCACAAGACGCTCGGCGGCCCGCGCGGCGGCGTCATCCTGACCGACGACGCCGCGCTGGCGAAGAGGATCAACTCGGCGGTGTTCCCCGGTCAGCAGGGTGGCCCACTGGAGCATGTGATCGCCGCCAAGGCGGTGGCCTTCAAGATGGCCGCCGACCCTACGTTCACCGAGCGGGCCCGCCGAACCATCGACGGCGCCCGGGCGCTGGCAGAGCGGTTGTCCGACGCAGACGTCGCCGCGGCGGGGGTGACGGTGCTGACCGGCGGTACCGACGTGCACCTGGTGCTGGTCGATCTGCGGGACGCGGAGCTGGACGGGAAGCAGGCCGAGGACCGGCTGCACTCGATCGGCATCACGGTGAACCGCAATGCAGTGCCGTTCGATCCCCGGCCACCGATGGTGACGTCCGGTCTGCGGATCGGGACGCCGGCGCTGGCCACCCGCGGGCTCGAGCTCGCCGCGTTCACCGAGGTCTCGGACGTAATCGCCGCCGCCCTCACCGCACCGGCCGGTGCGCTGGAGGCCCCGTTGGCCCAGAAGCTGCGGGCCAGGGTGACCGCCGTCGCCGAGCGCTACCCTCTCTACCCCAACCTGTAGTCCCCGGCTTCGGCGCTGATCCCCTTCGCCACCTAGCTCAGGCGTCCCGCCCGGCGAAGACCTAGTTCGGCTGCAGGATCCGTTTAGCCCGTGCTGTCACAGCCGTAGCACCTGTCACAGCTGTCGCAGCTGTCACAGGTCACCTGAAGTCGATCCTCGCCGGGTCCCTGTGGGGTGCCGGGTCACTGAACCCGCGGCGGGGTTGCTCTCGGGCACCGGGAGACGCTGGCGCCTCGGGTGGGGGGGGCCGGGCCGCAGGGGGGATAACCCGCCGGCAGTCAGCGCGCGGTGACCTGCCGCTTGGAAGAGATGACGCCGGTGTTGAAGCCGGCCAAGTGCAGGCCGCCGTGGAAGCGGGCATGTTCGATCTTGGTGCACCTGTCCATCACCACCTCCAGACCTGCCTCCTGGCCTCGGCGGGCGACCTCCTCGTGCCAAGAACCCAGTTGCAGCCATAGGGTCTTGGCACCGACGGCGATCGTCTCGTCCAGCACGCCGGGGAGGTCGTCGTGCTTGCGGAACACGTCCACCAGATCCGGCTGCTCCGGCAGTTCCGCCAGCGACTTGTACACTCGCTGCCCGAGAATCTCGTGCAGGGTCGGGTTCACGAAGTAGAGCCGGTACGGGCTGGCTGACTGCAGGTACGCCGCTACGAAGTACGACGCCCGCGACGGCTTGTCCGACGCGCCGATGATGGCGACCGACGTCGTATCCCGCAGAATCCGCAGGCGCTCCGCCGCCGAGGGACCCTGCCAGGTCCTGGCACTTTCTGCTGCACCATCCTGGACGCTCATCCGATTCCACCTCCACTGCTCGTGGCTACATCGAGAGCCTGGTCCAGGTCCCACAGGATGTCGCCGGTGTCCTCGAGTCCCACCGAGATGCGGATCAGGTCCGCAGCCACGCCCGCGCTCTGCAGTTGCTCAGGGGTCAGCTGACGATGGGTGGTCGACGCGGGGTGCAGGACCAGGGTGCGGGCGTCGCCGACGTTGGCCAGGTGTGAGCAGAGTTGAAGCGCCTCGATGAATCGTTGTCCAGCCGCCCGGCCGCCGCGCAGCCCGAATGCGAACACCGAGCCGGGGCCGAGTGGGAGATACCGCTTCGCCCGGTCGTGGTGGACATGGCCTGGCAGCCCCGCGTAGTTGACGTAGTCGATGCGCGGATCGGCCGCCAGCCACTCGGCGACAGCGCTCGCGTTCGCCAGGTGGGCGTCCATCCGCTGGGCGAGCGTCTCCACTCCCTGTAGCAGCAGGAATGCCGACTGAGGCGACAGCGCCGGGCCGATGTCGCGGAGCTGCTCGCTACGCAGCTTGGTGAGGAAGCCGTACTCGCCGAAGTTGTCCCACCAGCGAATGTTGCCGTAGGACGGCACCGGCTCGGTGAGCGTCGGGAAATTGCCGTTGCCCCAGTCGAAGGTGCCGGATTCCACCACCACGCCGCCCAGGGTGGTGCCGTGCCCGCCGAGGAACTTGGTGGCCGAATGGATCACGATGTCCGCGCCGTGCTCGATCGGCCGGACCAGGTACGGAGTGCCCAAGGTCGCGTCCAGGATCAGCGGAATGCCTGCCGCGTGGGCGATCTCGGCCAGCCCGGCGATGTCGGCGATCTCGCCGGATGGGTTGGCGATCACCTCCGCGTAGACCGCCTTCGTGTTCTCGCCGATAGCGGCGGCGTAGTCGGCCGGATCGGTGCCGGGGACGAATGCGGTGTCGATTCCGAATCGCCGGAGGGTGACGTCGAGTTGGGTGAGGGTACCGCCGTACAGCTGGGAGGCCGCGACGATGTGATCGCCGGCTCCGGCCAGAGCGGCGAAGGTGATGAACTCGGCGCTCATCCCGGAGGCGGCGGCGACGGCGCCGATGCCGCCCTCCAGCGAAGCGATCCGCTCCTCGAACGCGGCCACCGTCGGGTTACCGATGCGCGAGTAGATGTTGCCGTACTTCTGCAGCGCGAACAGGTTTGCCGCGTCCTCTGTGTCGTTGAAGACGAAAGAAGTGGACTGGTAGATGGGCACCGCCCGAGCCCCGGTTGTCGCATCCGGGGTGCCACCGGCGTGCAGCGCCCGGGTGCGGAAACCGAAGGTTCGATCGCTCACCGGGCCAGTCTATGGAGCGCGCCGCCGGCCGGCCGGACGGCCGCCGCGGGATGAGCGACATCCCAGCATCCGGGATGCTGTTCCAGCCGCGGGGCCAAAGGAACGGGCACAGCGATGTGGTGGGCGGCGCGGTGATTGCCGCCACCGACGAGCTGCTGCATGAGCAGATCGACTGGTGGTCGAACGTCTGGGGCTCACCGGGAGCCCGTTCGAAGTTACCTGACGCTCCGAGGAGTGCGCACCGTGCACACCCGCATCCGCGCCCACCAGGAGAACGCGCAGGCCATCGTGGAAGCGGTCGGCGGGCATCCGGCCGTCGAGACAGTTCATTACCCCGGCTTGACGGATCATCCCGGGCATCGGATCGCGGCCAGCCAGCAGAGCGGCTCGGCGCCATGCTGAGCATCGATCTGGCCGGCGGCGAGGTTGCGGTCCGCGCCTTCCTCGATGGGCTGCGCTGCTTCAGCCTCGCCGAGTCGCTGGGCGGCGTCGAAAGTTTGGTCGCTCACCCGGCGACCATGACACGCGTCCATGACGCCCGAGGCACGTGCGGTGGCCGGCATCGGTGATGGTTTGCTTCGCGTGTCCGCCGGTATCGAGGCAGCGGAGGATCTGGTGGCCGATGTGCTCGACGGACTGGACCGGGCATGGCGGGCCACCACCGGAGACGGCGCGGCGGCCAGCACCGGTGGACCGTCGGCGGCCGGGCGTCCCCTCGTAGGATCCCACTGATCAACGACCAGCTGATCGTCACTCGCCCCGATCGACGGGTCCTCTGGTCGACGGGCCCTACTGATCGTCGGTCGCTACTGATCGTC
>JAABUN010006542.1_pt1 | contig 13315 bp, 12 predicted proteins | sample 5559311 | NCBI WGS metagenome assembly JAABUN01 (sample SAMN10711877, study PRJNA513370) | rock metagenome | isolation source: Antarctica rocks | place: Antarctica: Victoria Land, Siegfried Peak sud | reverse complement strand
GGCATGGGGCAGGCTCCGGCTAAGCGTGCCAGGCTACCCGGATTGGCATATCATGCCAATGGTGGGGACCGCCGCAGCGCCGTCCGCGTCGCCACCAGGGCGCTCATCAGCGGCGGCAGCAGCGCCGGGCGGCGGTCCGGCGCGGCCTCCAGTGCCCTTGCCGCCGCCGCTGCCACCGCCGCGCCGATCCCCTCGCAGGCCAGCGCGACCGTTGCCGCGGCGTCGCGCACCGCTGGCAGGCCCGGCGTGCCGCGCAGCGTCGCCAGCAGCGAAGCCGCAAGCGTCATCACCGCGATGTCCCTTTCCTGCAGCTTGCCGGCGCCCAGCAGGTCGCGCAGCGCCTCCCGCCGCGCGGCGTCCAGCGGCGCCGGCGGGATGCGCGCCAGCACCGCGAGGCGGAGCGCCGTCTCCAGCACCGCCGCCGCCAGCGGGCGGATCAGCAGGCCGTCGCTGCCGGCCTCGCGGAGCGCGCGTTCAGTCCCGGCATCCCACCAGGGCGCCAGGACCAGCACCGGCAAGCGGTTCAGCGGCGGCTGCCAGCGCCGCAGCCGCTCCACCGCGTCGACCCGGCCGGCGCCGGGGCAGCCGAGGTCGAGCACCAGGGCGTCGAGCGGCGTCCGGCCGATCGTGGCCGCCGCCGCCGCCCAATGGGCCGCCAGCAGGCAGCGGTGCCCGGACGCCTCGAGCATGGTGCGGACCATCGCCGCGTGGCCGGCATGGCCATCGGCCAGCAGCACGGTCAGCTTCCGGGTCGCCGGGTCGCCGGCCGGCCGGCCGAAGCCCAGCAGCACCGCGGGCGCGATCAGCGGTTCTCCCGGCAACGGCATCGGCTCAGGCCCGGCCTTGGTGGGGGGTCATGCCGCCGCCCGGATCGCGTCGGACAGCGTGCCGAACAGCCTATCCACCTGCGGCCGCTCGACGATCAGCGGCGGCGACAGCGCCACGATGTCGCCGGTGACCCGCACCAGCACTCCGTCGTCGAAGCACTTCCTGAAGATGTCCATGGCGCGGGCGGCCGGCTGGCCGGGGCGCGGCGCCAGCTCGATGCCGGCGATCAGCCCGCAATTACGGATGTCGATGACGTTGGGCAGGCCGCGCAGGCTGTGCGCGGCATCTTCCCAGTACGGCTCGATGGCCCGCGCCCGGCCGGGCAGATCCTCCGACCGGTGCAGCGCCAGGGTGGCGATGGCGGCGGCGGCGGCCAGCGGATGCCCCGAATAGGTGTAGCCGTGGAACAGTTCGATGCCCGCCGGCGCGCCGTTCACCACGGCGTCGTAGACACCCTCGCGCACGGCGACGGCGCCCATCGGCACCGCGGCGTTGGTCAGGCCCTTGGCCATGGTGATGATGTCCGGCGCCACGCCCAAACGCTCGGCGCCGAAATTCGTTCCGAGGCGGCCAAAGCCGGTGATGACCTCGTCGTAGATCAGCAGGATGCCGTTCCTGTCGCAGATCGCCCGCAGCCGTTCGAGGTAGCCCTTCGGCGGCACCAGGACCCCGGTGGACCCGGCCACCGGTTCCACCATCACCGCGGCGATGGTCTCGGCGCCGTGCAGCGCGACCAGGTTCTCCAGCGCGTCGGCCAGGTGGGCGCCCTGTTCAGGCTGGCCGCGGGCGAAGACGTTCGCCGCCAGGCCGTGGGTGTGCGGCAGATGGTCGACATGCGGCAGCAGGGCGCCGAACTGCTTGCGGTTGCCGCCGATGCCGCCCACCGACATGCCGCCGAAGCCGACCCCGTGGTAGCCGCGTTCCCGCCCGATCAGCCGGACCCGCTGCGCCTTGCCGCGCGCCCGGTGGTAAGCCAGCGCGATCTTCAGCGCGGTGTCGGCGGCCTCGCTGCCGGAATTGGTGAAGAACACCCGGTTGAGGCCGTCGGGGGTGATCTCGGCGATCCGCGCCGCCGCCTCGAAGGCGATGGGATGGCCCAGTTGGAAGGTCGGCGCGAAGTCCATGACCGCCGCCTGCCGCTGGATCGCTTCCACGATCTCGGCGCGGCCGTGCCCGGCGTTGCAGCACCACAGGCCGGCCGTGCCATCCAGCACCTCGCGCCCCTCGGGGGTGAAGTAGGACATGCCCTGGGCGCGGGCCAGCATCCGCGGGTGGGACTTGAAGCCGCGATTGTCCGAATAGGGCATCCAGAAGGCGTCGAGGTCGTTCGGGCGCGACACGCGGTGCGCCATCTCTCCTTGGGGCGCCATCTCCCCTTCGTGCGGCAACTCGTCCATCCGGTGGTTCTCCGACAATACGGGAATGCAACACCCGCCCCCGCCGCAGCGCAAGACGCGGGAGCGCGAGCCGGTTGCCTACTGCAAGCCTGGCCTCAAACCGGCTCCACCAGGGGGTCCTCGGCCAGCGGCAGGGTCGCGACGAGGCGGGTGTGCGGCGCCGCGTGGTCCACCGCCAGCCAGCCGCCGCGCAGCAGGGCGCGCAGGATGCGCATCCCGAGGCCGGTGGTGGCAACCGGGTCGAAGCCGTGCGGCAGGCCCTGGCCTTCGTCGGCCACGGCCAACCGCACCACGCCCGCGGCATCCGCCTCGACCTCGACGGTGACGGTGCCGTGGCCGTGCTTCAGCGCGTTGATCACCAGTTCGGTCATCACCAGGCCGCAGGTGGTGGCGCGGTCGGCGCTCCAGACCAGGCCCGCCGCCGCCGCCGCCAGCCGGACCTGCCGGCCGGGCGTCTCGCCGCCGATGTCGCGCAGCAGCGCGCCGAGGTATTCGGCGGCGTCGATCTCGCCCAGCGTCTCGCCGGAATGCAGCCGGCGGTGCACCGCGGCCACCGTCGCCACCCGCTTCACCGCCTCCTGCAATTGCTCGCGCGCCGCTGCGTCGGTCACCGCGCGGGCCTGCAGGCCGAGCAGGCTCTGCACCAGGAACAGCGAGTTGCGGACCCGGTGGTGGACCTCCACCATCAGCAGGTCCTTGTCGCGCAGCAGGCCATCGCGCACCGCCCGGTCGGTTTCGCGGTCCACCGCCAGGCCGAGCAGCCCGGCCAGCCCCTCGAGGAACACCACGTCCTCCGGCGTGAAGTCGCCGGCCTCGCGGCTGTCGGCCTCGAGCACGCCGAACGGCTCGCGCTGGCCGCGCACCACGACGTTGATGGCGCGGCGGACGCCGTGCTCGGCGAACAGCGGCGGCGTGCGGAACCGGGTCTCGGCGGCCAAGTGGTTGGAGATGACCGGCGCGCCGGTCTTCAGCGCGTAACCGGCCGGGCTGCCGAGGTCGGCGTCGATCCGCGCCGCCCCGACCACGCCGGGGTGCCAGCCGATGCCGGCGCGGACCAGCAGGGTGTCCTCGCCCCGCTGGTATTGCAGGACCTTGGCGAGCGGCGTCTCCAGCCCCTCGGCCGCCAGCCGCGCTGCGGTGCCGAGCAGCGCGTCGAAGCCGTGCCCGGCCAGGGCGAAGCGGCCCAGCTCGCCGATCAGCGCCTGCTGCCGCAGCCGGAGGCGCAGCGCGTCGACCCCGGTTGCGGGGCCGCTTGGGGCGGGGTTGTCCATGCCGTCTGGGTATCATCGGAAAACCGTTGCCGCCAGGGTGGGCAGCGGGCCGTGTTGCCAGCCGCCGGGCGGGGCGCGTCGTGGCCGATCCCGTTGGCCGGCCGCCGTCGGCATGGCAGGATGCCGGCCACAAGGCGGCGGAGGGCGGGATGGCGGATGGCAGGCTGGTGATCGGCAACCGGCGCTATTCCTCCTGGAGCCTGCGCGGCTGGCTGGCGGTGCGGCTGGCCGGCCTCGACGTGACCGAGGAGGTGCTGCCGATGGCCCCGGCAGGCACGCCGGCCATCCAGGCGGCCTCGCCCAACCGGCTGGTGCCCTACCTGGAGCACCGGGGCATCCGGGTCTGGGAAAGCCTGGCGATCGCGGAGTATTGCGCGGAGCAGCAGCCGGGCCAGGGCCAGGGGGATCGGCTATGGCCGGCGGACCCGGCCCGGCGCGCCCATGCCCGCAGCGTCGCCGCCGAGATGCACGCCGGCTTCCGCGGGCTGCGCCTTGCCATGCCGATGAACCTCGGCCGTGAATTCCCCGGCGGCGGCCGTTCGCCGGAGGCGCTGGAGGACATCGCCCTGATGCAGGCGCTGTGGCGCGGCTGCCGGGCGGCCCATGGCGGAGCCTTCCTGTTCGGCGCGGAATTCGGCCTGGCCGATGCGATGTTCGCGCCGGTGTGCGCCCGCTTCCTGACCTGGCGGCCGGAGCTTGCGGCGGATGCCTGGGAATACGTCCAGGCCGTCCGCGCGCACCCGCTGCTGGCCGAATGGCACGCCGCGGCGCTGGCCGAGCCGGCGGCCTGGCTGCTCGACAAGTACGAGAACCCGCCGGGTTGGCCGGCATGAGCACCGCCGTCGCGCTCGACCATGTCGGCGTCGCGGCGGCGGAACTTGCGCCGCTTGCCGCCGCCTATGAACGGCTGGGCTTCATGCTGAGCCCGGTGGCGCAGCAGAGCGGCCGGCGCATCCCGGACGGACCGGTGGAATTGTTCGGCAGTGGCAACCGCTGCGCCTTCCTGCGGCATGGCTACATCGAGCTGATCGCCATTCTCGACCCCACGCGATTCGCCAACGGGCTGGACGGCTTCCTGGCGCGCCATGCCGGCCAGCACATCATGGCGCTGGCGATCCTGGACGAGCAGGCGAACCTGGAGCGGCTGCGCCGGGCCGGCGTGGCGGTTGCCGGCATCGCGCCGTTGGAACGCCCGGTGGAACCCGGCGGGCCGATCGCCCGGTTCGCCCGCCTGCCATTCCCCGACGCGCCCGAGGGCCGGCTGCAGCTGATCCGTCACCTGACGCCCGAACTGGTCTGGCAGCCGCGCTGGATGGACCACGCCAACCGCGCCGTGGCGCTGGAGACGCTGGTGCTGGCGGTGGCCGACCCGGCCACCACCGCAGCGCGGCTGTCCCGCCTGGCCGGGCTGCCGCTGGAGCCGGATCCGGCGGGCGGCTTCGCGCTGGTGCTGCCCGGCGCCGCCGGCGCGGCCGGGCCGATGGCGCCGGCGATGCCGACCCGCCTCCGCATCCTGGACGCCGCGGCGCTGCCCCGCGTGCTGCCGGGAGTTGCGCCGCCCTGCCTGCCGTTCATGGCCGGCATGGTGGTCCGCACCGATGACGGCAACGCCGCGGCGGCGCGAGTGCTGCTCGGCATCCCGACGGTGGCGGCGCCCGATGGGATGCTGGTGCCGCCCGAGTTCGCCGGCGGCGCGGCGCTGGTCTTCGCGCCGTGACCGGCGCGGGGCATGCCGTGGCCGGCGTGGGGCGTGGCTTGCCTTGAGCAACGCCGCGGCGATCGGCCGGTCGCTCCGCCAGTACTACCCGCCCGGCCGCGGCCCGGCGCTGGATGCCTTCCACCGGCGCTTCCTGGCGCCCGGCGACCTGGCCTTCGATGTCGGCGCCCATGTCGGCGACCGCACCGCCAGCTTCCTCCGGCTCGGCGCCAGGGTGGTGACGGTCGAGCCGCAGCCGCGCCTCGCCCGGCTGCTGCGGCTGCTGTTCCGCCGCGAATCCGGCGTGGCGCTGGTGGCCGCGCTGGTCGGCGCCGCGCCGGGCCAAGCGGTGCTGCGGCTGAACAGCGCCAACCCGACTGTCGCCACCGCCAGCGCCGAGTTCATCGCCGCCGCCGCCGGCGCGCCGGGCTGGGAGGGCCAGCGCTGGGATGCCGAGGTCACGCGCCCGGTCACCACGCTGGACGCGCTGGCCGCCGCGCATGGCCGGCCGGATTTCGTGAAGCTGGACGTGGAGGGGTTCGAGGCGGCGGCGCTGGCCGGGCTGTCCTTCGCGCCGCGGGCGCTGTCCTTCGAGTTCACCACCATCCAGCGGGCGGTCGCGCTGGCCTGCCTGGAGCGGCTGGCGGCGCTGGGGTTCCGGCATTTCAACGCCTGCCTCGGCGAGGGCATGGCCTTCGCGCAGGACGGCCCGGTGGCGGCGCCGGCGATGGCCGGCTGGATCGCGGCACTGCCGGAGGCCGCCAATTCCGGCGACGTGTATGCCAGCCTGGAGGCCTCGCGGATCGCGCCCTGACCGGCGCGACCGCCTGGGCGGCAGCCACCTCCAAAAAATCCGGAAGGCGGCAGCTGGGCCGCAACCCTGCCTCGCGGGAGTGGACGGCCCTCGACAGCACCTTGGCTCTCGCGGAGGCTGTGGGCTTCCGCCGACAAGGGACCCCGCCCATGGACGACCTGCTGCACGAAACCCGCGACGGCATCGGCTTCGTCACCTTGAACCGCCCGCAGGCGCGCAACGCGCTGACCTTCCCGATGTACGAGCGCCTCGCCGAAATCTGCACCGCCGCGGCCGACGACCCGGCGGTGCGCGCCCTGGTCATCACCGGCGCTGGCGACCGCGCCTTCGCCGCCGGCACCGACATCTCGCAGTTCCGCGACTTCCGCACCGCCGACGACGCGCTGGCCTACGAGCACCGGATCGACCGCATCCTGACCGCCATCGAGAACTGCCCCAAGCCGACCATCGCCGCCATCGCCGGCGCTGCCACCGGCGGCGGCGCGGCGATCGCCGCGGTTTGCGACATCCGGCTCGGCGCCGCCAACGCCCGCATCGGCTTCCCGATCGCCAGGACGCTGGGCAACTGCCTGTCGATGGCCAATTACGGCCGCCTCGCCGCGCTGATCGGCCCGGCGCGGGTGATCGACCTGATCTACACCGCCCGGCTGATCGAGGCCCCCGAGGCCCACGCCATCGGCCTGCTGTCCGAGGTGCTGCCCGACCACGCCGCGCTGCAATCCCGCGCCGAGGCACTGGCCCGCACCGTGGCCGCCCACGCGCCGCTGACCTTGCGCGCCACCAAGGAGGCGATGCGTCGGCTGCGCCTGGCCGCCCGCGAGGTGCCGGGCGACGACCTGGTGGCGCTGTGCTTCACCAGCGCCGACTTCCGCGAGGGGGTGGACAGCTTCCTCGCCCGCCGCCCGCCGGTGTGGACCGGCGCCTGACACGGGGCGCCTGACACGGGGCACCTGGCGGCAGCGGTCACAACCGCCGCATCAGCCGTTCCACCGCGCCGCCGCGGGCCGCCTCGTCGGCCTCCGGGCCGCATTCGCGTTCCAGCGCCGCGCGGATTTCGTGCAGCTCGTGTTCGGTCAGGTGCTCGATGCCGATAAAGCGGTTGCGGGCGCCTTCCATCGCGCGGATCAGTTCGTCGAGCTTGGCCTGGATCGCCGCGGCGTCGCGGTTCTGCGAGTTCTGGATCAGGAACACAATCAGGAAGGTGACGATCGTGGTGGAGGTGTTCACCACCAACTGCCAGGTGTCGGAGAAGCCAAACAGCGGCCCGGTCAGCGCCCAGGCCAGGATGAACCCCAGCGCTTCGGCGAAGGCCAGCGGCTGGCCGACGAAGGCGGCGATCCGGTTGGCGATGGCGGTGAAGATGAGGTCCATGCGGCTGGCCCTCGTCCGGTGGCGCCGGCGCGAGTCGACGTGTCGCGCCATCGGCCACATCCTGGCCGCCAAGCCGCTGCGAAGGAACCGATTCCGTGCCGAACCGCCGCCACCTCCTCGCTGGCCTGCTGGCGTTGCCCGCCGGGCGCGCCGTCCACGCCCAGCCCGCGGCGAATTGGCCCACCCGCCCCATCACCCTGCTGGTCGGCTTCGCCCCCGGCGGCGGCACCGACATCATCGCCTGCCTGCTCGCCCCCGCGCTGCAGCAGGCGCTCGGCCAGTCGATCGCGGTCGACAACCGGCCCGGCGCCAGCGGCACCATCGCCGCGCTGGCCGGCACCCGAGCCGCCCCCGACGGCTACACCCTGTTCATGACCACGGTCAGCGCCTCCGCCGTGGTGCCGGCGGTGATGGTGCCGCCGCCCTTCGACATCCACCGCGACCAGACGCCGGTGGTGCTGGCCGCCACCGTGCCGCTGGTGGCGGTGGTGCCGCTGGCCTCCCCGGCGCGCGACCTGCGCGGCTTCATCGAACACGCCCGGGCGCATCCGGGGGTGCTGAACTACTCCTCCTCCGGGGTGGCGACGCAGCAGCATCTGGCGGCCGAGTTGCTGGCGGCGCGGGCCGGCATCCGGATGACCCACGTGCCGTTCCGCGGCACCGGCCAGGCGGTGAACGAGATCCTCGCCGGCCGCATCGACCTGGCGATCGACACGTTTCCGACGTATCTGCCGCACATCGGCGCCGGCCGCGTGCGGGTGCTGGCGGTGACCACGCCCAGCCGCATCCCGTGGCTGCCGGAGGTGCCGACGGTGGCGGAATCCGGCTTCCCCGGCTTCGACCCGGCCGGCTTCGACGCCAATGTCTGGTACATGCTGATGGGCCCGCCCGGCCTGCCGGCGCCGATCGCCGAGCGCCTGGCCGCCGCCGTCAACACCGCGCTGGCCGACCCGGTGCTGGGGCCGCGGGTGCGGGATGCCGGCTTCATCCCCGGCGGCGGCACCGGCGCCGACGCCGCGGCGCTGCTGGCCCGCGACGCCGCCCGCTACGCGGCGCTGATCCGGGCCGCTAATATCCGGCTTGAATAGGCCACGGACCCGCCAGGCAACCGGCGATGGAATCGCCTTGCCGCCACCTGCGCGGTTGCCTATTTGTATACGGTAATCAACACGGCAGCGATCTTGATCGAGACCCTGAACGTCCTGAACGTCCTGGACGACCAGCGCGGCCTTGCCCAGGCCATCATGGACACGCTGCGCGAGCCGTTCCTGGTGCTCGACCGCGACCTGCGGGTGGTCGCCGCCAGCCGGTCCTTCTACATCCTGTTCCGGGTCGACCCGCGGGACACCATCGGCCGGCCGGTCCACGACCTCGGCGATGGCCAGTGTCACATCCCGGCGCTCCGCGTGCTGCTGGAGCAGGTCATCACCGACCGCGCGGTGATCGAGGGCTTCGAGGTTGCCCACGACTTCCCGAGGCTCGGCCCGCGGGTCATGCTGCTGAACGCCCGCAAGGTGTTCTACGCCGACGGCACCGGCACCACCCTGCTGCTGGCCTTCGAGGACGTGACCGGGCTTCGCGCCGCCGAGTCCGAGCGCCGGCACGTGGTCTTCGCCACCGCGGAACTGCTGCGGCACAAGGACCTGCTGATCGAGGAGATGCGGCACCGGGTCGCCAACAGTTTGCAGATAATCGCCAGCGTGCTGATGCTGAAGGCCCGCATGGTAACCTCGGACGAGACCCGCACCCATCTGCACGACGCCCACCGCCGCATCCTGTCGCTGGCCGCGCTGCAGTCGCAGCTCCGCGCCACCGCCCCCGGCGAGCAGGTCGAGGTCGAGCCGTATCTGCAGAACCTTTGCGGCAGCTTGGCTGCGTCGATGGTCGGCGACGACGGCAAGGTGTCGCTTCGCGTCGATGCCGACCCCGGCGCCATGACCGCGGCCGAGGCGGTGAGCCTTGGGCTGATCGTCACCGAGCTGGTCATCAACGCCCTGAAGCACGCCTTCCCCGTCGCCCGGCCGGATGCGGAGGTGCTGGTCGGCTACACGGCGGCACCGCCCGGCTGGGTGCTGCGCGTCGTCGACAACGGCGTCGGCATGCCGGCCTCCGGCGTATCGCCGGCCAAGGGCGGGCTTGGCACCAGCCTGGTCCACGCCCTGGCGCACTCGCTGGAGGCGCGGGTAGAGTTGGCCAGCAGCCCCGCCGGCCTCGAAGTGTCGGTCATGCACGCCACCAGCCGCCTGGCCCTGCCCGCGGCGGCGTAGCGTCCGGGCCATCGCGGGGTGGGCCCTTCCGAGCGGCGGGGGTGCGGCGGGTTCGCGGATCAATTTCCGGCGAACATGACTTTTAATTTTTGTTCGTGGCATCCCGTTACGCCATCGCCGCGCAACGCCACCGTCTCCATCGCGTTCAATTTACCGGTTGCCCAGCTCCGCTCGTGCCCAGGGATTCCATGCAACGACAGGTCATGCGGCTCGATGCGGTCGAGCACCCGGCTCTCCCCATCGGCGGCGAGATGGACGCCCTCATGCGGGATCATGACGGGGCCGCCTCGCCGCTCGGCCCGCCCGAGGCCTGGCCACCAAGCCTGCGGACCGTCATCCGACTGATGCTGGCCACCCAGCAGCCGATGTTCGTCTTCTGGGGCGCCGGCCTCCTGCAATTCTGCAACGAGGCCTTCCGCCGCTTCCTCGGCCTGGAACGGCGCCTGGTGGAACGCGGCCGCGACGGCTGGGACGAAAGCTGGCTGGTCGTCGGGCCGCAGGTTGCGCAGGTGCTGGCCGGCGGCGGCGGCACCTGGCACCAGGACCAGCCGATCGCGGTCACCCGCCACGGCCAAGCGACGGCGGCCTGGTGGACCTACGGCGTCAGCCCGATCGAGGAGGAGGGGCAGCCGGGCGGCATCGGCGGCGTCCTGGTGCTCGGCAACGACGTGACCGGACAGCACTTGGCGGCCGAGAAGCTGCACGCCAGCGAGGGAAGGCTGCAACTGGCGCTGGAGGCCTCCGGCGCCATCGGCACCTGGGACTGGGACCTGCGGGCGGACCGCGTGGTCGCCGCCGCCCACGCCGCCCGGCTGCATGGCCTTGACCCGGCCGTGGCGGCGGCCGGCGTTCCGTCGGACGGCCCGCTGCGCGCCGTCCATCCCGAGGACCGCCACCGGGTCGAGACCGCGCTGGCCCAGGCGGTCGCCGGCGCCGGCGCCTTCGAGGCCGAATACCGCACCCTGGCCGCCGATGGCGGGGTCAGCTGGCTGCACGCCCATGGCCGCTGCCTGCACGATGCCGCCGGCCGGGCGGTGCGCTTTCCCGGCACCATCCTCGACATCACCGAACGCCGCCGCACCGAGGACGCACTGCGCGAGCTGACCGCCACGCTCGAGGCCAAGGTCGCCGAGCGGACCCGCGAGCACGACCGCATCTGGCGGTTCTCGCCCGACCTGCTGGGCATTGCCGGGGCGGATGGCCGGCTGCTCGCGGTCAACCCCGCCTGGACCGAGGGCCTCGGCTGGACCGAGGCCGACCTCCGCGGCCGACCCTTCGCCACGCTCGGCCACCCGGCCGAGCCCGGCCAGGCCGGCAGCCCCGCCATGCCGGGCCAGGCTGAGGGCGCGCCTGGGGGGGGCCAGGCTGGGGGAGGTCAGGCTGGGGGAGGTCAGGCTGGGGGCCAGGCCGGTTCGGGAAGCTCCGAAACCCGCCGGATGCGCCACAAGGACGGAAGCTGGCGCTGGATTTCCTGGCAGGCGCGGCGTGACGACGGGTTGGTCTACCTGGTCGGCCGCGACGTGACCGCCGCCCGAGCCGCCGCCGCCGCCCTCGCCGAAGCCGAGGAGGCACTGCGCCAGGCGCAGAAGATGGAGGCGGTCGGCCAGCTCACCGGCGGCATCGCGCACGACTTCAACAACCTGCTCACCGGAATCGTCGGCGGCCTGCACATGATGCAGCGCCGCATCGCCGAGGGCCGCGTCGCCGACCTGCCGCGCTATGCCGGCATCGCCCTGGAATCGGCCAACCGGGCGGCGGCGCTGACCCAGCGGCTGCTGGCCTTCGCCCGCCGCCAGCCGCTGGACCCCCGGCCGGTGGACGCCAACCGGCTGGTCGCCTCGATGCAGGAGATGATCGACCGCACGCTCGGCCCGCAGGTGGCGTTGGCCTTCACGCCGTCCTCCGGCCTGTGGCCGATCCTGTGCGACCCGCACCAGTTGGAGAACGCCATCCTGAACATGGCGATCAACGCGCGCGACGCCATGCCGGATGGCGGCCGGCTGACCGTCACCGCGGTCAACGCCCGGCTCACCGCGTCCGAGGTGCGGGCCTGGGGCGGCGAGGCCGGTCCAGGCGACTACGTGGCGATCGGCCTGACCGACACCGGCATCGGCATGGAACCCGACGTGGCGGCGCGGGCCTTCGAGCCGTTCTTCACCACCAAGCCGAGCGGCCAGGGCACCGGGCTTGGGTTGTCTATGCTCTACGGCTTCGTCCGGCAGTCCGGCGGGCAGTTGCGCCTCGACACCGCCCCCGGCCGTGGCACCACGCTGTGGATCTACCTGCCGCGCCACCAGATGGCGGCGGTGCTGGCGCCGGCCGCCGCACCGCCCGTGGCCGCCGGCCGGGCGGCCCTGGTGGAGGGGACCGTTCTGGTGGTGGAGGACGAGGCCGCCATCCGCAGCCTGGTCGTCGAGGTGCTGAAGGGCCTGGGCCTGCGGGTGGTGCAGGCGGCCGAGGCCAGGACCGGCATGGCGATCCTGCACTCCGCCGCGGCGATCGACCTGCTGGTGACCGACGTGGGACTGCCCGACGGGATGAACGGCCGTCAGATGGCGGAGGCGGCAAGGCTACGGCGGCCGGACCTGCCGGTGCTGTTCATCACCGGATATGCGCATGGCGCGCTCGAGGATGGGGGCGCCATGCTCGAGCCGGGCATGACGATGCTGACCAAGCCGTTCACGCTGGATGCGCTGCTGACGAAGGTGCAGGAGATCTTGGGGGACGCGGACCAGGCGAGGGGCAGCGGCCACGCTTGACCCCCGGTTTGGGGCCCCTATCCGGCAGGCGCCGCGAACCGGGAGAAATCCCGCGCCAGCGCCGTGTAGATCGGCCGTTTGAAGGCCACGGCCAGCTTTGGGAGTTCCTCCAGCCGGGTCCAGCGCCAGGCGTCGAATTCCGGGTGCGGGTCCTGGTCGAGCCGGATGTCGGCGTCCTGGCCGGTGAAGCGGAGCGCGAACCAGCGCTGGCGCTGCCCCCGCCAGCGCCCGCCCAAGGCCCGTCCCAGCAGCGCCGGGGGCAGGTCGTAGGTCAGCCATTCGGGGTGCTCGGCCAGGATGCTGGCGTGGTCAGTGCCGATCTCCTCGGCCAGTTCGCGGAGCACCGCGGCGGCGGGAGCCTCGCCGGGATCGAGGCCGCCCTGCGGCAACTGCCAGCCGCCGGCCGCGGCGTGCGGCAGATCGGCGCGGCGCGCCACCAGCACCAGCCCAGCCGGGTTGAACAGCACCGCGCCGACATTGTCGCGGTAGGATAGGTGGGCGGGGTTCACGGCGCCCGCGCCCGCACCGGCTGGGTGGCCCCTTGGGGCACCCCGTCCGGCGCCTCCGGCCGGCGGATCATCGCGGTGACGGGCGCCAGCACCAGGCCGCGCGCCTCGACGCCGCCGGCCCATGCGGCGATCCGGTCCACCAGCACGGGCGAGGCCTCCCCGGCATAGCCCAGCGCGCCGGCCGGCCCGCGCTGCCGGGCCAGGCGTTCCAGCGCCTCCAGCTTCAGGTTGATCTCGCCCCCCGTCGCCGGTTCGTCCACCACGAGGTCGACCGCCCGGCCCCAGGCCCGCTCCACCGCCCGCGGCCCGGCAGCCACCCCGGCGCGCGGTTCCGGCCGAGGGTCCACGTACAGCAGGCCGCGGCCGCGCAGGTGGTCCTGCAGGGCGCCGATCGCCTCGGCGG
>JAABUN010006541.1_pt1 | contig 13317 bp, 11 predicted proteins | sample 5559311 | NCBI WGS metagenome assembly JAABUN01 (sample SAMN10711877, study PRJNA513370) | rock metagenome | isolation source: Antarctica rocks | place: Antarctica: Victoria Land, Siegfried Peak sud | reverse complement strand
AGGTAGGCCAGGGTTCCGTGGCGGCGGTATTCGGATTCGACCAGCATCGGCCTACGGCCTGGGCGGGATGGACGGCTGGGATGGATGCGTTCTCGGGCTTGGACACCGGGCTTCTCGTCGGCTGACAGCACGTATTCGTCGTCGCTCAATGTCACACCGTCGTAGGTTCGGGCGTACAGGTCCAGCACCCGGCCGGCCTTGACCGCGAAGTCGGGGCCGCGGGGGAAGATCCAGAACCGGTGCTGCCGGGGTTTGATCGCATCCGCGGCCAGCCAGCGGCGCACCGTGGACGCCGACACCGAGGAGACGACGCCGCGCCGGGTGGCTTCGACGGCCAGGTCAGGGCAGCTCCATTTGGCCAGTGGCGTGTTGGTGTCGGCGGGCAGCTCGCACGCTAACGCCTTCACCTCCGCGACCTGAGCGGCACTGAACATCCTGGGACGCCCTGATCGGGGACGATCCTTCCAAACCGGCCATCCGGTCACCGAAGAACCGTCGACGCCACTTACGGACGGTGTCCACGTGCACGCGCCCAGGTCAGCGGAGATGGTGCTGTTGGACCGCCCGTCGGCGGCGAACAGAACGATTCGGGCGCGGATCACGTCGCGGTGCGGGTTCGGGCCGCGTTCGCCCGAACGGTAAGCGTGTGGTGCTCGTCGGCGGACAGAATGATCACGAACGGGGAAGAGATGATCATGATCGTGTTGTCTCCCAACCCACCCGCTGACGGTAGCGCGCCACGCTGACCGACCGGCGATTGATACCGCCTCGTTAGGTCAGGATGGATTCATGGCGAAAATCCCGACCTCTACCCAAACATCGCTGTGGCAGCGGCTCACCGCCCGTGCGAAGCAGCGTTGGCCCCAGATCGAGCGAATCTCCACCCGCTACCGGGCCGGGTTCGCCTACGTCGACGCTGTCTTGACCGACGGCGACACCCTCAAACTGTGCCGGCTCCGCTACGGGGGATCCGCCCACCAGTGGGGATTCGCCATCTACCGAGCCAGCCACGACGACTACGAAGACTCCTACCTGCCCAACGGCTACCCCGTCGGAACCTGCGAAGAAGCCCTCGACACCGCCTGCGGCCTCTACCTCAACGACCCCACCGCCTGGCTCAGACCCCCGACGAACTAACAGGCGCGACCACTAGTCGCGGGGATTCCCGACGCTTGGAACTACCGTAACAGCGCCTGCTACGTTCGTTACATGAAAGCGGCGACGGATGGAAGTGGATGGCTCCTGCTGAGCGTCACGACCGGCAAGGAGGCGTCGCTGCGCGTCTATGTGTGGCGCCAGCTGCGCAAGCTCGGGGCGGTCTACCTACACCAGTCAGTCTGCCTGCTGCCGGACCTGCCACAGGTGCGGACTCACCTCCGTCCGGTGCTCGGCCGAGTCCACGGCCAGGGCGGCCGGGCCCGCCTAATCAGTGTCCGCATCAGCGGTGAGGAGCACCAGGCGTTGGTCGATGAGCAGCAAGGCGACCGGGACACCGAGTATGGCGAAGTCGTGGAACGGGCACCCCAGTTCCTGGACGAGATCGAGATGGAGACCGCGCGAGGCCGCGCCACCTACGCCGAGGTCGAGGAGTCCGAGGCTGACCTCGAACGGTTCGAGAAGTGGCTGGCTGCCATTACCGAGCGCGACTACTTCCAGGCCCCGCGGGGGGCGGACGCCCGGTCAGCGGTGCAAGGCTGCCGGGAGGCACTGGCGGCGTTCGAGGTCGCGGCCCTCGCCGCCGACAACGCCGACGAGGACCGCATCGCCGTGGCCGGTCCTGACCTAAGGCTCGTCAAAGACCAGCCGTGACCGGGCAGCACTGGCTCGACGTCCTCGTCGGCATCGTGATCGGCTTACTGCTGACATGGCTGCTCCTGGTCGCAGCGCTCGCCCTGGGACGACCCAAGGGCAACCTGCTCACCGAGTCGCTGCGGCTGCTGCCTGACCTGCTCCGCCTGCTTCGCCGCCTCGCCGCCGATAAGACCCAGCCCGCTGGCGTCCGGGTCCGACTCGGTCTCTTGCTGGCTTACCTGGCATTCCCGATCGACCTCATACCCGACTTCATCCCCGTGCTCGGTTACGCCGACGACGCCATCATCGTCACCTGGACCCTCCGCAGCGTGGCGCGACGGATCGGTGTCGACGAGCTGCGCCGCCACTGGCCCGGCACCGACGACGGCTTCGCCGCGCTGTGCCGGCTAACAGGCCTCACCACCTCCCCCTCAGCTGGCCTGCCCCAGGACACCTAGACCCAACCAACTCAGGCGGTGCCGGGGTTAGGGCCCCCGCTCTTAGGTGCTGACTGTCAGTAGTTCGGTGATGAGCTGCTCGACTCTTCGCCGGATCTCGTTACGAATGGGCCGGACGTGGTCGAGTTCTTGCCCGGCGGGGTCGTCGAGAATCCTGTCTTCGTAGTGTTTGCCGGCCGTCGGCGGCATAACGCTGACGCACTGGCTAGGCATTTTGGTTTGGCTTGCGTGTCGGAGTTGCGGATCATCGATGGTCGATCGGGACGCCGCCGAAGTCGCAGACCGGGTCCAGCCAGCGGTTAAACGGCAGCACGATCACCCGGACGCCGTGCCGAGCGAAAAGCTCTAGGCCGGCGTCCAAGTGCGCTAGGAAGCGCGCGGGGTCGCGGGTCCCGACCGCTCAGAGGCCTCGATGCGTGCAACCGTGGACTGAGCAATGCCCATCCGGTCGGCTAGATCAGCAGCAGGCATTCCAAGCCGTCGGCCCGGTGTCAGCGTGCGTCGCGGACGTAGCCCTCGGCGGCGGCCGGACCCGGGTCTAGCTCCGACGGCACGAAGTCGGGGAGTCCCTCGTACATGGACGGAGTCGGCGAGGACGCCGGGGTCGGCGTGGCTGTCGCGCTGGGGTGGCCAGCGACCTGGGGCAAGGTGATCGGACGGTTGCCGAGCCCGACGCTGACCGGGATGGTCACCGCGCCGGCAAGCACCGCCGGCGCCGGCGCCGGATCCCGATCGCCCGGCGGCGGACCCCCGACGCCAGCCCGGCGCTGGTGAGCGTGCGGCCATGCCGCTGGAGCTGGTTCTTGAGGTCTTCGGTGGTGTGGTGGGTCATGACACTTCGTCGGCATCTTGGATCGAGATCTTGAGTTTGGCGAGGGCCCGGGGCGGTGTGCGACTTCACGGTGCCGGGCGCACAGTTGAGCAGCTCGGCCGTCTCGGCCACTATGACGTCGAGATAGAACCGCCACGCGATCACCGCCCGTTGCTGCTTGGGCAGTTCACAGACGAGGCGCCAGGTGCCCTCGTCGGTGGTCGGCGTCACGAACGCCTGCTCCGGGAGCCCATCGCTGCTGCGTTCCGCCGCTTCCAGGCCCGCCGCCAAACGCTGGCGTTCTCGTTGATGATCATGCGTCGGACGTACGCCTCGAGGTTGAAGTCGGACCGACTCAACTTGGCCCAGCGAAGGTACATCTTGGCGAGGCCGGTCTGCACCAGATCCTCGGCCCCATGGAAGTCTCCGCAGAGCAGATAGGCGAAGCCCAACCGGCGTACCGGTGACCTTGGTCAGGTGGGTGGCGGCCCGGTGCTGCCCCGGGCCTTGAACGTGGGGGTGGAGTCCAGGTGGGCGGCGGGTTCGGCGTGTTCGAGGAGCCCGAAAAGCCGCCGGCCCACGTGAGCGCCGAAGCCGGTTACATCGTGGCTCATTGCGGACAGCTGGGGTTGGCTGACCTCGCACCAGGGTGAGTCGTCCCACGCCAGTACACTTACCTGCTGAGGTACGGCGACGCCCAGCTCGGAGAAGGCGGACAGGCTGGAGAGCGCCATCAAGTCGTTGTCGAACAAGACGGCCGTCGGTGGTGTGGCACGGGTCATCAGGGCGTGGGTCGAGCGGCGGCCGTCCTCGGCGGTGAAGTCGGACTGCACGATGGTGCCACGGAGACCGTGTCGCGCCAAGGCAGCGTTGAAGGCGCCGCTTCGGATGGCGACGTGCGCCAACTGCGGCCAGCCGCCCACGCGTGCCATTCGGCGGTGGCCGAGAGCGACCAGCTGGTCGACGGCCTCTCTGGTGGCGGTGGCATCGTCGGTCCACACCGTGGTGAAGCCGCTCGAAAAGGCAGGATTACCGACAAAGACGGCCGGCAGACCCAGCGCAGTCAGCAGCGGGATCCGCGGATCCTCCACCCGGAGGTCGACCACCACCACCGCGTCCACTCGCCGCTCCGACCACCACTTGCCGTAGGTCGCCATCTCCGCTTCCAGATCAAGGGTGACTTGCAGCAGGAGGGCGTACGACCGGGTGGACAGCACACTTTCCAGGCCGGCCACGAACTGCATGTAGAACGGCTCGCTGCCGAGCGTGCGCGCGTCCCGGGCCAAGATCAGCCCGAAGGTGTCGGTTCGCGAACCCGACAGCAGCCGCGCGGTCCGATTTGGGGCCCAACCAAGCTCGCGAGCAACATCCAGGATGCGCGTACGGGTGGTGTCCGACACGCCGGGACGGCCGTTGAGCGCGTACGACACGGCGCCTTTGGAGACACCCGAGCGACGAGCGATCTCGTTGATCGTGACTCGCGCCGACATCGCCACCTTCATGGATAGGGGGTGAATATAGAGGACCGTACCGCAACGGCTGAACCGGTTCGCCTGGTAGGACATTTCGAGCGTGGCCCTTTCCCCGCCGCGCTGTTGCTGGCAGGGTCGACACAGGCCTACCGTGCACCCCTGCTCCGCTCGAACCGCCGTACCGTCACTCTCCGAAGGAGAACCATGCCCGACCTTGCCGATCTCTCCGTGCAGCTCTACACCGTTCGCAACGCCCTGGCCGAGGATTTTGACGCCACCCTGGCCCAGATCGCGGCGTTCGGCTACACCCAGGTCGAGCCGTTCCAATTCGTCAGCTTCATGGACGGGCTGCGTGCGGGTTTGACCAAGCACGGGTTGTCCGCTCCGACCACGCACGTCGGGCTGTTGGCGGGTGACCAGGAGGAGATCTTCGCCGCCGCCAAAGAATTGGGCGTTGACACTGTTATCGACCCCCACGTCGATCGTTCGCGCTGGCAGAGTGCCGATGACATCGCCCAGATTGCGGCCGAGCTTAACGCTGCGGCCGAGAAAGCCGCCGACCACGGACTGAAGGTGGGGTATCACAACCACCACTTCGAGCTCGAGTCGATGATCGAGGGTCGGCACGGACTGGAGGTGCTGGCCGATCATCTGGCGCCGGAGGTGGTGCTCGAGGTGGATACGTACTGGGCGTACGCCGGTGGCGCCGACGTTCCGGCGCTCTTGGGCCGGCTTGGCGACCGGGTCGCCGCGCTGCACATCAAGGACGGCGACGGCACCATGGACAACAAGGCGCAGGTCGCGGTCGGCCGGGGATCCTTGCCGGTGTGGGACTACATCGCGGCCGCGCCGGACGCCTTGTGCGTGGTCGAGCTCGATGACAGCGCCGGGGATCTGGTCGAAGCGGTCGGCGCCAGCCGCGCCTATTTGATGGCTGGGCAAGGCGCCTGAGATGGCTGGGAGTGCCACCGAGCAGCATCCACGTACCGGGCCGGTGGGGATCGGCATCATCGGTGCCGGCGTGATCAGCAACACCTATCTGGAGAATCTCAACAGTTTTGCCGATACCGCGGTGATGGCGATCGGCGACCTCTTCCCGGAGGCGGCGGCGGGCAAAGCCGCCGAGCACAACGTGGCGGTGTCGGGTGGTCCAGAAGCCGTCCTCAACCACCCCGATGTGGAGATTGTGGTGAATCTGACCATCCCGGCGGCCCATGCCGAGGTGGCGGGGCAGGCCATCACAGCTGGCAAGCACGTCTGGAACGAGAAGCCGCTGTCGCTCGATCGGGCCACCGGCAAGGCGTTGCTGGCGGCCGCCGAGGCCGCGGGCCTGCGGGTCGGTTGCGCTCCTGACACCTTCCTCGGATCGGGGTTGCAGGCGACCCGGCGGGCGATCGACCGTGGGGAGATCGGCGATCCCCTCACGGCGCTGATCTTGATGCAGGGACCCGGCCCGGAGGCGTGGCACCCCAACCCCGCCTTCTTGTTTCAAGAAGGTGCGGGTCCGTTGTTCGATATCGGCCCGTACTACCTGACGGTGCTCGTGCAGACCTTCGGCCCGGTGGCGACGGTGGCCGCGCTCGGCTCCACCTCGCGGAAGACGCGCGTGATCGGGTCAGGTCCCAAAGCGGGTGAGGAGTTCGATGTCACCGTACCCAGCCACGTCAGCGGCATCCTGTCGTTCGAGTCGGGGCAGTCGGCGCAGTGCATCTTTTCCTTCGACTCACCACTGCCGCGGACCCTGCTGGAGGTGACGGGATCCGAAGCAACCTTGGTGGTGCCCGATCCCAACATGTTCGACGGCGACATCACGCTGCGCCGTCGCGGCGGCACGGAGATGGAGATGCTGGAGAAGACGACGGCCCAGTCCTCCCGGGGCACCGGCGTGTTGGACCTCGCCCGGGCAATCCGTGAAGACCGGCCGCACCGGGCCCAGGGTGCGCTGGCCTATCACGTGCTCGACATCATGGTCTCGATCAGCGAGTCGATCGACCTCGGCGGGTTCGTGACCGTTGACAGCACGGTCGACGTCCCACCGCCGCTGCCCGCGGACTGGGACCCGACGGCGGCGACCGTCTGACGGAGTTGCCTAGTGGTCACGCCCGGAAGTTCGTCGAGGGTCCCGCGTCGTCTGGGTGGATGGCTCGCCAGGCCGACGAGGGAGGGATACCGGGTCGTATCTAGACCGAGGAGAACGCCGCGAGGCGCCGCCCGGGCGGCGCGGGTCCTGACGAACTTCCAGGCGTGACCACTAGCGGGCCACCAGGTCGTTGACCGTGCGCAGCACCGGCTTGGCGGTGAGGGCGACCTCGTCGAGGACGGCCGAGGTTACCTCGAACGTGTGCGACTGACCGGCCCGCAGAGTGACCAGTCCACTGTCCACCCGGGCGGCGGCGTCGAGCCGATCGGGGAACAGGGCGGCGTCTTTGACCAGCGCTGTGGCCGCGAGGGTGACCCGATAGCCCGAGCCAGTACGCACCGCCTGCACGGTCAACGCGTCGGCGGGCGGACCCAGGATCAGCTCGGTGTCCTCCACGAAGTAGCCGTACGCCGAGACCACGTCAGCGGTGGACACCTCGATGAACTCCGACCGCGGGTCCGTCGGTGAGGTGATCTCGGTGTCCAAGGCGACGCTGAGTGCCGTACGCGGCTCCATCGCGAACCGGACCCGCTGCTCGAACAACACCTCCGAGCCGGCTCCGGTGCTGCGGCGGGTGATGGTGAACTCTCCGGTCCACGGGTCGCCGGAGTCGTTGTGCGCCACCAGCGTCGGCAGCGCGATCCCACCATCAGAATTTCGCGGCTGTACGGTCATCAGCCGGTCGGCGTAGACCCGCTTGAGGGTGTGCCACAACGGTTTGCGGATGCCGGCGAAGTCGACGGCGGCCCAGGAGATGACGGGCCAGTTGTCGTTGAGCTGCCACACCACCGCGCCCCGGTTCAACGGGAAGTGGCTGCGGAAGTGTTCGATGCCGTACCCGACCGCACGGGCCTGGTTGAGTGAGGTGAGCCAGTGCCAGTCGTCCATCGCGGCTTGAGGATCGGTGTCCCACACGGGCAAGTGATCACCAAGGCCACGTTCCAGCTTGCCGTTGCCGTCGGCTGCCTTCTGGTGGATCAGCATCTGGTGCCCGTACGGGTCGAGCGGTTGGTCGTGCACGACAACGGTCAGCGTCGACCAGGCCGCGGGTCCCTGGAAACCGAATTCCGAGACGAACCGCGCCGGATAGTCGCGGTAGTGGGTGTAGTCGACCTGGTTCCACACGTCCCAGATGTGCATGGTGCCGTGGCGGAAGTCGTTCGGGTGGTGATAGCGCGCAAACGAGAACGGGCTCCCGGGGGTGTACGGCGTGCGCGGATCGAGCTCGGCGACGAGCGCGGGCAAGATCTCGGTGTAGTAGCCGTCACCCCAGCTCAGATCGCCCAGCTGTGAGCGCCAGCCCCACTCCACGTAACCCCAGATGTTCTCGTTGTTTCCGTTCCACAGCGCCAGACTGGCGTGTCGGGACAACCGGGTGATGGCCTGCCGCGCCTCGGCCTCCACTTCGCCTCGGAGCGGCTCCTCCTCGCTGTACGCCGCGCAGGCGAACAGGAAGTCCTGCCAAACCAGGACGCCCAGCTCGTCGCAGGCGGCGTAGAAGTCTTCGCTCTCGTAGAGGCCGCCACCCCAGACCCGCAACAGGTTCATCCCGGCGTCGACCGCGTCGTGGATGGAGGACCGGTAGGTCTCGGTCGTCAGCCGGGTGAGCAGGGCGTCGTCCGGGATCCAGTTCGCGCCTTTGACGTAGATCGCCTGCCCGTTGACCGCGAGGACGAACTCGCTGCCGTGGTCGTCCGGCGCGGTGCTCAGCGTGACATTGCGGAAACCCACCCGGCCCGACCAGCCGTCTCGATGCTCGTCGGTGTCGATGTCGGTCAGCACGACGGCGACGTCGTACAGGGTCGGCTCGCCGTATCCCCGCGGCCACCACGGTGAGGCGTCTGGCAACCGAAGCTCGAGCTGTGCGTCGGTGACGCCAGCCGGGATATCGGTGACGACGGTCTGGTGGCCCACCCGGGCGGTGACCTGCGTTCCGGACGGCGGAGTGGGCGATGTCCACTCACAGGTCAGATGGACGCTGAGCACCCCCTCGGTCCCGCTCAGGCTGGCCAGCGGGCGCACGGTGCTGAGGCGGACGATGCTCCACGATTCGATGGCGATCGGCCGCCAGATCCCGGCACCGGCCAGGTCCGGTCCCCAGTCCCAGCCGTAGCCACTGGCCATCTTGCGGATCGCGTTGAACGGATGGCCGGACGCCCGTGGTCGCTCACCCAGTTCCTCCGACAGCCGCTGCGCCGCCGTCACCGGAGCCTCGAAGCGGATCTCCAGGTCGTTCACACCTTCACGCAGCAGGGTGGTCACGTCGAAGCGGTAGCACCGGTGCTGATTGGCAGTGCGACCGATCTCGGTGCCGTTGAGCACCAGGGTGGCGATCGTGTCCAAGCCCTCGGCCACCAGGTCGTGGCGCTGCTCGACTCCGGGCGTCCAGGCGAAGCGGCCGCGGTAGGTCCAATCAGTCCGCCCGATCCACGCCAGCCGGGTCTCGTTGTCGCCGTCGAACGGATCGGAGATGGCGCCGGCGGTGAGCAGATCGGTGTGCACCTCCCCGGGCACCGTCGCGGAGAAGTCCGCCGGGATCTTCAAGTCGCCGGTGGCGCTGCTCGGGATCGCGGTGAGCGTCCAGTGCACCTGGTCGGATGAACCGAGTGGGGTGATACGTACGCCCGGGGTGCGCGTGGTGTCGGTCAACGCAAGGGTCCTGTTCGGCTGGGAGAGGGCTGGCACTGAGCGTACTTTACCGGTTCAGCACGGGTCGTCTCCGGCGAAGGTTACCGGTCGGTAGCTTCGGCAGTTAGGCTGACGAAATGCCCGACTTCACCGATATCTACCGCCCCACCGAGGAGCACGAGGCGTTCCGAGCGGCCGTCCGCGAGGTGTGTGAGGCCAAGGTCGCTCCGCATGCGGCCGAGGCCGACGAACTGGGCGAGTTCCCGAAGGCCTCCTACGAAGCGCTGCGGGCGGCTGACTTCCACGCGCCGCACATTCCGGAGGCGTACGACGGGGTCGGTGCGGATGCGCTGGCCACGGTGATCGTGATCGAAGAGGTGGCGCGGGCGTGCGCGTCGTCGTCGCTGATTCCGGCGGTCAACAAATTGGGCTCGCTGCCCCTGCTGCTGGCCGGGTCGGAGGAGCTCAAACAGACCTATCTGCCGCCGGTCGCCAAGGGGGACTCGATGTTTTCCTACTGCCTTTCTGAGCCCGAGGCCGGCTCCGATGCGGTGTCCATGACGACGCGGGCCGTACGCGACGGCGACGAGTATGTGCTGAACGGGGTGAAGCGCTGGATCACCAACGCCGGAGTCTCGGACTTTTACACCGTCTTCGCCGTCACCGACCCAGCGGCCCGGGGGCGTGGCATCAGCGCCTTCGTGGTGGAGAAAGCCGACGAGGGCGTGTCGTTCGGAGCTCCCGAGAAGAAGCTCGGCATCAAGGGGTCACCCACGCGCGAGGTGTACTTCGACAATGTACGGATCCCCACCACCCGAATGATCGGCGCCGAGGGAACGGGGTTCGGCACCGCGATGAAGACTTTGGACCACACCCGGGTGACCATCGCCGCGCAGGCCGTAGGTATCGCCCAGGGTGCGTTGGACTATGCGCTCGGCTACGCCAAAGAGCGTAAGCAGTTCGGCAAGACCTTGGGCGAGTTTCAGGGGCTGCAGTTCATGCTGGCCGACATGGGCATGAAGCTGGAGGCGGCACGGCAACTGACCTACGCCGCCGCCGCCCGGTCCGAGCGGGTGGACGCAGACTTGACCTACTTCGGTGCCGCCGCCAAATGCTTCGCCTCCGACGTGGCGATGGAAATCACCACCGATGCGGTGCAGATACTGGGCGGCTACGGCTACACCCGCGACTACCCGGTGGAGCGGATGATGCGTGACGCCAAGATCACCCAGATCTACGAAGGCACCAATCAAGTGCAACGGATCGTGATGGCCCGCCACCTCCTGGCTGGCTAACCGCTGAACCGCGCTTCGGCCTTACGTCCGATGAACTTTGCCGGGCCCGCTGGAAATGTCGCCCGTGGTCGAGAAACGCGGGTCTCGGGCGGCTTGCTGGCTTCGGATGTCGTGCGTGGTCGAAAAACGCCGGCCCCGGGGTCTGCGAGCCGACCGCTTCGCGGCCGCCAGTCGACTGCTCAGGAATGCTTCGACATGCCCAGGGAGCGGCGAGTTATTTAGCGTATTGGGCAAGGTCAGCGGTGTCCCCGCGGGCGATGTCGGCGAACATGGCTTTGGCGCGCTTGTCGTCCCAGAGCACCGCCGAGCCGGCTGAGGTGGAGGCATTGGTATCGCCGATCGGAACGGTGAGGGTGAGGCCTTCACCGCTGGAGACTTTTTTCATGGCCAAGCCCAGCGAGACCATCTCCGGGAATGACGTGTCCTCGCCAAGTGAGACCGACTGAGCGGCGGCGTTGGAAAGCTTCCAATACCGGGCCGGATTGAGGATCGAAGCGGGTGTGGCTCCTTTTTTGGCTACGGCAGCGAGCATCTGCCGTTGCCGCTCGACCCGACCCAGATCACCACGAGGATCCGCTTTACGCATCCGGACGTAGCCCAGCGCGTCCGTACCGGCCAACGTCTGGCACCCCTTGGGCAGGTCAATGTGGCTGTCCCGGTCCTTGATCTTCTCGGGCAGGCACATCTCGATCCCTCCGAGCGCGTCGATGATGTTGACGAAGCCGCCGAAACCGATCTCGAGATAGCCGTCCATCCGCAGTCCGGTGTTCTGTTCCACGGTGGCAACCAAGAGCTTCGCGCCGCCGAAGGCGTACGCGGCATTGATCTTGTTCTTACCGTTCTTGGGTATCGAGACGTAGGAGTCGCGGGGTAGCGAAATCAGCACCGGCTTACCGCCCGGTGGGATATACAAGATCATCATGGTGTCGGTACGGCGACCCTTGGTGCTGCCGGTGCCCAGCCGCTTCTGCTCGGCGGCGGACAGTCCCTCGCGCGAATCCGAACCCACCAAGAGAAAGGTCTGGCCCGGCTGGTCCGCTGGGCGGTCGCCGGCGGGGGCTTCGTCGACGCGCTGCACCTGGCTCCAGGCGTAAGCCGGTACCCCGACCAGGCCGACGACCATCAAGAGAACCAAGATCATCAGTGCCAATAGTGCGTTGCGTACGGGATGTCGCTTCTTGCGCGGCCGGTTGGGCGCGGGCACGATCGGCCCATTGGGCCCCCCGCCTCGAGGCCGGTCGACCGGCTCAGGGTAAGGCCGAGCGGTTTGGTCCGCTGGCCCGGACACCGGGTGAGCCGCCCGAAGCCGTGGTTCGGCGGGCGTCGGAGTGGCGCCGCCGGGCGCAAGGGAAGTTACTCCCATACCGGGAGGCAGGATCCGGGTCGGCTCGGGTTCGGCCGCGGGCGGGCTGTTGCGGTCGTAGAGCCAGTCGAGATCGTCGTCGCGGCCGGAGGGCATACCACCAGAGAATACCTGCGAAATGCTCACCGCACCCGGCGTGGCACGGGGCCTCGCTACCCATTCCGACGACATACTGACCGGGATCTCTGCGGAGGTTCTTCCCCAGTCGCGCAGATGAAAGGCCCCCGGGTGTCCACTAGCGCCGCCGACCACCCACCTCCGGGATCGACCGACCGCGCGTCGTCCCAAGTCCGCAGCGAGCGGGTCAAGCTCCGGCGCGGACTGACATTTGTGGCGATGACCGTGGTGCTGCCGGGATCCGCGCAGATTGCGGCCGGCAATAAGCGCGTCGGCCGGTGGGCGCTGCGCGGTTGGGTCGTGCTCTGGGCGGTGATCGTGCTGACTGCGCTTCTCACGGTGGTATGGCGCGGCGCCGCGGTGCGGTTGTTGACCTTCGCCCCCACTCTGGGCGTGGTCCAAGGGACCCTGGTCGTGGTGGGCATCGGGTGGGGACTGCTGCTGCTCGATGCCTGGCGGATCTCGCGCCCGCCGGAGCTGGCCCGGCGACACCGGCTGGGCTTCGCCGGGTTGAACCTGGTGCTGGTGCTCACGGTTGTCGGTGGCCTGGTGGCCTCCGCCTCGATCGTCGCCACCCAGCGGGACCTGCTGAGCGCCGTTTTCGCCGGCGGTGGGGACGCCAAGTCCACGAACGGTCGCTACAACATCTTGCTGATGGGCGGCGACGCCGGCAAGGGTCGGGTGGGGATGCGGCCCGACAGCATGACGGTCGCCAGCGTCGACGAGGACACCGGCCGCACGGTCTTGGTCAGCCTTCCCCGCAACATGGAGGACGTCCCGTTCCCCGAGTCGTCGCCGATGCACCGGGTGTTTCCCCGCGGCTACGGCTGCCCGGATCACTCTTGCCTGTTGAACGCGATCTACACCTATGCCACCGAGCACAAGTCCCTGTACCCCGACGTGTCGAACCCCGGTGCTCAGGCCACCAAGGAAGCGGTAGAGGGGATCACCGGGTTGACGATCAACTACTGGGTGTTGGTCGACATGTCGGGTTTCGCAGCCCTGGTCGATGCCGTCGGTGGAATCACGTTGGACATCGGCCGGCGGGTACCGGTCGGCGGTGGAAGCAGCAAAATCTACGGCTGGGTGGAGGCGGGTGCGAACCGCCACCTCAACGGCCACGACGCGTTGTGGTACGCCCGGTCTCGCGCTGACTCTTCGGACTATGACCGAATCGCGCGGCAGAAGTGCGTGATGAACGCCATGCTTAACCAGCTGAAGCCGGTCTTGGTGCTGACCAAC